>Ga0256838_1000121_pt1 | contig 56977 bp, 62 predicted proteins | sample 4571419metaG_FD_185978 | JGI IMG/M metagenome (GOLD analysis project Ga0256838, IMG submission 185978) | Hydrothermal vent microbial communities from Guaymas Basin, Mexico - 4571-419 | ecosystem: Environmental > Aquatic > Marine > Hydrothermal vents | place: Mexico: Guaymas Basin | collected... | reverse complement strand
TACACAAAATGTAAGATTACCATGTGTACAGCAACTCCTTCTTTTTTAGTGAAATTACTTTTAGCTAAGATAGTTTTGAGATTAAGTATCTGCATAGTCTTATAGATTGGATTCTTTAACTTTTCATGTATGATGTTGATGATTTGTATTTCAATAGACATTTTTACCCTCTTTTTATAAGGTATATTATAGCTAAAAGCCCCGTATATAGGGCTTTGTAGAGGATATTTTTCTTAAATTATTTGCATTTCTAAATTCTTGTCAAGGCTTATATCTTTATCACTCTATTTTATTCTCTCTTGGGAGTTTTGATAGGTTTTTGGGAAGTTTTTTGGTGCGAAAGTTAAGCTATAATATCGTATGGATAAAAAATTACAAAAATATATAGAACGATACGATATGATAGAAGCATGTAAAAGCTATGCCCTCATCTCAAACGGTGGCATGATAGTCTTACTCAATCAAGAAACTTCTTATGAGATAACGATTGAACATAAGACGTACCCTATAGAGCCTTTTCAAGCCATTCTCCTTAATGCGTATGAAGATGCTATTGCTATTGACTCCCCTCAAAGTCTAAACCTCATAGCCATAAGATTTAAAGGAGCAGGGGCTTCTTTCTTTTATGAAGCACAGATGCCCACCCTCATGCAAAGCCCAAAAGAACCCATCTTCATAGAAAAAAATATCCCCAAAGAGACAGTAGAAAGCTATCTAAAAAATCGCCTAACCCCAAGTAAACTCCCCTTTAACATGATGAAAATCATTGCCTTACTAGACCAACAAGGCAATGCATACTCCATAGACGAAATCTTAGCCATAGCCAATATCCCAAGAAAGATTTTGGATAAAATATTTAATCTAAGAACAGGTTTGACATTTAAAGCGTATGCTAGAGTGAGGGAAGTAAATAGAGAACTTTAGAGAAGCTCAAGTAAATCAACCTTTAGCTAAAATATGATAAAAATAATAGAATAAAAATTAAATAATCAAAAGAAAAAAACCATATCTATAAATTTAAATAAAAAATAAAATCTAATATTAATAGGCTTATTTTTGATGAATATCATAAAAAGAGATATAGTATAATAGATGAGAATCTAGAGGAGATAAAATAAATGGCAAAATCAATAGAACCAAATATCGTAGACTTAGCCAATGGGTGGTTAAAGTCTTATGACTTAGATTATAAACTTGAACAAGAAGAGTTAAATACTGAGATAGATAGTGCATTAAATGATTATTTCTCCAAAGGTGGTGGCAAAGGTGGTAATCGTCCTGATGCAAAGCTACTTTTAAAAGATAAAGAGGGGAATTATTTTCCTATTTTGATTGAATACAAAGGACTCAAAGGCAAGTTAGAAAAGCTAGATAGCAAAGGACAAGTAGAAAATAAAAATGCCAAACTAGAACCACACTTTAATAATATAAAAAATTATGCACTCAATGGAGCAGTACACTATGCTACTGCGTTGTTACATCATACAGATTATAAAGATATTATCGCTATTGGAATGACGGGCTATAAAGATGCAAAAGGAGAAATAAAACATCAAATTTCTGTTTATTTTGTTTCCACTTCAAAATCAAACTTAGGAGCAGGAAAAAAAGTAGGTGAGTATTCCGATTTTTCTTTTTTGGCTTCTCATAATTTTGATAATTTTATTAAAAAAGTAAAAACTTTAGAACTAGGCAAAGAAGAGTTAGCATTTGTCAAAGAACAAAGAGAAAGAGAGATTGATACTAATTTAGTAAGACTGAATAATGATATTTATAAAAATGAAAAAGGGCTAGGAGAAAATGACCGTGTCTATCTTGTTGCTTCTGTTATTATTGCCAATATCGGAGTAGATGGGAAAGTAAAAAGGCTTGAAAAAAATGAGCTAAAATCATCTGAAGAAGAGGGAAAAAGAGATGGGGACATACTCATCAATAAAATCATAGAATTTTTGAATGAAAGAGATATACCACAAGATAAAAAAGAATTGATTATAAGAACGCTATCAAACACACTCTTGACAGAAAATATCAACAAAGTTGAAAATGGGGAGAGCCAACTTAGAAAAGTTTTTGTAAAAGTAGTAGATGATTTGGGATTTTATTATAAAATAGATTTAACCACAGACTTTACAGGAAAACTATTTAATGAAATGTACTCTTGGCTTGGATTTACCCAAGATAAACTCAATGATGTAGTCCTCACACCTTCTTATGTGGCTACACTTTTGGTTAAACTCTCACGAGTTAATAAAGACTCTTTCGTATGGGATTTTGCCACTGGTTCAGCAGGATTATTGGTCTCAGCTATGAATGAGATGTTAGATGATGCACAAGATAAGATTACATCACCCGATAAACTGAGAGAAAAACAGCTTCAAATCAAAGCAGAACAACTTTTGGGATTGGAAGTTTTATCAAATATCTATATGTTAGCCATTCTCAATATGATTTTGATGGGTGATGGAAGTTCTAATATATTAAATAAAGACTCACTCAAAGATTTTGATGGAAATTATGGCTTTGGCAATACAGAGAATTCATTTCCTGCCAATGCTTTTGTGCTTAATCCTCCTTATTCGGCAGAAGGAAATGGTATGATTTTTGTTGAAAAAGCCTTAAATATGATGAATAGAGGTTATGGGGCAATTATTATTCAAAATTCAGCAGGAAGTGGAAAAGCAAGAGATTATAATAGAGATATTTTAGCAAATCATACGCTTGTAGCAAGTATCAAAATGCCCATAGATATTTTTATAGGCAAATCAAGTGTACAAACCAATATCTATGTTTTCAAAGTAGGAGAACCCCATGAGGCAGACGAAACAGTCAAGTTTATAGATTTTAGCGATGATGGATATACAAGAACCAACCGTAAAAAAGGAAGCAACAACCTAAAAAATACCAATCAAGCCACACAACGCTATGAAGAGATAGTCAATTTAGTAAGATTTGGTAAAAAGAAGTTAAATATTTTTACAGATAAAGAGTATTACGAGGGAAATATAAACCCTTTAGACGGAGCAGATTGGAATCAATCAGCCCCTATTGACACCAAACCTACTTTAGAAGATTTCAAAAAAACTGTAAGTGATTATTTGTCTTGGGAAGTAAGCAGTATATTAAAACAAAGAGGTGAAGAGGGAAAGTAAATACCCTACTTAACGAGCAATTAAAAAGCGTTAAGTGGGGTGAGTTTAGATTGGGTGATTTGTTTGAGATAAATCCAACTAAATATTATAAATTTAAAAATGAAGAAATCATATCAGCAAATGGAAGTGTAGTATTAGTTTCAAATTCTTCAATCAATAATGGAGTAATGGGCTTTTCTAACTTAAAAGCAAATAATAAAGGGAATACAATAAGTTGTTCTGATACAACATTAGGTGCAGAAACAATGTATTATCAAGCAAATGATTTTATAGGTTATTCCCATATTCAACATCTAGTTCCAAAGTTTGAAGCATTTAATCAAGCTATAGCAAGTTTTATTATTTCTGCTTGTAGAGTTTCAACTTTTAATAAATATGATTATGGAAATAAATTTAATCGTGAAGCAATGAATAAAACAAAAATCCAACTCCCAACCAAAAACAAAAAAATAGATTTTGATTTTATGGAAAGTTTTATAGCCCAAATAGAAGCCGAACGCATAGAGAAGTTAGACGCTTATTTAGAAGTTAGTGGATTAAAGGATTATGTTTTGACTGTTGAAGAAGAAAAGGTTTTGGAAGACTTTAAAAATCAAAGATTTGATTGGGGTGAGTTTAATCTTAAAAAACTTTTTGGAAATTCAACGCGTGGTAGACGATTGAAAAGTTCTGATAGAGTAGAAGGTACTTTGGCATTTGTAACAGCAGGTGAAACGAATGAAGGAATTTCAGCATTTATTGGAAATGATGTAACTATATTTTCAGAAAATACCACAACCATAGATATGTTTGGTTCTGCGAAATACCGAGATTATAAATATGGAGGAGATGACCATATAGCTATTGTTCATACTCAAAAATTAGAAAAATTTGCATCAATTTTTGTAACATCTGCTATTCATAAATCATCTTATACAGGAAATTTCCATTATGGAAGAAATTTTTATGCAAAAGATGCAGATGAATTAAATATTTCCCTCCCAACCAAAAACAAAAAGCCCGATTACAAAATCATGCAAACCCTTATCTCTGCTGTTCAGAAGATGGTGATAAAAGATGTGGTTTTGTATACGAATAATAAAGTAGGTAACTAATGAATAATATAACACTAAAAGATGAACTAACAGAATTTTTATTATATAGCACTCCAAACAACGAAATAAAAGTAGAAACTTATCTACATAATGAGACGCTTTGGCTTCCTCAAAAAAGGATAGCAGAGCTTTTTAGTGTAGATGTTTCAACGATAAATGAACATTTGAAGAATATATATAAAACTAATGAATTAGAAGAAGATGCAACTATTAGGAAATCCCCAATAGTTCAAAAAGAGGGGAATAGAGAAGTAAAGAGAAATATTAATTTCTATAACCTTGATGCAATCTTATCAGTGGGCTATCGTGTGAATTCTTCACAAGCCACACAGTTTAGAATATGGGCTACTAAGCTATTGAAAGAGTTTATTATTAAGGGATTTGTTCTTGATGATGAGAGAATGAAAAATGGTACATATTTTGGTAAGGATTATTTTAGAGAATTACTTGAACGAGTGCGTTCTATTCGTACGAGTGAGAGACGGATATATCAGCAGATTACAGATATCTTTGCAGAGTGTAGTATGGATTATGATAAAAATTCTCAGACGACAAAAGATTTTTATGCTACGGTGCAAAATAAATTTCACTTTGCTATTAGTGGACAAACTTCAGCAGAGATAATTTATGAGAAATCAGATAAAGAAAAGCCTTTTATGGGGCTACAGACTTGGAAGAATTCACCTAATGGAAGAGTATTGAAATCTGATACGGTGGTAGCTAAAAATTATTTGAAAGAAGAAGAGATAAAAAGATTAGAGAGGGCTATTAGTGGATATTTTGATTATATTGAGAGGATTATAGAAAATAATAATCTTTTAACTATGGAAAAAGTAGCAAATTCTGTTAATAAATTTCTTGAATTTAATGAGTATAATATACTTGAAGAGTATGGAAAAGTTTCAAGAAAAGAAGCAATAGATAAAGCCTATAGAGAATATGACTCATTTAATAAAATACAAAAAATAGAATCGGACTTTGATAGAGAGATAAAAAATTTTTTAAATATAAATATGACAATTTGACATATTTTTACTTTTTTTGATGTTAGAGAGGGTACACTTACGGTATGAATAAATTAGAAACCCTTGAACACTATTTTGGACACAATGCTTTTAGACCTTTGCAAGAAGAGGTCGTGGATGCGATACTTGATAAAGAAGATGTATTGATGATACTTCCTACGGGTGGGGGGAAATCACTTTGTTATCAGCTTCCTACACTTTTGATGGATGGGATTACGGTGGTGGTCTCTCCTCTTTTGGCTTTGATGCATGACCAAGTGGTGGCACTTCGAGCCAATGGGATAGAAGCAGAAATGCTCTCTTCTATGCAAACCTTAGAGGAGTCCCATACGATAGAGGGGGCATTGAGACGAGGCGAGGTCAAGCTTTTGTATGTTGCTCCTGAACGCTTGACCAATGCGTACTTTTTAAATCTTTTACATCAGCTTCCTCTGAATTTTTTTGTGATAGATGAAGCCCACTGTGTATCAGAGTGGGGGCATGAGTTTCGAGAAAACTATAGACGACTCTCTTTACTTAAAGAGCAGTTTCCTACTGTGCCTATCACGGCATTTACAGCCACAGCCACCAACGCAGTAGAACAAGACATCGCTACAAATCTAGGCTTAGTCAATCCCAAGCGTGTCAGAGGCTCACTCTTTCGTGAAAATTTGACTATCAATGGGCGACACCGTATCAAAGATGGTCGTTTGCAGTTGATGGAATTTCTCAAACTCCATACCAATGAATCGGGGATTATCTATACCCTCTCACGCAAATCTACAGAAAGTGTGGCACAGTTTTTACAAGGCAAGGGGATAGATGCCGAAGCCTACCATGCAGGACTTCCTACCGAACGAAAGAACAAAACCTATGCCGATTTTGTGGCTGATAGGGTACAAATAGTGGTGGCTACTATCGCTTTTGGGATGGGGATAGATAAGTCAAATATCCGTTTTGTGGTGCATATGACTTTGCCTAAAACGATAGAGAATTTTTATCAAGAGATAGGTAGAGCAGGGCGAGATGGGGTGGAGTCGGAGACTTTGTTACTCTTCTCAGCACAAGATATTGTGCAACAAAAGATGTTTATAGAAGATTTACCAGAGACACCCTACAAGCAACATGCCTTTAATAAACTCGATGCAATGGTACGCTTTGCCAATTCAGAAAGCTGTAGGCATCAGACCGTAGCACACTATTTTGATGATAGGATTGTGGAGTGCAAAACCCAATGTGACAACTGTACAGCCCCCCAAAGTGAAAAAGTAGATATTACCACGGCATCACGTATGCTACTCTCTGCGATGGTACGCACCGAACAAAACTTTGGCTTACACTATGTGATAGATGTCCTCAAAGGAAGCAAAGAACAACGCCTACTCCAAAATGGACATGATAATCTCTCTGTCTATGGCATAGGCAGTGAATATAGTAAGAACCAATGGCTTACCATAGGAGATAAGCTTTTGGAGCTAGGCACGGTAGAGATAGGAGAGTTTAAAGTCTATCGCTTGACGGCTTTTGGGGTAGAAGTCCTCAAAGGGAAGCATAGCATAGAACTCAAAAAAGAGAGACTCACAGTACAAAAAGCCGAAGCCCAAAAACGGGTTTCTTATTTTGATGATTATGATGTAGATATGTATGACAGATTGAGAACTTTACGGACAGAGATAGCCACCAAAAAAGGTATCCCCCCTTATATCGTATTTTCAGATAAGACCCTCAAAGAACTTAGTAAAATCCAACCCCAAAACAAAGAAGAAATGTTAGCAGTCCACGGCATAGGAGAAGTGAAGTTTAAGAGGTATGGGAATGCGTTTTTAGAGCTATTAGAAGAATCATAATTTGACAATTAATATAATAAACAATATAATAAACAATATAAAAGGAGTCAAACATGTATAAAACTGTTAAACCAGCCACATTTACCTTACCTTTACTATTGTTAGATGAACTAGATGGTGTAGCAAAAGAGTTAGGTAAAAAGAAAACAGCTATTGTTACAGAAGCATTAGAGATGTATTTAGATTTTAATGATTTAAAACAAGCAGAACAACGATTGGACGATAAAAATATTAAAGCAGATGAATTTTTCAAAGCATTAGGCGTTTAGATTTTGTATATTTTAGAGTTTAAATCAAGTGTAAAAAAGGATTTTAAGCATATTGCTAAAGCAGATATAGCTTTTATTAAAGAATCTCTATTTATTTTTGTAGAAAATTTTTCTGCTTCTTATGAACAAGAACTATTAAAAATAGGGAAAATTAAAAAGTTACATGGTGAAATAGACATTATTTATAGGTTGAAGTTACGTAGATATAGAATTATTTATAAAAAAGAGAATGATAGATTGATTATTTTGGTACTTTCTGTTAAATCTCGCGAGGGTTCATACCGAAAGTAAATCATTTTAAAAGTAAAGAAGATATAGAATAGAAGGATTTATAATATGGGTATGGATACATTAAATATAATGCCTCTGTGTGGCATAGATGAAGCAGGAAGAGGCTGTCTTGCAGGGGCGTTGGTTATTGCAGGGGTGGTACTGATACATCCTATTGAGGGGTTGATGGATTCTAAGAAATTGACCGAAAAAAAGCGTGAAGCCTTATATCCTATTATTATTGAAAATAGTCGTTATCATATTGTCTCATTTTCAGCCAAAGAAGTGGACGATAAAGGGCTATCGGAGTGTTTGCATGACGGACTTATAGCGATTCAAAAAGCACTCACAAATGTGGCATATCTCTTTGATGGCAATACTGATTTTGGCGTAAAAAATATCAGTACCATGGTCAAAGCAGATGCTAAAGTAGCAGAAGTTTCAGCAGCAAGTATATTGGCAAAAGTCACAAGAGACAGAGACATCATAGCCCAAGCCAAAGTGTATCCTCAATATGGTTTTGAAAGACACAAAGGCTACGGCACCAAAGCCCATATAGAAGCTTTACTACGCTACGATAGATGTCCTATACACCGTAAGACTTTTAGGGTCAAAGGGTTAGATAGTCCAAAATTATCGTTGTAGTTCTACATTACTGGCATACCATTGACAAGTAATTTGGCATCTTTTAGTTCTACTTCATACACTTTTTTGCCTTTGAAATCTTTGGGTTGGAAGAGCATGAGTGCCATCATCGCTTGGGGTTGTTGGGCTATGAGGGCAAATATATCGTTAGATAGGCTTAGGTACAGATTGGCATTGATGGCATCTATCGCAGCCATAGGATTCTTTTCTAATAAAGATAAATCTAATGATTTGTCTATCTTGAACATACTGTTAAAGGTAAAGCCTTCCATCTTCTGTTTTTGGAGGGTTATCTCTTGGACTGAGAGGTTTGGTATCTCAAAATTGACACCTTTAGAGATAAGCTTTTGGAGTGTAGCAATGACTTCTTCTTGCTCATTAGGATTGATGTCTTCTAGCGATTCTAAAGCTTTCATATCAAGATTATCTACTTTTATCTCTAGGTCGAGCTTGGCTACTTGTGTGACTTTTTCTTTTTCTTTGTAGTTTATATTTTTTACTTGTGTCTTTACAGAAAAGGAAGAGAGGTTTTTATCTACATTGGCATGAGAATCTATATGGACACCATCGATGATTAACTCATATTTTTTATCTGCTGAGAAAGTGGCATTTTCTATCTTGTACTCTGTGTGATAGTTCTGTGTGTCTGTGACCGTGTAGATACTACTCAATTTAGCTAAGGTCATACTGCTCTCATTGACGATAGCCATTTTGAAGCCTTGTAAATCTTGTGTGAGATGGGTCACTTTATTATCTTTTATCTTACCTGTAAATGTGAGGGCATTGATTTGAAATTGCATCTCTTGTTTATCATTTTTATCGTTTTTATCATGGAAAGTTTCATCAATATCTTTGAGGTATCCTTTAAATCCATTGAGTAATTTGTTGATGTCAATGTGAACTAAAAAAGTTTTATCTTTTATCATCTTTTCTAATTGTCCTAGTTGTTGTTTGTCTTCTTTATCTACGGTACTAGAAGCAAGACTCGTAGGCAAGGTAAGAGGATAAATATCGAGCGAGACAGCACTATAGCTATCTGCTAGGTAATGCATATCAATGGCTAACTTCATCCCTTTGAATTGTTCTATATCTTTATGGCTTAGCTCTACACCTTTACTTTTAAGAAAAGAAGAGATTTTTTTTGTGTCATTAATAGCGATGATATGTTGTTGCATCTGTGTAGATATTTCTTTGGTTTCTACATCAAAGCCTTGGGTTTTGAGCATCTCTACTTCTTTTTGTACTTGTGGTTTTATCTCTGCGATGAGTTGTGTAGAACCTATGGTAAAGAAGTAGATGATTGCGACTAAAATGATGCCTATAGAGGCAAATCCGAATTTTTTCATTATATTAATTTCCTTTGTATATGTTTTTGAGGTGTGACATTTGTTTGCCTATGTTAAGTAGGCTCATATCTGCTAATGTAAGTGCCATCATCGCTTCACAGACCACTGCCCCACGAATGGCTACACAGGGGTCATGTCTTCCTGAGAGATTACAGATGACTTCTTCATTGTCCGTTGTGACGGTTTGTTGTTCTATGAAGATAGAGGGTGTAGGCTTGAAGTGGGTTTTTACGATGATAGTATCGCCATTTGAAATCCCTCCTAGCATACCACCAGAGTGATTGGAGGTGAAGCCATTTGAGGTAATCTCATCATTATTTTGGCTTCCTTTAAGATGGGTAGATGCTACACCATCGCCTATCTCTACAGCTTTGGCTGCATTGATACCCATCATCGCTGCGGCCAAAATAGCATCAAGCTTGTAGTAGAGTGGTTCGCCTAGCCCAATAGGTACGCCTGTGGCTGTAGTAAGTACCACCCCACCCACAGAATCATGTTTATTTTTGGCATCTAATATGGCTTGTTTTTGGGCTTCTTCTTTTTGGGGGTCTAGGGCATACATGATAGAGCTTTTGGCATGGGCAAAGTCTTGGACTTCGCCTTTGATACCATCGACTTCACAAAGACCTGATTGTATCTCTATGCCTAGTTCTTTTAGCATGAGTTTGGCGATAGCTCCACCTGCGACACGTGCGGCTGTCTCTCTAGCAGAAGAGCGTCCACCACCACGGTAGTCTCTACGTCCATATTTGTGAAAGTACGTAAAATCAGCATGTCCAGGGCGAAAGAGGTCTTTGACATTGTCATAGTCTTTTGATTTTTGATTGGTGTTGAAGATAATCATCGCAATAGGTGTGCCAGTGCTTAGTCCCTCAAATGTACCAGAGAGTATTTCAAACTTATCATCTTCTTTGCGTCCTGTTTCTAGTTTGGATTTACCTGGTTTTCTTCTGTCTAGTTCGGACTGTATAAAGTCTTCATCTATGGCTAGTCCAGCAGGTACACCATCCAAGATACATCCCAATGCTTTGCCATGGGATTCTCCAAAGGTTGTGAGGGTTAGTTTTTTGCCAAAAGTATTCATCGTTTAAGCTCCTTTAGTGCGTCTTTGGCTGCTTTTTGTTGTGCTTCTTTTTTACTTTTACCTTTGGCACGAGCTAGGGTTCTGTCATTGAGGATGATAGCAATTTCAAACTCTTTTTTGTGGTCAGGTCCAGATGAGCCTATCACTTCATAGATAGGAGTCACACCAAAGGAGGCTTGTGTGAGTTCTTGTAGCGAGGTTTTATAATCTTTAGAAAGAGAATCTAGGTCTATCTTAGGATGGCACTCTTCTAAGAGTTTAATAGAGATATTTTTGCTCACTTCTAGTCCTGAATCAAGATAGATAGCCCCTATGATGGCTTCAAAGGCATTAGAAAGTAGTGAAGGTTTGTCTCGCCCTTCGTTATTTTCTTCTGCTAAAGATAGATAGATATAGTTTCCTAAGTCTAATTTTCGAGCTAAGAGGGTAAATCCACTTTCGTTGACTAGTGAAGCACGTATCTTGGAGAGGATACCTTCATTTGATTTTGGGAATTTACTATAGAGGTACTCTCCTACGATGAGGTCAAGTACAGCATCTCCCAAAAATTCAAGCCGCTCATTATTGTAAGGCTTTTTATCACTCTTGTGGGTAAGAGCCTCAATAATCAATTGCTTGTTTTTAAACGTATAGTTTAATTGTTGTTCTAATTGATGATAGTCTTTCATTGTTTTTCCTTTTTAAGTTTGTGTATCTAATTATTATATATTAGACAAGTGAAGAGTATGTCTGAGGGCTAGATTTGACTACTTTTTCTTCTACTCTTACTGAATTGATTGCCGTACAGTTAGGACAGCGTGTAAAAGAAACAGGGAAACTCTGTTTGCACTTTTGACAAAGATACGAAAAGAGTAAATCCCCTCCCTCTAAGCCACCTTTTTTAGCAGTAGCCAACATATCTAACGAGAAGATGCCACTATGCGTCATGGGTGTTTGTAGATAGCCTTTGACATAGTACAACGTTTGTAATGTCTCACTGGCATGAACACGCTCTAAATCAAGTTGTGAATGGTCTAAAAACCAAAGAATATCTAACAGTTCTTTGCTTCTTTTTGGGTTGATAATTTTCCATGCAGTGTTTAAATCTAGTGTCAAAATAGCAGAGATTATCTGACGGTACATACTAGGTTGCTTTTCTAAAATGACTTCTAATTTTTCTAATTTTTCTTCGGTCTCTATGGTGGTAGAGGACATAAGCTGTGCAAAATCAAAAAAGTGTTCCAATGCTGTGGTATCTTCGCCTAGTATGCTAAGAGGTTCTAAAATTTCTTTGGCTTTGTCATACTGTTGCATGGCTTCATAGACGATACCTATCTCATAAAGTACTTGTATATTACGAGGTCTTCGACGTAGGATTTCATGATAGATAGATTTGGCACGTTCCAAAAATCCTGCATAAAGATAGGTATTTCCCAAACGTTCCATCAGTTCTATCTCTATGGCTTCTTTGTCTATATGCTTGATAAGGTAGAGATAAATATTGATAGCTTTATGGTACTCTCCAGAGTTTTCAAAAGCCTTGGCAAGAAGGGTAAGAGGTTTGAGCATACTCTCTTCAAATACCATTTCATCTGTATTTAACGAGCATTCAGAACTATCAAACTTTTCTAAAAATTTGAGAAGTTTTCCTTCTTCTTTTTGTTGCTTATATAGACCCCATCCATAGGTAACCAATGCAATAATAAGAGCAATGACAATAATCAATAAGATACTAAAAAGTGGGTCATTGTACGCAGGTAATATATATTCCAAGCCAATCCTTGTTGTTTTTCTATACAGATTATATCTAATTAGATATAATGTTAAAATGATAGATAACGCTTCCATTGAATCTTTAAAAAATAGTATCGATATTATAGACGTGATAGGTGGCTTTATAGAGCTACGAAAAGCAGGGGCAAACTATAAAGCCAACTGCCCTTTCCACGGAGAGAAGACCCCCTCTTTTGTCGTGAGTCCTTCTAAGCAGATATACCATTGTTTTGGTTGTGGAGTAGGTGGAGATAGTATCAAATTTGTGATGGAATTAGAAAAGCTCTCTTATCCAGAAGCCATAGAAAAACTAGCTTCTTTGAATAATTTCTCACTTACCTATACCAAAGGTAGCTCAGATTACTCCGATAGTAAACGTATATTAGAAGCCATAGGGCAGTGGTATATAAAAAATCTAGACCGTAATAGTGTGGCTAAAGCGTATTTACTCCAAAGAGGTATCTCTCAAAATTCGATAGAACGTTTTGATATAGGGTATGTACCCAAAGGGCAAGAAGTGATGGGTTTTTTGCAAAGTGCTTTACTTCCTTTACCCCAAGCATCAGAAGCAGGTATCATCGCCCAAAGTGAAAATGGACAAGGGTTTTATGCCCGTTTAGTTGAACGTATTACTTTTCCTATCCATTCGCCTAGTGCCTCTATCGTAGGATTTGGTGGACGTACTATCACAAACCATCCTGCCAAATATATCAACTCACCTCAAACCAAACTATTTAATAAATCTCGCTTACTATATGGCTATCATTTAGCCAAAGAGAGTATCTATAAAAATAAAAAAATCATTATCTGTGAAGGATACCTAGATGTTGTGATGTTTCATCAAGCAGGATTTACAGAAGCTGTAGCAGGGATGGGTACAGCACTCACTAGCGAACATTTGCCTATGTTACGCAAAGGTGACCCCAAAGTGATACTTGCCTATGATGGCGATAAAGCAGGGATAGCCGCCGCACTCAAAGCCTCACAGATGTTGAGTCTAGCAGGATTTGATGGTGGGGTAGTACTCTTTCCTGATGGTCAAGACCCTGCTGACCTTATCGCCAAAGGAGAGAGCGAAAATGTAGCCAAGCTTTTGCGTGAAGCAAAGCCTCTCATCCCTTTTGTCTTAGAAAAGATAGTCGGACAATATGACTTACACGACCCACGAGCCAAAGAAGCAGGATTTGGAGCTGTGAAGCAGTATATAGACAGTCTTACCCCCATCATCAAAGATGCCTATATCCCCCTAGCGTCTACACTTTTAGGACTCTCTACTTCTTTTTTTGGTAAAGGTGCACGTGTAGAGACAGCGAGAGAAAACTTCTCTCAAAGACGAGACGATGTAGAGCAGTTGAGCATTCTAAAAACATTGATAGAAAACCCCTCTTTGATAGACAATGTCTTATCTGTAATCAACATTGAAATGTTTGGTGTCTATGCAAACCTTTTTAGGGCATTGATAAACCAAGAAGATACACACCCCTCTTTGATAGGATTGAGCCTAGATGAAAATATTCCTATTATGGATGAAGCAATGCTCAATAATGCATTGCGTATTTTTTTGATTAAACATTATTCTTTAAAGCTCAAAAATGTATCACATTCAGAAGAAATATCGTATGATAAAAAAAGTTATCTTATTCGTAAGATAAGGACAGATATAATACCTAGACTCAAAAAAGGTGAATTGGTCGCGTATGACCATTCAGTCTAAACACAAAAGGATAAAAGATGGCAATGGCATCAGCAAGACATATACTCGTAAATGATGAAGCGTTCTGTACGGAACTCAAAGAGAAGATAAACAGTGGAGAAATCACATTTGAACAAGCAGCACAAGAGAACTCAACCTGCCCATCAGGTGCGAGTGGTGGAGCATTAGGACAATTTGGCGAAGGTCAAATGGTACCAGAGTTTGACAAAGTAGTTTTCAACGATGAGATAGGTGTTGTCCACGGACCTGTACAAACACAGTTTGGCTACCACCTCTTAGAAATCACAGAACGTTCATAAAATCCAAAACTAAAGGTAACTCAAACCTACCTTTGGTTAAAATCACACTCTACAAACATTATAAACATTGGGGAATTAGCTCAGCTGGGAGAGCGCTTCGCTGGCAGCGAAGAGGTCGACGGTTCGATCCCGTTATTCTCCACCATCAATGCACCCTTTATTATCCTTACTTTAGATTACTATTAGAACGTACTCTAAACGGCTTATAAAACCCCTCATCCACAAGCTCCAAAAGCTCCTTATCACCATGACTATCGCCATAGGCATAGCTGTGGTCATAATCATCAAGGCTATACCGTTCTTTTACTCTATTGGCTTTTTCTATGCCATAGCAGTTTTTACTAAGGAACTTGCCTGTTACTATACCATTTTTAATCTCTAGTTTTGTGGCGATAAGGTCGAGACCATGTTTATCACACCACGGTTTGAGCCAGCACTCTATAGAAGCTGAGACGATGACAACCTTATGACCTTGTTCTTTGTGCCATGCTATCTTTTCCATAGCTTTTGGACGAAGGATACTGTCAATATGATTGAGAGAATATTCCTTGGCTACTTGCTTGAACTTCTCTTCTATCATACCTTTAAAGAAGTAGCCGAGCATAGTTTGTTTGGCTTTGTAGTTGGGGATGAATTTTAGTTTGTAGGCAATGAGCATAGGAGATAGTGCTACCATGCCTATGGCAAACTTTGCATCACCAACGACGAAACGAATAAACTTGATAAGGCTGTCGTCTGTGGTGATGGTACCGTCGAAGTCAAAGAGAGCAAGTGTCACTCTATATACTCATCTTCTTAAACTGAAACTCTGGAATATTACGAATAATCAACATCACCCACTTCCAAATCCACTTCGTATAAAGTACATTCTTAGCACTTTGCTGAGCTTTGTAGATCTCTAGTGCCACTTCTTCAGGCTGTGCCGTTAATTTCTCAGGTAAATCCATCTCTTCTGTCATCTTCGTAGCAACAAACCCAGGCTTTACAGTCAGTACATGCACCTGAGATTCGTAAAGTCTATTTCTAAGTCCAGAGAGATACGCTGTAAGTGCGGCTTTAGCAGAACCATAAATGTAATTACTCTTACGACCACGATCTCCAGCAACAGAGCTAATCCCAACCATAAATCCACTTCTTCTCTTTTCAAAATCATCAGCAATAATGTTAAATAAACTCACTACACCTGTATAGTTAGTGTCCATAATCTTTTGAGCCTCTGTAAAATCTGATTGAGCTTTTTCCTGTTCTCCTAAGTAACCAACAGCAGAGATTACACCCAAAGGCTCCTCTTCTAAGTTGTTATAAAAAGATTGATGACTTGCATAATCTAATATATCTAGTTCTACAAGCTTTACCTCTTTTTGCGTTCGAGTAACAATATCTTGTGCAAATACTTCTAGTTCACTTATATTTCTACCTGCAAGATAAAGGTCATACCCATTCTTTGCATATTCTCTTGCTGTTGCTTTGGCAATGTCACTCTTTGCCCCGATGATTAATACATAGCTCATATTATATTCCTACTCTTTTTGATTGTTGTGATTGAAACTTACTGTTCATCTTATTTTTTTTTCTGAATGTTCTGAACTTCTCTATGTTCGGATAGCCTTTTTCAAAGGTCTCTTTGCTTACTCGTACATCTTTAGTCAGGTAAATTCTACCCTTGTGTTTTACTACGACTTCATCTAGTTTGTCTAGCAATTCAAAGAGTCCCTTTTCTATCTTAAAGTCTAGTGCAAGGCTGTAGCCTTCTATAGGAAATGAAAGCCAGTTATCATTGGCTTTACCATAGAGTTTAAGCACTGCAAGAAATGAACCCTTACCTGAGTCAGAGATAGCCGTTAATATCTCTTCTAATCCCTCATAGCTTGTCTCTTTAGGTAAGATGAACTGATACTGTGTAAAGCCATTCTTTCCATAGATACGGTTCCAATGACCGATGGCATCAAGGGGGTAAAAAAAAGTATCTATATCTACTCTTTGTTTAGAGACACCGTTTTTAGATTTTCCATAGTACAGCCAGTTGAATGCTCTGACACTCCAGTTGTTGAGTGCGAAGCTTGGAAAATTGAAAGGGATGGATTTTTGTGCTTTGAGTTTGTAGTTTAGTTTACCATCGTCTCTAAAATCTCCAACCATGAGCAGGCATTTGCCTATCTTATCACCTTTGGCTAGACAGTCTATCCATGCTACTGAGTAAGGTTTGTCTTGGTACGCTTCAAAAGCTGTGAAGGTCTCTTTTAGGTTCTTAGTTTTAATGGTTGTCTGGTCGATGTATTGAGAGTTTATTTTTTTGAGATAGATTTTGGCATCTAAGATAACACCTGTTAGACCCATACCCCCACAAGTGGCTTTCCATAAATCAGGTGTTCCTTCTTTGGTACAAGTAACAGTCTCGCCATCTGCAAGCATTATAGTAAACGCTTCAACACATTCAGAAAAACATCCTTCGACATGGTGATTTTTACCATGCACATCTGAAGCAATGGCACCACCTACTGTGATAAGTTTAGTCCCAGGGGTGACTTTGAGAAACCATCCTCTTGGTACATAGTGTTCTAGTATTTCTGAGAGTAAAACACCTGCTTGTATATGTAGTAGTCCTTTTTGTTCATCAAAGTCTAAAAAATAGTCTTTGGGTTTGACGTTGATAATATTGGTACTTAATGCACTATCGCCATAACTTCTGCCGTTACCGTAAGGGATGAGTTCATCATTGGTGTTGATAATCTCTTTGAGGTTTTCTGCTGTGGTGAATTTAAATACGGTATTCTTTATCTTGGGGTACATTCCCCAACTCATAAGGCTCATGCTATTTCCTCTTTGTGAATAAATACAAACTTTTTATCTAAAAAGTATTTGATGACATACCCAATACTCAGACCGATAATAGCTCCAAGGTATTTGGCATTAGGGTCTTGAGATAGATGGTCAAAGGCAATCTCCATTCCCCAAAAAATGATAGTCGTAAAGACACCCATGAGTGAATAAAGTGCGAACTTCTTGGCATCATCTTTTTTATTTTTAACTTCATGATAGAAGATAAACTTCTTGTCTAATACATATTTTACAATAAGACCTGCAAGTGTTCCAAGGAACATTGCCACATAGAGAGAACCCCAACCGTTGTAGATTCCAAAGCTGAAATATTGGAACAGAAGATTGAATAATGTGGAGATTACTGCAAAGATAATGTATTTTATAGCAGTCATATTAATACAGTATCCAAGCAAATATAAGTACCCATCCTATGAGGGTTAGTTGCATGAAACGGTCTTTAAGTACAATCTTTGTAGGTGAACCACTGTCTTTAAGTACAAATGTCACCTGTAGATAGCGTAAGATACCTAAGATGACAAAGAGTGCAGTAAGATATAAATATTCACTATGTGTTCTCGCTACCACTTCTGCTGATGTGGTATAGATAGTGTAAGCAACGATAACCACTGAAGCCATGATTGCCATTGCTATATCAAGAAATTGTAAGTTGTACCCATCAATTACTTTACGCATCTTCTTACCAGTATCGAGATAAATAAGTACATCATCTCTTCGTTTTGCTAAAGCCATAAAAAGTGCTAAAAGGAAAGTCATAATGACAATCCACATTGAGAGGTGTATGCCTGTAACAGCAGAACCAATGAATAGACGCAACACAAAACCAATAGCAATAATAGTCACATCTAAGATGGCAATATGTTTGAGATACAAACTATAGGCAATGTTCATAGCAACATAGGTAGCAAGAATACCCACGGCTTTTAATGACAGTGTTGCCATAAGTGCAAACCCTGCTAAACCTAGCACTACCATGATAATAATGGCTTGAGATTTGCTAATAGCTCCTGATGCCAACGGACGACTCTTTTTCTTTGGATGCTCTTTGTCTTCTTCAATATCGTAGTAGTCATTGAGTGTGTAGATAGCAGAGGCTGTAAGGGAAAAGGCTATGAAAGCGATAAATGCATTACCCAACAGTTCTGTATCTGTGATTTTAAGGGCAAAGAAGAGTGGAAGGAAGATAAAGAGATTTTTGATGTATTGCTGGGGTCGCATGAGTTTAACTAGTGCTGATAATTTCATAAAAACCTCCTCTTTATTTTAAAATTTTTGTGAAATTATACACATAATTTACTTTCATCCACTATAGCTAACTACCCATTCTTGTGCTTAGTCCTAAGAGTTTCCATCCTTGTAATCCACTTCTGTAATAGTAGAGTAGGTTTTTTGGGTAGCCGTGTTTGGTTAAGGTTTGGATGAGTTGTTTGGATTGGTCACAGTAGATGGCATGAGAGAAGATGATAAGTTTTTTGGCTTTGGAAAAATCCCATTTTCCTTCTATGTCACTTTTCATACCAAAGAGTGTAAATATCTTAGCCATAGATGCTTTGTCTAGGTTTTGTACTCTATCATAAGGGATGTTATCAGCAGAGGGGATAGACTCTTTGAGGTAATCAAATGCTAAACGGGCATCGATGAGTAGGGCATTTTGTGTATCATTGTTCTCTATCTTGATGAAGTTTAGTAATTCTAGTTCGCCTATGGTTTCTATCTTTTTATCTATGTTTGTAGGCTGTATGCAAAAAGGAGGACAAGGTAAGGATGTTTTACTATAGTCATCACTTAATTTATGTGTAGGGTCTTGTATGCGTTGAATAATGACTTTTTTACCTAGCTCTTTAGTCTCAACATAGGGTAAATCTTTAGTAATTTTGACGATAATATCTTGTGTTACCTTTGCTTTATTTTCTTCTGCGTAAAGAGGAAGGCAAAGTAAGGTAGCTAAGATAAATGCTATCATACTTATTTCTTTTTAAGTTTTGGTATGATTAGTTTTTGACCAATAGAAAGACCAGAACTTTTTTTGAGTGTAGCTGCATTGGCTTTCTGGATAATCGTATACTTTGATGATGCTCCATAGACACGTTTGGCAATCTTACCTAGGGTATCCCCTTTTCTTACGGTAACGTAGCGTACTTTTTCTTTTTTCTTTTTCTTTTTGGCTTTTGCATCAGCTTTGGCTTTTGCATCGGCTTTGGCTTTTGCATCGGCTTTGGCTTTTTCCTTAGCTTTGGCTTTTTCCTCAGCTTTAGCTTGTTCCTCGGCTTTGGCTTTTTCCTCGGCTTTGGCTTTTTCCTCAGCTTTAGCTTGTTCCTCGGCTTTGGCTTGTTCCTCGGCTTTGGCTTTTTCCTTAGCTTTAGCTTGTTCCTCGGCTTTGGCTTTTTTCTCAGCTCTGACTTTGGCATGTGCTTTGATTCTTGCACTGGCTCTGGCTTTTGCATCAGCTTTGGCTTGGGCGTTATCGTTAGATTCTTGGAGGATACTAGCGAGTTTTGCTCTTCTTTCTTCTGCACTTATTTCGGCTGTGTCTACATCTTCATCAAGGGTCTTTTCATCTAAAGTCTCTTCATCAGGTAGGTCACTTTTTTTGAGACCTTCTATCAGTGATGTCTCTAAAGATTCTTGTGGCTTAGTGATGGCGTTTACTATAGGTTTTAGTGTAGGCGTGATTGTAGGGGTAGATTCAGGGGTTACGATAGCTTTTTCTTTAGGTATCATCACTGGTTTTGGTGTAGCTTTGACTTTGACTACGGGTATCACGGTTTTGATAGGCTTGGTCTCTCCGACACTCTCTTTGGTAGTAGATATATTGGTCTCTTTTTGAACGGTCTCTGTCTCTGTTTTAGCAATAGGAAGTATCACTTCTGATTGGACGATACTTGGTACTGTAGGTTGCTTTTGGGTACTTTGTTGCCAAAGATAGAACCCCTCCCCACCTAGAACGACGACAAGAGCTAGAAGTAAGAGCGTCTTTGTAGAAGAAGGTTTTTTTTCTTCTTTTTCTTGCTCCAATAAGGTGCTAGATCGTAAGTTATTGTTTGTCTCAGCCAAATAGTTGGCATAATAGTCATTTGGGTCTACGGGTTTCTTATTGGACATTTATATTTCCTTTGTTATCTGTTTCTTCGGTTGGATAGGCATAGATGAGTCCCAATATACTCCAATATTGCATCCCACCTCTATAGTATAGAATCTTATCTTTAGGGTAGCCTAATGCGACAAGTGTATGTATGGCTTTGGAAGATTGGGGACACCATGGTCCATTATCAAAAACAATGATTTTTTTTGCTTTTGAAAAATTAAATTCTTTACCATTGTATGTCACAGCAAATTTTTGGAGTGTTTTGGGTGCATTACTTTTATCCAAAGTATTAAAGGGGATATTGATAGCACTAGGAATAGTAGATTGGTAAAACCAGTTACTAAGTCTTGCATCTATCAATAAGCCCCCTTTTTTGAGAGTATACTGAATAAACTTAAATACATCAAGCTCTGAAATGGTTGTGATACCCTCTAGCACTGTATATGGCTGTATCTCAAAAGGAGGCGAAACACGAGAGGTGAGGCTATATTCATTGCGAAGTTTATGATTTGTATCTTGCATACGAGAAATACGAATGCGTTCACCATTGACTTTGACACTAATAGAAGAGAGCGTAGGGGTTAAATTAACCTGCGATGCTCCAAGTAGTGTAAACAAAAAAAATGGTAGATAAAAATACTTTATCATGAGAAGGATGCCTTGTTATTATATTCTTTATTAAAGCCGTTAGTATATACTACTTTGACTTATGACTTACCTTTATAGGTTGACTTAATCAGAGTTATACTATAATAATCGTTATTCTAAATGATGGAGGATATCTCATGCATATTGTACTTGTCAACACAAATGCCGTTATCTCTAAGTTGCTTTTGCTTTGTACAAGTGATACCACGACAACACTCCAAGAAGTCTCTACAGTAGAAGCGATAGGCAATGAGAGCTGTGATATGATAGTCATAGATGAATCTTTGTATACAAAACAGATGCTAGATGTATTAGGTGCATTTACCGATACACAAAAAGTATTGCTTTCTTATCAAGGGGATGCCGTAGAAGGGTTTGATAAGACTATTAAAAAACCATTTTTACCTCTACAGATACTCTCTATCATAGAAGAAATACAAGGTAACCAAGAGAAGAATATAGAAGAGGAAGTCTTTGATGTCAAAATACCTCCTAATATATTGAACTTTCAAGAGATTGAACAGATAAAAATATTATTAGAAGTGGACAATACACTGTTAGCAGATGCCTATCTTCGTGATGAATCTTTAGAAATAGATAAAATGAAGAGTGTCACAGAACAACTTATGGCAGAGGGTATATCACAAGCAAAAGAGAGGATAGAAAAAAAGAAGATAGAACAAGCTATAGAAGTAGCAATACAAGGGTTAAGCAAAAAAAAGCTCAAAAAGCTAAGAGAAGGTAAAGAGATAAAGATGCGTATACAATTAAAGGATAATGAGTTATGTTAAAGGGTGCGATATTGGTATTGTCAGGGCCTAGTGGAGCAGGAAAGAGTACGATTATCTCTGCCTCTTCGGATGAGATAGGGGAGTACTACTTTTCTATCTCTACCACGACACGAGAGCCTAGAGTAGGGGAGCAAAATGGTGTAGATTATTTTTTTGTAAGTAAAGCATCATTTGAAGAAGACATCAAGGCTGGAAATTTTTTGGAATATGCACAAGTCCATGGAAACTATTATGGTACTTCTTTGAAGCCAGTGAAGAAAGCTTTAGAAGAAGGGAAGCTAGTTATCTTTGATATAGATGTACAAGGGCATAGGCTTGTAAGGGCTAAAATGAATGATATTACTACCTCGGTTTTTATCACACCTCCTACACTTAAATCACTAGAGACGAGATTACGTGCTAGATGTACAGATGATGAATCTATTATTCTCAATCGTATCACAAATGCCAAAAGTGAAATCCAAGCATTAGGTGAATATGATTTTACGATTATCAATGATACGGTAGAAAAAGCATCAAAAGCATTTTCTTTAGTAGCAAAAGTAGCTAGATTGAAACAAAGTAGTACAGATGAAGCTGATTTTATCCATCAATGGTTAGGTAAAAAGTAACCTTAAATTTATTAGAGTATAATTATTCAAATTAATGTTCATAGTAACAAAAAACAAAGGATAGACATGGGTATGCCAAGTATGCCAGAACTACTAATCGTATTGGCGATTGTTGTGCTTCTTTTTGGAGCAAAAAAGATTCCAGATCTTGCTAAAGGTATGGGAAAAGGAATTAAAGACTTCAAAAAAGCAATCAAAGAGGACGAAGAGCCTGTAGAGATAGCTAAAAAAGAAGAACCAAAAGTTGAAGCTACATCCGTAGAGAAAAAAAGCGAAAATGCTTAAAAATTAACTTGTTTTCATGATATTTATGAAAGCAAGTCTTCCACTCTCTTTCCCTCCACCCATTCAAAATACACTATATACCTCAATAATACGGAAATAATAATGAAATTAAAATCACAAATCAATCATGTCATAGAAAATGCCTTTTCAAAAGCAGGTATCCCTCACAAAGCAATGTCAGTATCAGAAGCTACCAAAGCAGAATTTGGAGACTACCAATTTAACGGAGCTATGGCTTTGTCCAAAAAATTGGGTAAAAATCCTAGAGAGATAGCCAATGATATTATCAATCATTTAGATGTGACGGGGCTACTTTCTAAAGTCGAAATAGCAGGGCCTGGGTTTATCAATATTTGGCTCAATCCTCTTTTTGTGGCTTCTGAGTGTCAGTTGGCAGTAGAATCTGAGAGACTCAATATCGCTCAAAGAGAAAATCCTAGCAAAGTAGTGGTAGATTATTCGGGTCCTAATATGGCAAAACAGATGCATGTAGGGCATTTACGTTCTACTATTATTGGTGATACCTTAGCCAATCTTCTTCACTTCTTAGGCGATGAGGTCACTCGTCAAAATCATATTGGCGATTGGGGTACTCAGTTTGGAATGCTTATTGCTTATCTTGAAATGAAAGATGAAGATGGCTCTGTTAGTCTCAAAAACTTAGAGATATTTTACAAAGATGCCAAAGCCGAATTTGATGCCAATCCTAAGTTTGCCGATAAAGCCAGAGAATATGTGGTTAAAATACAATCAGGGGATGCACATTGTTTGACTTTGTGGCAAAAATTTATTGACATCTCTTTGGGGCATTGTGAAGAAGTCTATCATAAACTAAATGTCAATTTAAGCCGTAAAGATGTTAGAGCAGAGAGTTTTTATAACGATGATTTGAGCCACGTTGTCAGTGATTTGGAAAAAGCAGGGTTATTGACCCAAAGTCAAGGGGCAAAATGTGTCTTTTTAGAAGGCGATGAAATCCCTGTTATTATCCAAAAAGGCGATGGAGGCTATCTCTATGCCACCACAGACCTCGCTGCTTTACGTTTTAGAGCCAAAAATTTAGAAGCAGATAGGATTTGCTATGTGGTCGATGCACGTCAAGCAGGACATTTCAAACAAGTCTTCAAAGTAGCCAAAAATGCCCATTTTGTGGATGAAAAAGTCAAACTAGAGCATATTGCCTTTGGTACGATGATGGACAAAGGTGGAAAACCTTTTAAAACACGTGATGGGGGTACCATAAAGCTCATAGACTTACTTGATGAAGCAGTGAATAAAGCCAAAGATACCATCAATAACAAAGAGCAATATACACAAGAAGAGATTGATGCCCTTGCGAAGATTATCGGTATTGGGGCAGTAAAATATGCAGATCTTTCGATTAATAGAGAGTCTAACTATATCTTCAACTGGGATAAAATGCTATCATTTGAAGGCAATACCTCACTTTATATGCAGTATGCCTATGCACGAATACAAAGTATCTTTAGAAAATATAATGCACCAATAAACGGTAAGATAATTATAGGGGATGCTTTAGAACATCATTTGGCTGTGATGTTACTACGTTTTGAAGATATGCTAAACCGTACAGCGATAGATGCCAGTCCCAATCAATTAAGTACCTATCTCTATGAACTAGCCACACTCTTTATGCGTTTTTATGAACAAAATCCTATCTTAAAAGAGGGTATAAATATCACAGAAGAGACCAAAGAAAGCCGTCTAGCCTTAGCAAACCTTACAGCCAAAACCATCAAACAAGGGCTTGATATTTTGGGTATTGAAGTGGTGGACAAACTCTAAGCAGGGTCTTTGTCTGCATTTTTTTGACTTTCTACCAATTCGCTTAAGAATGTTTCTAGGGAGTAGCGTTGTCTGTATTCTGGTACCATAATGTGTACGAGGATATCCCCTAAATCTGCTACGACCCAATCATCACTCATATCTGATGCCAAAATCTCATCATTGAGGGCTTTGAGACCTAGCTTTAGGTGTTCTGCTAGGGCTAGAGTATGTTTACCATTGAGTGAATTGGCGATAACGACACGTTTTGCGATATAATCGGCATTTTGAAGATTAAATACTTCTATGTTCTCAGCTTTTTTATCATCAAGAATATTTACGATATTCTCTATTCTTTCTTCTATTTTCATTTGTCTTTTCCTTGGAGTACATGATGTACGGATTTTTTAATTTTAGTATCAACATAGTCCAATAGTCCTATCTTTCTTATTTGGCTTGAAGAGATGGCTGTATCGACATACAATACTCTCCACGCATTTAAAAAATCGGTCTTTATAGGGTGTCCTTCTCTTGTGACAATGACCCATATAATATGGCTATTGAGCCAGTCAAATTGATGCCATTGGGACAGTTTTTCTAAGTTGTCTGAGCCAATGATAAGGTATTTGACATAGTTTTCTATGTTGAAATGTTTTATAGTTTGTGATGTTGTGGTACTTTTTCCTTCGTGTATTTCATACGCTTTGACGATAACTTTAGGGCTATTATCAAAGAGTGTATGACACCATTCTAACCTCTTTTTTGCAGATGCAAGAGAAGAAGTTTTAAAAGGGCTTAGATAAGCAGGTACAAGCAAAAGGCTATCTATATCCAAGCATTGAATCGCTGTTTCAACAATATGTTGATGCCCTAAATGTGGAGGGTCGAAACTACCACCAAAGATTGCTACTGTAGGCTTGGATTGATTAACCAAATGCTAACCTCATTTACTGTAAAATTACGTAATTCTAGCATAAAAATCATAAGGGTAAACAATGGCAGTAAAAGTAGCAATAAATGGATTGGGAAGAATTGGTCGATGTGTGGCACGTATCATCGCAGAGAGAGAAGATATTGAACTCGTTGCAGTCAATGCTTCAGGCACAGAAAAAATGCTTGAATATAATGTCAAGTATGACTCTGTGCATGGTACACGTAAAGATGTATCTGTAGCAGATGGCTATCTTACTATGGGTACAACCAAAGCCAAAATCTTTGCAGAACGTGATTTATCTAAGATAGATTTTGTTTCGGTAGGTGCAGAAATTGTACTAGAGTGTACGGGTGCATTTTTGACCCAAGAGTCTGTACAGCCTTACCTTGATAATGGTATCAAAAAAGTACTTTTTTCAGCACCTGCCAAAGATGATACAGCTACTTTTGTACTCGGAGCAAATGCTGATGCGTATGCAGGACAAGTGGTGGTATCTAATGCCTCTTGTACGACCAATGGATTAGCCCCTGTAGCCAAAGTCCTTGATGATGTTTTTGGGATTGAAAACGGATTGATGACGACTATTCATTCTTATACCTCGTCTCAACCGATTTTAGATGGCAAACACAAAAAAGACCCAAGAAAAGGACGCTCAGGAGCTACTAACCTCGTGCCTACTACTACTGGAGCTGCTAAAGCTATCTCTAAAGTCTTGCCAAATCTTGCAGGTAAAATCAATGGTCAAGCCATTAGAGTACCTACAGCTGATGTCTCTATGGTAGATTTGACTGTGACACTCAACAAAGAAACTTCAGTAGAAGAAGTACAACAAGCCTTTAAAGATGCTTCTTTAACGACACACAAAGGTATATTGGGCATTGATGATGACTATCGTGTATCAATGGATTTTGTGGGTGAAGAGCTTAGTACTGTTGTGCCTTTGGATACCATTCAAGTCATCGGTGGCAAGATGGTAAAAGTCCTTTCATGGTACGACAATGAGTGGGGATATTCTGCTAGACTCGTAGATATGGCTGTACATATCTCTAAAGGAGACAAATAATGAGAAGTATCAAAGACTTAGAAATAGACGGTAAACGCGTTTTTATCAGATGTGATTTTAATGTACCAAAAGATGAGTTTGGTAATATTACAGATGATAGACGTATTCGTTCTGCTTTACAGACGATTCGTTATTGTATAGACAGAGATTGTAAGATTATTTTGGCTTCACATTATGAGAGACCCGAAGCAGGGAAATATGAAGAAAAATATTCTCTTGTGCCTATCGCCAAAAGACTACACACTTTACTCAAAATTAAAAGAGAAGTGCTTATGGCAGAAGATGTCATTGGAGAAGATGCCCAAGCCAAAGCCAATTCACTTGAAGCTGGGGATGTACTTTTATTAGAAAACTTACGTTATGAGGCTGGGGAGACAGCAAATGATATCAATTTTGCAAAAAAACTAGCAGACTTTGCAGATATTTATATCAATGATGCTTTTGGTGCCTGTCATCGTAAACACGCATCTATTCATGCCATTACAACATTTTTTGATACCAAACATAAAGCAGGGGGCTTTTTGATGGGAAAAGAAGTTAATTTCTTTTCTAAAATTTTAGAAAATCCTATTCGTCCTTTTGTAGCAGTTGTGGGTGGTTCTAAGATTTCTGGTAAACTCGAAGCATTGAACAAACTTGTAGATAAAGTAGACAAAGTAATTATTGGTGGAGGCATGGCATTTACCTTTCTCAAAGCCCAAGGTCATGAAGTCGGAGAGTCTTTGGTAGAAGATAATTTACTTGAAGAAGCCTTACGTATTATGGCGAAGGCAAAAACATTGGGGGTAAAGTTTTATTTACCTGTAGATGTTGTCGCTGCTGCTGAATTTTCTGAAAATACCACAGTCAAATTTGTACCTATTCAAGAAATACCCAAAGGATGGATGGGCTTAGATATAGGTCCTGCATCTACACGACTATTTCGTGAGGCTCTCAATGATGCCCAAACAATTATTTGGAATGGTCCTATGGGTGTGTATGAGATGGATAGATATTCTAAAGGAAGCTTTGCTATGTCTAATAATATCTCTCAAACCCATGCTACGACGATAGTAGGTGGAGGAGATACAGCCGATGTAGTACTACGTGCAGGAGATGCCGAAGAGATGACCTTTATCTCTACAGGTGGTGGAGCTAGTTTGAAACTTATCGAAGGTATGGCTCTTCCTGGTATTGAAGCACTTAAATAATTGAAATATACATAAAAGGGTTACTATGATTTTTGCAGGAAACTTTAAAACCAACCATACACGTCAAAGTACGGCACTTTATATCAAAGAATTAACACAAAAAACCAAAGCCAAAAAAGAGGAAGATAGAATAATCCTTTTTCCTCCTTTGACTGCGATAGATGACTATGAAAGTGATTTTACTATCGGTGTACAAAATGCCTATCATATACAAAATGGTGCATACACAGGAGAAATAGGATTAGAACAGCTTGATGAATTTGGTATTAAAACTATTTTAATCGGTCACAGCGAAAGACGTGAACACTTAGGGGAAAGCCAAGAATTACTCACTCAAAAGTTTAACTTTTTTAAAGAAGAAGCGTTTGAAATCATTTATTGTATCGGTGAGCCTTTAGAGGTGCGTAAAAAAGGTTTTGAAGCAGTGATGAAGTATCTTTTGGCACAATTTGACGGCATTGATATTGCCTATGATAAACTCATCATCGCCTATGAACCAATTTGGGCAATAGGTACAGGACGTTCAGCTACAGTAGAAGAGATTTCAAGTACACATAGAGCCTTAAAAAATGTCATCAAAGAAACAGCATTGCTCTACGGAGGTTCAGCCAAGTTATCAAATATCAAAGAAATACTTTCTATCGCAGGAGTAGATGGTGTGTTGGTAGGGTCTGCGTCTCTTGACGCAGATGGTTTTTCTAAAATGGTTTTGGCTTAGAGACTTATTTAAACAAGTCAGCCAATGCCGTGGTGTCTTTTGTTTTTGTTACTTCTGGTGAAGATGAGTCTGTTTGTCTTTCTGTTACACCTTCTACTTCATTTAGTTCTATGGTGTAGCCTGTGAGCATGGATGCTAGACGGATGTTGATACCAGAGCGTCCTATGGCTTTGGCTTTTTGATCGCCTGTGATATTGACAATAGCCTTTTTTTCATCGGCTATGACTTTGATACTTTGGGTAATCGCAGGGCTTAATGCACGTGTGATAAATACTTCAGGAATAGGTGAAAAATCAATACAGTCAATATTTTCATGGTTAAGTTCATTGCTTACAGCGTTGATACGTACCCCTTTGACCCCAACAGCTGCACCAATAGGGTCTATATTCATTTGTTCTGTTTTGAGGGCTATTTTGGCACGTTCCCCAGGTATTCTAGCTGAACCCACAATCTCTACAAGCCCATCATCAATCTCTGGTACTTCTGTAGCCATGAGTGCTTCTAAAAATTTAGGAGAAGTACGCGTTAGCTCTAAAAATAGTCCATATTCAGGGTCTACACTTACATAACGTAATAAAGCTCTAATGCTATCTCCACGTTTGTATGATTCTCCTTTGATACGATTTCTTTGAGACATAATACCTTTTAGCTCACCAATTTCGACATGGGTATTGTTCTCATCATCGACACGGTTGACTGTCCCTAACATCACAGAACCGACTTTTTCTCTATATTTTTCAAAAAGGTCTTGTTCTATACGTCTTTGTACATGGTATTCTAATTCTTTAAATAGATTAGCCGATGCAGTACGTCCATGGTCTTCTAGGATAAATTCTTCTTTGAGGGCATCTCCTATCTCTATAGAGTCATCAAAGTCTTTGGCTTCAGAAATAGAGATGAAACTATCAGATTCTATTTCTCTAATATTTGGCTCTTTTCCTACTTTGGTGAAGAGTTGTCTATCATTATCTGCCACGACGGTAATCACTTTGTTGATAGTGTATGTTTTGGTGTCATTGTTGATAATAATTTCAAAATGACTCGTAAAAGAGGTAAGTTTTTTTGCCGTATTGACGAGGGCTTCTTTGAATGCATCTAGGGCATGTTCTTTTGAAATATTTTTTTCATGTGCAATAGCTTCGATAATATCTAATATTTTTTCCATAATTTTTCCTATGTTTTAATTCCAAAATAACGCTACAAGAGGTAACATAATAGTGCCAATAACGTCTTGGGAGGGGTTCTTTTGAAGATGAGTATTATATCTAACCCAACCTTTACTGAAAATAAAGTATAATCTTATATAATAAATTTAAGAAAAACTTAAAGAATGAATTAAAGGTAATGATATATGAAATTAAAACTTGCAAGAACCACACTTAAATCGAAGCCAAAAATTATTGACTTAAAAAAACTAGAAGAAGAATTAGCCACTAAATCTATATTCTATTTTGACAAAGACAATTCACATAAAGAGTTAAAAGAGATGATTGAGCATTTTGAAGAAAAAGGTTTTTCTGTTTATATGCGTGAAGTCAAATATGGATTAGATGAAAATGAATACATCTATGAAGTACATATTATTGCATAAAAGATAGAGAAATTTAATTGTCCAAGAAATTATTTATAGAAACATTAGGTTGTGCAATGAATGTTCGAGATAGCGAACACATGATTGCAGAGCTTAATCAAAAAGAACCCTACGAACTAACGCAAAACCTCAAAGAAGCTGACCTTATCATCATTAATACCTGTTCTGTACGTGAAAAACCTGTAGCAAAACTCTTTTCTGAAATCGGTGTATTTAATAAACACAAAAAAGAGGGAGCAAAGATAGGTGTCACAGGATGTACTGCCTCACATCTAGGCAAAGAGATTATCAAAAGAGCGCCTTCTGTAGACTTTGTATTGGGTGCTAGAAATGTCTCTAAGATTAAAGATGTGGTAGATAAAAAACATGCTGTCGAGATAAGTACAGATTTTGATGAGAGTAGCTATGATTTTGCTGAGTATAGAAGCAATCCTTTTAAAGCGATGGTCAATATCTCTATAGGTTGTGATAAAGCATGTACTTTTTGTATCGTTCCTGCTACACGTGGGGATGAAATCTCTATCCCCTCACATCTAATTATCCAAGAGATAGAAAAAGCCGTGTTAACTGGGGCTAAAGAGGTCATGCTTTTAGGTCAAAATGTAAACAACTATGGAAGACGCTTTGCTGACCCTAAAGAGAAATGTGACTTCACAGCACTTTTACAAAATATTTCTCTCATCGAGGGCTTAGAGCGTATCCGTTTTACCTCTCCTCACCCTTTACACATGGATGATGCTTTTCTTCAAGAGTTTGCATCTAATCCTAAAATATGTAAACAAATTCATGTACCTCTTCAAAGTGGTTCTACTTCACTCCTCAAAGCAATGAAAAGAGGATACACAAAAGAAAACTTTATCAATCGTTGTGACAAGATACGTGCTTTGTGTCCTGAAGCTACTATCTCTACTGATGTTATTGTAGGGTTTCCTAACGAGAGTGAGGCTGACTTTGACGCTACGATGGAAGTCCTCAACCATGTACGCTTTGAGCAAATGTTTTCTTTTAAGTACTCAGCACGACCTCATACCGAAGCGGCTGATTTTACAAACCAAATTGAGAATAGTGTATCAGGGGCTAGGCTTACTAGACTTCAATCAAGACATACAGAAATCATAGATGAACTTATGGATGCTCAAATGGGTAAAATACACAAAGTTTATTTTGATGAACTCAAAGCCAATGCTAGAGTCTCTGGGCGTAGCGATGATGGTAAACTCTTTTTTGTAGAGGGTAGCGAAGAGCTATTAGGACAAATCGTAGAAGTAAAAGTCATCAAAACCTCTAGGGGTGCACTTGATGGTGTATTGCTCTAAGCTTTATCTCTTTATATGAAAGCATATCTAAAAATATTTTTACGCCAAATAGGGCAGTTTATTTTACCGATATTGCTTTATCTGCTTATTCGTATTATTTGGTACAGTACACGTAAAAAATTTCATTTTGTCACGCCTATAGGAGAAGAACAACACGTCTGTGTCACATGGCATGGTGAGCTTTGTATGACACCCCAAGCGTACCGATATATCCACAAGACACAACCTGCTTGTGCTATTATCTCTGCCCATTTTGATGGGGCACTCATCGCAGGGGCATTGGGGTTTCTAAAGATAGGGGCATTACGAGGCTCTTCTCGTAAGGGTGCAAAACAAGTCTTGATTCAAGCTTTTAGGCGTATTAAATCAGGGGAAGAAGTGCTTATCACCCCTGATGGACCCAAAGGTCCTAGGCATAAGATGAGTGATGGTGCTGTGGGTATTGCTCTTAAAAGTAAGCTTCCTATCTTTGTGATGAGTTTTAAGGCTTCTCATTATTGGCAGTTAAAGAGTTGGGATAAGTTTATTATTCCTAAACCTTTTGCTCTTGTGGATTTTTATATGCAAAGTCTCTCCTTAGAAGGGATGACAGAGGAAGAGGCAAAAGCCTATTTGTCCGAAAAAATGTTAGCCCATACGATGTTATGAGAGATACCTTTCATAGCTTAGCCGATGATTTTTTGGTGTATCTTTATGATATTCGTGGGTATTCAGAACTATCTATCGTTACCTATGATATTGCTTTACGCCAAATGATACGTGTGAGTCATATTTCTGAAGATTCTGAGCAAAAATATACGATAGATATGACCCCATTTCGTTTTGCTATTGTACGCAATACCAAAAGAACCATTAGCAAAAAACTTTCAGCTGTACGTTCTTTTGTGCATTATTTAGAAGATATATGTGACAAGAATATTAAACTCATAGGGGATACCTCAATTAAAGTTACCCCTACACTTCCTAAGCCCATAGAAGAGCATTATATAGAAGAGGTACTCAATGAAGCCAATCTACAAGAGAGAGTATTGCTTTGTATGCTTTATGGACTAGGGTTGCGTATATCAGAACTAAGCCATCTTAAATTGGATGATATTCAAAAAGAGTGGATACGTGTCAATGGAAAAGGCAATAAAATAAGAGAATTGCCTTTATTGGCAACGATTTACCCTCTCATTGAAGCCTATATTAAAAATGAAAATCCAAGAATATATCTTTTTGAAAAAGGAAATGCTCCTATGAATACGGCACAGTTACGCTATAGACTAGGCAAGGTATTTCAAAGGCAAGGATTAAAAGCCACACCCCATCAATTACGCCACTCTTTTGCTACACATCTGCTCAACAATGGTGCAAGGATAGCTGATGTGAGTGAACTTTTAGGACATAAAACGATGGCTACGACACAAGTGTATACTAAATTAGGCACAGCCAAAAAAATGCAAGACTATATGAAAGCCCATCCTTTGGCTAAATGACATCACTAGGTTTGATACCTTCTTGAAATAGATAGGGTCTGATTTTTGAAGGGATATGTGCTTTTCGACATATCTCTTTAAATACTTTGGGCATCGTACCTTTGATATACGGAGCAATATAGACTACATCATCTTCTATCTCTATCGCCCATGTATTGGCAATGACGATAGATTTTTCTTTTTCTATTTGTATACGTTGTGAAGCTGAGAGGAGGTATCCTAATGTTTTAAGTGACATATCAATGGCTTTACTTTTAAATGTCCTATCATAAAGCCTAATGATACGTAGGGATTTTTCAGCATAAATTTCTATATATCCTTTGGCAAGATTTTCTTTGTCTTTACGTAGGTAATTAAAGCTACGTGAAACACCCTCAGCATATTCAGACATAAAATTATTGGCAAATTGTTTTCTCACTCGGTTACGTTCGTACTTTTGACTAAAATTACTCTCATCTATGTAATAAGGGTGACTATGTTTATCAAGATACGCTATTAAGTCTTCTTTGGTACAAGAGAGTAGAGGGCGTACTAAATAATAGTCATTTCGTACACTGATAGGGTCTAAGCCAATAAGCTCACTTACCCCTGCCCCTTTACTAAGACGCATGATCAACCATTCTAACTGGTCGTTGAGTTGGTGGGCTGTGAGTAGGGTATCGTAGCCCTCTGTAGTCATCAGTGCATCAAAAAATCCATAACGAAAGTCTCTGGCTTGTTTCTCGAAGTCTTTGCTAAAAGAGGGTGCTTTGATACTATGGCAGTGGAGATTATATTTGGAGGCTAGGGCATGGGCATGTCTCTCTTCTCTATCACTATTGGGACGTGTAGCATAGTTTATAATGGCAATATCAAAATCAATTTTATGTTCTAAAAGTAAAAAAAAGAGTGCAGAAGAGTCTACTCCTGCCGAAAAAGCCAAAAGGTTTTTTTTGTTTTTGAGTATGCTTGTATCAAAGACTAGCATGGACTATAAAGGTTTGATTAATGTGGCTAAAAGTTGCATCCCTACACGTTGTGTAATTTTGGCTTCATAACAGTGTGCATAAGAGATAGGTAAATCAGAAGTATCATTAATCAAAATCTCCCCATCTATATCTACAGCCCATCCCAATGGTCTAGCCGAGAGTAGGTACTCATGTTCATCACTCTCTTTATCTATGACTAGTGTCAGTGTTTTATTTACCATTGCTTCTAATGACTCTTCTGTAGAAATCTCTGCGATTGCACCTAAAGTTTCTGCTCTTTCATCGATAGTCTCTTGGGAAATTTGCTCTAATTGATACGCAGATGTTGTCTCTTCATTGGAGTAGCTAAAGGTGTTAAATCGGTCAAATTTAAACGTTTTCATGAAATCACAAAGTGTTTCAAACTGTGCTTGGGTTTCTGTAGGGTGTCCTGCGATGAGCGAGGTACGTAAAAAGGCATTGGGTTTTGATTTCATGTGTTCTAGTAGGGCTATGGTTTTTTCTTCCCCAAACCCACGTTTCATGGTTTTGAGCATCGTATCTTCAATATGTTGAATAGGCATATCAAAGTAGGTTTGAAAGACAGGTGAATCAGAGATAGCATCAATGAGTGCAAATGTGGTCGTACTAGGATAGAGATATAAAATACGTGCTGAGGTAATACCCTCTAGTGTTTCTATCTTTTTGACCAAAGAGAGGAGTCCGTCGGAGAGCTTCATATCACGTCCATAGCTAGAAGAATCTTGTGAGATAAAAGAGAAATCATAGTAGCCTTTAGCGATAAGCATTTCTACTTCTTTGACGATAGAAGAGAGTGAACGAGAATGGAGTTTACCCTTAAATGAGGGTATTGCACAAAAAGAACAGGCTTGATTACACCCTTCTGCTATCTTGATATAGGCATGGTAGTTAGACCCCGTGATAACCCTACCCGAATTTTCGGTTGCCAGATAGACCTCTGGAGAAAAGGTACTTTGTTTAGAAGCGATAAGTGCATCTATCTTTTCGTAGTCACCCACTCCTGTAAATATATCCACCTCAGGCATATCAGCTTGAAGCTCTTCACGGTAACGCTCGGTAAGACAGCCTGACATGACCAAGATGGCATTTTCTTTACGTGTATCATGTAGATTGAGTACGGTATTGATACTCTCTTCTTTGGCAGCATCGATAAATCCACAGGTATTGACGATGATGACATCAGCAATGGTATTGTCATCTGTGATTTCATACTCTTTAAGACGACCAAGCATCACTTCTGAATCGACAAGGTTTTTGGTGCATCCTAGACTGACTAGGTGTAGTTTTTTAGTATTTGACATAAGTTATTTCTCGATATTAGATTTGATTGTTAGATATATACCGTATTATAGCGAAAAGAAAGGGGATAAAAAAGAAAGGAGATAAAAAAGGGGGATAAAAAAAAGAGCTTAGGCAAAAGCCTAAACTCTAAAGGTTGATATACTTGTTTAAGCGTAATGCTTAGTTAAAGTTATATCTTGCCCAGAAACGAACGAAGTTATTTTCTGATGGTCTTACACCTGTAGCAGTAGCATCAGTGTACATATCATCATCAGTATAAACATAAGCAGCAAAGAATTTAACATTCTCTGTGATTTGTTTAACATACATTAAATCTAGTTGAGTATAGTCACCTTTAGTTTCATCAGAATCATTTGTTCCTGCACCGAAGTAAGCTTTAAATGTACCAACAGAAGTTTTAGCAGCACCACCAACTTTTACGAACTCAGAACCTGGAGCAGCGTGATATTGACCAACGTTGTTAAGAACCATTTGAGTATAAAGTGGAGATTTAACACCTGTTCCAAAGTTAGTGATACCTACAAGACCATCTTCATCTACAGATGAATATGCTGCCATTGCTGTAAACATACCAAATTTAGCACCAATTTTACCACCAAATGCAGTTGTAGTTTCACCTAAACTATCTGGGTCAATTTGTCCACCTTGAAGAGCTAGATTAAATGAACCAGCATTATACTTAGCATCACCCCAGATAACTGAAAGGTCATTACCATCTTTTGCAAAGTCAGGAGCGAAGTAGAATGAACCAGTCAATGTTAAACCATCAATAGATTTATTTTGAGCAGTTACCATGTGAACTACATCACCATTTTCATTGATTTGAGTAAATGCATCTTCATTTAGATAATCACCAACAGACCCATTAGAGTTAACAACGGCTGCATATACAAGCGTAGTATTTGGGATTGAAGAGTTTACTACTAAAGCGGCATCAAATGTATTTTTGAATACTTGCCAACCTTCTGAGAATGCAAATGGAGAAAGTGATTTTGGAAGTTGTTGACGACCCACTTTAAAGCTAGTAGAACCTGCTCCGTAAGTTAAGTAAGCTTGTGTAATACCACCAGATGTAGTACCTGCATTTCCACCACCTGTATAAAATCCTGCTTCACTACTAGCAACAATACCAGAAACTTCAACACCTGCACCGATACCAGCAAATACATCAGAGTTAGTTGCTCCTAATTGAAGACCCCAACCTGCATAAGTTGTTTCATCACTAAAAAGGTCATTGTTTCCAGCTGAATCTACAGTTTGTGTATAAAGTACACCTTGTCCTGTATAATCCCAACCTGATGCTTCTACCACTGCTGGTGTTTCTATTACTGGTTCAACTGGAGTAATATCTCCACCTGCCATAATCATTGTTGACGCTACTACTGAGAGTAATAATATTTTTTTCATTGTAATCTCCTTGAAATTTTGTTTGAATACAACAGAATTATAGCATGTTTGTTTATTAATGTCAATATCATTAATAAAAAGTTAATGAATTGTCAATATGCCGTAGAAGTGCCGTCTATACGGTGTATATAAAGATTTAAAGTAGGTTAAGGAGTCTATATCTTGTCTAAAAGTATAGTTACTTTAAGGAAAGAAAGGTGTATTTTGTTATTTTAATTAAAGATAAGTAAATAGTTTATGAATGATTTGAAATTAAGGTATAAGTGTAAAATAAATTGAGGATTAAATAAGATGGTGGCTCGAGACAGAATCGAACTGTCGACACAAGGATTTTCAATCCTTTGCTCTACCCCTGAGCTACCGAGCCACGCTTTAAAAGACAAGATGTCATTTAAGTGGTAGAATTATAACGGCTTAAACTTAAGAAAAAGGTAAGAAATCCAAAAAACCTAAAAAAGAGTTATTTTTTTAGGTTTTTGACAAGTTCCAAAAAAGTTTCTCCTCGATGCTTATATGAATTAAATTGGTCAAAACTAGCAGCAGCAGGAGATAAGAGGGCTATTTCATTTTCTAAAAGTCTTTGGTCTATGGCTACAACAGCATTTTCAATCGTGTGTGCATGGATGACTTCTATGCCATACTGTGTTGCAAGAAGCACAATCTTATCGTGATTTTTGCCTATGCTATATAATGTAAGCTTTAGGGTTTGCATACGTTCAAAAAGTGGGGTCAAATCTACCCCTTTATCTTCTCCACCTAAGATAAGATGAATAGGCTTATCTGCGTAGCCTTTGAGTGCTTGTAGGGTTGCATCTAGGTTGGTAGCCTTTGAATCATTCACCCAAAGTCGACCTTTTGCATCTTTTAGCTCCTCTTGTCTATGGGAATCACGTGTAAAAGTATTGAGCAAAGCATAATCACTCTCATCAAAGAGTACTTTGCTAATGGCTAAAGAGAGGAGGGCATCTTGTAAAAATGCACCTTTATAGTGAAGTTTTGACGCATCAAGACCAAAATACTCACACAAAAAGGCATCACTATCATACTCTACCACATAGGCATGTGTCTTAGGAATATCCAATCCTTTGGGTATAAGGGCTAGTTCTCCTTCTTTCATCGTAAGCAGTGGGGCTAGTTTATCTGCTGTATAGGACTCTTCTGTCCCATGCCAATCGAGATGGTCGGGGGTGATAGGGAGTAAAAGATAGATATTTGGTGAGGCTATATGGGTATGATGTAAGGTAAAAGAGCTAGATTCTAGTATCCATATTGGGCTATTTGTATCTAGTTCAGCCAAGGGTGTACCGATATTACCTCCATTTATTGCACCTTTTTTAGCCAATAGATGGGTAAGCATTTGTGTGGTAGTAGTTTTGCCATTTGTCCCTGAAATCCAAATACTAAAAGGCATTTCTTTTGCAAAATAATCATATTCACTCAGTAGGTTTTTGGCAGATTGTATCAGTGGATGTGTGGGTTTAAGACTAGGTGTGGTCACTTCTAAGTCACTTTTATCAGGGTCAAACAAAGAAGAGGGACAAATAGTATTATTTTCTTTATCCCTATAGGTTACAGTGGTATTGTCATCAAAAAACAGACATTCTCCACCGAGTTTATGGGCGATTGCTTTGGTGGTAAGTCCATAGCCAAAGAGTGTTGGTTTTGTCATGATATAGCCTTGTAATAATGGGAGATTTTAGAGAGAAATAAAGAAGTTCCGAGCCGAAGCTCGAAAGGGATTAACAAGAGTACGTTGATTGAAATTCAAACGCTGTTGGTCTTGCTTCATCTGGTTGAACTTGACGTTCAAATTGGTAGTGTTGGTAGGTATCTACAAAGTCTTGTGTCATGACAGGAAGTAAGAAGTCGTGGTCTTCTATAAGTCCTTCAAGTGCTTCTCTTAGTGTGTGAGGCATTTGAGGGATATTTTTTTCTCTAATTTCATCTAAAGAGAGTTCAAATAAATCTTCATCCATTGGTCCAACTGGAATGTAGTTATTTTTGATACCATCAAGTCCTGCTAACATAAGCACAGAGAAACAAAGGTAAGGACAAGCAGTAGAATCTGGGAAACGTGTCTCAATTCTAGTAGCCATCTCTCCAGCTCCATAAGGAATACGACATGCAGCCGAACGGTTTTGGCTTGAATATGTTAAAATTGATGGTGCTTCATATCCAGGGATAAGTCTCTTATAAGAGTTTGTACTTGGATTTGTAAATGATGCAACAGCAGCAGAATGCTTAAAAATTCCACCAAGGTATTGTAGTGCCATTGGAGAAAGGTTTGCATATTCGCCTTCTTGATAGAAAAGGTTTTTACCATTTTTCCAAAGTGATTGGTGTACGTGCATACCGTTACCATTGTCTCCAAAGAGTGGTTTTGGCATGAATGTTGCTGTCTTACCATTGAGGTGCGCAACCATTTTAACAACATATTTATATTTTTGTACATTATCAGCAGCTTCAATAAGTCCACCATATTTGATACCAATTTCACCTTGTGCTTGTGCAACTTCGTGGTGACCTAGCATCACTGTAAGACCTACTTCTTCAAGAAGCAACATCATTTCAGCACGTAAATCTACCATAGAGTCTGTAGGCATAGTTGGAAAATACCCACCTTTTGTTCTAGGTCTGTGACCCATGTTACCAATATCACCCATATTGGTATTGTCATTCCACTCACCTTCTTCAGAATCTACTCTGTACCCTGATTCGTTGATACCCATAGTGATTTTGACATCATCAAAGATAAAGAATTCATTTTCTGGACCAAAGAAAGCATCATCAGCAAATCCTTCGTCTTCCATATATTTAAGTGTTTTCTTAGCGATTGAACGAGGACATTTTGCATAAAGTTCATTTTCATAAATATCATACACATCACAGATAACAATCACTGTACTATCGGCTGTAAAAGGGTCAAGGAAAGCACTTTCTACATCAGGTTTGAGAAGCATGTCTGATTTGTTGATTGGTTGCCAATTTTCAATAGATGAACCATCAAAAGGAAGTCCTGCCTCTATCATAGACGCTTCAACTGCTGACATACGGTAAGAAATATGATGCCAAGCACCTTTAATATCTGTAAATCTAAAATCTACAAATTCTACCTCATTTTCTTCACAATATTTATAAAACTCGTCTTTGTTATTGACAAATGTACCCATTTTAACGCTCCTAAATTTAATTTTATCTCATTAGTATACCTATTAAAGAGTTAGGAGTATCAATGTTTATGCCTAAAAAGTAATCAATTGTTTATCTCGTCCTTGAAAAGTAACAGCTTGGCTATATCCAACTTCTTTTGCCATCTGTATTGCTTTTGTATAATTGAGTCCCACTTGTGCTACTGCGTGGGCATCCGAAGAGAAGGTAATAGGTATATCCAAACTATAGGCAAGTTCTAAAAGTGTTTGAGAAGGATAAAGTTCCTCAATAGGTTTGCGTAGTCCTGCTGTATTGATTTCTAAGACCATATTGGCTTTTTTGATGGCTTTTAGTGCGTTTTTGGCAAGAAGCCGTATATCTTTTGATGGCATAAATTTAAAGACTTTGATAAGGTCAAAATGCCCCACTATATCAAAATAGCCCGTCTTTGCCATATTTTCAATGGCTTCAAAATACGCCACCCAAATTTCATCGATAGATTTGTCTTTCCATCCTCCAATAAATTCAGGATTATCAAAACCCCATTTATCAATAAAATGCACCGACCCAATAAGATAATCCACTTTGGCATCAAGCACACGCTTATCCATATAGTTGGGCAGATAATCTACTTCATAGCCAAATAAAATTTGTATCTCTTCTTTATATTTTTCTTTGGCATCAAGCACATCTTTTTGATAAGCTTCCATCTCATCAAAAGAGAGCCTATAATGTGTATCAAAATCCATAGGAGCATGTTCGCTAAAGCCATAAATATCAATGCCAAGTTCTATCGCTCTTTGGATATACCCATCTATCGTGCCTTGGGCATGGTTACAGCGAGTGGTATGGTTGTGTAAATCTATTCTTGTTTTTTTCATAAAGTATTTCTTTTAACCTATCCCATTTTATTATATTTTTTTATTTTATCGTAATTTTGCTTTTTTCTATAATTAGAATTGCTGTGCTGGATAAGGTTTTTCTAACACCATAGACCTTAATGCTAAGGGTTAAGTGCTAAAAGGGTAGAATGTTTTTAATAACTTTTTGGAGAAAATATGAATTTATTTGATAAAGATGACCGTTTTAATATAGCAAATTTAGTGACGTATATGAATATCACAGCAGGAGTGATGGCGATTTATTTTATCGTTAAGGGTGATTTCTTTACGGCGATTGTTTTGGCTTGGATAGGGGGGGCTTGTGATATTATGGATGGGAAACTAGCAAGGAAATATAAGCTCTCTACAGAGTTTGGTATTCAGTTAGATTCTTTTGCTGATTTCCTCTCTTTTGTGGTGATGCCTACGTTTTTGCTTTTTTATGCTGTCAAACAATATTCTGCTATATCATGGTTAGAAGAGCTTGTATTGGGATTGGTATTTATATGGTACATCATCAACGGACTACGCCGATTAGTAGAATTTAATCTCAAAGTAGACGTGGGTGAAGCACTCAAATATTTTGAAGGTGTACCTACCCCATTAGGAGCGATACTTTTGTGGGTACTGTATCTATTTACTGCGTATGGTATTATCACAAGTGGATATATCATTGCATTGTTGGTCATGGTCGTTGCGTGGTCACTCAATTCTACACTTAAAATCCCTCATCCATAGTGTATCTTTTGCATAGATTAACAAAACTTTTTGCAGATTTTTCAGAGCTAGTGATGTTTAAGCACTCTGTATTTTCTTTGCCGTTTATCTTTATAGCGATGATTGTGGCTTCTTATCTGGAATATGGCACAGGATGGTTTGGGTGGAGATTACTTTTATTAGGACTACTAGCAGCTGTATCAGCACGTAATTTTGCTATGGGTGTCAACCGTTATTTAGACAGAGATATAGACAAACTCAACCCTCGTACCAAAGGGCGACCTTCTGTAGATGGTAGGGTGTCCAATACGGCAATGTTGGCATTTATCATCATTAATGCTCTTTTGTTTATCCTCATGGCTTATTTTGTCAATACTTTGGCACTTCAACTCTCTATCCCTATTTTACTGGTCTTGGGTGCCTATACCTTGTTCAAACGCTTTTCGGCATTGGCACATCTGATACTTGGTGTGAGCTTGGGGTTAGCACCTATCGCTGGAGTGGTCGCTGTTTCGGCTGAGATACCTCTATGGTCACTCTATCTAGCCTTTGGTGTGATGTTTTGGGTGGCAGGGTTTGATTTACTCTACTCTTTGCAAGACATGGAATTTGACAAATCACATAATCTCCACTCTATCCCTAGCAAATTTGGGGCGACAAAGACCATGTGGATAGCACGTTTTTTTCATCTTTTTACTGTATTGCTTTGGGTAGCATTTGTGACAGAAGCTGGGTTAGGAATATGGGCAAAACTAGCGATACTCTTTTCTGCTATAATGTTGACGTACGAGCATTATATCGTGAGTAAAGATTTTACAAAGATAGACAAAGCCTTTTTTACTGTCAATGGATATTTGGGTTTTGTATTTATTTTATTTATTATAATAGAGGTGGCATAGATGGAAATGATAGATTTTGTAGTATTGGGGCTATTGGCAGGATTGATATTGATTTTATTTTTGTTATTACACAAAAATACACTACTAAGTAAAGACAATCAAACCCTCAAAGAGATAGTCATCATGAAAGATGCCACCATCGCTAACTATGAGGCATCACGTGTGGCAGTCACCGATGTAATGGCAAATTATGACTCTCTTGATGAGGTAATGACACGTATCAAAGAGGGCGAAAGTAAAGTGAATATTTCTAAAAAGCTCAATATTCCTCTAGCAAAGATAGACCTCATTATAAAATTTGATGCACTCAAAAAGTATCATTAGTGTCCTTCCACAGTTGGCAACCTTTACTCGATGAAGCGTATGCCTCACTTTTGCTAGAATATAGGACATTTTTAGAGCATGATAACGAGTATTTTCCCTCTAAAGAAAACTATCTCAATGCCTTTACAACCCTAGCACAAGAAGATGTAAAATATATTTTATTTGGGCAAGACCCTTACCCACGCAAAGAGAGTGCAGGGGGATACGCCTTTATTGATAACAATGTTAAGACACTTTTTTCTTCCAAAGGTCTCAGCACAGAAGTAAATAAAGCCACAAGCTTACGCAATTTTATGAAGATGTTACTTGTAGCTGATGATGCATTACATCAAGAAAACACCACACAAGAAGCCATTAGCAAGATAGATAAAAGACCCTATATAGACAGTATTCTTTCTTTACGGAAAAATTTTGAAACAAATGGTGTACTTTTGCTTAATACGGCTTTGGTATTTACAGATAAAAGTGCATCCAAAGGGCATATCAAAGCATGGCGACCCTTTATGACTCAACTTTTAGACGGCTTACAAGATAAAGATATTACGCTTATACTTTTTGGCACACAAGCCAAAGACCTAGCTAAACATCTCCCTCTCAAAGAATTTAAGACAATAAAACTAGAACATCCCTACAATCAAAGCTTTATTAGCAACAAAGAAGCATTAAAATTGTTTGGAAAGATGAATTTACTAGAAAACTAAAGTTTTTTTTGTTATAATTGCACTCCAAATATCGCTTCTTACATAGAATAAGCACTCATAGCTCAGCTGGATAGAGCATCGGTTTGCGGTACCGAAGGTCTCAGGTTCGAATCCTGATGGGTGTACCACCTTAACCCCCCTTATTTACTTACTTTCATATTTTAATTAGTTTACCCATAAATTTTTTTGATACTCTCCAGTTAAAAACTGCTCTTTTGTATCTTCTATCAAAAGTTTAATAGCTCCATTTTCTAAACCTTGCATTTCTAAGGCTGATGTATCTTGCACCAAAGAAACAATATAAATAGCTTTTTTTCTTGCTCTTATATCTCTAAGCGTATGTATATCAATAATCTCATTTCCTGCAAAGTCTAAGCCTAAAATATTTGTTATTTTTTCAAGGGTACTAAGTTTCACATCTTCACCTGAAAAAAACCTACTCACGGTTCTATTACCAAGATGTGAAAGTTTAGAAATATTATCAAGTGTCATTCCCATTATGCCATAAATGGCTAAAAAATCAAAATAAATACAAAAATAATGTGATTAACTCTTGTATGATAGAGATTTTCCCCTTTGATAAGTACCTATTCTAAATTAAACAATAAAATATAAAGTTCATTGAAAACGATAGCTTTCACATCGTCAAAGGTTAAAATTATGGTTTAATTCAGTAATACTACTTACCTATGACGACTCTCTTTTGAAAATAGATCTTCATTCCATAGTTTATTATTGGCATTTAGGGGTATTATAGGAGGATACAGATTTATAGGTTACTAAGTTTTTTACGGCACTTTCTAAAACTAATGTAAGCCCCTAGAACACGACTATATAGGAATATATATTCAACTACTTTGAGATTCATGACCTATATTTTATCCCTTACCCACAGGCTATCTCATTGCCTACAGGGATAATATCTACTTTGACTGATTTAAATCGTGCTGTCCAGATAAGCTCATCGGCTTCATCTCCAAAGACTGCGTTGATGCGACTTTTCGCATGGTGGAAGGTACAAAATAGGGTTTTTTTCTTGACTTTGTCTGTGTATTTTACACTAAGTGCTTCACTCTCACCATACTCACTTTTTAGTATTACTTTTGAACCCAATTTATCTTCATCTCCTAGTGGGGCTAGGAGTACATCTTCATCATGTTTTTTTAGAAGGGATGCTGTTTGTTTGGTCTGAGCAGCGTTGTTGTAGTGTGCTATGGTGCGTCCTGTGGTGAGGTAATAGCCATTGAGGCTATCATCAAATAGGTTTTTATCTAAGATTTGTTGTACCATGCCACGGGGTTGATACTGTTTATAGACATATTTCCCAAGCCCATCCTCTGTACGGAAGTCTAATAGATGCAAGATAGGGGTGTCTTCATGGTAGATAGGCCATTGCATACCACGTTTTCTGTGACGTGCTAGTCTATAGTAGTCTGCACCTGAAAAACGTCTAGGCGCGACTTCTCTTACTTCGTTCCATACATCTTCGCTTGTTTTAAAGTGAAAATTCTTACCATCTCCGAGCTTGTTCGCCATGTGTGTAAGCACTTCCCAATCATCGGGCAAATCAGTCTGCACAAGAGGCTGAGAAAGATGTAGCCTTCTCATGGCATTGACATAAACCCCTGTCTTTTCGTAGGCTGACTTGACACCGATAATAATATCTGCTTTTTTGGTCACATCGGTCATAAATAGCTCTTGTACCATACAAAATTCTAGCCTATCCATCGCCTTGTCTATCTTGTTGATATTGGGGTGGATATGGGTGATGTCTTCTCCCATATTGAGCAACGCTTTAATGCGACCATCTAGCATGGCATCGATGAGCTGAGGGGTCATAAGACCAATCTCTTTTGGTTCTTGATAGTCTGGTGCGAAGTAGGGAAGACATCCCATATCACAAGCACCTTGAACGTTGTTTTGTCCACGTAGGGGCATGAGTCCTGCTCCTGTTTTGCCTACATTACCAGTCATGAGTGCCAAATGTGTAATTGCCATGACAGCATAAGAGCCATCAAGATGTTGAGTGATGCCTAGACCCCAAAATATCATCGATTTTTTGACGGCATATTCTCTAGCGATATTGGGTACCATTTTAGCTAGGTATTCATAGCCCTCTATATCTTTGAAGAAATCAGGGTTTGCATAAGGGTCATTGAGGATTTTCTCTTTAAATGCATCAAATCCCTTGGTACGATTGTCAATAAATCCTTGGGAATATAACTCTTCATCTATAATGACATACGCCATCATATTGAGTACCAAAAGATTGGATTCAAAAGGAATGACACAATTATACTTGGCAAGTTTCGCCATCTTGGTCTCTCGTACATCAATCACGGCTAGATTATTGTGTTTACGTGCCATAGCCACCATACGGTTAGAGATGATAGGATGAGCCTCCATCGTGTTTGAGCCAATGACCATCATAAATTCTGTCTCATAGATGTCATTATACGGGTTTGTAGCTGCCCCCTCGCCCATGGTTGCTCTCATACCTTTGAGGCTTGGAGAGTGACAAACCCTTGCACAGTTATCTACATGAGGGGAGTCCATCGTCTCACGACAAAACTTTTGGAAGGCATAGGCAGACTCACAAGAAGTCCTCGCCCCACCGATAGCACAAAAGCTATCTCCTCCATAGGTCTCTTTTATCTCCTTTAGTTTCATAGAAGCGATACTTGTCGCTGTATCTATGTCACAAGTCATAAAATCATGGTCAAAACAATGAAGCTTAGAAGCAAAAATCTCCTTGATATGAGGGTTCTTATCCAAAAAGGTTTTACGAATACGTGGTTCACGCACACGGTCTTTGGAATCTACAAAGTCATAGCCATACTTACCTTTGATACAGAGATTACCCTCTGATACCACACCATCTTTTTGGGCATATATCTTTACAATTTTATTGTTCTCTACCACACCTGTAATGTCACAACCTACACCACAATAGGTACATACACTCTCTATCTCTTTACGTTCTGAATCTATTTTTTTTGTCATTTTTTTCCCTTACACAACTAATTAGGAGTAAATTTATCCTAATTAGGCTTAAAATAAAGTTTATTTAAACTAACTTGGTTATCATCAAGCAAATTATACCTAAAGGATTACAATGTTTACTATCAACGTAGCAAAAGAATGTGGATGTTTCAAAAAATCTGCTTATGAGAACAATATGGAGTTTGACAACAAAGATGATGCACTCATCCAAGCAAGGCTCATGGAGAGTCACATGAACCAAAAATTTTGTCAAAAACATATATTTTATACAGAAGAGATAGGTAACACATTTACTATCCACGTAGAAGAAAAACCCAAAGAATCCTCAGGTGGATGCTGTGGTGGGGGACACTGTTCTTAGGAACAGAAGTCTATTTTTTAATAGACTTTTGATAGTATTCTCTAGCTTTTTATTAGCTTACCAACGCTTTAGTACACGCTTATAGTCTATTCCACTGCTGAAGTAGTAGTTAGCTTTGGCTATCTCATAGTTATTGAGGGCTTGTCTATAGAGTGCTTTATTAAATGTCCTTTTGCTTAGGGCATCTAGGTATGTTATATTGTCTACTGTACCATTTTGATATTTTATTTTAACCAATTTATAGACACTCTCTCCCATCTCTACAGCACTTTTAAGTGAGTTGATTTTGAGTTGTTGAGTTATTAGTTTTTTCTTTGCCAAATTAAATGTACTCTTCTCTTGATTTTTAGCAAATATCACTCTCTCATTAGAAGCTAGTTTTGCTAGTTTTGCTACCTCTATTTGATGTTTTGTAGTGGTATCAAATAGTCTGTATGTCAATGAGATATTTAGCTGATTTTGAGTCTCGGGTAGATCCATTAGAAGCTTCTCATTGTAGTCACTATAGTTATATACATTTAAACTATCTTCTAATCTAACTTGGATATTTTTAGCTGACTCTACTATCTTGACATTCTCATCAAGGGCTTTTAGTGATAGGTTGAGTGACTCTATATGTTCACTATCTCGAAGAGTTAGATTTTTGACATTTGGTAAAACAGAGTCATCTATACTCTTTATCTTACGACCTGATAGTAATGAAAGAGTCTCTAAAAGCTCCTCTTTTTGATACTTTATCTCCTCTATAGTGTATTGGTTTGTCTCATACTCTGAGCGAAGCTTTAGCACCTCATCTATAGTTACCATTTTTATATCATACTTGGTCTTCATTCTTTGATATTGAGCCTTTAGTGTGATACCCTTCTCTTTGAAAACTTCTATACTATCTATAGCTGTTTTTGTCTGAAAAAATAGTGTCACAATCTGAAGTATAGTCTCTTTTTGGGTAGTGATAGTATCTAGTTTTGATGCTTGATACTCATAAGACTTTTGTCTCTTTATAGCACTACTTTTGCCTCCATCATATATATCTATACCCAATTTCAAAGAACCCATAAGCGTATCTTTGACCTGTATCGCTCTTGTATCTATATCTAGTCTGGAGTGACTTATGCCTGCACTTAGAGTGGGGTTATGTGTGTTCTCTACACTATTATATGCCTTCTCTTTAGCTCTGCTATCTATTACAGAAGCTTTTAGATTTTCGTTATTTTTAAGTGTGCTTTGTATAATCTCTTTGAGGCTTGAGGCATCTAGTGTAGATATTAGCAGAAGCACCAATATACTATTTTTATATAATCTCATCTGAATTATCCTTTATATCTATCTTTTTATCTTGTATAGTCAATACCTTATCACAAAATGGCAGTAGTCTATCATCGTGAGTAACCATTATGATAGTCACATTATGCTCTCTTGTAATTCGTTTGAGCATCTTTACTACGCTTATAGCTCTCTCTTTGTCCAATGCAGCTGTCGGCTCATCGGCTAGTATAATATCAGGGTTGTTTGCCAATGCCCTTGCTATTGCTATCCTTTGGTTTTGACCACCACTAAGCTCACTAGGCATACTGTGCATCTTGTCACTCATATCAAGATAATCCATTATCTCAGCAACTCTAGGCTTTACCACCTTTGGACTCTCTCGATTCTCATAAGGCAGTAGAGTGATATTCTCTTCTATATTCAAAAATGGTATAAGGTAGTGGGCTTGAAATATAAAGCCTATCTTTGTTCGTCTAAGCTTTCTATCATCTTTGACAAGCCATTTGTTATCATATACTACCTCATCACCTATGGTTATCTTGCCACTTGTAGGCTCTAGTACACAACCCAACATCATCAACAGAGTAGTTTTACCACTACCACTAGGTGCTACAAGCCCCACAAATTCGCCCTTGGTCAAAGTAAACTCTGCACCATCAATGACAGTTATCTCACTATCTCCTTGACCAAACTTCTTGACTAAATTCTCTATCTTCATAGATATATCTCTGCTCATCTGCTCTCCTAACCTGCTATTGCTTGTGCTGGGTCTGTTTTGATTACTTTATATATACCAAATAAAGAGGCAAATATTGAAGATATAAGTATAATTATAAATAGTGTAAAGGCATCACTTGTAAGCAGTAGTACTCTCTTGGGAAATCCACCACTTATCAAAGAGGCAAAAATATTACCCGATATAAATGCCAATATACCCAAAACTACTGTCTCTTGTATAATCATCTTAGATATGGTAAAATTTGGGATACCAATTAATTTAAGTATAGAAATCTCTTTTATCTTCTCTAGTGTCATGGTGTAGATAATAAGTGCTATAATAATCACAGATACTATGATAAGTATTACCGTAAACATACCAATCTGTTTTGATGATTTTTTGATAACCTTTTGAAGAAGTAAATCCTTCTGCTCTTGCTTCGTAAATACCTTTTTGTGTGTACTCTGTTCTATATTAACTGCCACTTTTTTGGGGTTATATCCATCTTTAGTTTTACCTATAATAGCATTTACCAAATGAGGGTTACTCCCCTTGATACCTCTATTCTCATCACTTCTTATCCGTTCATTGGTATATGTAAACTGTAATACTCCAGCGTCTTTTAGGCTTGTGTAGATGAGGTAATCCCCACCATTAGATACTGTATCTCTAGTGATACCTACTACCTTAAACCTATCTCGTCCTAGTTGAATATACTCTCCTAGCTTATAGTTGGTCTTTTTGGATACTACTATCTCGTAGTGCTGTTTTTGTAGTACTCTACCTTCTATAAGTTTAGCCTTATCTATCACCTCTATCTCTCCAAAAGGGTCATACCCAACAAGCATCACTTTAAAGTCACCATATCTGTTTTCCATCTGAAAAGTTTGAAATGTGATAGCACCTGCATACTCTATCCCCTCTTGATATGATATTTGATTTTTAAGGTCTTCGTGTATTTTAGAAGTTTGAGCAAAAGGACCTAATGTATCTTGTTGGACTACCCAAATATCGGCTTTAATATCATCTACTAAAACTTTAGCATCAAAGACCATACCTCTATATACACCTATCATAATGATTACAATACCTAACAACACTCCCACACTTATAGCAGTTATTAAAAACTTACTTAGTGAGTGGGTAATATCCTTGAACGCTAAATTAATCATAATATATTTTCATACCATCACGAAGAGATTTTTTATTTGGGTTTGGTATGACCAATCTATCTATTATATTTATATCTTTTGTAGCTACACTATGGTCTGAATATGCCAATACTTTAATTGGTTTAAAATGAATTATATTTTCATCTACTATCCAAACACCCTCCTGCTCTTTATAGATAGTAACAGCTTGAGTTGGAACTTTTATAATATCTTTAAGCTCCTTTATATCTATATCTACAATAGCTTGTTCTTCAAGATAAAATGGTATTGGAAGATTATCGAAGCTCACATCTATCTCTCTCTCGTTGGTTACACTATTATTAATTGGCTTAATATTAGATACTACACCTTTATACTCTTTTGATGATGAACGAAGTTTAATAGAGGCTCTATCTCCTACTTTGACATTGCCACTTATTCTAGTATCAATATGTGTCTTTATCCAAACATCTTGTGGACTAACAATCTCTATAAGAGTTTGGTTTGGATTGATGATAGCGTAGTTAGAGATAAGCTTTTTAGTCACATATCCATCAAGAGGAGATTTAATCGTATATCTTGACAATCTCTCTTTCAGCCCTTTTAGACTAGCATTTATCTGTGCCACTTGATTATATAGAGAGTCTATCTTTGATGAGAGACTCGCTACTTGAAGTTTAGCCACATTGGTATCTGTTTTAAACTTAGCAAAATCTAGTTCAGATATAGCACTCTTTTTGAATAGTTTACTATTTTTCTTGAGTATCTCATCTTGGTAGCTATATTGAGCCTTAGCACTCTGCTTATCAATATTAAGAGATTTTATATCATTTTTTAATTTTTTAATTGTAGCTTCAAGCTCTAGTGCCTTCTCCTCCAAATCTACATAATCTATCTTGGCAACAAGGTCACCATTTTTGATAAACTCTCCCTCTTCTATCTTAAAGTCTAAAACCTTACCACCATAAATAGAACCAATTTTATACAAATCTTTACTACCCACATTACCCACACCATTTACCGTAATAGACATATTACCCTTAGAGGGGAGTATTGTCTCAAATGTATGTTTAGGTATATATACTTTTTGGTAAAAACCAAATCCAACAATAGCCAATATAGCTATATAGATAAAATATTTTTTCATCTTAACCCCTCATTTTAATATGGTACATTATACTGATCTATTGTTAGATATCTTCTCTACATGTTTTCTATACTGTTTTTGGTATTTTTCATCAGGTATAGTACCATCTTTATTATATAGCGCGAACTGTACTACACCTTTGGAGTCTCTAAGGTTATCTACTGATATTTTGAGAGTAAATCCCTTTGCTGTAGATAGAGTAGGGAGTAATACTAGCAGAAGAGAGATATAAATAATAGAAGTCAATATTGTTTTTTTCATAATCTATCCTTAGTAGTTTAATAGATGTATTATATTGACTCAATGTGAATTGAATGTAAATTTGGAGTATTATTTTGAAATAAGCATAAAAGGCTACTTAAAATTCCCAAAAACAAGTGGGGCTTTTAAGTCTAGTTTTTTTACTTCACTCATGACGGCTTGGAGGTCGTCTATCTTTTTGCCTGATACACGTACTTCATCACCTTGGATAGAGGGAGTGACTTTGATTTTCATGGCTTTGATGGCTTTGACTATCTCTTTGGCTTCATCTTTTTCAATGCTATCTATTATCTTATAAATTATTTTTTTATTGCCCCCAGAGATACCTTCTGATTTTACTTCTTCTAGGGATTTTCCTGCGATATTTCGTTTGATAAGTTTAGAGATAAGAATATCTTTGAGTGCATCTATCTTATCTTCACTTGATGAGTTCAATGAGATAACTTTTCCTGCTTCATTAAGGCTAATCTCTGCAACAACACCTTTGAAGTCAAAACGTGTTTTAATTTCTTTTTGTGCCATGATAACAGCATTTTTCATTTCCATCATATCGAGCTTTGCTGTAATATCAAAATAGTGGTCTTTTGCCATGTGTTTTCCTTGTGTCTATGTTTTATTTATAGCTACAATCATATCTAAATTTAACCAATAATCTATAGGATAAGAGATGAGATAGATAATTTAGAGTGGTGTTAAATTGTCAATTATAATTTTCTCTTGAAGTCTCGTAGTGGGATTATGTTATAATTTCTTCTTTAAAAAGGAGTTTTAAATGTTAGCGATTAAAATTGACAATCCTATTGTGGAAAATTATTTTAGAGATTCTCTAACGATAGAGAAAGTATTGGAATATATTGCCTTGAATAAAATTTCTATTGATACTGAAACAGATATAAATGATACATTAGTATTAGCGTTAGAAGATATTATGCTATTAGTGAGTGGAAAGAAAGAAGAAGTTAAGGCAAGAGATTTTTTAAATGGCTTATGAAGTTATTGCTATTGATGGTTTTCAAAAAGATATAAAAAAATTATTCAAAAAATATAAACATATAAAGCAAGATATTTTAATACTTATTGAAAGTCTTGAAAGAGATTATTCTATTGGTATTCACTTAGGAGATAATCTTTATAAAATAAGAGTTAAAAATAGTGATATTGGTGGTAAAAGTGGTGGGTATAGGGTTATTTATTACAGTAAATTAGCCAATAATAAAATTTATTTGATGACGATATATTCTAAAAAACAACAAGAGAGTATTGATGTTTCTAAATTGAAACCTTTACTTGATGAGATAAATATTCTTAATACAAAAAGTAGTTTTAATAATGGATAATTTTTTTGGTGGAATGATAGAAACAGAAGTGGGACTTAATGAAGAACGAAGAAAGATAAAATCGTTAATTGATAGAAAAGCAGAGGCAGAAAATCCTAATGCTTTGGAATATTGTAATGAAGTTTCTTTAATTATTAAGCAATTTAATTCTTTTATTGATGGAAATCTCGACTTAAATTCTGGAATGATTAAAAGAAACTTAGCATATCTTGTCGCACAATTTACGATTACATTAGATATGCCTTTACCTAAAGATACTAAAATAGCGAGAGCTGTAAAATTTGACGAATCTGAATGGAATACAAAACCTTACTATGAAGATGTAAGTAGATTGTCTTATATTCCAAAAGATTCAAAAGTCATACCTAAAATAGGTAGATTAAATGTACATAATAAAGCTATGTATTATGCTTGTTTAATACAAAATGATAATGATATTAATGTCGTTTTATCAGAAGTTAAAGTCTTAGAAAATGAAATTGTAAATATTTTAGAATCTACGATTAAGGAAACATTTTCTGTTCGATATATTGGTGTGTATGATTATTTTAGACGAGGAGTAAATCCATCATTTAATGTTCATTGTCTATACAAGGAAACATACAATTATTTAAAAGATAGGTTTGATAAGTATTTGTTTACTGCTCATGGATTATGTGATAGTTTCTTCTCAGATATTTTACGAAGAAAATCTAGCCCTAGACTTTATGAAGTCACTTCTGTGTTAGCTTCTTTCTTTTTAGACGATGAGCATGTAGATGGATTATTGTATTTATCTGTTCAAGCAGAAGGTTCACCTGTGTTGGTAATCAAGCCTTCGTCTATTGATACTAAAGTTATACATAATAGGGCAGAGTCTTTAAAAGTCAAGAAATGTTTTGGATATGCTATTTATTATGCTGAAACACTTTATAGAGGAACAATCATAAATGACAAAATAGAATGGAAAACAAGTTAAAAGGAAATAAAATGACCCTAAAAAAAATCCACCAAACCCTAGACAAAATAAGCCCCTTCAACTTCCAAGAAAAATGGGATAATTCAGGCTTGATTGTGGGTGATATGAATAGAGAGGTATCGCAGATTGTGCTTTCGCTTGATGTGGATTTTGAGATGATAGAAGAATCTAAAGAAAATACGCTTTTTATTGTGCATCACCCTTTGATATTTGGGAAGCTTATGCAGATAGATTTTGCTAAGTATCCGTCTAATTTGATAGAGAAGATGATACTTAAAGGGCAGTCACTAATTGCAATGCATACGAATTTTGATAAGACGCATTTGAATAATTATGTGTTTGAGAAAGTTTTGGGCTTTAAGATAGAGAGTCAAAATGATTTTCTTTGTGTGGCTAAGGTGGAGTATACTTATAAAGAATTATTAAAGCATTTAAAAGAGAAGTTTAATCTACCTACGCTCAAAGTGGTGGGTAAAAAAGAGAAGATTACATCTATTGCTTTGTGTACGGGGGCTGGGGCTTCTTTGATTGATGAAATTGAGGCTGATTGCTTTTTGACTGGGGATATAAAATACCATGATGCGATGAAGGCTTTGAGTGAAGATTTGATGATGGTGGATATTGGGCATTACGAATCTGAGAGGTTTTTTGCTGAGATACTTTTGGATGAATTGAAAGTTTTACCTATTTTGGCTATAATTGCACATTCTAAAAATCCATTTCATACAGAGATAGATTCTTAAGCTTTTATAAGAAGCATAAAATACCCTTAACACGTAAAGGACAAAGATTGAACAAACACTTAACTGAGCTTATAGAGCTCTCACAAAATGACAAAGCTATTGACTCGTATACCCCAGAATTGGAAGCCGCTGATAAAAAAGTAGCAAAAATTCAAAAAAAGCTTGATATGGCACAAAGTGAATTGGATGTATTGACAAGAGATATTGCCAATAATGAAGCACAAGTGGTAACTTTTGAAGAGCAATTGACACTTTTGCATGAGCAACTTACTTTAAATACTAAAAAGCTTAAAGAGATTTCAACTGAAAAAGAGATGAAAGCACTGGCTTTAGAAGAAGAGATTGCTAAAGAGAAGATGACTTTTGCCAATGACGAGATAGACAGACTTCAAAAAATCAATACAACGAAGAAAGAATTACTTGAAGCATCTACTGAAAAAGTAACCGTTTTATCGGCTGAACATCTTTCTATCAATGAAGTGGTCAATGTAGAGAAAAAAGAGATTGATAAAATTAAGGGAACGCTGTTTGTAAAAAGAGAAGAGCTAAGCCGTAATATTGAGCAAAAAGTATTGGCATTTTATGAAAAAATCCGTATTTGGGCAGGAAATACAGCCGTGGTTGCTGTCAAAAAACAAGCGTGTTACGGATGTTATATGAAACTCAATGATAAAACGTATGCAGAGATTATTAGAGCAGATGAAATTATCAACTGTCCTCACTGTGGACGTATTTTATATTTAGAACCAGTGACAGCTGAAGCATAAAGTGTAGTATTATGGAGAAAATATTCTTTTTTCTCTATAGCTTTATTGCTTTTTTACTCCATTTTCTATCCCTACCTTTTTTAGTTTTTTACTCTTTTAAGCCTAAATACAAAGTCTCCCTTCCTGCTCGATTTTTTTTATGGCATAATAGACCTTTGGCAAGGGATGGTATCTGTTTTCACTCTTGTAGTTTTGGAGAAGCAAAAGCGATTAAACCTTTGGTCGATAGATTGCCTCATGAGATATTACGTATGACAACCACGACACATACAGGGTTTGAAGTGATTTCTAGCTATACTAAGCAGAGTCGTTACTTACCTTTTGAATCGCTTTTACTTTTTTGGATGAGACGACAAAAGGTTCTGATTGTGATGGAAGCAGAGTTTTGGTATCTCCTTTTTGCTTTGACACAAAAAAAGGGTGGAAAGACGTTGCTTATCAATGCACGGATGTCAGAACGTTCTTTTCCTAAGTATCAGCGTATAGGATGGCTTTATCGTTATATTTTTGCCCATATCGATGAAGTGTATGCACAAACAGCACTGGATAAAGAGCGTTTAGAGTCTTTGGGTGCTAAAAATGTAGTAGTCACAGGGAATATTAAGCTTTTTGAACTGCCTAAAATCACTAGAGAAGTGCAGAAGCCTTCTGGATTGTTGGTTTGTGGAGCGAGTACACATGAGGGAGAAGAGGTATTGATTTTGGATGCTTTTTTGGATTTTAAAAAAGAGCATATAGACGCCAAACTGATACTTGTGCCTCGTCATCCAGAGCGTTTTGATACAGTGGCGATGATGGTTCGTAAAAGTATCAAAGATACGACACTTCGTACCCATCGCTATCAAGAGCGTAAAGATTTTGATAGTGATATTATAGTGCTTGATATGTTGGGTGAATTGGTCAATATCTATGCAATCTCAGATATTGTGGTCTTGGGTGGGGCATTTGAGCCTATCGGAGGACATAATGCTGCTGAGGCTGCACAGTTTGGGTGTAAGATACTGTCGGGTAAGCACTATTTCAATCAAAAAGATATTTTTGATGCGATAGAGGGTATTGCCATCGTTGAAGCATCAAACCTTTCTCGTAGGCTCTCTCAATATGGATTATTGAAGCCTACACGGATAAAAACAAAGAGTGACATCTCTCCTATTTTGGAAAGTATAGAACGTACTTTGTCAGACAAAAAAATAAAATAAATAGTATATGGATAAAAAATGGCTACAGATAAAGCATACAAAGTATTGGCACAACAAAAAGAGATTTCTAACAAGAAAGCAAAAGAACTCATCGACAGAGGCATTGTTTTTGTAGAAGATAAAAAAGTAAAGATAGCAAGGGCTGAGATACATACCGAAACAGTGTTTCGTGTGGAGTATCCTGCAAAGATAGAGATACTCTATCAAGATGATGATATTATCGCTATTAACAAACCAGCTCAAGTAGATAGCTATGAAATTCAAGATGCCATAGATGGTGCAGAGTTACTTCATAGGCTTGATAGAGATACCTCAGGTGTATTGCTGTTGGGTAAAAATAGACCCTTCATAGAAAAAGCTATCAAAGAGTTTAAGGCTCGTAGAGTAGAGAAGCATTATGTGGCATGGATAGAAGGTGTACTGTATGAAAAAGTCGTGATAGATGAGCCTATCTTTACTATCAAAAAAGGCAAAGCATTTTCTATGGTAGACAAAATAAGAGGTAAAAAAGCCCATACAATAGTATCTCCAGAAGAACTACAAGGGAAAAAGTCAAAAGTAAATATCGAGATAACCACAGGACGTACACATCAAATACGTGTACATTTAGCACATATAGGGCATCCTATCGTAGGAGATGAGCAGTACGGAAGCCGTACACAGGTCAAACGTGTACTTTTGCATTCACTCAAGATGAAGATACTTGATTATGAATTTAATGCAAGAGAACCAAAAGAGATTTTGCAGTATAAGTAATAAGCTATTTAAGCCCAAGTTAGATAAAATCACGATAATAAATAGAATATGATAGAGGATAATTATGTTAGATACGTTAACAGACAGTTTTAAAAATGCTATAGGTAAGATTCGTTTTCATGATGATGATAAGG
>Ga0256838_1000120_pt1 | contig 57004 bp, 75 predicted proteins | sample 4571419metaG_FD_185978 | JGI IMG/M metagenome (GOLD analysis project Ga0256838, IMG submission 185978) | Hydrothermal vent microbial communities from Guaymas Basin, Mexico - 4571-419 | ecosystem: Environmental > Aquatic > Marine > Hydrothermal vents | place: Mexico: Guaymas Basin | collected... | reverse complement strand
TCCAAAAAATTTTTTACCTTTCCGCCGACCACCCTTTTGTTCACGAGAAGGTTAGACCCCGGATAGGCCCTCATAAGCTCGTAAACGAAGTTGTAGGTTACCATTTAAAAAGGATATTTTTCAGTTCCTCGTAGGCCTTATCCACATCAAGGTGTTTTTCTAAAAGCTCCGCTATTAGGCCAAAAAATGCCAAAAAAACCTCCCGGGGAACCTCCTCCACCACCCCTTCGGGGGACATTATCTGTTTCTTCTCAACTATGGTCGGAGGAATGGCGGTTATTCTTTCCTGTACCGTAGCAAGGCGTTTTATTTGCTCCTCGGATAAAACCTTTTGGAGTCTCAATATCCAGTCTTTCCTCTTCCCCTTCGGTATTCTGTTGTAGACCTTCGCTTGGCTCAGAGTAATGCGAACGGTATAGTGTCCCTTTTCCATCTTTCTATTTCCCTTTCCACCTTTTCCGGTGTGGTTATTCCCCGCCTGTAGAGGGCAAAGAGGAGACCCAAGTAGGCGTTTTTAAGAGAACCGAGTTTTTTTTTAGGGTTCTCGCCAGCTCGGTTTTCCCTTTTCTCTCAAAGTTTACAAACACCAGCTTGGAGTACCCCGGTTTTTTCTTTTTTGAAGGTATCCTCTTTTCCAGCTCGGTAAGGGCCTTGGCGTAAAAAACTCCCTCATCCTTGAAAATGTCTTCAAAAACCAAAAAGGCAAACTCCTTGTTTTTGGCAAAGTAGACCGACAGGAGGCGGTGGAGTTTTTGAATTTCCTCCCTATCTACCGTTTCCAAAAACCGCTTAAACTCTTCCAACTCTTTTTCTCCCACCGAAGGGACTTCCAAGTTTTTAAACTCCCAATCAACCTTTTCCAACTTCATCCAATCCCCTACCCCAAAAGTTACTTTTCCAACACAAAATCCCCTTTTACCTTCCTTACGGAAAGGGTTATATTTTTATCTATTATCTTTAGACAATTTTCGGCTTTACAAGAAAATTGAACCAACCTACCCTCCACCCGAAATCTCCCTTCCCCGGTAGGGGTTATCCCCATAACGCGAAAGAGCGAATATATGCGGTGTTCCTTAAGGTATCTCCTTTCGTCCGAAGTTAGGGTTTCGTAATAGGGATAGAGGTATTGGTAAGGGCAACGGTAAGCATCGTCCACGGTTTCGGGGGTAAAGTTGAGCCGACATGAAACGTATTGAAAAACCCTTTCCTTATCGGTCAAAGGGGCGGGAGAAGTTATTAGGGTGTAAATCCAATAAACGAAAAAGGCCAAAAGGGTAAACCAGAAGAGAAACTTGTAAAGGTCTTTAACTTTCAGACATCTTGAAAGTTCGCTGGAAAAGATTTTTACCATTGGCGCCCTCCCAGTTGGCACACATTTGTGGAATTTATGTGCCAACTAAAAGTTGGTTTCGGGGGCACAATCGCGGACCTTAAGCCAAATCCAACCGCCCGGGATAAAATTTCCCCTGTTGTCCCTGTAAGAACCGACCCAAACCTTTATGTACTTTGGGCATGTATCCGAAACCTTTATTCCGACAACCCTTTTCGGCATGAGGTTTTGAAAAGGTCGGTAAATTTCGTCAAATATAGTCCGTGAGGTTTTAACCTCCACCAGCGGGGACTTTTGAGGGGGAGCGCAGGCCACCAAAAGCAGAGTGGAAAGCAAAGTTATCCGTTTAAAGTTCATCCTCTTCCACCCCCAAATTTACGCCGTTTACAAAGAGGACGAAAACCTGCTTGGGACCCACCTCTATGGCGGGAACCTTTTTGTCGTACTTTTTGAGCCAAAAACGGTTGAACCGGTTAAAACTTTCTCTGACACCTCCAAGGACCGAATAAAGGGCCCTATTTCTTATCACTGTTAAGGTATTTCCCTGTGGGGTTAGGGATTGCTCCACCGACGCCTGCTGAAAAGCGTTGGCCATACCTTCGCCCGATGTCAGTAACGCTATCTGTGCCAGGTCCTTGGCGGTAAGCCAAACTTCCTTTCCGGTTAAGCCCACTTCCGTAAATACTTTTCCTCCGAGCGAATAGCTCTCGCCTACCGCAACGTTCACCATTTTCTGAATCACCTTCCCATTTTTGAGAACGCAACTGAGCACCGCATCCTTCCCACCCACCACTGCCTTTCCCATGGAAATGTTGTACTGAGCCTTCGTTACTATCACGCATCCCTCAAGGGGTATGTACCACCAATTGGGAGTCCATACCGCCCTCTCCAAAACTATTAGGACCGGAGGAAGTAACCCCTCCGAGGGGGCTATAAAGCCCGTCATTAACCGTCCCTGAACCACCGACCCTGCAGGGATATAGACAAAATGTTTTGGGTTCTTTTTTTTTACGGAGGGTTTCTTTTTACGAAAGAACTCCTCGGGAGTTTCCACCTCCGTTTTTCCCTCAACCGTGGTAACGAAACCCACGTTGCTCTTATGGCCTATGAGATTTGTGTTAAAAGTGGCGTTTCGGGAAAGTTCCAAATTTCCAAATTCCCAAACGGATTGCGGAACGGGTGATTTATTCCTTTCTTGTTTAGAAGTTTTCTTGTTTTTTTCTTTTATGGTTCGTATCAAAACCTTGATTTCGCCAATTAACTGTTTGAGGTTTTCGTTGGTTTGGGTTATCTTTTGGGCCAAAGATTTTTGTCCCTCTATAAGAGGTTCTACGTTTTGCTTTAAGGCCACTTCCACCTGCGAAGGAGAAATTCCTTGGCTAACCTCTACCTTCGTTTCTTCGCCCCTGAGCGAAAAGAGGATAGCAACCGAAACGACGGCCAAGACTCCTCCGATAACTATACCTTTCGGTTCCTTTAAAAGTTTTTCAAATTTTTCCCTTTTCCCTTTGTTGGAGGATGTTTTTTCTTCCTCCTGAAGGAACTTCCGAACCATCACCTACCCTCCCAAATGGGATACCGGTCGGAGGGTGACCCCCTGAGGATTACCGCAAAAAAGGGCTTACTCTCCAAAGGCAAAAGCTCCACCACCGGCTCGGAAGACCTTTCCTTTTCCCAGCCTTGAACGTAAACCTCCACCCAACCTTTACCTATAAGGTCTTTGACATTGACCCTTTTGGTAAGAACGGACGAACGATTTATGATTTTTCCAACGTAACCTATAAGCAAACTTCCAACGTAAACTTCCTTCCATTCCAAAACGAGGTTATCGTCGTTACCTACCACCGTAATTCCGCCAAACGGAACCCTTTCATAACCGCGGAGGTTTACCCCTTTGACCATAGCAACCATAAGGGCGTTGGCGCGGTCCAGCAAAGAGACTTTCCCCTCTAAATTGCTTTCGGGAACGGTTACCTTTTTTAGCGATAGGTCTACGAGCCGGAAATAGTTATCGCAATTCCTTCCCCCTCTGGAAACCCTTAAAACGTAGGTTCTACCTTTGCAGGAGAGAGTTAATACCCCCTCCTTTCCGAGGAGATAAAAAACCGCAACATCGGGGGAGGTTTTTTCGGTTTGAGCCTTAATATTGCCGGTGTAATAAAGGTCGTAAATTGCGCAGGGAACCTTTACGGTCCCGTAAGGGACTTCGGAGGGAACGCAAACCGAAACCGTCTTTCCTTTTGTTATGTATATTTCGGCGGATAAAGAAACTCCCGCAAAGAGTAAACTACCCAAAACTATTTTAAAGTTCATTTTAGACTTTAATTTTAGGATATGAAAAAGTTAGTTTTGTCAATTTTGTGGAACACCCCCAATGGGAGAATAGAGTTATGGCAAAACGAAGAGGGAACCTATTGGGAACTTCGGCTTGACGGGGGACTTCAGTGGACCAGCAGGGACGAACACCGTTACCACCAAGTTCTTTTCGGTTTTCCTCCCTCCCTGCTGGAGGGTGAAATTGATGTCTTGGTTTTGGGCGGTGGAGACGGCCTTGGTGTCAGGGAACTCTTAAAGTGGGAGCACGTAAAGGGGATTCTTTTGATAGACATTTCACGGGAAATGGTATCGCTTGCCCGGAGCGACCCGAGATTTACAGCGTTAAACCTCCAATCCCTTAACGACCCCCGTGTTGAGGTTGTAATAGACGACGCCTTCTTTGCGGTTAAAAAGCTTAAAGAACGATTTGACTTAGTTATAGCAGACTATCCCGACCCTTCCGCCCGGGAAGACAATCAGGTAAACCGCCTTTTCTCAAAGGAACACTTTAAGGACATTAGGAAACTTCTAAAAGAGGAAGGGGTTTTTGCCCTTCAGGCCACAAGTTCATTTGTATCCCCAAACGTTTACCGATGGATTTATTTGCAACTTAAGGAGGTAGGTTTTTTAAACATTCTTCCTTTGAGGATAAATACGCCCGGTTGGGGAGACGTGGCTTTTTACGTGTGCAATCTTCAAAGGGAAATGTCAATTAAAAAACCGCTAAAAGGTTTCTTCTTTAACGAAGAAACCCTTAGGTATCTCATTCCCGTTTTTGAGGACGAAAAACCCACCTTTCCCGATGAGGTTTTAAAAACGAAAACCCTACATGAACTCGTTTACTACGACCTAAACTTGCACAACCCATCTTTAAGGTTCCTCAAAGGGGGAGGAAAATGAGAAAGTTATTAATCTGGTTTCTCCTTTTCTCTTTCCCTCTTTGGGGAACGAATACCCAAGAAGTTTCCCAAAATCAGGTAAACGAAGGGCTTAAAAGTCTAAAACAAACGTTGGAAGCCCAAGAAAAAATGTTAGAGGAGGAGATTAAAAACAAAGAAAGGTTAAAGGAAGAGGCGATAAGACTGATAAAAAGTCTTTCGGGGAAGAATTTTATAACTTTCAAAAAAGGGAATGACATATACATTATTACCTTTGATAACAAAACGCACAACCTGGCGGTGTTAAAAGAAAATAACCCCTATTTGGAGCAGAAATTAAAACCGATAAAACTTGAACCCGCCCGGTTGGGTTCCGATGCACCGAAAGGTATTAAAGCGGTTGCCGCAATTCTGGGATGGACCATCTACTTCGTAGCCACGGTAATTTTTGTAGGCCAAACCGCCTTTGCCTTTAAAGAGAGAAGACTTTTTTTGGCCTTTTTTAGCCTGCTCGTTTCTATATTCCTACTTGCCCTTATGGTTGCAGAGTTAGTAGGGATAGGAGTTTAGAATTACTTAATTATGGATGAACCTTTAACTGTTTGGTACTGCGATATTTGCGGAGAGCCTTTAACTGCCGATGAAGGATATGTGATTTGGAAGAGAGACCAAAACGGAAAAGCTTACGATTTCAAAATCGTACATCATGTTAAATGCGATCCTGGTAGTAGAAATGGATATGTAGGAAGCTTACCTTTAAGAGACTTTTTAGGCGATTTTGGGAGAGCACTACTTCTTTCCTTTTTAAGTCCAGGTCCCCTTATTATAAGGAATTCAAGTACTTCTGAATATGTAGGGATTAAAAATTTTAATGAGTTTTTTGACCTATTTCATAGAGTTCAAACTCCTTATTATGAGGAAGCTCGCAGATATTTTAATTGTCCAGAACTTTTAGAGTATTATGCGGATTGGAATGAAGTAGCTCCTTACACACCAGAAAATTTAAAACAAATGATAGAAATATTTTCAGAAATTTGCAAATAATCTTGCTTAACTTAATTTTTTAAGTTCCTCCTCACCCAACTGAATTACCGCATATTCCCTTTTTACCGCCCCCTTGGTTACAAATTCCTTACGTTTGGGTTCCTCCTTAAAAAGACCTATAAAGAAGTTTTTGTCCAGCCAAAGGGCGCCGTTTTTAACAAAGGCTTTCGGAAAGGGACCGGAGGTTTTTAACGCCTTTTGAATTTCCCTAAGGATTGAAGGTTCAAAGAGTTTTTCCATAGAAATTCCGACCTCGTATATGCGGAGCGTTTCCCTTTCCTCGTCGCGGTAAGTTGCAACGTAATTTTTGTAATAGGGAGTTTCCCTCAGGTCTACAAAATGGTCCGCCAGCTTACGTTTTAAAATCCAATCGTAGTCGTAAACGACTTCATATTTTCTAACGAGCTCCGTGGCTTTCTCCTCGGAAAGTTTGTAAATCTCCATAAAGGCTTTTACAACCCTACTCTCCTCATAGGGAAGGGGGGCTATTACGATTCGTCTTACTCCTCTAAGAAGGGGGGAATACCCTTGATACCAGCTTCCCTCAATAAAGGCGTGAAAGGCCCCTTTCCGCATTCTCATAAGTTGGTCGGGTGGTATAAGGGGTTGCCTTTCGGGCATAGCGGTAATTTCTTCCTTACTCCAGATTGGTTCAAAAACTTTCACCATCCCAGCAGAACGGGAGAAATATTCCGCGGTTTCGCTATCTTTTACCGACATTAAGACGATATCCGCATTGTCTATAAACACCTTCGTTTGTTCCTCCCCGACGTTCATTTTGAAATCGGCTAAAGACTGGGTAAAAATGTGGATGTAGCCTCCCGCCCCTCCGACTTTATTGATTTTTTCCTCGGCACCGGTGTATATGGTTATAGAGCCCTCATCCCAATACTCCGCTATGGGAGGGTTCGCACGCGAAAAACGACGGTAGAGACTACCGTAGGCCTTCTCGTGCATAGCATTTATCATCCTCGCTATTTTTGAAGCGGGGTCCTTTCCGAGATAGAGCGACCCCATCAAACCGGCAAAAATAAAGGGTTTTCCCGAAATCATACGCTCCCTAAGGGGATTGCCTTTAGCCCTTCCGAAAACTTCCCCCGTTTTGCCGGTTGTAATCTGAGAAAGGACTAACTCAACGGTCGTATTCACTTTAGACCAATAAGTCTTATCCTTTTGTCTCAATTTGTTTAGTGACATGAGGGCATCCGCCTTAAGCTTTGCCCTCTCAACTCCCTCATCCCCTATTCTTATTCTTCCTTCAGCCTTTACGCTTTTAACCCGTTCAAAGAGGTTGTTTATTTCCTCCACGGATGTGTATTGGAAAATATCGCTGAAACGTATCTCGGTGTAACCCAAAAGGTATAAAGCGGTTGATACACCTTTACCTATTTCCCCCGCCAGTTCTTTAAAAAATTGGTCCCTACCCGACGGGGCCATCGCCTTAATGATGTCCGCTATAGCATCCGGGAGCAAATCCTTAAATGGATTTATCCGAACCGAAACTTCCGGGTAGGGGGGTATAAAGAGCATAAAGTCATCAAACCGTTCCGTTTTATCTACCGCATCCACCAAAGCCTCAAAGGCATCGTAACCCAATTTAGGGTCCAGGTAGAAAATGGAAAACCCGCTTTCCACGTCGTCCACCATGGTTCTCTTTAAAAGTTCACTTTTCCCCCAACGGGACCTTCCGAAAACGATTAGGTGGGTATTCCTCATCTTGGGTGACTTGTAAATGTCCACTATGCGCGGTCGTTTTCCCGAAAGCTTCCTCCGAAGGTTCCATCCCCTTCCCAAATAGAGGGCACCGGGAATAAACCTGTATTCACGGATAAAAAGCCCCTTTTCAAGTATATCCTTTTTTCTTAGAACTTCCATTTATAGCCAATATTAGACTTTAATATAAAACCGCAGGAGGTTAAGGATGGAAAGGGTTCTCGGTAACAACAAAGGGTTCTCTACTATGGACCTAATCATTTGGGCTTTTGTGGTGGCAGGCTTTTTAGCGTTTATCGGAGGAGCCTTTTTCTATCTGAAAAAGTGGTCCGCCAAAAGGGAACTGCTTAACGAGTTTGTTCTCATAAACCAAGGTTTGGCCAGCTACTACTCCTCCGCCATGCACTATCCGGCCAGCGGATGGGATTGGGACGCCAACGCCAATTACGCCTACGTTCCCCAAAACTTAATAGTCAAAGGTTGGAATTACGTTTGCGACCAGGCCAACCAAAGGATTGCGATAATAACCCCTCCTATAGAGGATAACAAGGTTAGGAGCATGGTTTACGAAGCCCTCCGCCAACGTTGCGACGACGTTCAGGCCGCAGATAACGGCGGTTTGGCCTGCATAATGTACGATAAAGTTTGCTACTGATTTCCTTTTTTCTCCCCGAAAGCTAACTTTAAAATGTTAGGAAAGCTTTTTTCGGTATCGGAGGTGTAGGGAAATGGGAAAGGTGGTAGTTAAAAAGGGGAGGGAGGAAACGGTATTGAACCTTTTGGAAGAGGGTTTTTCGGTAGAGCAAATAGCCAAAATTTTAGGTCTCTCCATTCCCGGTGTAAGGCGCTACGTAAACATTTTGAAGAGAAAAGGTTTGATTACCTACGTAGGGTTCTCCCGCTATAGAGTTGTGGAAGAAAAAAGAAGACTTATTCAAACCGTTTGAGTTTCTCCCCTTTTTGCGGTTTTACAGAGTCCGTAACCGAAGAAGAAGCCCGCCGCCCCAACCAAGGTTATAACGCCGGTGATAGCTCCACCCAAGGCGGTGGAAACCATAAGGAAGGTGGAGTAGGCGATAACACCGGAACCGGCTTTAAGGTCTTTCTTAACAGTGATAAGCCCCAATCCCGCAAGCGCTCCCAAAATCGCCAAAATAAAAAGAATTCCCTCCATCGGACAACCTCCTAAAAGCATCCAAGGGCCCCACCCAACTTAGTAAAAAGTGGCGTGGAACCTTTACCCAATGCGAAAAGAATGGCGGCTATCAAAAGACCAAACAGAAGACCTCCTATTGCCCAACCCAAACTTTTTCGCATAAACTCAACACCAGCAAATGCAACACCCGCTATTACGAATATGAAAGCGAGAATATATAGCGTGGGTTCGGTATAGGTCTTTAAAGTCTCTATAACGCTACAAAAACCTTTTTTGGCATCGGTAATTTCCGCCGCGAGGCTCAACCCGGGAAGAAAAAGAAGAAGCCAGTAACGGTACATTTGCCTCCTCCAATAATTAAAGTCTAACTTTGACTATAAAATTTTAAACCTATACCAAAAAACGGGAGGTGTAGAGATGGGGAGGTTGGAAGAGATGAAGAAAGAGGTAGAGGAGGTTTTGGAAAGCGAGAGGGTCGGGTGGTACCGCGGACAGTGGGTGCTCTATTGTCCCTTTCACGCGGAAAGTAACCCGTCCTTCTTCTATGACCCCGAAAAAGGGGTCTGGTACTGTTTCGGTTGCGGAGAAGGGGGAGGGGTCGCGGAGTTATACCACCGCCTAAAGGAAGCAGGTGTAATTTACGGAAAGGAAGGAGCCAAGAAGAAAAAACGGAAGGTTAAAGCGGGAGGCAAAAAGTTGGCAAAGATTCTTTCCAAAACGGTTTACACCTACAGGGATTACGAAGGAAACGAAGTTATGGTAAAGACCCGTTTTGACGGATTGGATGGAGAGGGTAAACGGGCAAAAAGCTTCAAGATAGAGTGGAAAACGGGACGAAAAAGGTGGTTTTTCTACAATCCCTACGGAAGTTGGGAAGAGGTAAAAAAAGCCACCTTTGTGGTTTTGGTTGAAGGAGAAAAGACGGCACGGGCGGGTATGGAAGTATTTCCGGTTCCCTACGATGACGTAGCGGTTCTCGGCTACACCTACGGTGACAAGGAAGAGATACCCGAATGGATGGTATCCCAAACGGTACTGATTATTCCGGATAACGACGAAGCGGGCAGAAGGAAGGCGGAAAAGTTAAAAGAGAGATTGAAAGAAAGGGGTATTAGGGTGGCGGTATTTCCCGTTTGGAGATATAACCTTCCCAAGGGATGGGATATTGCGGACCTCTCCCCCGAAAAGAGGAAAAGGGTTTTGGAAAAACTTTTAGAGAAACTTTCCTCCCTTTAGTTTTCCCCTTTCCTCTCTTAAAAGGGAAACTCCAATAGGCGTGCCAAAACGAGGGAGGAAAAAAGCAACTCTATCCGGGAGAATTCGGATAGGAAGGATACCGCAAACGGAAGGATTTTTTCATTGACCCTTACGAGGAATAAACCTCTTTCTTTAACGTGGTTTACTGCAAACCTAACCGAAGGTTCAAAATCCTCTTCCGGATGCTCGGAAAAAACCAACACCGCATCAAACCTTTTGGGTAACGGGACCACGCAAAACGATTTCCAACCATCACCTCGCAAAAAAACCTTACAAGTGGAAGGTTTTTCCTTACCAATCGCGTACAAATTTTTACCCGAAAAGCAGGATAAAACCCCTAAAGAGTCCGCTATCAATATATCCCCTTGGGGTAGAAGCTTCCAAAAGTCGCAATCCGAAACAAAGAATCTCTTAAAACATTCCTCGCTTACGATTAAACCTTCCACAGCTTGCCCTCCCAAAGAAGGTAAACATCTTTGTAAAAACCTTTCCGCTTGGTCCAATTCCAAACCTTTTCGCTATCTTCAAAATAACCCGAAAATACTTTGGCCGGACGAAGCTCCACAAGCAGTCCCTTTGAGGAATAGAGATTCTCAAAACCTAAGGCTAACGGTAAAAACAAACCGGGAAAGAAGGCGGAAAATCCCCCTTCCGTGGAAAGTATGTCCTCCAAAAGGGAAGATACAGTTCGGAAATCCAGGGCGGGAGAAACCTCTACAATCGTTATAAATTCCAAAGGAAATACGTACGGAAAGTACCTCAAGGATAAATCCGAAGGGTAAATCTTTTCCCTTTTTTTAAACCGGGGTGGGTTTATAACCGTAAGTTCGTAAAAAGTTTCCACTTTCGGCAAATGTCGCCCGTAAAGTCGTTCGTTTACACCGTAGGTAACCGCAAAAAGTTTTTCCTTTCGCCTAAAGGCCGCCAAACTCCAAAAGGAAATTAAACTTACCCCCTTTCGCCCTACGAGAAAGTCCAGCTCCAACCCTCTACCGAAGTAGTAAAAACGGGCAAAGGAATTACATTCCGCATCGGTATAAAAGGGCATTTTCGGGAGAAAGTTTTCCAAAAAAATCTCAAAGATTTCGGCGGGATATATCCAGGGTAGAAATTTTTCCTTGTGTTGAAACAACAACCTTTTTAACCTTCCGTAGCAATCCATTTTAAAGCCAATTTTAAACTTTAAATATATCCCTTTATGAGGGAACTTAAACACTTTCCCCTTATAGACCGGGAAAAGGAGTTGTACGGGTTGGAACTCACCGATTACGGTGTGATTCTCTTTGCTTCCTTTTTACTGTTTCTTCCCGCGGTTTTTGTCAACTTCGTTTTTGGCTTTGTGGTTTTTGCGGGAAGCTTTATAACCCTTTTCGTCACCTTCTTACGCAAAAAAAGGGGAAAACCCCGCGGGTGGCTCATGAGAAAGTTGGAAGCCTACCGCAAGGGGTGGAGGGAAATTTTTTGACTATCGATTGGCACACATTTTTAACAATTATGTGCCAACTGTAAAATTTTGTTTGCCCCTTTTTCGGTTAGCAATACCTAACTGCAAAAATTTTGGAAACTTTTGTGTCAAGTTATTTTCATTAGACAAAGAAATTTCAAGGGTTTCTAGAAACACAACTATTGCTTGCGTTAGTCTATATAAAATATAGTCTATAGACTACCCCCTAAAAGGGGGTAGTCTTATAGACTTAGTCTCCGCGGGCGCTTTAAAGCGCCCGCGGACTAAAGGTTATGCTTCCAAAACTTCGTCTCAGGCTTTCCCGCTCCTCTTTCCCAAAAGTCAAACTTGACATTTATAGGCCTTGAGTATCAAGGCTTTGAAAAGCCTTCTTTGGAAAAATCGGGGGAAAGGGCGGAAAACCGAGAAAAAGGAAATTTACCTTTTCGGTTGGCACATATTTTGTAAATATGTGTGCCAACTCAAAGCAAGCAATATTTGAACTATTTGAGATTGAATATCTGTATCCTTTGCAGTTAGGTATTGCTAACAAAAATAAAACTTGTATGTTAATAAAAGTCATAAAAATAAATGTCAAAAATGATGAAAATCATAGAAAGAAGATTTGAATTATGATTATTCTCATAATAAAGTAAGTGCTTGATACTTCTTTGGAATATAACTTGCTAATAAAAAGCTATACAAATGAGCTTAGAATAAAGTTATGAGGTTTATCATAATGATTGCAGAGATAAATTAAAGCCTAAAATTAACTTTAAAAATGAAAGCGGAAAAGGATGAATTTAACGGTTGGTTGAGGGTTTGGGAAGTTGCCCTTGAAGGAAGCGGGCGTTCCGTTAATGAACTCTTTGAGGAAAGTAAAAGGTTGGGATTGCCCCCCATGGAGGTTTTAACCCAAGTTTGGAAGGTATCCGATTATTACGAGCTTGCCAAAAGGTGGAGTGAGGTTTTTTCGGTCCCCTATAGGGAAGCCTTTGAGTATGAAAAACACGGCGGTTGGTTCTTAGTCGGGAAAGATGGGGTTGCCGTTTGGTTTCCCCTCTATCTGACGGAACTTAGAAGGAAATTTCCCGATAAAGAGGTCTTTTTGGTTCCTTATAGCCTTTTCAGACGGAAGGAGGAGGAAGAGGAGGGTCTTTGGGGTCTCTTTTTGGAGGTGATTCGTTTAGCACGTAAATTGGAAGTTTCCGACGTACACTTTGAGGTAAGACCTTACGGTGTGGACGTGCGTTTTCGGATTTTGGGAGAACTTCGTCTCTTTAGAACCTTTGATTTGGAAACCGGAAGGAAACTCCAAAAGGTGGTAAAAACCGAGGCGGCGGGTTACACCTACAACTTTGACCCCGAAAAGTGGCAAGTACGTCAAGATGCGCGAATAGTTTTGAAGGAAGAAAATTTGGACCTCCGTTTGGCCTTTACACCTTCCCTCGTGGATGGTATGCAAAACTTCGTAGTAAGACTTTTAACGAAATCCGCCTTAAGGGTTAGGTCCAAAACGGACTTGGAAAAGTTAGGGTACTTTGAGGAAGATGTTGATGTAATCCTTGAGCAGTCCCAGAAAACTTATGGACTTAACGTTGTTAGCGGTCCCACTGGTAGCGGAAAATCCCTTACTATTAACACCATTTTGGGGCTCTTTCCTCCAACTTTGAAAATCTTGACGGTAGAGGACCCGGTTGAATACGTTTTGGAAAATGCGGTTCAGCATCAGGTGTTTGAACTGAAGCTGGAAGATGGGTCCATCTTAAGGATGGATTATCTGGAGTACCTGAGGGAGTTTATGAGGATGGACCCCGACGTAATATTTATCGGGGAGTGGAGAAAAATTCCCGAGCTCACCGAAGGTATGCTTTACGCCTCCGAAACCGGTCATCTCGTTTTTACAACTTTACACGCCAACAGGGCTACAACCGTTCCCAACCTCCTTGTCAATCAATACGGGTTAAAAAATGAGGATGTTTCCAATAACCTAAACTTTGTATTAAATCAGAGGCTGGTTAAAAAACTTTGCCCCCGATGTGCGAAAACGCACGTTCTAAAAGAGGAAGAAATCCATCAATTCATTGAAAAACTGAGGTTAAAGGATAAAAACAAGCTGAAAATTCTCATAGGAGAGGAGGTTAAAGAAGCGGGGAAAGGTTGCGAGCTATGTATCCGCAAACATCCTTTGGAACCGGAAAAGGTGGTTTCTTCCGGTTTTGTCGGTAGAACGGTTATCTATGAGTATTTAATCTTTGACGAAGTTATAAAGAACTTGGTGCTTCAAACGACGTCTTCCTTAAAGGTAGAAGACTACATGGTGGAAAATTCCGCCTATCTGTTTTTGGAAAAATCGGACGAAAAGTTCGAAGAAAAACTTTCTTCCGCTTTAAAGGAAGCTCAAGTTGTAAAGGAAAATGAATATGGGATTCTCCTAAAGAGGAAAAAATTTACCGCTAAAACTTTTGTAGATACTGTTTTGGAAAAGGTTCTTTCCGGTGAAGTGGAGCTTAAAGAAGCCCTTTCCAAAATACTTTAGGGGTTTTTAAACATGCTAAGTTTTATTCGCGAAAAGTTTTTAAGTCGCGAGGAATTCGCATTGGAAGTTCTCGTTTCGGTTTTAAAAACGGGAAGGGCTAAAAATATTCTCAAAAGGGTTACGGAAAGCTTGGTTCAAAAGGGCCTGTTCCGTTTGGCGGAGGATTTTTCCTACGTTGAAAAGGTTTACAACGAAAAGAATCCCGTGGACGCCTTTTACTACGCTGGCCTTCTCTCGGAAGAGGTTTACGCCCAACTGAAAATAGCCCAAAGGAAGGGAACGCTCACGTCGGATTATGTGGTTAAAGTGTTGGAGGAATTGAGGAAAAGACGAGGGGCGTGGTTAAGAATACTTAAGGGTTTGGCTACCCCCATTTTCTACACTTTGTTGGCTTCCTTTCTTTTGCCGTTTATGGTTCCCAATAGCGTAATGGTTTTGGAAAAAATAGCACCCGATAAGGTTCCCTTTGTGTATAAGTGGATAGCCGACCATCCGTTGCTTTCTTTTCTTTTCTCCTTTCTAACCTCTTCCTTTCTTGTAGTTGCCATCTCTTACCTTCTATTTAGGCGGACCACCTTTAAGCTTCAAAAGCTTCACCGCCTTGCGGAGCTTGCTTCCCTTTTGAGGACCCAAAAGGTTCCCTATTCGGAGATTTTCTCTTTTGTCTCCGATTTTGAAGGGAGCCGTTATTGGTCCTCCCTTTGGAAGGATTTGGCGGAGCGTTCTAAAAGTTTGCCAATTTACGAGGTCGTTTCTTTTATGGAAGAATTAATTCCTTTACCCGTATACCTCACTTTTCTCTCCTACCTTGAGAGGGGAGAGGAAATAAAAGGTTGGAATTACCTGAAGGGGGAGCTAGAAAAAATTTTGGAAAACCGTTACGGTTTCCTTGAGGGCGCTATGCCGGTGTTAGGATTCGGCGTTTTGGCCATTCTTATTTTCTTAGCGATATTGCCTATGTTTTTAGGTATCTTTGCAATAATTGAACTCTTTTCCCGTATTTAACTTTCCGTTCAATTTTTACTAAACTTTTGGTTATACCAATGGAGGTTAGAAAGGTTGGTAAAGGATGGCTTTTGGAGGGAGAGGTTGTTTTGGAACTTCTTCCCTTTGGTAAGGTTCCCTATTTGAAAAGAAGTGTTGAAAGGGGACCGAGGGGTAGGGTTTGGACCGTTTGGTGGGTTTACGCCCGCCCCAGCCTTAAAAAACTCGGCTTTGGCGTATCTAATAAGGGAGAAATAGCCCTGTTTTTGGGAGGCCGTTACAGGGAGATATGGCTTGTAGGAGATACCGAAAGGGGTATAAGTGAAAGGGCATATAAGCTCGTTTCGGAATTTTTCCGCGCCAATTACCGTTATGTGTTTTCCCGTTTGGCAAAGGTAAGGGAGAGAGGGGGCAAGGTATGATTTCGGTGAAAAGGGATGGAAGTGTTTTCTGGATAAAAACCGGAGCTTACCGATTTAAGCTTCCAGTTTTCGGACAAGCGGATAACGGTTTTTACCGGATATACTTTGCCAACGGACCCGAGGGCGAAGAGGAACTTCTGTTTAAACCTTTAAAGGGAGATGTTATTTTTAAGGCCTCATTTAGGAAGAAGAAGGGAACCTTCCAGAGGGAGGTGAAACTCTCCTCCCTCCGTAGGGAGGATTTGGAAAGTTTGGAACGGTACGTGGCGGAAGGAAATTGGCACGATGTTATAGACCTCATTCTGTTTGACACTCTGATAGACGAGGCGGTTTTGGAGGTTGAATGGGAATGATTTCCGTTTACTTTTTGAGGAGATTAAAAGAGGAAGGAGAATTGAGCTTTAGGGAAAAACTTTTGAAAGAATTCCTTTCGGAAACTCTGAGGAGTTTCAATTTTGAATTGCCAAACTTACTTTTAAAAGATTACGAAACTTGGAAAGAGGAACTTGTGGAGGCTCTTAAGGCCCACAACATGGAAAGGGAAGTTAAACCCTTCTTTTGGGAGGATTTTTCTTTGCTATACCCTTCCGAGGTTCTTGAAACTTGGGAACTTTTGGAGGAAAAGGAAAAGGAAAAGGGAATGGCGGTTAAAAGCTTTTTTTTCACCCGATTTAAAAACGACACCTTTGTAGCCCTTCTGACCTTTGAGAACGGAAAAAGAGCCTACGCCAAAGGGGTCAAGGATGAAAAGCTCGTAAACTTTTTTAAAAGTGTTTTTTCCTCCGCATTTCACCTAAAGAAAAATCGTCCCTATACCAAGGATTTCCTCCGCTCTTTGGCGGAATTCTATCTTTAAAACTTCCTTTCAAGATTTTAAGTTTTCCATATTTCTTTTTTTGGAATAAAACAAGTTTAGAACTTGATAATAAATATCATACTAAAAAGGCTTAACAAAAAGTTATATCCATTTTAAGGAGGGAGGGGATGTTGGAAACCATTCGGAGTATTAAGGAAAAGATTGCTGAGGAGTTTAGAAGGCAATTTGAAAGGGACCAAAAATACCTGTACCTTCATGAACTTTTGCAGTGTTTTGAAAAATCGGAAAAAGAGAAGGAAAAGGGAGTTCTTTTGGATACCAATGAGGTTATAGACGGCATCCTAACGGAGGAAATTCTCTCCCGATATGGAAATTTTGAAAGAAATAAGCTTGTGATTTCGGACCTAAAGGTGGAAGGTAAAACCGTAGCCTTTCATGCGGACCTTTGGGGAAATGGCTTCAGTGCGGAGGTAAAAACCCCAACCTTCATCTATCCCAAGGAAAAATTACCTGTGGAAGGGGAAATTTATGAAGATTTATCCGCTTTTGACATACCCAAGCACTATATTCTTCAAGCCCGTGCCCAGGCCTATATCCTCAAAAGGCAAAATCCCGATTGGAAACATTTTCTCGTTGTAAAAACCACAACCAAAGTGTTTGTACCGGTTCAAAATAGGGTTCGTTTTAAGAAGGTTTGGATTGTAGGAGAGGTTCAACCTTTATCGGACCAAGAGTGGAATCTCCTCGTGGAATTTTACAAGCAGAAAAAAACCCCCCTCTGGAGTTGGGAGTGCAGGTATTGTCCCTTTAAAGATTCTTGCAAAGATGGGGAAGCCGAAGAGGACTTTTCCGATAAGGAACTGGTTGAGATAAAAGAACTTTATACCAAATACCTCCTTTTGAAGGAAGCATTGGAAAATGTTGAAAGACAACTGAAAAGAACCCTTTCGGGTCGTTCGGTTTTCTTAAATTCAAAAGAAATCGGCTATGTAACCCGCTTAAAGGCCTCCTACGATTGGGAAAGGATTAAGGAGATTATCCCTCCCGAGGAACTTTTGGAGTTTTTCCAACCCGATTGGAGAAAGTACCCGAGGTTGGAAGAAAAACTAAAGGAAAAAGGCTTTAAACCTGAGGAGTTTAAAACGTTAAAGGAGGTTAAAGTTTTCAAGCTTTAGAGTTGGCACATAATTACTATAAATGTGTGCCAACCGAGGAAGGAGGAAAAGGATGTCCCTTTCACCTGAAGAACGGGAAGCCCTTTTGAGGGTTTTCGGTTCCGACATTTTTGACCTTTGTGGGACCTTTCAAAAGGTGGGCCTTTCTATAACCTACCACCGCGTAAAGGGACGCTACGAGTATCCAGCCCTCGTTGTTCAATGTAAGGGAAAAAGGCGTAAACTCCACATAAGCCAATCCGCGTGGAGCGCCTTCCGGGAGGAAGTTGAAAAGATTCGGTTGGAAAGGCTTATCGCCTCCTTAGGCGAGATGGACAAACTCCTCCTTCATCCGGACAATGCGGAGCTAATTCTCAGCTTCCTTGAAAAGCTTGGGGAGACTTACCGAAATAGGAAGTTTTGGGAATTTTTACTAAAGTCCGCCAAAGAAGGAAGGATTCCTAAAAGTTTTTTTAACTACAAAAAATTCGTTTTGAGAGATAACTTGGAAGTGGAAGTTTGGGATGTGGAACCCTTAAAGGAACTAAGGTTTGAGGTGATTAAAAGGGAACCTGTGAGGGGAGAAATAAAGCGTTTTGAAACTTTTAGCTATGTTGGAAAGGAAAAGGATACTTATGTTATTAGTGTTAAGCCTTTGAAGGTATTGGAGTTAAATGAAAAAGGGGTAGAGAGCTTTTTAGGAAAGGATTAATTTGACTAGCTACAACAATCTAATATAGAGACAGCCTCATTTTTATAAAATTCTTTTGGAAATATGTATTTATCAATAATATCGTCCAAAATATGCAAAATCTTGCTACAGTCTTCATCACATTTATAACTTTCCAGTTGCACTAACATGTTTTCCAAGTCTTTTATGGCTTCTTCAGGAGTAATACCTAATAGTTTTTTTAAATCTTTTTGGCAGTGTTCTACGACATTTTTAGCTACTAAAACGGTAAAACCTACTACGAATTTTAACTCTAAACAATCTTCATAATCCCAACACTTGAAAAAGCTAGCAATAGCTATACCCGCAGGGTCTCCCCATCTTCCAAGCGTAGAAGATTTAGAGTTTTGTAAGTTATCACGGCCACATCTTAAACCTTCGGCAAATAGTCTACGGATAGCATTTTCTCTTTTTAATTCTTTATCATCATGATGCATTATTATTATCCTCCATGTAATTTGTTTCCTTAGCAAATAATTTATCAAGTAGCTCTTTAAGTTCAAGCCCAATTTGTATAGCTTCACTTTTGGTAAATTTTGGGGCTTCTATTAGCTCAATACCGGTGTTCCCCACAATCTTTCCTTTAACAAACCTTTTGATGAATTCAAGGTTTTCCTCTATTTGTGGGGTAATTTCGTAACCGCTTTCGGTTTTTTTGGGAACCCCTCCGTCCAAGGTGATAATTCCTTTCGGTTTGTAGGGTGTTTCCCAATAGGAAAGGTGGATTTCTTCAAAGACTTCACGGGGACCCAATTTCAGATAAACCACTCCGTTTTCCAAAGTTCCAACCTCCAAGGGTGCATCGGGGTAAATCGCTCTGATGCCTTCCGCCAACTCTTTAAAAAACTCCTCCGCTTCTTTGTGGGCTCCCCTCAAAATGTAGGCTTCCTCTCTACCGATGTTCTCTAAAGAAGTTATAGGTAGTTTTTCAATTTGAGGTTTCCTTCGAAGGATTACCTCTCCCTTTAGAGGGTTGGTTTCTGCAATAATTTCTCCGCCCTTTTTGTAGTCAATTCCTAAAGTTTCCAAAAAGGTTTTGGGCAGATTCACATTCCCCCGCCCATAAACTTTAAGGCGGGCAAGGGCAAATTCCCTTTCTCTTTTGGGCCGGGCTATCATCTTGGCTCTTTTTGAGGGAAAATGTGGAATTGGAACCCGAATGTCTGTCGGCCCTTGGCCTTTGGGAAAACTCCGCCTTGGATAAGTTGGCGGATGCCTTAATAGTGGTCAAGGCTAAAAAAAGAAACTGTGCGCTTGTTACCTTGGATGAGGAGATATTTAAGGTCTACGGTGAATTTTAGGGTTGGCACATAGCTATCGGTTTTGTGTGCCAAACAGCTTTCGGTAAAAGAAAAACAACACATCCGGATATCGGAAATAACCCTCCCACCTCACCGCTTTTTTCTCTTTTGGACTTACTGCTATTAGTGTAGGAGTGGCCGTTATCCTCCACTTAGCGAACATTTGCGGTGCCTCGTGAATTTCTATCCAAAAAACATCAAAATTTTTTGCCAACTTTTCTACTTCTGGGAAATCCGCCTTGCAGTATGGACAATTTTTGTTATAAAAAAAGAGAAAACGGTACCCTTTCCGTTTTAGCCAATTTACGACCTCTTTTTCGGTAAGGTTAAAACTTTTGGTGTTTTCAATACCGCCTAAGGAGGAGTAAACTATTTGGCGAATTTTTTCCGCCTTCCACTTTAACCATTTGATGTAAGCTTCCTGGTAAACGGGATTATTGGGATTTAGAAAAAAGTAATATTCCGCGGGAGGTTTTTCCCTTTTGAGCTTTTGTTCAAACCATTTGACACTTTCTTGAAACAACTTTTCGGATGAAATTTTGGGTTTTGTTTCTTTCTTAGGTTTGGAAACGGTGACTTTTTCCTTTTGAGGGTTATTCCACCAATTGACTTCACTTTGTAGGTTTAATGAGAAAGTTAGAAACGGTAAAAGAAAAAGGGTCGCCCTCATCTCTTTTCACCCTCTTTTTTCAGTGTTGAACCAGTTTCATACCAAGGTCCTTCTTTCGGTTTCCGGTAATTTTCAAAGCTTTCCTTGGCTTTGATGATGCCGGCCCTTATACCGCGGACCCCCAGATTTACAAATTGGGCGGTTTGGGAACCGGAGATAAAACCTTTACCCATAGCCCCCGCAACTCCACCGGCACCGATTGATAAAGCAGATAGGACGGTGGATTGAATTTGGTTGAAAAGTTGGGCGTTGGTGTAAAGGCTTATCTTGGTTGCGGAGATAAATCCTGAAATGCTCCAAAGGAGCGGAACCGCCCCAAGGGCGACGGGTAGGCCTACGGCGAGTAAATTCAAAACGGTTTGAACCATATCCCCCGTTTGGGCCGTAAGGTAAGCCTGTTGTAGAACCTCCCCAACAGACCCTTTCCCGTCAAAATCCGCGTATTGCCAACTTCCGGTTAGAAGAAGGTGGGCCCAAACAAAGAGGGGAATCCAAAGTTTAAGTCCCAACCACGAGAGTAAAAATCTTCCCAAAAGTCTAAAATTATAACCCGCCGTAGGTAGAAGGGAAAGTATCACTATAATGGGAAAAACTGCGAGGGCGGTTCCCTCGTAAAGTTTTTGAAGGGTTAGCATGAGGTTAAAGTTGTAGCCTTTATCTAAAGTTAAATTTGACACAAAGGTTTGAAAATCCGATGCCGCTTTTGCCACCATGGTCCCTATTTGGCCCCTATTTGCACTTATTGCCAAATTGGATAAACGATTTTGGGTTTTTATAGCTTTAAATACCGAATAGAGACTTTTTGCAACTCCTTCCGAAATGGGTTCTATCCTCATGGGGGGAACTTCCAAACCTTTTCGTCTTCTGTAAAATTCCTGCTCAATTTTTTGAACGAAGCTGAGCCACGCCTTTTTAGCCTTTTCGTCGTAAATGTAATCCTGGATGACTCTCTTTACATCGTTAAAGTAATCCCCTATGTCGGGAGGTCCGATTTCGTAATACTGAACACACCCGTAGTTGGGTTTTTCAACCTCTTCGTTTAGGAACTTTATAATCTGCCTTGCTATGGGGTCGTTGGGATAAAGCCTTTTTAGGTCCGTTATTGCATCCAAACAGTAGGCCAAAATTCCTACCCGTTGGAGGACCTCTTCCGGAGTTTTTCCTTTGGCTATAAATCTTTGGGCTCCGAGGGCGAATATTAGGGATGGGTCGGTAACCAGTCTCTGTTGAACGTCGGTAGGAACTTCATCTCCAAGTAAGGCGTAGGATATTCCGTACGCCACCATTTCAGGTAGAAACAAAAGGGCATCGTACAAATGTCCCGAGGACGAATAGACATTCTTAACCTCGGAGGAGGCGTCGTAATTCTTAACGTTGAGATACCCCGATAGGTCCACAATTCCCACCTGAAGTTTTGTGGGGGTAAACCAAAGGATGGAGGTTAAGAGAAATACCGAAAAGTGTTTAAATCCACTTCCTATCCTTCCGCTTCCCCATGCCAATCCGGTCATAACGAGCGATAACACCCCTGCGACTATAAAAAGGGGAGTGACCGCCCCGTGCAAAAGATTTTGTACGTTTAAACCCTTCAAAATACCAGCAAGTTCACTCGCGGAATAGGCTATCAAATCCACTATCATGGAACTTCCCTCCTACTCACCCGTTATGTCCACGTAAAAGGCCCAATTGCCGTTTTCGTCCCTCACCCCTACCCGGGTTTTAACCACAATCGGAGAGGGGTAGTAAGGTCTCGGCCTGGGTGGAGGACAAGCTCCCGGTAAGGGTTCCCCTCGGGAATCCGCTATTGGAACAACCGTAAGGGGATTTCCGAAGGCATCCGTTTCGTAGGATGTATCCAAATTTAGGTTCCTCAAAAAGAGGCGAACCTCCTCCAGTGTATCCAAAACGCACCACTCGGGGGAATTTCTCCATATTGAGTTGTCTTCAAAGTTGGCACAACCGCAACCGGAATCCGCATCCTCAACCCCTTCGCAAAGGGCAAAGGGATTGCCACCTAAAGCCTGCCAAATCCAAGGAACTTCGCTATCGTCCCAACTGCCGAGTCCTCCCGGAGGGTCCAAGTCGGAAGTTGCGTTATCGTCACAAATATTTACAAGCTCCAATCGGCGTTTTTGTGATACGTAATCCTTTATCGCTCCCGCTAAGGTGGAAAGTTTTTCCTTGGAAAGGTCCACGAAAAATTCTTCAACCTTCCTCAAGTCTATCCGGTAGGTGGTTCCTATGGAGTCCAAAATGGTCAAACTGTAGAAATTACCCCCGTAAGGTTCAGTGTAAGGAACCCCGAAACGGTGGGGATTTCTTTCTCGGAACGTAAGGAGTTTTCCGAAACCGTCGTAACAACGGACCACAAAGTTGGGAAGCCGACCTTCCACCCTGCATCCCACCGAGCGGAGCAAATTAATAAGTTCCGCATCGTAAGTGTTAAATTGAAGGGTGTGGTTGTCAAACAAAATCGGGGTTAAGGTTATTTGAGAGCAAAGACCATCGTTAAAACCGTAGCAGTTTGAAGATACGAAACGGGCGTTACTTCTAAAGTTCATTTCCACCGCATCGTTTAAAGCCCTGACAACTTTTCGGGTTAGGGAGATTTTCTCCCAATTTCTAACCGCGGTAATGGTGGTGTAGACCAAACCCATGGAGATGGAGAGGATGGTGAGGACGACCAAAAGTTCCAAAATTGAAAAGCCTTTTCTCATCGCCTTTCCCCCACTATTACCCCTTCAACAGCGCAGATGTCCGACGATTTCCCTTTGGGACGGCGATAAATGAGATTTCCGTCGGACGGAGAAATCAAATCTTGGGCTAAGGAAAGTAAAAAGGCAGGAAGCTCCCTTACATCTTTCAGCTTCTCCATATCCTCTAAGCCATTCCAAAAACAGGTCCCGTCGGGAGAGCAGGGAGGCGTATTAAGAAGTTCACCTACGGTTCCCGTAGGATTGGAAAGAAATCCCCAAACCAACCGAGGATTGTTGTAATTTACCCCTTCCACACTTTGACAAAAGGACTCCGTCGGGTAAGGACAACTTCCCGGAGTTTTAGCTTCACAATATTGGCAACGGACTATAAGGGATTGTCCCACTTGACAAACCCTTCTTAAAAGGGCGTTCAGCTCTTCCAAGCGAGAGGTATTTTTCGGAAGGTGTCGGGGAACCAATGAATGGGTTTCCTGAAAAAATCTTTCCACTTCCAGTTTGGTTTCTTTCTGTTTAACGGTAAGCGTAAGGTAGACACCGAGGAAAAAAGCGTTAATAAAGGCTAACGCCAGTAGTAAAAGGGGCATAGATTAAAAATTAAAGTCCAAATTAAGCTATAAGTTAATAGGGTATGGAGGGTGGAAAATGGTTCTCTTAGAAATGGGAAGGGAAAAACCTTTGCCCCGTAAATCCTCCCGGTTGAGGATTTTGTTGGGGACCTTTCCCCTTCTAATGTGGATTCTTTTGGACCTTATATTTCTCTATGCGGTTTTTGCTTTTATTCCTGCAAGTGAAAGAATCCTTCTAATAGTCCCCTATTTTGTTTTAACCTTCTTCTTCCAACTGCTTTCCTTGATTAAGGCTTTGAAATCTTTGGATAACTTCTTTATGTGGGAGGAAACCAATCTTAGGAACGAAAGTAGGAATGTTGGTTTCTTAGGCGTAACACCCCCTCCCTCCCTGCAAAAAAGGGTGGAAGCTTTAAGGAAAGAGTTGGAAGAATCTAAAGAATCAGCATCACTGGAAAGGGATAAAAAACATCCCGATAAACCCGTCATGCCTGAAGTTAAGTTATCTAAGGAGGAAATTGAGTATTTGTATGGAAATTAAAGCCAATCGCCTGTGTATTCTTCTTTTACATTCTTATTTTTAACTTGTTTTCTTGTTTCCTTCCTTTCTTGAAAACTTCTTTGGAACTCTTCAAGTAACAATTCTCCGTCTTCTACCGTCACACTTACCGTAGGAATATCCATAATGTCCGAAACCCTCAAAGCGCCCTCTATCCTTAAAGAGGTTTTAGGGAAGTAGTTGTTCTTGAAGTTTATTAGGTCCCAACCTCCCCGTGTATTCTTCAAAACGAGGGAGGCGTAGCGACTGTTGGCACTAATGGCGGAGGCCCCCCTTACGAATTTAAAAAGTTCATCAACCGTTTTAACTTTGGATAGGTCCATCTCTTTCCGAAGGTGGTGTACCAACCAGATGCTTTTGTCGGGAAACTCTCTAAGAATTTTGTTTAAACCTCTTATAAGTTCCTGAACTTGGCTGTTGTTGTTTTCCTCCTCAATAACCATACCTATCGGGTCCAAAATAACCACGTCCATTCCCGCCAAAAACCTTTCCCTTATACGGTCAAAAAGAACCCCTTTCTCAAAGTCCTCAAGGGCCCACCTCATTTCGTAGAAGGTTCCTTTGTGCCAGTTTTTGCGGATTTTTATACCCAATTCTTCAATCCACTCCCAATGTTTTCTCCAATCGGGGTCGGGTATACCGTCCCATTCCTCTAAAAGGTCCAAGGCTTCATCCTTATACGGAACTTGTGAAAATCCTAAAAGGGTTTTGAAAATAAGCCTCTCCAGTATGTTTTTAAATCGGTATAGGAGAACGGAGTTCGGGTCGTCTTCAAAGGTAAAGTAGGAAAACGATTTTCCTTCCAGTAAAAGCAAACTACAGAGGGTGAGCATGGCGGTGCTCTTTCCAACCGCCCCCGCGCCGGCAAAGAGCGATAATTTTCCCTTGGGCATATTGAGTTTCCCCAAAACACTTTCTATCGGCTTTATCTCTTCCCTAAAGGCGGTTAAAACGTTACCTACAAACGAAAAACCGTAATCTCTTATACCGTAGATTTCCAGCGCCTCTTCAAGGGTTTTTCCTTCGCTCAACCAATCCGCCACGTCGTATCCTTCGTCTTTATCGCGAAATCTCACCGAAACGATTTTGGAAGTAAAGGAAAGGAGAAACTCCCTGAGATGGGAGGCCTTTTTCTTCCCCACTTCGTCGTTATCTTCAAATATCACAACCTCCTTACCCGCAAAAAGTTCCCGCAGGTTTAAATTACCCTTTTTTTCCTCCTCCTTAAGGTAGTCTATTTCCGCTTTAACGTTAGAAAAACCCAAGACCGCCGTTTTGTCGTCGCTCTCGGGAAGGGCGTTTATAACCGCCTCCGCACACTTTTCCCCTTCCGCAAAAATAATCCTTTCGTACCATCCCCCTTTAAGGGAATACAGGTTGTAGAAAAATTGCCTGCAGTCTTCCGTTTGGGTGAACTCTATTAAAACCTTCTTATTTTCCTCTTTGTCAAAACGGTGTTTTTTATACCGCAGAACCCCTTTTAAGTCTATAAACAGGTACTCCTTGTGTTTCCAACCTTGTTTTTTTAATTCCTCAACCGCCTTCTTTACCCTTTGTAGGCTTTCGGGATTGCATCTTTTATTCTTAGTTTCTATTTTTTTGGAAGAACTCCTCCTGCGGTGGGTACCCAAAGCCCTTGCTATGTCCCTTAAAAGTCGGTTTTTCTCCTTTGCGGAAAGAATGCCCTCCCTGTGTAGTTCCAAAACCAAATCCTTAAGTCCCCCCTTTTTTTCGCATCCGAAACAGTGCCAAATTCCCTCGTCGGGATTGAGGTAAAAACTCGGATTGTTATCGGGATGGAGGGGGCATCTCATAAGAAATTCTTCCTTTCCCGCTACACTAACTACCTTATAGTCCCCGATTAGCCCCGCAATTTCTTCCGCAATTTCTCTTATCGTCTTTCTCATTTTGAGGCGAAATTATAACAAAAAGACTAAACCTCAGGTTATACCCTTTCTTAACGGGAAGTTTAAATTTTTTAATAATGCTCCTAAAAATAAAGCGTGAAATAGACTTTAAAAATACGGTTTATGTCCTGAAGAAGGGAAACGAGTACCAAGTTTTTGAGGAGGACCCTGAAGGTGAGGAAGTCCTTTCCTTGGAAGAGTTTTTCAAAAACTACAAAAGGTGGGAAAGGGGTATATACACTTCCCGTTGGTATTCGGTTTTTGTAAACGCCATTTCTTTAAAGGAGCCCGTTTTGGAGTTACCCGAGGAAATAAACCTTCTCCTCTCTTTTGAACCTACAAAGGACGGATTTGTTATTTCGGGAATAATCTTTGCCAAAAATGGAGAGGAAGCCTTTGAAAAGGCCCTGCTATTTGCCACCGTAAACCGTCCCCATATCGCCTTTGAAGTTTCTCCCTACCCTTATTCTCACCCTTTAAAGGTGGATAAAGCAAAACTTTTCCTTCTTTTGGAAAATCTTTTAAGGGAACTCAGAGAGATAAAGAGGCTAACCCTCAAAACCTACGAGGAAACCAAGGAGGTAAAACGGCATACGGAGGAAAACCTATACTTGGCAAAGGAAAGCTTTACGGTATTGAGGGATATAAGAAACCTTTTGGAAAAACAACTTTCTTTGCTGATTCAAAAGGTGGAGGGTATAGAAAAAAGGTTGTCCTCCGAAAGGAAAGGCGGAGATTCGGAAATTACCGCGCTGGTTTTAAACACCCCGGGCATTTATACCGATTCGGGAAAACCGGTGGGAATCCCCCCTTTAGGAAGGATAGCGGATTATGTGGAGGTAGATTACGAATCTTTTGTATCCTTTTTCGGTCTTAAAACGTACCTTACCGAAGAGGAATTACAAGCTTTGAAGAAGGTGGTAAATTCGGAAGTTCTCCGAAAGATAGAAAGCGGAGAGACCCATTTTACCTCCGAGGAGTTAAACCGAATACTAAAAAGTCTGAATTTACCTACCCTGCCTTACCGCAAAAGTTGGAGTCTTACCGTCAAACTAAAAAGGGAGGAATTCCAAAAACTTGTTAAGGCGATAAAGGTCGCTCTCGGAACGGTTCCCCTAAAGGATATAGAAACCGCTTTAAAGTGTCTGTTTAAAGAGCACCCTATTAAGGGAAATCCTCCAATTAGTTTCAAACTGCTGGAAAAGTGCTTTCCCGAAAGGCACCGTTCAAAGTTGGAAAAGCTCAAAACCCTTCTTTCCTCCTTGGAGAAGACTAAGGAAGCACCTTCGGACGTGAACTTTGTTGTAGGTCCCGCGGAACCCTTTTTGCTCGCGTTGGAATTGGAAGCCCGCAGAAGGGGAAAGAAACTTTACATTAAGCAAATTTAATTAAAAATACCGCTTTTATAATTACGATTACGGCAAATATGGGGATGGATAAGGAGGAAAAATTGATAATGCGTTACTGTTTCACCCGACTAGAGGAGGTGGGTAAGTTTCCCCCTTGGGAGGAGGTCAAATCCTACCTTATCTCCATCGGTTACCGATTCCGGTGGAAGGAGGGGAAAGGTTACCGCGTAAAGGTTCTTTGCAGAAACGAGGAACTCAAGAGGAAATATAACAGGATAAAAAGAAAACTTGAAAGATTGTTAAGAAGAAAAGAAGCTATAAAGATGGCGGTGGAGATGGCCCTTAATCTCGGAGATTGGGAACTGGCCCTTAGGCTTTTGGATTCCCACAAAGAGCTTTTTTCCAAAAAAAGCGAGGCGGAAATCCGTCGGCGAATCAAAGAGGTAAAGGGAAAGGCTTCGGAAGGATTGCGGTTTGATATAAAATTAGATTTATAGCTAATATCATAATTGATATACTTAACTTTTAGTTATACTAATACGACGGGAGGTGAATCCTATGAAAAGGGGATTGGTAGCTTTGGCGGTGGCGGGATTGGGCGTGGGATTTGCGGGTGAGCAGGACTCTTCATGGTGGATTCCCAAAAGTTGGACCTTTAATTTCTTCGGAATTTCCTACCACCTTCAGGAGGGGGTTAAAAATGCCCCCCGCAAATTGGATAGTAGCGGTCGTTTCGTATTTAACCCCGGTGTGGGAGTGGTAGCAAACTGGAAAAGGGTAGATGAAAGCGGTTTTACCCCCGCTTTGGGTGTAGGATGGTTTCAAGATTGTGCGGACCGTGGCCTTTACCACATAGTAGGTGGACTTAGATACCGTTATGTAACCCAAGGTGGTTGGACTTTCGGTTTCTTCGTCGGCGGAGGTGCCTTTTATGGCGAGGATTGGGATACGGGAGATTATCAATGGACCGCTCTACCTTTCGGTTTTATTTCCTTGGGACACCTAATAGAGCTCGGGGGAAGGAAAGTTTTGCCGGAAATAAATGTGACCTACGTTCCGGAAAACGATGTAATAAGCGCAACCCAAGATACCGACATAATTTTTACATTCCTCTCTTTGTCCTTCTAAATTTTTTTCTTTTGCCAACCATGTTTTAAAGTCAAAATTAGACTTTAGGAGGGCATAATGAAAAACGGTAAAGAGCCGGCGATTATAAAGTTCCCCTCTGGTTTTGAAAGGGTGGTCGGTAAAAAAGAGGAGGCGGTGGAGTGTTGCGGTAGACGGTGGATTGCGGGTATAGACAAAGCGGACGCGGAGTATCCCGAAGGATTAACCGACTTAATCGCTTACTATCCCATTGTGGTTAAATGGGTGGAAAAACATTACACCGATTTGGGAGATACTATCGGCGTATCCCTTCCCACGGAGATTGTCTTCCGTGAAATGGAGACCGGGGAATGGAGGAAGGTTAAGGAGCTTTCCGAAAGGATAAAGAAATACACGGGGAAGAAGGTGGTGGTTTTCCCCCAAGGAGTTATAGCTTTGGAATGGATTTTTTCCGCGGGATATTTAAAGCCGGGGCATTCCACACTGGTTATTGACGGAGGTTTTAATACTGTTAATTTGGCTTTGGTAGATAGAAAGGGAAAGGTAACCTTTGTTAAAACAATATCCAACGAGCTGGGGATAAGGGATTTACTTGAAAAGTATTTTCGTCCCCTGTTGGCGGAAAAAATAGGAGGGGAGGTATCCGCCAACCTTTTAAAACTCAAAAGGGTATTTCTTGACGGTTTTGTGGATATGGGTTTTGAAAGGATTAGTGTAAAAGGTGAGAAAAGGGAAGCTTTAGAAAGTTATATAGATGCCCTTTTTACAAAAATTAAAGGGGAGCTTGCCCGTAAAGGGGAAACTTTTGAACAGTTTACCATCGTAGGAGGTCTTTCCTATTACATAGACGAAATAAGGACCAACAAAGAATATTTCCTTCCCAAAGAAGGGGGAGAGTTCTTAACCGTTAAAGGGATGTGGAGAGCCCTCAAAAGGCAAGATGGAAGCGTAGCGATTGACTTCGGTTTTGGTGATGTAAAGGTGGCGGCAAACAGTCTAAAAACGGAAGAAAGAAATTTGGGATGGGGTGGAGTTGTGCTTTAGTAGTAAAACACCCAAAACTCTTTATATTCCCTTTTTCTTCCTTTGCGGAAAAGGAAATTTTTGTATGACCTTTTAAGGTATATCGGATAGGTTTTGAGTTCCTCTATCAGGTGGGTAAGTTCATCTTCAAATAGGTAAACCTTACCTTCCAAAATACCTCTATCTACAACCCATTTCGCTACCCTCCAAGCCTCCTCCCTTCCCCCTATAAGTTCCAAAACTTTCTCCGAAGGAGAAACTATACCTTCCCTAACTTCCGCTACCAAAACTCTTCTTCCCGTTTTTATGTGCATCTATTAAAGCTATTATTTCAGAAACAGCAGTGGGAATAGTACTTCCAAACAATCACCCCCACATTTCGGTAGTTGCTTTTTAAAGGCAAACTTTTTGCCAATGAAACTTGAGTTTTAACTACCTCTTTTAAGTTTTCTAAACTTTTCGGGAAGTTTTCAATTAATTCAGGTGAAATTCCCATTAAAGGTTTTGCCGTTGGGTCACTTACGTAGTAGCCCGGTTTGAAACAACCGGTTTTGTGGGGATTGAACATTTGAAACTTCACAGTCTGATTGGAGTAGGAGATATTTATCACCGGAAAGGTTCTGCTAAAAAGATGGAGGAACCGGGAGATGGATAGAAGACCCGCAACGAGGGAGTCCGGGTGGTGGACTATTCCCGTTCGGGGATAACCGAATCCCCAAAAACCTACACAGATAAAGCTCGGGTCCAATCCCGCCGGAAACTTTATGCGGTTTTTAAATAGCGTTTCTGTTAAAAGCGGACATGCCAAAGCCCCCGCACCGTTTGGGGCCAAAGTTTTTATTACCGCGTTTATAAAAGGTACAAAGGTTCTCGTATCGGGCGAAAGGGTATCCACAATCCAAATGGGGTATACGAATTCCCCGGCAAAAAAGGGAATGGGGTTGATTAAAGAGAAAAACCCTTCAAGTTTTTGGAGGTAATCCAAATACTCCGAAAGTTCCAATTTTTCGTAAATTTCTTTAACCTTGAGTGCTACGTTAAAAATCCTTCTCTTTAGAGCATTTTCCAAAACTCCGCAAACACACCACGGTTGTTTTGATACTACCGAAGCTATCGCTTGGGCTAAAGCGGAGAATATAAAATCTCCCCATCCCAGATAGTGAGGGTACAGCTTGAAATAAACTTCGTTGCCCCTTACGAAGGTTGTAGTCTTGCTCCCCTTTGGGATGAATGGGGATAGAGATTCCGCTACCGGTTTAAATAGATTTGATAAAAAACCTAAGGCGGGATGGGAAGCGCCGAATTCAAAAGCCCTCCCCGCTTCCGCAAAACCCACGGGGACCCAGTAGGATATTCTCACTCCAACCTTTAAGGTTCCATCTTCCCACTTAATGCAAATTCCTTTAAAGGAACACTTTAAGCAGGAGAAATCTATTAACTTTATAAGTTCCAGAGAATTTAAAGGGTTGGCAAAACTCTCAAGAAAAGACAAAGGGGATAGGGAAAAGGCTAAAAGACCTTTAGGGACAATCTTCAAAAATTCCCTTCGGGAAAAATGCATTTTAAAGTTAATTTTAGGCTTTATTTATAAGCTCGCGAAATTTAATACGTTTGGAACTTCTTACTAAGAATCGGCTTTCCGCCAATATATCGGCTAAACACTCTCCGCAAAGAAAGTAACCTTTTCCCAAGTTTCTGGTCGCCTTGGGATGGCTTTCCGCCAATACGAAAATTTTTTCCGTTTCCTTTAAACACCTCGGGCAAGTTTTAGGTTGGGAAAGATTAAATCTAAAAATCCGTGGCATGTCGTAACCCTCCTTCAGTTGGCACACAAAAACGGAACTTATGTGCCAACTTTCCCCGATGAAAGCCTCTCTATCAGTTTTGTAACCGCCTGTTTTGAGAGGTTATTTATCGGACCGTACTTGGCCTCTATTTTTTCCAAAGGAATACCACGCTCGTTAAGAAGCTGTTTTAAATACTCTATCTGTTTCTGAGTGGCGGGTTGAAATTCGTCTTTTTCTTCGTCAATGAATAAATCGCTTAGAGCGGATAGTTGTAACACTCCCGATACCCACGCCCTCTTATGTGCCATAGCCAATAACATGTCTATGGACCAATTTCGGGCTTTGGCTTCGTCTTTGGAACAAATTCTGGAAACCGTTGTTTGGGTTCCTATCAGTTTAGACCTCAAAGTTAGGGTAACCTTAAATCCAAAAATTTCTCCCTTTTGGATTATGGGTTCTTCTTTACGATCCAAAACCTCAATTCCTAGCAGGAGAGCTATTGCATCCGCACCGGGTTTTAGGAGTATGTTTTTGTTGGCACCTTTGTAGGGACGGTCGTAATGGACACCCTTTTTAAGCTTTTTCTTAATTTCCTTTTTTAGGTTGTTAAGGAGTTCCAAGCCTTCTATTAGGGTGGGTAACCCTTCCCTTAAAAGGGCAAGGCTACCGTTTCTTTCCAAAGGTTCAACCTTTTTTAGCTGACCCATTTTCCAACCTCCTATTCATTTGGTATAACTTAAAGTTAAGGTTTTAAACTATGAGATTTATCAACAATTATTTTGAAGCAAAAAATCTAAACTAAAGGTTATACCGGGTATAATTACCCAATTAGTGATAGGTTTACCGGTTATCTTTCGTTTATGGGTTCCCGGAAGTGGGAAGATGGATACCAGTTGGGGAAAACTCCAAACAAATAAACCGATAAAAGCTTTTTGGGTGGATGTTTTGGAGGCTATTTTCTACACCTCCCGGGCGTTTGGAAAAGGGTGGATTTACGAAAAAACCCGCTTGGGAACCCGAATAGTGGTTTTAGCACCTTTAGACCCCCTTTTAACCCTCTTTGGTGATACCAACAAGGTTCGCCTAAAGGGAAAACTGTTTAACGCCTTAACCGAACTTATGGATTTAAAAGTTGTTTATCAAACAAAAAGGGTTAAGGGTTCTTTTATTCCAATAAGTTCTTTTAAATTCACCGAAACCCATTTGGCGGTGGCATTTACCGAAGGGTTTACCCGCGTGTTTTTGAAAGAGGCCTTTTCACCTTATTTGGAGCTTTTGCCGATTTTGATAAAAGTAAGGTCGCCCTATGCGAGGTACCTTTTAAGGTTCATTCTATCCCACAAAGGAAATACCTTTATAAAGCTTGAAAACTTTTTTTTGGAACCTTACGTCAAATCCCGACTTAAAAGGTGGCTTTCGGAAAACAAAAAGCTTTTGGACGAATTGGGTATAATTTGGGACGGTAAGTTTATTAAAAAACGGGAGGTGTAAGATGAAGGACCTATCTCTCCGCCTTAAGGACCTATCTTTAGATTTAATCCCCAACGTTAGATACGGCGAAGCTCTCCTTCGCTTAACCATTTACGGACCTACAACCTTCTTCGTCAAAGGTAAGGGAAAGGTCCACAGCGAAGGGATAGAAGATTTTGAAATATCCCTATCGGTGTTGGAACTCTCCAAAATTTATATGTTCCTTCGCTTGGCGGAAGAGGAAGAATTGGAAGACTTTTACATTGAGAGGGATAACAAAAGATTAATCCTTTACAGGGACCTTGAAAAGCAGGGGATAGGTTTCAAAGCGGTAGACTACGAAAGGGAAAAGGCGGGGTTGCTCGTTATAAAGTTTTACCGTCCTTTGAGGTTCGTTCTGGAAAATCACTTAAGGGAAAGCTTATCCGTCTTTAAGGAAATCGCCTATGCGGACCAATTTTTCACTTACTATCTGCGAGAGGGTAACTTAACACTGATAAAAAATGAAACAGGGGAAAACTACACCTTTTTCCCTTCTTTTGTCCTAAAAGCCAAACACGCTTTGGACTTTTTCTACCGTACCGGTTATTTACCCGAAGGGGCCAAAAGCAACAAGATAAAGTTTTACGATAGCTACATAGAAATAGACGGGACCCAATACCCCCTAATCGTTTTGAAAACCATTGCCTACCTCTACGATATAGAGATTTTCCGAAAAACCGTTCCAATTTAAAGGAAAAATTGGACTATAATTTCTTTTCCCAAAGGGGGCCAAAGTTATGAAAAGAACCCTAATGGTGGCCGGCGTTTTGGTCGGCCTTTCTTCCTCCTTTGGGGAAACCTATATAGTTCCGCCCGATATAGACCTTTACAAGGCTAAAACGGACCAAACTTTTTTTGACCTCTATCAGAACCCCAAAAGTGTTTTCAGCAAATCGGTGTTGGGTGCAAACTTCCAAGCTATAGCTACCTCGGGTAAGCTAACCAATTCCACCACAATTTTAAAGGTCAAACAGGCCAATACGCAAGGTATGGCAATAATGGAAGGTACTTCGGTTGATGTAACCGCGGGAAATATCCACGTTCGCCTTTCCGCCAATAGGGAAGGAGAACTTTCTATAACCCCTCTTTCGGGAGAACAGGTTGTGGGCGATTGGGTGATTAAAACGACTTACGGAAGTCCTTGGTGTTCCGCCTCTTCAAAGTACGGATGTACAACCGAAAAAAGACTCGGCAATAGGGAGCTTTTAAATGCCGTTACCGGAGAATATAGGGCTTACTCCTTTGAGGAAACCCGCTCCAGAAGTTGCTCCAAATACGGATGCGGTTCTTACGGAGACTGGAAATTTGCCGGAAATGTGAAATTGGTCAAACAGGCGATTATAGACCTAAAGAGTGCGATAGTTAAAGGAGAAGGCGGTGCGGAGGTTCTAGGAGCGGTACCCACAAAATATAACCCCATCCTCACGGAAGAGCAGTTGGAGCAGGAACACACTTCTATAGGCGGGAAGTATGGATAAACTGATTATTCACAAATTTCCCCTTCACCCAAAATCTCCTTTTGCCTGATAAACTTTTCCCGCTGATTTAAGTAATCTTGAGCGTAAAGGAGCATCGTTCTAAGGGCCCACTTTTGGAGTGTTAAGGCTAAATGGTCCCTATAGTGTTCCAAGGCGGCCTTCATTTCTTCCGCACGAAGGGGATTAAGAGGTCTTACTTGGGAATATTTTTGTAATCCTGCATACCAAAGGAGGAAATAGGCTTTAATACCTTCGTTAGGTTTTACGGAATAACTACTCAAAATATCGTCCACCTCTTTTAGAAAATCCTCCGGACTTAAACCATTTATAACCTTCGTTTCTAAATTTAACAGCCTTTCCTTAACGGAGGAGTTTAAGATGTTTTCAAGGGTGCTTAAGTTTACCGGGGTGCCGTCGCTCAATTTTATGGGTTTTAGAAGAATTCTTTTTGTTTTGGAATCTACGATAAATTCGGGAGTTATAGCCAAAAGGTAGAGCTTTGCCAACGTTTTTAAATTTCCACCCTGTATAAGGATTTTTTTGTCCGCTACGTACTCCCTACCTAAATCCTTTAAGCCTAAAGCTTTAATGTAGTTGCACATAACCAATTTACGCGGGTTATATTCTTTTAGAATTTTTTGAACATCGGGCAAAGGGAGGGCGTCCAGAAGTGAAGCGTGATTCATACAATAGGTGTACGCCTCTCTAATTTGCTCTTCACTTACGTTGGCTAAAGCCCTTTCAATCTGCTGGGGGGTAGCGGTCCAAATATTGAGATTTTTTCCAAGCCGTTTTAATACACAGGCCCTAACTATCTTTGAAGTCTTTTTGTTGTAGGTTTCTATCATCTCCATAGTCGCCCTGCAGTTCATATTGGAAAGGCTTGCTATAGTGTCGGATAAGTACTCCGCTCCCACCATTGCTTCTTTCACGACGGGAAAGTAGGTTGAAACAGCATAGAGAACTAAAGGAAATGCCAAATTCTTCCAGTCGTTAAGTAAGCGCCTAAGGTTATCAAGATTGAGTTGCATGGCGAGATTATAGAAAGCGGTGGCTTGATAGCCGCAACTCCATCCTTTTAATCCCCCGCCTATACGGGCCTTAAAGACCGGTAACCTTTCGCCGTAACTATCGGGAAGTTCCCACGAAGGGGAATACTCCGCCGCCTTTTTCCACTCCCAATTTCCCGCAAAAACCGTTCCTACCAAAGGGACTAAGAGGAGGGAACTTTTAATGAACTTTAACATTCCTAAAATCAAAATTTAAAGTCAAAATTAGACTAAAAATGAAACGTTCTTCCCATATAACGGTTGGGGTAGCTACCGCCTATCTTCTCGGACTTCCAATTCTTCCCGCCATGGTGGGGGCCACCCTTCCCGATATAGACCTTTACCTGAAAGAATGCAGGCTAAGGTGGAAACTTCTATGCAACCATAGGGGAATAACCCATCACGCCCTCCTCGGGTTAGTGTTGGGTTTTTTGATACCCTTGGCGGGTAATCCCTTTTTAAAGTCTTTTTTGGTCGGTTACCTTTCCCACCTTTTTGCGGATTTACTTACTCCCAAGGGGATACCCTTTTGGAGATACGGCGATAGAATTTCTCTTTCCCTCGTTAGGACCGGCTCCTTTGGGGAATACATTCTTGTTGGTATATATGCCCTAACCTCTTTCGGTGTTCTACTTTTTAAAGACCCTATGAGTTTAATCCCCGCGGACGCTTTGTTTCTCCTCAAAAGTCTATGGAAATTTTGATTCCGTCATTTTTATCGGGGCCTTCATCTTCCTTTTCCTCCCTCTGGGGTGTGAAATCGCCCAATCCAACCAATGGGCCTTCTTCCCTTTTCCCGTTTTGGACAATTAATTTGTTTCCTTCCTCTTGGGGGAAGTTTACAACTTTTCTAACGGGAACTCCGAGATTTTCCAGTTTTTCAACCACAACCTTTAGTTCCTCAAGGAGCTTTTTAACCTCCTCGGTTTCCTCCCTTTCATCGTCAATTCCGAGATATTCCTTAGCCTTTTCTTCCAACCACTTAAAGGGGTTTTCGTATTCAAAAAAACCTTCGTTTGCCAAGAAAATCACTCCCCTTTTAATCTCCTTTCCTATATCCCTTGCGGAAAGCTCTTCCCCCTTCCTCCTCAAAAGGGCCTCCCTAATTAATCCCGCTACCCTTCCCGTAAGCCTTAAATCCACCCTAATGACCCCTTCCCTATCCTTGTCTACCATAATTAACTTCTCCGCTTTTATAATTATAATTGCGAAATGGAGGCGAGGGTAAAAAGACAGGCGAAGGTTGCCATCCGGGAGGTTAAAGAGTTGGCCTTTGAGGAGGGTTTACAAACTTCGGGAAGGTGGGATTGGTTTGTATATGTAAACCCCTATACTTACCAAATTGGTGTAAAAAAAAGTGACGGGAGGGTTCCCCAAGAGGCTAAGGAAGTTCCAAAGAGCGATGGAGTTAATGTTTTTGAGGGCGCTACAACCTTTTGGTTGGGAGGTTTTAAAACCCGTTTTGAAGCTTGGGGTGTAGCCTTCTTTCTCTGGAAGAAACTCCAATACCTGACGGGTGTGGTTTTTTCGGTGTATGAAAAGGAATAATAAAAATGAAATATTTTAAATGTTTAGGAGCAGGAAAAAAAGCTTTGTGCTGTAGAGGTAGAGCCCTAGCTTTAACTCTTGAAGAAGCTATTAAATTTTGGGATACTTTCTTAATTATATATCAAATACAAGTGTCAGAATACCCTAAAGGATTTTACATAAAAGGACAACTTAGTGCACATTTTGATTTTAGTGTTGAATGTCCGTTTTTAAAAAATGAATTATGCTCTATTTACGAAAATAGACCTGCTGCTTGTAGAATTTTCCCTTGGAATTTTGATAGTATTTACGGTGATATTATTTTTCGCCCCAAAGGTATAAACAAATACTATATTAAAAATTTAGCTTTAGGAGATAAAACCTTTAAAACCCTCATCAAAGATTTAAAGAAACCATACTTAGAATTGTGTGGGGAATGCAATTCTGATGCAATTATCGAAGAAAAAAGGTTGGGATATGTGCCTCTTGAAAATTTATTATTTAGTGTAGATAGAAATAAAATCAGAAAGGATTTAAAATATCAAAATAACTTGTTCAGATTTTTATTAAATAAATTCCCTTTTCATAAAGAGGAATTAAAGCAAATAGCTAGGTTAATATCATTTCAGAAAGCAGATAAAAAAGAGGTGTTATTCATAGCATCTCATATAATAAATCTAGGCTTTCTATATGCATTAAGTCTGTTGGGAAAAATTGATTTTAATAGACTTTTAAAAACACAAATAGAACTATTTTCTAAATATGATATTACACGCAAATTTTTATCATTAAAAGAGATATATGAAAGTATATATGCAAATAGTTATAATTTTGAAGAGTTATTTGAAAGCATAAGAAGTTTTGTTGAAAATAACGACTATCCTTTTTAGATGTTACTTTTTTCCTTCTCTACTTCTTAAAGCCTAAAATTACCTTTAAATGAAACTCTTAACCTACCTCCACAAGACCCTTTTGGAGGACCACTACCTTCGTTCCCTTTTTAGTCTTCATCCCGAACTTTCCTTCAAAAGGAAGCTTGGAGTGTTGGAACTTGTAAGGAGAAATATTGACGCTATGGATGATGACGAGGCGGCGGAACTATTGGTCCTTATTGCGGACAAATTAAAAAGGATTCCCCAAATCCCGTACAAGGTTATAACCGTCTCCCGTAAGGGTTACCTCAAATTTCCTACAACGAAAAGCGCAGTGAAAAACCGGTTTCTCCGAAAGATGGAAGAGTGGATTAACGAAAATTGGAACATAAGGGAACGGAGAAGCTTTTTGGTTTTTGAGGAGGAAAGGCTTGGAGAGGGAGCAAAAAATCTTTTATTGGGAGAGCTTACCAAATCCGCCGGGAGATTTAAGATAGCAAAGGAGAGCTCCGAAAGGGAACTTTTTAAGGAATTGGCGTACTTTTTTGGCGGAAACGAATTTAATCCTTTCGGTAAGGTCCTAACGGAGTGGGATTTAGGTTTCAAGGTTGGAAATCGGTATGCCCTCGTGTTGTTTCAGGTTGGTGTAAATCCCGAGCTCGTACCTTACGCCAACGACGTTCTCAACTTTATTGAACACGATTTTATACATCTTCTCACCTTCCGGCCGATGGGAAGGATGGAGGCGGAAAGATTTGTTTCCGCGGGAATAAGGTTCGCGGAAGAAACGAGGGCACCCAAGGAAATAATAGAAGCTTACCTTGAGCTAAGGAACGCGGTGGAACTCGGAGCGACCGAATTATGTAAGTTCTCCCAAGTGCTATTCATTTTCGGCGACGACCCCAAAGAGCTTAAAAATCTCGCTTGGGATTTAAAAACTCGTTTCAGCGGTATTTACCCCCTCCACTTTGAGGGAGGCGGATACGAAATAACCCTTGCCTTTCAACTTACCGAATTTGATTTGGAAAAGTGGGAATACGAAGGTATTGTAAATAGGTCCACCTTGGATTACTTGGCTTCCTTATTTCCCATCAGCGGAAGGTTCAAAGGTAAGCCGGAGGGATACTTTATTCCCCTTCTAAATGAGGCTAAAGAACCAGCCTATTTGCCGGTAAACCGTTCGCTCTTCAACTTAGCGGTTCAAGGTCAAATGGGTTCGGGAAAATCGGTAGCCCTGCAGTATATAGCAACCTGCTTTGACCTCAATATCTTTATAGAAAAAATTCAACACGATAGGGGTTCCTACGGTATCTTTGTCAGATATTTTGGCGGAAATTATATTCCCATATCCCCCGAAGTGGAGGTTTCGGTAAATCCCTTTGGAAGGATTTACCAGTATTTTAAGGTGGACGTAAGGGCGTTATTAAAAAGTGCGGGTATAAATTATCCCGAAAGGGAATTTGACCTTTTGGAGCTTGAGGAGTTTGAAGAACTATTAACGGAACTGTTTTTAAAAAACCTACAAAGGGAAATTTCCAAAAAGGATTTACTTTCCGCGGTAGAAGAAAAGCGTTCCCTCGTTAGGTTTAAGAAACTGTTTGAAACCTTGCCCGACGATTTTAGATGGAAGTTAAAAGTAACGGTAAACGGAGGGCGCAAGGCTTATCTTCATACCCTCTTGAGCTTCATGGTCCGAGGAGGAAGGGAGGAAAAGATTGATGCGGACGCTTTAAGTCTTTTGGAAAAATACTTGGACCGTTTCTATCAAAACCTTTGGGAAAGGGTTTTAAAGGGAGAGGAAAATCTAAACAGGGAGATACTTATTGGTGAGTTTTACGCCTTTTTGGATGAATTGGAAGAAGGAGAAACGGAATTCTTCCTAAGGAGACTCTACCCATTTAAAAGAGGTGGAAAGTACGGTAATTTATTTGACGCCCCCACCTCTTTGGACCTATCCGCGGAAAATTACTTCTTTGAAGTTCGGGTAAACGATGAGGTGCTCTCACCTATAGTCATGCTTTCGTTAATGGGTTTGATGGACCGCGTTTTCGGTTCTCCAAAAAACGCGGACAGGACCAAACTTTTGGTTATAGACGAAGGATGGTTCTTCCTTTCCGACCCCCTTGCCCGCGGATACATAGAGGAAGCCTTTAGAACTTTCCGAAAAAGGGGAATATCCATCGCCTTAGCATCGCAAAATCCCAAGGACTTTAAATCCATGGTGGGATACCTCCCTTACGTTGGAATTCTCTATTTGGAAAAACCGGAGGAGGCCAAGGAGGTTTACAACCTTACGGAAGAGGACCTGCAGCTTCTCAAAGGGATAGAAAAACCGAAAGCTTACGGATACAGATATTCAAAAGCCTTTTGGATTTTCAAGGATAGGGAGGAAAGGAAACAAAAGGGGGTTTTTCTGCTACCCTCCTATCCGGAATTCCGTTGGATTGCGGAAACCGACCCCGAATTTAAACTGGAAAGGGATAGGCTTATAAGGGAGTGTGGAAGTGTGGAAAAAGCTATAGAAGCTTTGGCTTTCAAAGAGGGGAAGTGCGACTAATCCGCCAAAAGTTTTCTCTTTAGCCCCTCCTCCTGGACCTTCTTTAAAAAGACCCTTACACCGAACTCGTGGGCTACGGACAAATACTTTTTAACTATCAAATCCACTCCATCTGTAGAGACCCCCAACTTTGATAGCTCTCTTACCGCCAACAGGAAAAGGTCCCTTTCCGAAAGGGGGGTGAATACCACAATCTTGTCTATTCTTCCTATAAACTCCGGCGGAAAACCCCGTTCCATTCCCAATTTGGTGAGATGTTGAAGGTCCCTTTCCAAAACCGAAGGGGCTACAAAATCTCCCACCTTATCAAACCTCCCGGAAAGGACCTCCCTTATGAGTAATTCCCTTAAACTGGAATCCTTTACCTTTTGGGTCAGTTCTCCCACGGTTTCCTGAAAGAGGTTGGATGTAAAAATAGCTATCCCTTTGAAGGGGACAAACTCACCGCTGGAAACCTCCTGAACCATTCCCTCGTCAAGGAGTTGCATGAAAATTCGGTAAAGGGAAGGGTGAGCTTTTTCCACCTCATCCAAATGAAGAACGGTATAAAGTCCCTTCCTTAGGATATTTGGCAAAACACCTCCCTCCTCGCTACCTATGTATCCCCGCGGAGAACCCAAAAGGGTACTGATGGAGTGCCTTTCCGTAAAGTTGTTTAAGTCTATTCTCCCGTAATTCCAGAGAAATTTTTCCTTAAAGAAGTCCGCTATAGCCTTGGCTAACTCCGTTTTACCAACTCCGGTAGGCCCCACAAAGAAGAAGGAAATTCTATCTTTCCCGAGACTTCGCGCTTCAACAAATCCCTTCAAAAACTCCCTTATAGCCTCCTCTTGCCCCACCACCCTTGAATTCAAAAAGTCCCTGGCCTCAAATACCTTAAAAACCGTCATTGCCGTATAACTAAAAATTATACTATAAAAATCCCCCCTGTTGTTTTAAAGCCGAAAAAAGGCTATAATCAAATCCCATCAAAAAAAGACGGGAGGTGTAGAGCCATGAGGAAGGTGTTGTTGGAACGGACTTCGGAAGAGGTTCTGTTGGGGGAACCTAAAAAAATCATGGTAGTTTTCAAACCCGACGGATGTGTTTCGGAACTGGCCAAACAGGAAGTGGAGCTAAGGTTAAGGGATATCCTAAAAGCAACCATAAAAGCCCTTCTGATGGGTGAAAAATGGCAAGATACCCTCTACGTCATTACCGGCAAAAGCAGCGAATTGGAAGTTTTGGTAACCTTGGAAGAGAGCTATTGGGAAGATGAGGTAGAACTGGTATTGGTCTACAGAGTTCAGGAATGCGAATACCATTACGATGAACCCGTTTTTAACTTTGATAGGTTTCCCGTTTTTTAATCTTCCTTTTTAATAGCTTCCAAAATCCTTTCAGGAGGAAGTTTTTCTTCCGCGAATCTAATAACTTCGCTTAAAGGTATCCTCCACCCTTGAGGGGTCTTTTCTCCAAAGAGTTTTCTTCGGCTTATTAAAACCCTTACGTAATCGGGGTTTTTATATCCCAAAAGCTGACTAACCTCTTTCGGCGAAAGGTAGATTTTTAGCTTCCTACCGTAGCTTTTAAGACTTTGGAGTATTTCCTTCCTTATAAGGTTTTCAAAAGGCTCCAAATCCGAGTAGTGCTCCACCGTTCGGGTTATGTCCTCCGTAGATAGTTTCCTTCCCCTACTTAAGGCGTCTACAACGACAACGGCTCCCTGCTCCGCCTTTTTTAGAGCGGAAATATATTCCTCCCTATTTCGGAACGCTACATTAATAAAACCGCCCTCTATGAGAACGGCGTTCATAAGGATTCTTCCGAGCCTTCCGTTCCCGTCCTCAAAGGGGTGGATTACCTCAAATAGAAGATGAAATACGGTAGCCCTTCTTATGGGAGGGAGTCTATCCCTTTCCCGTTTTAACCAATCTACCAAAGTTTTCATTAGAAAAGGAACCGCTTCAGGGGGTGGAGGCTCAAAAATAGCCCCCAGTATTTGCATAGGGGTTTTTCTGTATTCCGCCCTAATACCGAAACCTTCCCAAAGTTTTTGGTAAGCCCAAAGAATAAGGGGTTCGTCAATAATTTCTATTCCCGTTTTAAATCCCTGATAGGCCAAGCGGTAAACTTCCTCTGCGGTTCTGAGGTAATTTAGGGCCTGTAGTACCTTCCTATCCGTAGGCGCTTCCCCTTTTTCCAAATCCTTTAGCTCAACCTCTATCCTTTCTATTGCCAAAGAACATACCGTTTCCTCTTTCGTTAAATATCTCAGAACCTCCTCTATCAAAACTACCGGCTTCAGTTGATACGCTCCCATATCAAAACCCCGAAGAGGAAATATAAGTAATACCTAAGTTTGAAAGCTATGATACGCCACTGTATCAAGGAAGTTTAAAAATAACAAGGAAACTTAGAAATTAGAAAGAAGAAAACTTTTAAACTTGGTATTTTTCCGCAAGTAGTTTTATAGCCTCCTCTATGAGTTGATTTTTGGTAACCCTTTTTCCCTCAGCTTTTAGCTTGAGTTTTATCCTCTCCAAAAGCAGGTCTATTTCCTGAGAAATTTCAAAGGTCCGCTTAATCCTTTTTCCCTTCTTCTCTTCCTTTCTTGTTTTAATGTTTCCTTCTGAACTTGCTAACAAGCTATTAACGCCTAAACCTTTTCTTTTAGACATCTTTCCACCTCCTCCGCAAGGTTTTTAAAGGTTTGGGAAATATCGCTATCGGGAAAGAGGTCTATAACCGACTTCTTTTGGGCTACACTATCCGCAAAACGAACGGTCTTCTTAACAGGTTCAAAAATCTTTACCTTACCTTTGAAGTATTCTTTAAGTTCCTCAACCACTTGGCGGGAATGTGTTGTTCTTTCGTAGAAGGTAGGAACTATCCCACATACCCCGAGGGAGGGTTTTAATTTCCTCCTTATTTTGTCAATCATCCGAAAAAGAATGGCTAAACCCCTTACGCCAAGATACTTGGTTTCCACCGGAACCAAAACCTTATCAGCCGCTACGAGAGCGTTTATTGTCAAAAGTCCTAAATGGGGAGAGGTGTCAATCAGCACGTAATCATATTGGTCCTTAATTTCCTCCAAGGCACTTTCTAAGATTCTTTCTCTACCTATTTCGTTTATCAGTTCTACCTCCGCCGCTGCAAGGTCTATATTTGCGGGTAATATTTCTAACCCATTAACTTGTTTTATTGCTTTATGGATTGAAAGTTCCCCAATAAGGACCTGATAAACGGTTTCTTCCAACTGGTCGGGATTTAAACCAGCGTATAAGGTAAGTCCCCCTTGTGGGTCCAGGTCTATCAGCAGAACCCTTTTTCCCTTTTGAGCCAAGGCTTTTCCAAGGTTGAAGGTTACGGTGGTTTTTCCCACTCCACCTTTCTGGTTGGCTACCGTTAAAACTTTCATTCAAGAAAACTTGTTTACAGGTTTTAGGGTTTTATTGCAATATTGCAAAATTGAGCGTTAGAAAGTAGGGAGGCCTAGGTACCATGGAAAATGGTTGGCATACATTTTCCTAAAATATGGGCCAACTCTTATTGCATAAATAGAAAGCTATTTATGCGATTTTATTTGAGAGCTTCTCTCCAGATTTATAGCTATTCGTTATCATTCAACCCACCAAAAGAATGATATACTTTGTATATGCAAAGTATACAAATACACACTAAATAAAGCAGAAAGCAAAAATGCCATTTAAAAAACTCTTGGAAAGTTTAAATTTAGAAGAGGAAAATGTTGAAGTTGTATTTTTGTGGGATACAGAAAAAAATCAAAAATTGAAGAACAGTGTTGATAGAAATTTTAAAGGTTTTGAAGATGCAGTTTTAGCCATTTTAGAAGACAGGCTTTTAGACATTTTGGATAACCCAAATTACCCCAACCAATTCATTTTAGTAGTGGAAATGGATAATTATATTTATGCTATTCCCGCCATTTTAGAAATTGAAAGAGATAAAGAAGGGAAAATTCTCTTTGTTGAATTTAAAACGCTTTATCCAAGCAGAAAACTTTTCAAAAAATATAAGGGAGGTGTAAAGAATGATTAAGCATTTTGACAACTTTAAAAACGATGAAGAGCTTATAGAAACTTTAGAGGCGGAAATAGAAAGAGGCGAATGGAAAAGTTTAACAGGTGATGAGAAAGCAAAATTAAAAACACTTTTAAAAAAAGGAGCTGAAGCTTTTGAAAAGAAAAAGGCTATTAGCTTAAGAATTTCCCAAAGAGACTTGAAATTACTAAAACGTAAAAGTTTGGAAACTGGTATTCCTTACCAGACCATAATATCATCCTTGATTCGCCAATACGTAGAAGGAAAAATTAAATTGGAGATTTAAAAATGGAAAAAGCTTTAATTCTCGTTTGGTTGCTTGGAATGATAGCGGGTATTACCGCTTTAATCTTCGCTAATAAAACCTTAAAGAAGAAAAAGCATACTTGATGCCGTAATTTAAATGGACTACCTAGTAGACCGTTATCTGGAATACCTCTCCCACATACGGGACCCTAAAACGGTTCGGCAAAAGAGGTATTGGTTAAACCACCTGCTAAGGTTTGGCTCTCTAAACCTCAATTCCCAAAACCTTGTAGAGTTCTACAAGTTTCTCAAAGACAAAGGGCTTAAGGACAACACCATAGAGCAGGTCCTTAGGGACGCTCGGAAATTTATCCTCTGGGTCCAAAAGCACTATCCGGATTGGAACGTTTTCTTTGATGAAGAAACTTTTGAGGAGATTAAACTTACCAAACGAAAGAGGTTGAAACCTAAGGAGAAGGAAACCTTTACGGAGGACCAATTACGGGAAGTTTTAGAGACCTCCAAAGACTACGGGATTTTTTATTACTTCACCCTCCTTTTGGCTTTCTCAGGTTTAAGGCTTTCTGAGGCGCTTGCTTTAAAGGTTTCGGACTTCAAAGAACTTTCTTCCAACATTTGGGAAATCCAAGTTAGGGAGGCTAAGTTCGGCAAAGAAAGGACCGCTTACCTTATCCTTCCCAAGGACTATGTCTCCAGCTGGAGGTATTTCCTCACAAGAGCCAAATATCGGAAAGGTCTTTGGAGGTATAAGTATCCCAACGGCGGAAAGGTTTACGAGCTTACCAGCGATAAAGTCGTTAAGTTCTATCGGTGGCTCTCAAAGGAGTTGGGCTTTAAAGTAAATGCTCACAAGTTTAGGAAGACCTTTACGGTCTGGCTTCTTAAGCGAGGCTTAGACATTGCCTCGGTCCAGAAACTTTTAGGACACTCTACCGCCAAAACCACTTTGGAGGTTTACGCAAAGGTCCACGAAGAGGACCTGAAAAAGAACCTAATTAATCTATTTGAGAAATGATAAAGTTATCTAAATCTAATAAAAATTTCCTCAAAGCTTCTTCAAAACTTTCTGAAATTTCATTGCTAATAAGATTTGATGGAGCAAATAAGACCTTTACTTCAAAAGGATTTAAGTTTAGATATTTAAAAGATTTATTTTCTATCCAATTGTTTAAATTGCTTTCTTCTCTAAAGGAAATATAAAGGAATTTTATTTTTAGGGAACATTCGCATTCTTGAAAAATTAAGTTTCTTATAGCTAAGAAATTTATTATTTTGCTTTTTAAATGATTTACAAGACCTTCTTCGTCTAACATAAAAGTAGTTTCTAGAAATACTATTTCTCCTTCATTAGGATTTATGGCTAAACCATCAAACTCCACATCTTCTATTTTTGGCTTTTTAAATTTCGCGTTTGGATATAAGATATAGATACACTTCTCCCTAATGAGATAAGATAGAAGCATGAAATTGATAAGGCTTTCTAAAGCCTCAAGGAAGTTTTCTGTAACTTGTAGCTGTTCTATAAGGATTTTGAAAATCTCTTGTTTTTTTGAAGGATGAGTAATTTCATGGAATTTCAGTAAAAAGTCTACGCCTCTTATCTTTTTAGGATTCCTTATTTTTCGGTAAATTTCATCAACATAAGATTTTAAAAGGAAGGTATTTTTAAGAGATTGAAAAAATTCCTCCCTAAGAAATACTTGATATCCATTTCCTCCACAAGCTTCACAACTTTTAAGATTTACAGCCTTTAAAACATCCTTAACAATTCCTATAGTTCCGTAGTAAACATCTTTATTCTGAGGAATTATCTTAATATTCTTTAAACAAGAGCATAAATGCATTAAGATTTGTATTTTATTGGTTCATTAAATCCTGTATTTCTCACCTCCTCTAAGGAATACACTTCTTCAAGGATTTCATCTAAAGTTTTTCTTCCTAAGTTATCTATAATTTTATCTATATCGTACCTATTTTTTTTAACAAATTCCAAATTTTCGGGGCTAATATATCTGCTAGGGCGAATTTCAAACTTAAATCCTTCATCAAATAATAATTCCTTTACAGAAATTTCTATCAATCCTTTAGTTTCCAAACTATCCAAAACTTTTTCAATTTCGGGATTATAAGGACCATAGTAGTATTTTTTAAAAGGCTCCTTAAAGATACTCTCACCTTTCCTACTAAGCTCCCTATCTATTAAAAAAAGTAATTTGACTAATTTAGTTTTTCCAGTCTTCCCTAACCTTAAAAGGATATAGAAAACTACTTGTTCTAAAGGGGTTAAATTATTTGTTCTTAAAAGAACTTTGTCCATATAGATATGAATATGCCACGCAATGCCACCCATTGGATGGCATTTTTAATGCTTTAATGTTTCTAACAGTGTTAAAATTATTATCAGTGTTATATTAAGGAGGGTAAGAGATGAAGCTCCTCCTAAGAGAACTGAAACCTCAAAATGAAAACCTTTTTGTGGAGAACTTTGAAGTTAATCGCGAAACTGTTGAAAAGGTGAAAAGTAAATATCCCGATTTCTTTAGAAGCTTTTGGTTGGAAGAAAAATTTCAAAGGTATCGGAAGGTAATCCTATATCGTCCCCTATATGAAAAGAAGGGAAATCTTTACAAATTCTCCGGTTTTTATAGGGTTTATTTCGGCTACACCGAAAGCGAATTTTTAAATCTGGACCTACCGGCACGGGATAAAAAGAAGGTTGAAATTGAAAAGCTGAATGGGGAAACCTATTATTTTGTCAATAAGGGAGTTGTATCTCAAGATTTTAAACCGGTATTACTAAGCGATGTAATAAAAGCCTTTAACCTAAAGCCGGTAGTGATAAACGATTTGGGAAACGAAGGAAAGGTATTTTTTATCTTTGACCGTATAAAGGAATTGGAACTTCCAATAACCCCGTATGAAACTTTTGGAAGTTATATCCTTCCCGTATCACCAAAAGTTGATAAAGATATAACACTGATAGGGTTTAGTATATGGACCGGATACACTGGAACACGGGCAACCCATCTAAACATGGAACTTCTAAGGTTGGTATGCACCAACGGAATGGTAGACATAAAAGGAAGTGTGGGAGTTGTTTTATTCCACAAAAGTGAAATATCGGAAAAAGTGTTGAAAAGGACATTAGAAACCTTTGAAAAGGCAAATTTTGATATTCACAAGCTTGTACAACCTATCCCCTTAAAGGAGAAAGAAAAAATTCTCAACTTATTAAAGGAGGCGGTAAAAAACAGGAAACAACTGTTGGAGCTTTTGGAAAAAGAATACCGGTTGTTGGAAGAGGTAAGAGAAAAACAACCTTTGGTATGGGATATGATAAATTTGGCTACCAGTTTAGCTACTTGGGGTGCCGGTGTTAGTAAAAGAGATTTCAGACTATATTCAAAACTGCAAAGAATAGCTTCTCCTTTGGTTTTTTCCGCCGTTTCCAGAAATTGACCCTTTTACTTACTAATAACGATTTGTAGGAAAGGAAAAAGGGTAAAAAAGAAATTTAGGGGGGAACAATGGCAAAAGTTTATAAGTCGCCAATCTTAGATAAAAGTGAAAATTTTAAAGCGGAAGCCCTGGCAACCAAAAAACTTGAAGCCGCCTTCAAAAAGGATGAGGATACCATTATATATCTCCGTCCCGGGGTTAGATATTCACCCCTTTTAGGGAGAACTATAGAACCCGACATAGTGGTCTTTAAAAAAGGTATAGGAACCGTTATCTTTGAAGTGAAGGCATGGGACGGCAACTTTTTGAGAAAGTGTCGGGTTGAAAAGGGATTTTTACAATGCGGCGATAAAAAATTCGTTCCACCGCTAGTGGAACTTAAGGCTTTTATAAACGCTTTGTTGGATAAAGCGGGACCTCCCATAGGTGGATTGCTATTTTTCCCCTTCCTTTCAATAAAGGATTATAAATCTCTTCCTCTAAGTATTAGGGAGCTAATACCAGAGGAGCTTACAGTCTTTGAGGATGATTTTCTGAAGGCAAAAAAGGAAATGATTAGACGAAAATTTTTTGCCGCCTTAGCACCCTTTACCAGCCGTATTCCCGAAGAGGAGATAAAGAAAAATCAGGAAAAATTAAGAAGAATTCTTTTTCCCGATGTAAACATTCCGAATGTTGAGGCTTCTCTTGACGAAATGCAGGAAAGTTTCTTATTTTCCCTTAAAAAGGGATATAGAGTTGTCAGGGGTGGTCCCGGTAGCGGAAAAACCGTTACCCTTATAGGTAAGGCAATTCAATCCGTTCTTGAAGATATTTTGGAAGATAGACAAAGAAAAATAGTCTTTTTAACTTTCGGAAAAAGTTTAGTGGAAAAGGTTAAGAGCGATATACGCCACCTGCTTTCCCAACACGGTTTGGAAGAGTATGAAGACCGTATAGAAGTGTATACCCTCCACGCGTATGCGGGGAAAATCTTTAACGCCCTTCACCCCAATAAAAAGGTTGAGGACACTTTAGAAGCTATTCTAAACGAAGAAATTCCCGAAGAATTTAAACCCGATATTCTTTTAGTGGACGAAACCCAAGATTTAAAATTGGAATGGTTTCAATTTATTAAAAAACTTTATAAAGAAGAAGAGACTATCTTAGCCTTTGGAGTGGATGAGACGCAAAGAATATACCCCGATACGGAGTGGAAGTGGAAAGATACACCCTTTCCGGCAACAGGAAAAAAGGTGAAAGTTTTAGACAAAATATATAGAACTCCTGCAAAATTTATAAGACTCGGAATAGAATTCCTAAAAAAAGACCCGAAACTTATAAACGACTTAAAGGAACTAAGAAAAGAGCAGGGAAGCAATTGGATTGACTCCTTTGAAGCCAGAGATATAAAATGTAAGGTCAAGATTTATAGTCCTAAAGAACCTTATTCATTTGTTAGAAAATTGGTTAAAGACCTATTGACCCGTTATAAACCGGACGAAATACTAATTCTTACACCCTATGACGATAAAAAATTAAAGAAGTTTCTGCAAAAGGAATTCGGAATTGTTAACGAAAACTCTCACTATGAAAGGGGGAAAATTAATGTTATTACCTACTATAGGTCTAAAGGCCTAGAAGCAGAAGCCGTTATTATTTTGGATTTTGGTAAATTGTTCCATCTGAAATTGAGAGATAATGTTTCAGAAAAACGCAGATTGAGAAGGCTCGGCTTCGTAGTTTTAACCAGGGCGAAAAAGGAACTATTTATTTTAGGTAAAGAAGAAGGAGCTTTTAACGAAGTAAAGGAAATTTTAAACGGAATAGATTTTTAAAAACTTCTGGATTTTTCCCCTTCCTATTGAATTAGCTTACTCAGAAGGATAAGTTCAAACTTTTATTAAAGCCCTATTTAGACTATATTTTTTTAGTATAAAAAAACGGGAGGTGTAGAGCGATGAAAAAGGTGGTAGGTATAGGCGTCGGAGAAAAAGCCGCGAGAAAGGTGTGGGACCTTTTAAGGAAGGAAAAGGGAGGAGAAATTAAAGACGGAGACACTTGGTTTGTAAGCCTAGATTTCAAGGAGGGTGATTGCGAATTTGAGGTAAGAGTTTTGGAAGACACGGTAGAGGTTTGGCTCACTTGTATCCATTACGGTTTTTGGGGAAATGAGGAAAATTGGCGGAGTCAGGGAAAAAACCTTCCTTCCGTTTGGTCTTAATTTCTCCCTTCCTTCTAAAATACAGGAACCCAAAAAACTAACGAAGGTGGATTGATTATTTTCTGAAGCTCTTTCGCTATAAGTTGGGCATCCGCTTTGCGGTTTACTATTGCATAAATTAATTTATCCACCGCCGGTAAAAATACGGGAGAAAAACCGTTTTTTCGGGCTATATATTCCAAATAACAGACGCGGGATGAAGTAATTTCCGAAGTGTCTACCAAAATGTAATAACCCGGTTGCAGAGGTAAAGCCTTAAGGTAATTCAGCAAATCTTCCCTAGACCTCACCGGGGAGAGGGGTTTGTAAATTTTTGCATTTCTTTCAGCCTGCTCTAAGCAGGACCTGATATGGTTATACAAGAAATCCCAATAGGTATCTATTTCACCCGCGGAGGCTACGGAAAGGAAAAAGAAAATCGCCAACGCCTTTTTCATATTTCTACCTCCAAATTTATAGGCGATTTTAGACTTTAATTTTATGGCTTACGGTCTGCTATTGGTAAGCAAACCCCGCTTCGGGGAAGTTACGAATGAAGGACCCTACCCCGATTGGGAAACTGTCTTGGGTAAGCTGAAACTCTACGAAGAGATTGTAGCCCAAAAGGTTTTACCTTTATCGGAAAGCAAAATAACGTCCATAAAGGTCTTCGGGTTACCTTTTGAGTTTTGGAGGAAAAACGGAAACCTATATTGGAGAATTAAGTGGCAACCATTTTACAGTTTCCTAAACAGCTGGAAAAACCAGTTAAGGATTCACGAGGGTTTTATAGTCCAAACAAAGGATTCGGAGGGGATTTTTATAACTACTTTGGGGTCAATTAATGATTACTTGATAAGATTGATTTGGTAGCTGTTTTTCATTTTGGGGCCCCAATTTGAAACCTCTTAAGAGGATTTATGCAAATATTGTTTTATTTCCGCTTCTAAATTCGGGGAATTTATAGCTTAATATGACTGATTACCTACCAAATTTTTTAGATAAGCATCCGTCAAAATGAAAAGCTTTCCACATGCTTCAATAAAACTGCTATGATGAAAAGGAAACTATTAACTTTAGGAATCTTAGGTTTGTCTTTAGGAGCCGGTTTTTCTTCCTCCTTGGAAAGCAAAATCTCTTACATTGTGCGTAATTTGGTTATGGCGGAAAGATGTCCTTCAAACTTGGCCCAAAATCCGAAAAGCTGTCCCTATCTAAGGGAAATAGAAGATTTCCTTTTACAACCGAAGAGAATGGCTTCTTATGTTACGGGATTTAAAGTTTCCACAGCCCCTCCAACGGAAGTTTTGAAGATTAAGCCAAATTGTCGTGTTTATGCTCAAAACGAATTCCGTTGCAGGGTAACGGTAAAGGTAAAAACACCCCTCGGAATATCGGAAAGGTTTTATCCCCTTAGCGGGACCCTAAGACCGTTTAAGGTTCAACTTCAATGGTAGGGGGAAGAAGAGTTCAAGGGATAGTACCAAACCTTCCAATCCTTCCGAAGGACCGACAATTTCCACCTCACCGGTGTTCCTATAGATACAGCTCAGTTCCACTTCCCATACTCCCGGCTTCCTTTCCCTCACCAAAAACTCCCCTTCCCCCTCGGGGAGAGGATGGTATACCACCGCTTCCTTTTTACCCTTTATCTTTTTTCCCACGATACGGATAACCGCTTCCACGACGGTTTCTTTCCCAACGCTTTTAACTCCCATGACTCTACACCTCCCGTTTTTTTTATAGCTTTAAATTTTAGCTTAGTAGCCGAATATGTATCGGATTTTTTTTCTTTTTACGGTTTCTACCTTTTCGGTTTTACCATTCTTAACGACCAACTTGGAGGTTCTTTTTTGTAAATAAAGGTAGTTTTTGTCTATTTTTATTACCGTCCAACCATTAAACAGTTCTATACCGGGAACCACCTCCTTATTTCCTATTCGGAGTATGTAATCCCCGTTGGGGAATTCCATAATACCGTCCACTACAATAACGGAAGGCAAACTTTCTTCGTTTAACTTAATTTCCTTTTTCTCTTCATTAGAGAATTTTTTCCTATATTTAGCTTCCAATTCCCTTTTTAGGGCTTCCTTAATGTCCTCAATCGCTTGTCTTACATAGGTTCCCACAAATTTATCGCTTTCCAAGGAAGGAACCTTTTCCTCCTCCTTAGGGGGTGTTTTTTTCGGAACTTCCTTTTGCGGTTTAGAAGGGACCTTAACCGTAACCTCCGTAGAATTAAGGACGAAAGGTTCCTTTGCCACTTTTACCTGAAAAGTAAATTGAGAATTTTTCGCCGGTTTCGGCGGTAACGGTTGTGACGGTGGACTTTCCTCTTCTCCGAAAAAAATGAAAGCTCCCAAAAAGCTTAGTAGGAGGAAAACTAAAACCGATAAAGGGATTAAAAGCTTTTTAGGAATTTTTTTTGTTTTATTGTTTTCTTGTTCTTTCTCTATTTCCCGCTCCCATTCTTTGGTCGCTTCCCGCTTAAAGAATCTAATCATCTTTTCACCTCCCTAAAGAGGGTTAAGGAAAGGGAAAGGTGGACCTTTGTAGGTAAATGTCCGGTCCAAACGGTTCCCCTGAGGTTGATAGGACACCCGTAAAGGGTCTTAAGAAGTTTGGAAACCTCCTCCCACGAAGTTTCCTTTTTCAAACGAAATTCAACCCTATCGGGAAGATTCTTAACAATTTCCCCTCCCGAAGATTGGATTTCCGAATAGCACCTTTGAAAGGTTTTAAAAGGTTTTACGTCGGACTTTTTGAGGAGAGATACTTCGCGTTTGAACCATCTACCTTCCTTTACAAAGCCTAAATCCGGTTTCATTGACTTTATTACCGCTTTACCGATAGAGAAATCCAAGCGGGATACGTACTGCCAAGGTTTAAGCTCCTTAAGTAGTTCCGAAAGTTTTTCTATCTTTCCCTCCGTCAAGCGGATTGAAATCTCCTTCGGCGAAAGGGGTTTAACCGGTTTTACCATCTGCGAAGAGACGGAAAATCTCTTGAGTTGCAAACTTTCTTCCTCTCCGTTTCCCGAAAGTGTTAAAAGAAGGAAGAAAGCGAAGAGGGGAAACAATATAGCCAAAACTAAAAGTTTCTTCTTTCCCTTAACTACCAGAGGAAGTATTTCTTCTAAAGCGACCTCTTTAAAGGGGATTCCTTGAAAAAAGGTTTCCAAAAATTTTCTCCTCTCCCCCTCGTCCGTAGAGACCATGTAATCTTGGCGGTTTCCGAAAAATGCCACGACCAAGGCGGGTGCGGTTATCGCTATCTGCCTTTCGCCCAAACGGTCTTCAAGAATCCGCCCTAAAAAGGCGGTGGAAAGTTCATTGGAAAGTACCCAAGTACCATCCTTGGTTTTGTAGGCGTACCTGTAACGGGCTTTTGTTTTCCTCTCAACATAGGTTTTTTCTTCCCTAAATACGAGAATCGTTCCCTTTAAGGCGTCGGTGGGTCCCACCTCTTTGCCCGTTTCGGTATCAAAGTAGTGCTCTCCCACTTTGAAGAAGACCTTCATCGGGATTCCTCCGAAAGGGAATCTCCGACCTTTTCAAGCCAAACGGGATACTCGGTCTCCTCCCGCGACGGACGGAGGCGGATAACGACAAGAAATTCGGAGGTTTCCCTCATATCCTCCTTACCTCTAAAAAGCCAACCAAGACCGGGAATTTCGCTCAAACCCGGGGTGGCTTCGGTGTTTCCGGTAAAACCTTTGGAACGGAAACCGCCAACGATAATTGTTGAATAGAGCGAATCTAAGGTGGTTGCTATTCTGAAAGACTTTCCCGTTATTTCGGGGGCCCTTAGGGTGTTTCCGTTGTAATTGATTTCTACCCAGTCCGCCACCGCCGAGATGTCCACCGCACCGTCTACGTAATATTTACCATCTCCGCGTTTGTAGATTGTCAATACACCTCTAAAACCTACTTCGTCCTGATTTATTTCAACGTCCGGATAGGCGTTACCGTTTTGGTCCTGCTCTACGGTAACGGTAAAGTATCTGACAAGTTTGTAGTTCCTGAAGGGGATGGGAGTTCCCGTTACCCCTTGGGTGTAAAAGGAATCAACTTTGTAGACCTTTCCGTATTTGGAAAGCCACGTAAAGAGAGCCCTTTCGTCCCCTCCTTTGGTAACCAAAATAAACTTTCCCGCATCTCCCGTGGTGATGGGTTGATAGGTAAATTGGTAACTTAAAGTTTTTAAGGAACCGATATCTCCGAATTTGGTAAAGCCACCCCAGTTTATGCCCCAGCGGAAATCCTTGTTGAGGTCTACCCTGATAAGTTCAATTGACGCGTAGAGTCTTTCGGTCCTTTTCCTGCGTTCCTCAATCCACCGCCGAATCTCATCGTATTGGGAGGGGGTGACGCGAAAGATAACAAACCCTTTTTCGGACGGTATTTGACGGATGTTAGGAAAGGCGGTTTTTAACCTCTCCAAAAAGGTTGAGAAATCAAGATTGCCGATTCGGTAGGAAAAGGACTGTTTTGACAAGCCGGAGTTTTCGCCAGTTCGGGAAACGGTATCCCCTTCCCCGCCTAAGGAGAAGGTAAGTAAACCTTCGGGGTTGAAATTTACGGTCAGATACCGGTAACGCGATACGGTAAGTTTTCCCGTTAGAGGGTCATACGAACACCAAATATCCGCGGATTTGCAAAGAACCTTTACAAAATCGGAAACCGATTTTGTGGTTACCGAAATAAACACCTTTTTATCCAAATCCACATCGCCGTCCACTTCAACATTTATTCCAGCGTTGGATAGAAGAGCAAGGAGTTTTCCGACGGAATAAACGCCCTTGATTGTTACCACATTCCGAAAGTAGAGGTATCCTCCGTTCTTTTTACTTTTGGGAAAAGGATTTTCCAACTGCACCACCTTTATTTCCGGTAAAGGGACCCGCTCTTTTACTATGTCCTCAAGGGGAAGGGAAAAGGCCAATCCGACAGAGAATCCCAATAGGAGAAGCCTCATTTCTCCTTACCCCCTTTGGGGGCGGTTGAATTGGTAGAGTTTGAACATAACTTTTGGAGCTCGGCTACTTCCCTCTCTATGGTTAAAAGCTTTCCCGCAAATTCCTTATTTATGCGGTTTTGCTTTTCCATTTGACGGTTAAGTTCTTCTATGGCCTTGCGGTTGGCGGAAACCTGCAGGTAAAGTTGTTTTAGCTGAAAGGTGGTTTTCTGCTGGCTTTCCCAAAGCTGGCGGGCGGAGTAAAGCTTTCCGACGTCCGCGGAGTAAGAATCCACCGGTTTTTTAAAAGGAGCACAGGCTACCAAGAGTAGTGGTGCAAAAAGAAACGGTAATATCTTTCGCATGGGTTCCGCTCCTTCTAAAGTCCAATATAGACTTTAAATTTTAAATGGCGGACAACGATTATCTCCGAAAAGGGGTTCTCTACAGAGAAAGCCAAGACGAACTCGCCAAACGGAGGGGTAGCGGTTTTTTAGCTTTAATTTCGGAATTGGATTGGCTCTTGGCGTTGGAGTTGGAACAGGGAAAACCCCTTGATGAAAACAAGATAACCACAACCCAAAAGGTGTGGGTTTGGGAAAAAGGTTTCCTTTTTGGACTCGGTATCCACAGTGCAACCCTTTTCGTTCTTACCCTCTCCTTTGCCCTCTATCTGTATGCCCTTGACGGACCGCCGTGGGTGGGAAAGGTAGCCTACGGAATTCTTTTGCTCCTTTCGGTGTTAATTTTGAAGGTAGCCGTCCCTTTGTGGTTTCTAAAAACCTACTATCTATACCCCCGCGGGGCGGTGGCCACCTACCTATCGTGGTTTCTTTGGGGGTATTCCTTCGGCTTGTTTTTGGCGGACCTTATGTATTTCATCTTCGCCCTTTTGGGTAAAGCTACCGTTTGGCTTCTGAGCCTTTCCGACTTTTGGAGGAGTGTTCACTCCTTCGTTGAAAAGTATCTTCCGCAATTTAGCTCCTTTTGGTGGCTTTTGGCGGATTTGGGAACTCTACCTTTGGCTTTCCTTCCCATTTTTCTTTTTTACCGTTTTAAAAGAAAACATCCCCTCGGTCGCTATCCATGGCTTCCCTTGGACCACTTGCCGGAAGAGGACGAAGGTTAGAGAAGGACCTTTAAAATCCTTATTTCGGGTTCCCCAAAGGTAATACCGTCCACTTCAAGTTTTCCGTTGTAACGGATTCCTTTGTGGTCGTATTCCACTTCCTGCAGTTTTCCCAAAGAGTGAACGAGGTATTTGAGCTCCTCCATACGCGTAAAGGATAGAACCGCCTGCTTCCCCTCCACCTGGTCGCTTATTATCATCATTCCCTTAGCCTTTGTTAGTAATTTTTGCTTCAAAGTTAAAACCACTTCCGCCTCCTTTATAAATCTTTCCAAAAGGGTTAGGAGCTTTAAAGCGATTAATCCCTTAGGGGCTATTCCCGCCCTTTTTATTCTGTTTCCTTGCTCATCAAATTCCTCGTAAACCACCCTAAATCCCGCCTTCTCGGGAAGCCATCTAAAACCTATCCGGGTATTTCTATACTTGAAAGAAACCGCCTCCTCCAAACCCACCATCCACTTTACGAGGGACCCCAACTCTTTCATCCGCAAAAGGATACTTCCCTTTTCTTTTCTACCGAAATCTTCAACGGTTACCGATAATCCCATTTCCTCCGAAGCCAATACCAACCTCCCTTGGCCGGGAACCTCAAAAACCTTTTCCATCTTCCACCCTCCCATTTTATAGTCCAATTTCGGCTTTAATCATAATTATAAGTTAGAAGTAAGGTAAAGGTTTCAAAAGAACCTCATAGACATCGGGAAGAAGCTTCCCCTTGGGTTCGGTGGATACGAAGAATATTTCACCGTTGGGCTTTTGAACTATTGCGTAAAGGTGTTCAGGATTGAAGGGGTAGTCGTCCACCTCGTGACGGAGGCGGTAAACTTCCTTTCCCCAAAAGGAGTTGTAGTTTTCTATTTCCCCATCCCCCACGGGTAAAAGGCGGTTTTTAAAAATATCCCTTTCCATCCTTTCGAAGAAGGTTTCCAACAATTTTTCTCTCCAAGAGGTTTTCAGAAGCCAAACCGAAAGCGGAAAGAATTTCAGGAAAAAAGGAATGGAAAATTCAAAATATTGGAACCTTTCCACTTTGCCGTTTCTAATAATTACCTGCCTGTAGGAGTTGGGAATGTCCAAAAAATTTTTTACCTTTCCGCCGACCACCCTTTTGTTCACGAGAAGGTTAGACCCCGGATAGGCCCTCATAAGCTCGTAAACGAAGTTGTAGGTTACCATTTAAAAAGGATATTTTTCAGTTC
>Ga0256838_1000119_pt1 | contig 57072 bp, 61 predicted proteins | sample 4571419metaG_FD_185978 | JGI IMG/M metagenome (GOLD analysis project Ga0256838, IMG submission 185978) | Hydrothermal vent microbial communities from Guaymas Basin, Mexico - 4571-419 | ecosystem: Environmental > Aquatic > Marine > Hydrothermal vents | place: Mexico: Guaymas Basin | collected... | reverse complement strand
TTGGTGATGGCGCTCCTTATCCTGTTGCTGCCAGCACTTCCCAAGAGGAGCTCTACCTTCTCTCCCCTCATAACGGCCGTAGGTGCCATCATTGAGGGAAGGCGAACGTAGGGAGGCCATTTAAAAAAGCCGTTCGGGTTTAGGTCTTCCTCACCTAACATGTTGTTAAGCATAACCCCCGTTCCCGGAATAACAACTCCCGAACCCTCTCCGTTTGTTGTAGTCATTGAGACGCCGTTGCCTTCACCGTCAAGGATGCTAACGTGGGTCGTATTACCCCAGAGGTTCAGGCGCATTTTAAAGAGGTTAAGATAAGTGGCCATAAGCTCTTCATTCTCAAGGAGCTCCTCCAAGTTCCCGTCGTGAAGGTGGCCGTTAACGAACTTTTCCCTGAAGAGCTCTGCAGTGGCCATTGCTTCAATCAGGGAAGAGACGTGGTTAAGAGAGCCCCACTCTCCCAAATCGGCCTCCTCAAGAAGCTTTAAGGTAAAGGCGATTAGAATGCCTCCCGAAGAGGGGGGAGGGTTTGTCAAGACCCTCTTTCCCCTAAAGTTAAACTCAAGGGGCTCCCTCTCAACAACTTTATACCTTGCAAGGTCTTCCTTTCTTATTAAGCCCCCTCTTTCTAAAGAGAGCTCCTCTATCCTGTCTGCAATCTCACCTTCATAAAAGACCCACTGCCCCTCTTCTATCAAGAGCTCAAGGAAGTCGGCGTAGTCGGGGTTTTTAAAAAGGGTTCTCTCGTCTATCAGCCTCCCGCCGGGGGCGTAAATTCTCCTTGACTCCTCGGTTGCGGTAAAAATCGGCTCAAGGAGCTTAACGAAGGAGGCCTGAACTGGAGAAAGGTGAATTCCGTTTTTGGCGTAGAAAATTGCCGGAGACAGGACTTCCCTTAGGGGAAGACGCCCCTTCTCAGCGTGAAGTCTTAAAAGCCCAGCCACGAAACCGGGAACGGCAACGGAGCCCATTCCGATGTGGAACTCCTGAGTGGTATCACCGAAGTCAACGGTTATGGGGTAGAAATCGGGCTCTTTAACCCTTTTCGGGGGAACGTCAACGAAAAAGTCGTAAAGAAGGGGAGGAGCAGAGGGAGAGACTGAAAGGAGAAATCCGCCGCCTCCTGCAGAGGTCAGGGCGGGCTCGGCCATCGGAGCGGCAAAGGCGGCGGCAACGGCCGCATCAAAGGCATTTCCGCCAGCCTTCAAAACCTCGGCGGCAGCTTCAGCGGTTAACCTATCACCGGCAGCTACGGCCCCTCTCACCGTTAAACCTCCAGAAGGGAAAGCTCAACGAGGGATTTTAACCCACTTCCCTTCCTGAAGGCCTCTATCTGAAGCTGAGCCAGTGTCGGCTTCGTCGTAAGCTTTTCCAGGACTTTAGCCCCCTCCCTTAACCCTCCAAAGTGCCTACCGAAAGAGGCAATGAGCTCAAGGAGTTTGGTACCCATCTTCACCTTCTTTCCCCTGTCTATAAAGGTACCATCTAAACCGTGGCGGGCGGCATTCCACTTGTTCTGAAGGTGTACCTGGTGGTAGTAGGGAGGGAGCTCCCCTTTAAAGGAGAGAGCTCCGACCATCACCGCTAAAGTCAAAAGGGCTTCAATCCTCTCCCTTGAGGGAACGGCATCGCAAACCCTCAGCTCAACGGTTCCGAGGTCAGGACGGGGCCTGACGTCCCACCAGACGTCCTTTAAGCTCTCTACCGTTCCGGTCTCCTTTAAAACCTCAAAGAGCTCCACAAACTCACCGTAGGAGGAGAACTGCTGGGGAACGCCAGCACGGGGAAGCTGCTCAAAGAGTTTACTCCTGTAGGAGTAAATGCCGGTGTTCTTTCCCCTAAAAAAGGGGGAAGAAGCAGAGAGGGCAAGGAAGAGGGGTGAGTACTCCACAAAGAAGTTGTAAGCGTTTATCATACTCTTCTCGTCGGGGAAGCCTACGTGAATGTGGAGGCCGTAAATGAGGAAGTTCCTTAAAACCTCCTGAAACTCCTCAAGGAGCCTCCTGTAGCGCTCGCTCTCCGTAATCCTAACCTCTTCCGGAAGGGCGAAGGGGTGGGTTCCTGCGGCGGAGAGGAGAAAACCCTTCTCCCTACCCAGCTCGGCTACCTTCCCGATTACAGAAAAGAGCTCTTCAACGGCAGCAGAGGGACAGGAGTGGGGAGCGCTTACAAACTCAACCATTGAGTCAAGGAACTCCTTCTGAATTAGAGGGGAGGAGAGGTTTAAAAAAATTTCCCCAGAGGCACTCTTCAGGGAAAAGCTCTCAGGGTCAACAAGCTGAACCTCAAGCTCAAAACCGACCGTTAAGGGCTCAGAGGGGGAAAATTTCAATAAAACCTCTCTAATCGTTTAAACTTTAAACTTAAAGCTTAAATATATCCTCCAGCAAGTCTTCCTCGGTCTCGTGGGGAAGGCGGTTTGAGATTACAGAGGCTACGAGGGAGGTTAAAACTATTATGAGGAGCAAAGCTACGTAGGTCTCCTCGTCTATAAGGCCGGCCTTGAGGCCGAAAACCGAAGCGACTATTCCGAAGGTTAACCTCATGTTAAAGAAAAGGCCTGCAAGCTTATAAACGGCGCTCCTAAAGAGGTTAGCCGTCGCGTAAACGGTTCCCACGTACTTGGTAATAAAAGCGATTGAGCCTAAGAATAGGGAGAGGAAAATCACTTTCCACGAGATTACAGAGAGCTTTACCGAGTAGCCCGCTTTAAAGAAGAAGAAAGGAGCGAGGAAGCCGAAAATCAAAGCCCTGATTTTCTTCTCTATCGTGTGGTCTTTTCTGAAGAGCTCGGCAAAGAAAATTCCCGCAGTAAAGGCTAAGACAGCCTCGTTTATGTGAACCTGCTCTGAAAGAAAGCCAAGGGCTATAAGGATTATCACTATAAAGCGGGTCTTAAACTCTATCTGGTTTCCCTTGTACCTCTCAAAGAGCTTCTCTCCCCACTTCGGAAGGCGAACAAGCAGGAGGAGAAGGGCTACAGTAAAGAGGAGGTTATAGACGTTAATTCCCTCAAAGAGGAAGCTCATAGTCAGCATACTTGAGATGTCAACAACCATTGCCCCTGCAAGTAGGATTTGGCCGGCAGGGTGGTTTAAAAGGCCTTTCTCCTTCAAGAGGGGATAAACGAGGGCAAGGGAGGTTGTTGAGAGGGCAATCCCGATTAGGACTGAGGCCTCAAAGGAGTAGCCCAAAACGTGATGGGCAAAGTAGAAAACGCTTATTAGCGGAAAGAAGTAAGAGGAGAAACCTATAAAGAGGCTCTTTAAAAAGTGCTTCCTCATCAGCTCCGGATCTGTCTCAAGGCCGGCAAAGAACATCAGCCCTAAAAGGCCGAGGTTTGAGAGGAAGTCTATCCAAGGGAGCTCCCCCAGCTTCAGGAAGTTTGAGGCAAAAGTCCCCGCCAAGATTTCAAAGATTGAGGAGGAAAAGCCGACCTCAAGGGCACCAACACCTGCAAGGATTATAAGAACGCTTACAATTAAGCTCTCAGTCTGAACCTTCAAAGCTCCCTCCTTAACTTAAAAGGGAAAGATAGCAAATAGGGGAGGAAAAGTTGAGGAACGTTAAGCTGACGATAGAGTACTTGGGGACAAACTACTACGGCTGGCAGGTTCTACCCGATAAGCCCACCGTTGCAGGGGAAATTACTAAAGCCTTAAAGATGATTTTAAGGGAAGAGGTAAAGCTGGTCGGAGCGAGCAGGACAGACGCGGGAGTTCACGCCAGAGGCCAGGTTGCAAACTTTAAGACCGAAAAGGAAATTCCCTTAGAGAGAATTAAGAGGGGTTTAAACGGCCTTCTCCCTCCCGACATAAAAATAGTGGAAGTGGAGGAGGTTCCTCTACATTTTGACGCCAGAAGGAGCGCAAGGGGGAAAGAGTACCTCTACAGGATATTTAACCGGGAGGTTCCGAGCCCATTTGAGTATAGAAGAAGCTGGTTCTTTCCCTTCCCCCTTGACATCGCGGCAATGAAGGAGGCCTCTTACTTCCTCGTAGGAGTCCACGACTTTACCTCCTTCAGCAAAAGGGACAGGAGCAGGGAGGTTAACCCGGTAAGGGAAGTTAACGAGATAAAGATAGAGAAATCAGGAAATGTAGTTGAGATAAGGGTCTGGGGGCGCTCTTTTCTGAGGCACATGGTAAGGGTAATGGCGGCAACGCTTGTGAAGGTAGGGGAGGGGAAACTGAAGCCGGAAGATGTAAAGGAGATTTTGGAGATGAGAAACAGGGAGGGAGCTCCCTTCCTCGCACCCCCCGACGGCCTCTACCTTGAAAAGGTCTTCTACGAAGACTATCCTTATTGAAAACAATTTTCAATTATTGAGAGGTGGCCATGGCAGAGTTTGTAACCCTCGTAATCCTTGACGGCTTCGGATATAGCCCGAAGAGAGAGGGAAACGCAATAGCCCTTGCAGATACCCCCTTCTGGGACTACCTCTGGAGCACTTACCCCAAAGGCCTTTTAAAGGCCTCCGGTGAAGCGGTAGGCCTTCCCGAAGGTCAGATGGGCAACTCTGAAGTCGGCCACATGAACATAGGGGCTGGAAGAATCGTCTGGCAGGATATTGTAAGGATTACAAAGGCCTTTAAAGAGGGTAAGGCAAAGGATAACCCCGTTTTAAGGGAGGTTTTTGAGGCGGCAAAAGAGGGAGGAAAGCTTCACCTAATCGGGCTTCTCTCAGACGGGGGAGTCCACAGCCACGTTGAGCACCTCTTTGCTCTTTTAGAGCTTGCAAAGGAGTTCGGAGTAGAGAAAGTCTGCATTCACCCGATTTTGGACGGAAGGGACACTCCTCCAAAGAGTGCCGAGAAGTACCTGAAAGCCCTCCTGAAAAAGATTGAGGAATTAGGAACCGGAAAAATCGGAACGATGGGGGGGCGCTACTATTACATGGACAGGGACAAAAGGTGGGACAGAACCGAAAAGGCCTACAACGCCCTCGTCTTAGGGGAGGGCTACCACTGTAAAGACCCCCTGAAAGCCCTCAGGGATGCCTACGGCAGGGGCGAAACCGACGAGTTCGTAAAGCCCTACGTAATCTCACCTGACTGCCTGATAGAGGACGGAGACGCAGTCTTCTTCTTCAACTTCCGGGCCGACAGAATGAGGCAGATTGTCTCTGCAATAGGCCTGAAGAATTTTGACGGCTTTGAGAGGAAAAAAGTAGTAAGACCGAAAATCGTTGCTACCATGACCCTCTACGACGAAACATTTCCCTTCAAAGTTGCCTTCCCCCCTCAGGAGCTAAAGAACGTTTTAGGAGAAGTGATTTCAAACCTGGGCTACAAACAGCTCAGGGCGGCAGAGACCGAGAAGTACGCCCACGTTACCTACTTCTTTAACGGCGGAAAGGAAGAGCCCTTCCCGGGAGAGGAGAGAATCTTAATTCCCTCACCCAAAGTCCCCACCTACGACATGAAACCGGAGATGAGCGCCTTTGAGGTTGCCGAGAAGGTGGTTGAGGGAATTAGGAGCAGGAAGTATAAGCTGGTCGTGGTTAACTTTGCCAACCCCGATATGGTCGGCCACACCGGAAACCTTGAGGCCACGATTAAGGCAATTGAGGCCATTGATAAGTGCCTCAAACAGGTCGTTAAGGCAACCTTAGAGGAGGGAGGAATTGCCGTAGTCACCGCAGACCACGGAAACGCCGAGCAGATGATAGACCCCGAGACAGGGGGGCCGTGGACAGCTCACACCACAAATCCCGTTCCCTTCGTCGTGGTTAAGGGGCAGTGCGGAGCCTACGGGGTTAAGAGAAGGAGGAAGAGTGATGTGGAGCTCCCCGAGGAGTTCGGAGGAGTTCCCGTAATCGGAATACTGGGAGACATCGCCCCTTCAATTCTCCACATTCTCGGAGAGGAAATACCTTCGGAGATGACCGGGGACGTTATAGTTGAAGGAGAGTTTTAAAAAATTTAAATTAAAGTTAGAACCCAAATAGAAGGAGGGAGAGATGAGCATTGAAGTCCTAATTGAGAACCTGAGGGAGGCAATCAAGGCCGACAAGGATAAGCCCCTCTACGGTAATGTTGACCTCCACAAGGCAAGGGAGCTGATTAAGGAGCTGGGAGCCTACATCCTTGACGTAAGACCTCCCGAACACGTTGAGAGGGAGAACGCGGAGGAAATCGGAATTCCCGGAGCGGTCTACATTCCCTACCCCGAGTTCCCCGAAAACCTTGACAGGCTCCCCAAACCCAAGAACCACCCGGTACTCGTAGGCTGTAAGACCGGAAAGCTCGCAAACAGAGTTGCAGGATTCCTTGAGGCAATGGGCTACGTCAACGTCTTCGTCCTTGACGGCGACATAGACAACCTTGTTGAGTGCCACAGGGCCCACACCGAGGGGTAGGGTTTCCTGCCCCCTTCCCTTAAAGGCTCCCTTTCCCTTAACCTCTGCTAAAATAGAGCCACAAACGGCAGGAGGAATGTAAATGGCCGGCAAGGATTACAAGGATACTCTAAACCTTCCCAAAACCGACTTCCCCATGAGGGGGAACCTTCCCAAAAGGGAGCCTGAAATACTCAAGAAGTGGCAGGAGATGGAGCTCTACAAAAAGCTCCTGAGTGAGCACAAGTGCGACGACAAGTTTATCCTCCACGACGGACCTCCCTACGCAAACGGCCACATTCACATAGGCCACGCCCTTAATAAAATCCTTAAAGACATAGTAATTAAGTCAAAGGCGATGCAGGGGTACCAGACCCCCTTCGTCCCCGGCTGGGACTGCCACGGCCTCCCTATTGAGAGGGCGGTATTTAAGGAAATAAGAAAGAGAAAGGACGAGGTTGACCCGGTAGAGGTAAGGAAGAAGTGTAGGGCGTACGCGGAGAAGTGGGTAAAGACCCAGAAAGAAGAGTTCATAAGGTTGGGGGTAATTGGCGACTGGGAGAACCCCTACATAACTATGGACCCCAAATACCAGGCCGACATAGTAAGGGAGCTGGGGAAGTTCTTTGAGAAGGGGCTCGTTTACAGGGCAAAGAAGCCGGTTTACTGGTGTCCCTCCTGTATAACGGCCCTTGCAGAGGCTGAGATTGAGTATGGAGATGAAACCTCTCCCTCAATTTACGTTGCCTTTAAGGTCAAAAACCCCCAAGAGAAAGGCCTTCCGCAGGACAGCTACTTAGTAATCTGGACGACAACTCCCTGGACTCTGCCGGCAAACGTCGCGGTTGCGGTCAACCCGGAGCTAACCTACGCCCTGTTTAAAACTGAGAAAGGAAACCTGATTGTTGCCAAGGAGCTCCTCTCCGACTTCAGGGAGAAGACAGGCCTTGAGGGAGAGGTAGTTAAAGAGGTTAAAGGAACAGAGCTTGAGGGCCTAACCTACACCCACCCCTTCGTTGAGAGGGAAGGAAGAGTAGTCTTAGCAGACTACGTTGCCTCGGATACGGGAACCGGTTTGGTTCACATCGCCCCCGGCCACGGAGAGGAGGACTATCAGGTAGGCCTTAAGTACGGCCTTCCGGTTCTCGTCCCCGTTGACGACTACGGAAGGTTTACAGAGGAAGCTCCCCAGTGGCTTAAAGGAATGAAAATATGGGACGCAAACCCCGTAATTATTGAGAGGTTAAAGGAGAGCGGCAATCTCCTATTTGCGGGGAAAATCACCCACTCCTACCCCCACTGCTGGAGGTGTAAGGGAAAGGTAATCTTTAGGGCCACTCCTCAGTGGTTTATTGCAATGGATAAGGGGAGCCCCACGCTCAGGGAGGTTGCCCTTAAAGAGATTGACAGGGTTAAGTGGATACCCGAGTGGGGAAGGACGAGAATAAGGAACATGGTTGAGAGCCGCCCCGACTGGTGCATTTCAAGGCAGAGGATTTGGGGCGTTCCGATAGTTGCCTTCTACTGTAAAAAGTGCGGAGAGGTAATTTTCAGCAAAGAGATTGCCGACAGGGTTGCAGAAATTTTTGAGAAAGAGAGCGCCGACGCCTGGTACACAAAAAGCGCTAAAGAGCTCCTTCCCGAGAGTTTCAGGTGTCCCAAGTGCGGCGGAGAGGAGTTTGAGAAGGAAACCGACATCTTAGACGTCTGGTTTGACTCGGGCTCCTCCCACGGTGCAGTCCTTGAGAAGAGGCCTGAGCTCCGCTGGCCGGCAGACCTCTACCTTGAGGGCTCAGACCAGCACAGGGGTTGGTTCCAGGCAAGTCTATTAGAGGCCTGCGGAACGAGGGGCAGGGCGCCCTACTGCTCGGTTCTCACCCACGGTTTCACCCTTGACGAAAAGGGCTACAAGATGAGCAAGAGCCTTGGGAACGTAATTTCCCCCCTTGACGTTATAAAGCAGTTCGGGGCAGATATCCTTAGGCTGTGGGTTGCAAGCGAGAACTTTACTGAAGACGTAAGGATTTCACACAACATCTTAAAGACGGTCAGCGACGCCTATAGGAAAATCAGGAACACAATCAGGTTTATGCTGGGGAACCTCTACGACTTCAACCCGGACGAGGCTCTTCCCTACGACGAGCTCCACGAGATAGACAGGTGGGCACTCAACAGGTTCTACCAGCTTACAAACGATGTAATAAAGGACTACGAGGAGTACAGGTTTAACAGAATCTTCAGGAGGCTTTACGAGTACTGCTCAAACGAGCTCTCGGCCGTCTACCTTGACATAAGTAAGGACTCCCTCTACTGTGAAGCTCCCGACTCAAAGAGGAGGAGGAGCTCCCAGACGGCAATTTACGGAATTCTCCACGGCCTCCTAACCCTAATAGCACCGATTCTCTCCTTTACTGCAGAAGAGGCCTACTCCCACCTTCCCGGCAGGGAGAAGGAGTCAATCTTCCTTGAGGAGTTCCCGCCCCTGTGTGAGGAGCTTGACGGTGAGATTTTGGAGAGGTGGAATACCCTCATAAAGGTTAAAGGGGTGGTGAACAAAGCCCTTGAGGAGGCAAGGAGGAAGGAGCTCATAAGCCACCCCCTTGAAGCCTCAGTTAAGGTCTATGCAGGAGAGGAGCTCTACAGCCTCCTAAAGGAGTACGAGAAGGAGCTCTCCTTCGTCTTCATAACCTCACAGGCCGAGGTTCTACCCTTAGAGGGAGCTCCACAGGACGCCGTTGAGGACGAGGAAACCCTAAAAGGGGTTAAAGTAGTAGTTGAAAGGGCAAAAGGGGAGAAGTGCCCCAGGTGTTGGATGTACGCACAGCTCATTGACGGAGTCTGCCCCAGGTGTAGAGAGGTCTTAAAAGAGCTTGAAGGGGAGTAATTTGGAGAAAATTAAGGAGCTCCCAGCAGAGGATAGACCGAGGGAGAAGCTCCTGAAGGTGGGAGCCGAGAACCTTACCGACGGGGAGCTCCTCGCAATCCTTTTAAGGACGGGAACAAACGGAAAGAGTGCCCTTACGCTGGCAAGGGAGCTCCTAAAGGAGTTTAAAGGTTTAAAAGGAATAGCCGAGGTCTCCCTGAGGGAGCTCACATCCTTTAAAGGGCTCGGTCTTGCAAAGGCAATAACCCTCGCCGCAGCCTTTGAGCTGGGAAGGCGGGCCAAGAGGAGTGAGAGCCCCAAAAGGGTAAGAAGCCCTCAGGAGGCCTTCAACCTAATAAGGCCGATTGTTGAAACTCTTAAAGTTGAGGAATTAGGAGTAATAACCCTCAACTCAAAAGGAGAGGTAATCGGAATTCACAGGGTTGCAAGGGGTGGAGCAAATAGGGTCTCGGTCAGGGCAAAAGAAATTTTAAGGCCTGCGGTAAAGGACCTTGCAGAGGGGATAATCCTCTTTCACAACCACCCTTCAGAAAACCCCGAGCCATCCCCTGAAGACCTAAAGCTCACCCGTCAGGTTAAGGAGGCCTGCACTATACTGGGAATAGAGCTCCTTGACCACATAATAGCCGCAGGAGAGGAATTCTTCAGCTTCAAGGGGGAAGGACTTGTTTAACCCGCAACTCCTTGAAAGGTTCAGGGGAAAGAAAATCCTCGTTATCGGCGACTTTATGCTTGACGAGTACATAGAGGGTAAAGTTGAGAGAATTTCTCCCGAAGCTCCCGTTCCGGTAGTTGAGGCAAGGGAGATTAAGGTAAGGCCGGGAGGGGCGGCAAACGTAGTTGCAAACCTCCTCTCCTTAGGGGCAAACCCCATTCCCTTAGGGGTAGTCGGAGAGGATAAGGCCGGAGAGAGACTGAAGGAACTCTTAAAGGAGCTGGGAGCTCCCACCGAAACCCTCATAGTAGAGCCCTCAAGGCCTACAACGAGGAAGACGAGGATTATCGCCTCCTCCCAGCAGCTCCTCAGGGTTGACTGGGAGTGTAAAGAGGAAGTTCCACAGAAAGTTAAGGAGAAAATCCTCTCATTCCTCAAGGAAAACTACGGGGAATTTGACGCAGTAGTAATCTCCGATTACGGTAAGGGTGTAATTACGGGGGAGCTCTTTGGGATAACCGGAGAGATAAAGAGGAGAACGCCAGTCTTCCTTGATCCGAAGGAGAAAAACTTTCGGGTTTACAGTGAAATCACGACAATGACCCCCAACGTAAAGGAGACCTTTCAGGCGGTAGGAATAAAGCCCGAGAGCGACAGAGAGGCAGAAATAGCCGGAAGGAAGCTAATAGAGCGGTTTAAACTTGACTTTGCAGTTATAACGCGAAGCGAAAAGGGAATGTCGGTAATAACCCCTCAGGAGACGAAGCACATTCCGACGAGGGCTAAACAGGTCTACGACGTTACCGGAGCCGGAGATACTGTAATAAGCGCCTTTGCCCTTGCCTTTGTAAGCGGGGCAGACCCCTTCACCGCGGCTGAGGTGGCGAACCTTGCTGCGGGAATAGTCGTGGGAAAAGTGGGGACGGCAACGGTCAGCCTGAAGGAGCTTAAGGAGGCATTAAAGAGTGCTCTGTAAAATCTGCAAGAGTAAGGGAAAGAGGACGAAAGCCACAATATACCTGCGCCACCACAGGCTCGCCCTGTGCAGGGAGCACTTTATTGAGTGGTTTGAGAGGCAGACCGAAAAGACCATAAAAGAGTTCAAGATGTTCTCTCGGAAAGAAAAAGTCCTTGTTGCCGTTTCGGGGGGTAAGGACAGCTTAGCCCTCTGGTTCGCCCTAAACAAACTGGGCTACGAGACCTACGGCTTCCACATCTCCCTCGGAATTGAGGGATGGGAGTACTCAAAAAAGTCCCTTGAAATCTGCCGAAAGTTTGCAGAGAGAATAGGCAGGCCTTTAATAGTCTTTAACCTGAAAGAGGAATTGGGCTACACGATAGAGGAGATTGCAAGGGGAGCAGGCAGAAAAGACGTCTGCTCGGTCTGCGGAAGTTTCAAGCGCTACCTGATGAATAAAGTAGCAAGGGAGCACGGATTTAAAGTGGTTGCAACGGGACACAACCTTGACGACGAGAGCGCCCTGCTACTATCAAACACAGTAAGGTGGGAGATAGGGTACCTGGGAAGGCAGAGCCCCGTCCTGCCGGAAGAGGGGGGTTTTGCAAGAAAGGTTAAGCCCTTCTGCTTCCTAACGGAGAAGGAAACCGTAAGCTATGCAATACTCAACGGGATTGAGTACGTGGAGACCGGGTGCCCCAACGCAAAAGAGGCAACCTCGATCCACTTTAAGAGAGCTCTTGCCTACCTTGAACACCAGATGCCGGGAACGAAGCTCAGGTTCTACAAGGAGTTCTTAAAGAAAGCGAGGCCGATTTTTGAGAGAGAGGTCAAGGAAAAAGTTGAGCTCAATGAGTGTGAAGTCTGCGGAATGCCGACAACCGCTCCCGTTTGCTCGGTTTGCAGAACTCTGCAGAGGTTAAGGGAATGTTAAGGGTAGGGAAAATTGAGTACCTCAACACAGTTCCCGTCTACTACGGCTTTATAAAGGGGAAAGTACCTTCAGAGAGGATTGAGTTTATAGATGACGTCCCATCGGAGCTCAACAGACTTTTAAGGGAGGGACTACTTGACGTTTCGGTAATCTCCTCTTACGAGTACGTAGCAAATCAAGAGAGATACCTGCTCCTGCCGGACTTCTCAATCTCGGCAAAGAAACGGGTTATAAGCGTTCTGTTCCTATCAACAGTTCCCATTCACCAGCTCCACAGGAAGGACGTGTGGCTCACCCGCTCTTCAATGACCTCAAAGGAGCTCCTGAAGTACATTCTCAGGGAAGTTTACGGGGTTGAGCCCAACTTCCACTACTACTCCCTAAAAGATAGCGACCTGCCGGCAAACCCAAAGGCCCTCCTTGCCATAGGGGACGACGCCCTTAAACTCCTTCACTTTAAGCGCTACCCCTTTGTCTACGACTTGGCAGAGGAGTGGTACAACATAACGGGACTTCCCTTCGTATTTGCCCTCTGGGCGGTAAGGAGAGAGAGCTACGGGGAGAAGAAAGACGAAGTGGAGGAGTTCTACAGAAGGCTCTTAAAGTCAAGGGAGATAGGCGAGAGCTCCTACGACGAAATCTGCCGGGAGTACTCAAAAGGGCTGAAGCTCTCAGAAGGACTTTGCAGGAAATACCTTGAGACCCTTAAATTCCACTTGGGAGAAGAGGAGCTTAAAGCCCTTGAAACCTTCAGCCGAAAAGTAGGAAAAGAGTTTAAACCCCAGTTTATAGAAACATAAGCCTCGTCTTTATCTCTTCAGCCTCCTCCTGAGTGTCGGCGTGGGAGGAGATTACTTCAACGAGCTCCTCGTAAGTCTTTCCGGAGGTCTCCCACTCCTCAATCGCCTCGTCAAGAACAGCAGAAGCCATTATTCCGAAGTAGTCTGAGAGAACTGTAAGGATTTTATCCTTCAGCTCATCCGTCAGGACAAACTTCTCTTCCTCCCCTATCTCCTCAGTTCTCTCCTTCTTCTCTTCTTCTAAGTTGGAAAGGTACTTCTCAATAAGGGGTCTAACCTTGAGGAGGAGGAGCTTCCTCTGCTCGTCAGGAAGGTCGGCCGAGAGGTTTTCAAGAAAGGCCGAAAAGCTCTTTGATGACTCAATGGCTTCGTCAAGAATAAAGGACGACGCTATCCCGAAGAAGGGGGAAATCTCAACCAGCAACCTTTCATAGAGCTCCCGTGGAACAAAGAAGTTGGCATCCTCTGTCGGAACGGAAGGAGCAACCTCTGCGGGGGCCTCCTGCTTGCGTTTGCCGGCCCTTAATTTCTCAAGGACGAGACGGTGAAAATTCTCAATCTCCCTGTCAAGCTCCTCTTCTGAAAGACCGGAGACATCCTTTTCAAGCCTTTTAACTGAAAGCCCGTCTTTAAAAATGTTAGTTACAATTTTACCCGAAGACTTATAGTACTCCGTCTGAATGTGGTAAACGCTTCCTCCGGCCTGAATATCCTGATTTATTGACTTAGCCATCTATTCCCTCTTAGGGTTTAAGTGTGATAGGATTATTATACAAATCATTAGTTTAAATTCATTTGGCTTAATAAACCTGAACCGGGGTCACTATGGAGCTACGAGGAGACTTTAAGTCCTACACCGAGATTCTTGACCTCCTTCAGATTATTACAATGGGAAAGAAATCGGGAGAGGTCAACCTCCGAAGCGACGGGGAAAGCATAACAATCTTCTTCAGAGACGGCAAGGCCATTGACTTTACCTCAAACGTTCCTCCCCTCCAGCACTTGAGGGAGAGGGCGGCAACGGGGGAAATCCCCTTAGAGGAGGCAATAAACTTCCTCCTCCACCACGTCTCCCTATGGGACAGGGGCAAGTTCCTCTTCCTTGAGAAGCCTGTCTCCTACGAAGGAATAGGCAGCGCAGACACCCTAAACGTTATGATGAACTTTACGAAGGAAGAGGACGAGCTGCCGGAGGAGGTTAAAAAGGCAATAAAGGAGAACAAAAAGTTTACCCTCTCGGAGGAGGCAGAGCTCCCCATAACCATAACTCAGGAAGGCTGGAAGCTCCTCGTCTCGGTATGTAAAGGTATTCCCATCTGGGATGCTCTCTTAAGGGTTGGGACATCCTTCAGCGAGGATACAAACACCCTCAGCATTCTTCTCAAGCACAAACTAATAAAGGAGAAAGAAGCGGAAGAAGGGGTTGAAACCTACAAACAAAAGAAAGAGGAGGGAGCTCCCACCACATTCGTTCCCCAGGAGAAGTTAGAGAGGATAAGGGAGCTCTTAGTAGAAACCATGGGGCCGATGGGAGAGTTCCTTATTGAGGAGACCCTTGAGGAGATGGAACTGAACCAGCTGCCTACCGACTTGGTTCCGAGGTTTATAGATACCATCCTTGATAAGATTCCTGATACCTGCCTCATTGACGGAGAAAAGTGCAGAGATAGGTTAAAAGAACAGTTCGGCCAGATTTTAAAGGGAGGTTCCGATGAAGCTTAAGAACTTAAGCATCAGCCAGAAGGTTTTCCTCGTATTTATCATTGTTGTGGTATTGGCTACCTTCTCATTTATTCACCTCCTCCAGAAGACCCACGAGAATGCCCTGGTAAATCAGGGTAGAAGTATCGCCGAGGAGATTTTAATTTTCAGGAAGTGGGCTGCAGGATTCGGCGGCGTCTGGACTATGAACAAGTACACCCCCGACGCAGGCTACCTCATGGAGTTAAACAGCGACAGCGGGGTAATCAAGGCCTACAAGAGTGAGGAGACGCTCGGAAACCTTTCAGACATCCACTTCTACCTCCACAACCCGGCACTTGCAACGAGGGAGCTCTCAAAGCTCTCAAACATTGAGTACGGCTGGAGCTTCAGGGCAGTTTCTGACAGGTACATGGCAAAGGAGGACAAGCCCGATAAGTGGGAAGCAAAAGCGATTTCAAGCCTCAAGAGGAAAATCTCCTCAGGTAAGGACGAGTACTGGGGCTGGGATGGTGATAAGTTCAGGTTTGCAAAGGCAATTAAGGTTAAAAAGGCCTGCCTAAAGTGCCACGGGACTCCTGACCAAGTTGACCCAACTCTGTATAAGGCAATGGTTGCCAAGTACGGCGAAGAGGCCGTTAGGAGAGCAACTGGCTACAAAGAGGGAGAGCTCAGGGGAATTATCAGCGTAACGATTTTACCTCCGGGAATCATTGCAACTGCAGTAAGCTTGATTGACTTCTGGAACATCGGAGCTCTAATCCTTGCCTTCCTCATCTTCTGGTACTTCGCCAAGAGTGAAATCATAAGGCCTATTGAAAGGCTCACCAAGGCCGCCCACGACATCAGCCTCGGAAAACTTGACATTGACCTCGGCGTAAGGGGAATGAAGGAGGAAGAGGTTAAGGACGAGATTACAAAACTGGCAATTGCAATTGACAGGCTGAGGGCCTCAATTCAGATAGCTATGGAAAGGCTGAGGAAGAAGAGATAAAATTGCCCCTGAAAAAAGAGCTTCGGGCCGCCCTTTAGTGGCGGCCTTTTTATTTAAAGGAGGTCTGAGTTGCTCCCCTTCCTTAAAGAGAGGTTAGAGCTTATAGAGGTTGCAGAGCTAACCTTCCGGCTGGGTTTAACCGACAGCCACGGCGGGAACTTAAGCTGCAGGGTCGGAGAGTACATAGTAATAAAACGCTCGGGGAAGAGTCTCGGCAGGTTGAAACCAGAAGACTTTGTAATTACGACCCTTGAGGAGAACCCACTCCTTGACAGGTACGCCTCCCTTGAGCTTAAAGTTCACAGGGCGATTTACAGGGAAATCCCCGAGGTAAAGGCGGTTCTTCACGCCCACTCGCCCTATACGGTAGCCTGCTCCCTGAAGTACGGTGAGATTGAGCCGCTTGACTCGGAAAGCAAACTCCTCTTAGGAGGGAAAGTACCGGTTTTAAAAGCGGAAAAGGTCGTCTCATCTGAGGAGGTTGCAGAGAAACTGCCGGGGCTTCTTAAAAAGTGCCCCGTGGCAGTCGTTTACAGCCACGGCCCTTTTGCAGTGGGAAAGAGCATAGAGGAAGCTTTAAAGTACCTCTCGGCCCTTGAGAACTCCTGTAAAATCCTAACCTTCTACGGCCAACTCCCTTAAAGAGAGGTGGAAATTGGAGTGGGAATTTAACGAGATATGCATAGTGGGGCTCGGTCTTATAGGCGGCTCCTTCGCTTTAAACTTGAAGCTGAGGGGCTTTCCGGGAAAGATTACGGCCGTTGACATTAACCCCGAGGCCATAGAGAAGGGGATTGAGCTTGAGATTATTGACGGGGGAAGTCTAAAACACTCAATAGCAAAGAGTGCAGACCTGGTTGTCCTTGCAACGCCGGTGGGCGTTTACGAGGTAGTCCTTGAGCAGTTAAAGCCCCACATAAGGGAAAACTGTATAGTTAGCGACTTGGGGAGCGTTAAAGGGGAGCTGGTCAGAAGGTGTGAGGAAATTTTGGAGGGAGTTGCCCCCTTTGTAGGAGGCCACCCGATAGCCGGAACGGAGAAGTCGGGGGTTGAGCACTCTGTAGAGAACCTATTTGAGAGGGCTAAGTTCATAATTACCCCCACCGAGAAAACAGACCCCCAGGCAAAGGAAAAGGTAAGGAGGCTCTGGGAGGCCTTAGGCTCAGAGGTTATAGAGATGGACCCATACCACCACGACAGGGTCTTTGCCGCAGTAAGCCACCTTCCCCACGTGGTTGCCTACTCAATAGTTGAGGCGATAGGGAAGCTCTCGACAGACGTAGGGGAGAACCTCTTTGAGTTTACCGGCGGCGGTTTCAGGGACTTTACCAGAATCGCAATGAGCGACCCGATTATGTGGAGGGACATCTGCATAGCAAACAGGGAAAACCTCCTCTCCTCAATAAAGAGGTTTAAAGAGGCTTTGACCGAGGTTGAGAAGCTGATTGAGAAGGGGGACAGGGAAGGGCTAAAAGCCTTCTTCCAGAATGCAAAGGAGAAGAGGAGCTTAATAAAGTAGGAGGTAAAAAGTGAGGGAGATTTTCCCCTTTATCGGACATAAGGAGGGAGAGCTCTTTATTGAGGGGGTAAGGGCAGAGGAAATTGCAAGGGAAGTAGGAACTCCTCTTTACGTTTACAGCAGAAAGGCCATAGAGGAGGCCTACAGGGAGATTGAGGAGGCCTTTAAGGAGGTTAACCCCCTCATAGCCTTTGCAGTAAAGTCAAACTCCAACGTTCACGTATTGAAACTTTTAAAGGAGCTCGGGGCGGGAGCAGATACGGTTTCGGCAGGGGAGATTTACAGGGCAATAACGGCAGGGATAGAGCCGAAGAAAATTCTCTTTGCAGGGGTAGGAAAGAGGGAGGAGGAGATAGAGTTTGCCCTTGATAGGGGAATTTTAATGTTTAACGTTGAGAGTGAGGGGGAGCTCTACAAAATAGAAGAGGTTGCAAAAAGGCTGGGGAAAGTCGCCCCTATTGCCGTAAGGGTAAACCCAGAAGTTGACCCCAAGACCCACCCCTACATTGCCACCGGGTTAAAGAGCAGTAAGTTCGGAGTTGACTTCGGAACTGCCCTGAAGATGTACGAAAGAGCAAAGGAGAGTAAGTACTTAAAGCCCGTAGGGATCCACTTCCACATAGGCTCCCAGATAACCGACATCTCGGTATTCAGCCAGGCGGCCCAGAAGGTTAAGGAGCTTGTTAAGGAGCTCGGCAGCAGGGGTATTGAGATTGAGTACTTTGACGCCGGCGGCGGCCTCGGAATCAACTACAGGCCCGACGAAAAGCCGGTTAGTGCAGGTGAGCTTGCACGGGCTCTAATCCCCCACGTTAAGGAGCTTAAGTGCAGGCTGATTTTGGAGCCGGGAAGGAGAATAGTCGGGAACGCCGGAGTTTTAATTACGGAGCTCCTTTACAGGAAAGAGACTCCCGAAAAGCTCTTCTACATAGTTGACGCCGGAATGAACGACCTTGCAAGGCCCTCCCTCTACAAGGCCTACCACCACATAGAGGCCGTAAGGGGGGGAGAGAAGAAAGTTAAGGCAACGATTGTCGGCCCCATATGTGAGAGCGGAGACCTCTTCGGGGAGGGGAGGGAGCTCCCTGAGATGAAGGAGGGGGAGCTCCTTGCAATCTTCAGCGCGGGAGCCTACGGCTTTACTATGGCAAGCAACTACAACTCAAGGCCAAGGCCTGCCGAGGTCTTAGTTGAGGGAGACTCCTTCAGGGTAATCAGGCAGAGGGAGACCTTAGCAGACCTTATCAGCCGGGAGTTTTAGCAACGGCGAGGAAGATGGGGTACTCACGGCCGTTCCTCTCAATTGAGTGGACGAGCTCAAAGAGGTAGGGCTCAAGCCCTGCCTCTTTAAAATATCCAAAGAGCTCCTCTTTGCTAAAGCCGAAGTGGTAAACCCCCGTGTTATCCCTGTGGAAAGTCCCGTCCTCCTTTAGTAGGTCTCCGATTGCTAAAAAGCCTCCTGAAGAAAGGAGCTCCCTCAACCTCTCAAAGAGTGAGGGTACATCCTTAACGTGGTGGAGGGTCATGTGTAGGACTATCAGGTTAAACTCTCCGGGCGGGAGCTCCCTCTCGGCATCCATTAAGAGAGGCTTAACGTTCTTCACGCCGAGCTTCCCAACCTTCTCCCTTAAAACCTCAACCATTCCCTTAGAGGAGTCAACGGCAACAATTTCACAAAGGTGGGGCTGAAGGTAGAGGGTCAAAAGCCCCGTTCCGGCGCCTATCTCAAGGGTTCTCCACTCTTTACTTACCGGTAAAAACTTTAAAATCGCCTCCCCGACCTTTTGGGCGTTCTCAACCCTTGAGGGCTTTTCGTCCCACGTCCTTGCCGCCTCGTCAAAAATGTTTCCCATCTTTCCCTCCAAAATTAAAAAGGGCTCCCGAAGGAGCCCCGAAGATGTGCCGACTAAAAAGGGCTATTAAACGTCGTAGTAGAGGACGAACTCCATAGGAGTAGGCCTGAGGCGAACGGGGTCTATCTCCTCTTTACGCTTGTACTCAATGTAATCCTCAATGAACTGCTCTGTCATTACGCCGCCCTTTGTAAGGAACTCGTAATCCTTCTCAAGAGCTTCAAGGGCTTCGTCAAGGGAGCCGGGAACTGTAGGAATGTCTGCAAGCTCTTCGGGGGGAAGGTCGTAAAGGTTCTTATCAACGGGCTCGCCGGGATGGATTTTATTTTCAATGCCGTCAAGTCCGGCCATAAGGAGGGCGGTAAAGCCAAGGTAGGGAGCTCCAGACGGGTCGGGGAACCTTACCTCAACCCTTTTGGCTTTGGGGGATACAACTACAGGAACCCTTATTGCAGCAGAGCGGTTCCTTGCAGAGTAGCATAGGTTAACGGGAGCTTCATATCCGGGAACGAGCCTCTTGTAAGAGTTAACGGTCGGGTTGGTAAAGGCGCAAACTGCCTTTGCGTGCTTGATGATTCCGCCGATAAAGTAGAGGGCAGTCTCTGAAAGTCCGCTGTAGCTCTCTCCGTGGAATAGGTTTTCTCCGTTTTTCCAGATAGACATGTGAACGTGCATACCCGAACCGTTATCTCCAAAAATCGGCTTGGGCATGAAAGTGGCAGTTTTACCGAACATCTTTGCAACGTTTTTAACTATGTACTTAAGCCACTGAACGTTATCTGCAGCCTCAACGAGAGTTCCAAACCTGAAATCAATCTCACACTGGCCACCTGTTGCAACTTCGTGGTGGAGGGCCTCAATAACGAGTCCCGCCTCCTCCATCTTCATAGCCATAATTTTCCTGATGTGGTCAAGCTGGTCGTTGGGAGGAACGGGGAAGTAGCCGCCCTTCGGCTTAATCTTGTGGCCGAGGTTGGGGTTCTCCTCTGCTCCCGTCCTCCAAGAGCCCTCTACGCTGTCAACCTCATAAAAGCCGTAGTTCATTCCAACATCGTAGCGGACGTCGTCAAAAATAAAGAACTCAGGCTCAGGGCCGCAGTAAACCGTATCTCCGATGCCTGTTGACTTGAGGTACTCAACGGCCTTCTTGGCAATGTTTCTGGGGTCTTTGTGGTAAGGCTCTTTCGTAATGGGGTCAACTATATCGGCAATTATCACAAGCGTAGGAATTTCTGAAAGGGGGTCAACGGTTGCAGTTGAGGGGTCAAGCTTAAACATCATATCACTGGCGTTAATAGGCTGCCACTGACGGATTGAAGAGCCGTCAAAGAAAAGTCCCTGCTCAAGGCTATCCTCACTAATCTCATGGGCAGGATAAGTTATGTGATGCCAAGTACCGAACATGTCGGTAAAGCGAAGGTCAACAAATTTAATACCCTCTCTTTGGATTAACTCTACTACCTCTTTCGGAGTTCTGGGTCTCATTACTAAACCTCCTCTCTATTTAAATTGCGTTTTCTCCTCTCTCTCCCGTTCTAATCCTTACTGCATCTTCAACCGGAATTACAAAGACCTTACCGTCTCCGATTCTCCCCGTCCTTGCAGCGTTAACGATTGTCTCAACTACTTTTTCCGCAATTGAGTCGGGAACGACGACTTCAATCTTTACCTTTGGGATAAAGTCAACGACGTACTCTGCCCCCCGGTAGAGCTCGGTATGGCCTTTCTGCCTTCCGAAGCCCTTAACCTCAGAAACGGTTAAGCCCTGAACGCCGATTTCGGTAAGGGCGTCTTTAACTTCCTCAAGCTTAAAGGGTTTTATTATTGCTTCTATTTTCTTCATTACGGCAACCTCCTCGTAGGTTGCCAACTATTTTAACAAACGCCGTGCCAATCTAAGGAAGTCAAAGAATTGGGGGACTTGGAGGGGAGCTCTCTGCCCGAAAGTGCACTAAGATTGTGCAGAACCTTCCTGAAGGACGCCCAACTTTTGTGCACACCTATCACACAGGCCGTAGAACTTGTACTCAACGTCCTCTACGACGTAACCCTTATTCTCAACCTTCTTGCAGGTATATCGGCAAAGGGGAGTTTCAACGTCCTCAATTTTGCCGCACTCTCTACAGATAAAGTGGTGGTGGAAGTCGGTTCTCTTCTCAAAGTGGGACTGTTTGTTAACTATTATTTCTTTAATCTTTCCCTCAGAGACAAGCTCCTTTAAGACCCTGTAAACAGTTCCCAAGCTGATTGTGGGGAGCTCCCTCTTAGCCCTCTCGTAAACTTTCTCGGCGGTAGGGTGGTCGCTTGAATCAAGAACTACCTGATAGACAACGGCTTTCTGCCTCGTATTCCTCTTACGCCTCTTTGTCTTTTCCAAGCTTTCCTCCTCTACTCGGGTGTTTAACCGACTTAATAATAATCATTACCACCTAATAAAAACAACCCCCCTTTAACTTCCTAAACTGGTAGAATTTCCAAAACCAAAGCGGAGAGAGCTCCATGAAAAGGCTGATTTCCCTTACTGCAGTCGCCATCCTTACCTCGTGCTCTTTGAGCTCCCTTAACCCCTTTAAAAAGGAGAATGGGCTAAAGTACCACCCCTACACCGGGTATGCCGAGGCGGAGGAGGAAAAAACCCCGAAAGGTTTAAGTGGTATAAAAAACGTCGTTTACTACATGAAGAAAGAGTTTAGACCCCTTCAAGGAGAGATAGTCCTTAACAGCTACGACGGCTTTTTGATAGACCTGGGGAAGGAACAGGGAGTTTCTGTAGGGGACAGGTTTATAACCGAAAGCGGAGCGGTACTTAAAATCACTCAGGTAAGGAAGGAGTACTCGGTCGCCCTCCCCACCCTCGGAAATCCGATGGTAGGGGAGAGGGTTGAAAAACTCCTCTTCAACAGGGTTCTCTACCTTGACTTTACGAAGGGTAAGGGGAAGGAGCTCTACGACGAGCTCAGGAAAGAGGTTCCATCCCTCCACCTTGCCCCCTACAGGGAGGGTGAGAGGTTTAAGGAGAAGTTCCGCTTAAAGTTCCCCTCCGACTTTAAGAGAAAGGTTCCAGCAGATAAGTTAACCGGGTACGACGGGTACATAGTGGTAAGCGACGCAGGGGTGGAGCTCTACGATGCAACGAAGAAGCTAATTAAAATCTTCCCGTGGAAGGGAGCTCCCGTCACCTCCTACTCCTTGGCCCCCGGCTCCCTCTACAGGGTGGTCGTTGACTTTAAAGGGAAACACGCAACGAGCCTCTTTGCAGGAAACGCTGACTCCTCTCCCGAGAGCGAAATCGTCCTTACAACAGAAAACTCGGTAAGGGTCTACAGGGCAACCCCTTACGGCGTTAAAGAGGTTTACAGGTTCTCAAACCCCTTTCCCGGCTCCTACCTCTTCCACGTCTGCCCCGTTGACCTTAACGGAGACGGAGTTAACGAGTTTGTAATAGACGGCTTCTACCAGGAGGGTAAGAGCGTCTCCTCGGGGCTCTTTAAGGTTGAGAAGGGTAAACTGGTAAAGGTTGCAACGACAAACCTCATAACCTCCTGCTTTGACACCGACGGAGACGGAATAAACGACTCAATCTTCGGTCAGGAGGTAAGCTCCGAAAGCGACAAGCTCTTCGGCAGGAAAGTCTGGAAGTTAAAGCCCGAAGGCAGAAAACTCAAAAAGGTAGACAGGGTAAAAGTACCCAAAGAGTTTCAGGTTACGAGCGCTCAACTCTTTAAAAACGGCGGAAAAACCTACTTCGCCTACTACGACCTTGACTACTACTTTAACGTCTCAGACGGAGATAAAGTTCTCTGGCGCTCGCCGATTCAAATCGGAGCCTCACCAAACTGCCTCTACTGGTATAACGACGACATCTTAATAAGCTACTACATAACTCCCAAGCCCAAGCCGATTGACGCAAACGGCGACGGAAACGAGGAGGTCCTCTTCTCCCAGAACAAGAACGCCGTTCCGGGAATCCTGAGGAACATCTATACCTTTGACGGAGGGAGGGTTCTTCTCCTATATAGGAGCGGAGACTCCTTTGACTGGGAGGAGGCAACCTCTCCCGTTTACAAGCTCGGGGGAATTGAGGAGTTTGACTACCTGCCCCAGTACGACGTCTTCGTTGCAATCTTTACAGAGGTAAACATTCTCAAGAACCCCCGCTCAAAGTTGCTCTTTATAAAGCCCAAGTTTTAGAGGTTGAGGTGAAAGCGGCGGAGAGGGTAAAGGAGTTTTTCGGAGAGGAGAGGTTTGAGGTTGCAGTGGTCGGCGGCTCCGGGATAGAGCTCGGCAAGGGAGTTGCCGAAATTCCCTACTCCGAAATCCCAGGAATGCCCCGGCCGAAGGTTCCCGGCCACAGAGGGGTTTTAAAGCTATTCAAGGTAGGAAAGAAGAGGGTTCTCTTCTTTGAGGGAAGGTTCCACTACTACGAGGGAAGAAAGGATTGGGAGCTCCGCTTTATTCCGGAGCTTACGGCAGCTTTGGGGGTGGGGCTCTTTATCCCCACCTGCTCTTCAGGAGCCGTCTCAAGGAGGGCTGCCTTAAGTGAGATAGGGGTTATAGTTGACCACGTGAACCTTTTGGGCAGAAACCCTCTGGTGGGGCTGATCGGAGAGTACGGAGAGAAGGTATTTGTTAACGGAAAGGAGATTTACGACAGGGAAACAGGGGAGCTCTTTTTAAAAAAGGGACTTGAGCTCGGAGTAAAGGTTGTACCGGTCGTTTTAGCGGCAATGCTGGGGCCCAACTACGAGACATTTGCAGAAATCAGAATGCTTGAGCTTTTAGGCGCCGACTGCGTAAGTATGTCAACCGTTCCCGACTCAATAGCGGCAAAGTTCTACGGAATGAAGGTTTGCGGGCTTACAATCTTCACAAACGATACGCTCAACCCCCACGCAAGCCACGAGGAGGTTCTGAGAGTAGCGGGGGAGAGGGCGGGAAAGCTCTCCTTACTTTTAAGGGAGGTAATTAACTCCATCTAAAGGAGACCCAGCTTCTCCATTGACTCAATCATCTTCCTCTTACATGAGGGGCAGAACTCTTCACTTTTCAGGTCTGTATCTATAAGGGAGTTGGAAAAGTGCATCACGCACTTGGGGTCGGGACAGTGGGGTAGACCAAAGACGTGCCCCATCTCGTGGGTTATCTCCTTCCTCAAACGGCTTAAGAAGAGCTCCCTGTCGTCTGAGAGGAGCCTTGCGTAGGAGACGAGAAAACCCTTAAAGGGAAGGGCTATCCCGAAAACAAAGTTAAGACCGTTGCTGTAAATATCGTAAGGGGTTATTCCGCCTACAAAGAGGGCATCTTCGGGCTTTACAGAGAGGATGTTTTTAAGCTGAACGTCTGCAAGGAGCTGGGAACCCCTTGAGAGGGTGGCGTCAGGAGGGAGGAGCCCCTCAAAGCGGGGCTCAAGGTTGAACTTCTCCCTTAAAACCTTCTCGGCCTCCTCCTCAACCTCGGGCAGAAGCGCCCCTATTCCGTAAAGAGATATAACGGCCATCAGTTGTTCCCCTTCTTTTTCTCCTCTAAAATTTCTTGGAGCTCCTCCTTAGTGAAAAGGTACTCCTCACCGCAGAAGTTGCACTTAACGCTCGCCTGCCCCTCCTCCTCAATCAACCTCCGGAGCTCCTCCTCGGGCATCGCAAGGAGGCCTCCCCTTGCAACCTCCTTACTGCACCTGCACCTAAAGGAGAGCTCTTTAAGGGCGAGGAGCTCCGTAGTAAAGCCTTTAAAGAGGAGCTCCGCAATCTCCTCAGGCCTCTTACCCTCCTTAATCAAAGTGCTGACCGGAGGCAGGCTCTTAACGTTCTCCTCAAGCTTGGCGATTGCCTCCTCGGTTGCTCCGGGAAGGGGCTGGGCAAGGAAGCCTCCAGCCGCCTCAACCTTACCGCTCTGGCCCACCAGAACTCCTATTGCAACGGCAGAGGGTATCTGCTCCGACTTTAAGAGGTAGTAGGCTATATCCTGAGCTATCTCGCCGGAGACAAGGGGAACGGAGCTCTCATAGGGAGTCCCGAAGCCCAAGTCTTTAACGACGGTTAAAGTTCCCTTCCCTACGGCCTTTGCTATGTCAAACTTCCTCCTGCCGTTTTCCTCCTTAACGAAGGTGGGAATGTCGGGGTTCTGGACAAAGCCCCTCACCTCGCCTTTGGCGTTGGCCTCTGCAACAACGAGGCCTACCGGCCCGTCTCCTTCAATTCTCAGGAGAACCCTCTGGTCGGTTCCGTGCTTTAAAAGTGAGGTAAGGAGAATTGCGCCTATGAGAGCCCTCCCCAAAACGGCCGTTGCCATCGGCGAAAGCCTGTGCCTGAGGCGGGCAATTTCGCACAGATTAGTAGCCTTTACGACAAAAGCCCTCAAAGCGTCTTCCCTCGTTATGGCTATTACGCCGTAGTCCCTATCCTGAAAGTAGTTTTTAAGGTCTTCCTTGACTTGAGGGGTTAGCTCTTTAACCAGCTGCTCCCTCTGAGGAAGGATTCCCGTCTTCTTTTTCTCCATCTCTGCCCTCCAGAATTCTTACTATCTCTATCGGAACCTTATCCCTGTTCTCAAGGGTTAAATGTATGACTTTAAAGCGCCTTTTAAACTCAGAAATTAAGGGGTGGAAGCTCTTTAGGGGAAGGGTTATAAGGAAGTTTCCATTCTCCTCAAGAATCCGGCGGCAGAGCTCTTCAAACTCCTTAGAAAGGAGCTCCATCTTTCCCACCTCATCAATAACCGTGAGGTAGGGCTTTTTGATTAGGAGCTCCCTCAAAAAAGGCACGGCACACCTCTCAAACTCGTCAACGAAAACCCGGTAGCGGCCGACCCGGTAGGGGGAGTTGCCTTCAACCGACGCGAGGGGGCACTCAACCCCGTCGGTTCTAACAACTTTAAACCCCCAACGCTTTTCTCCCCTTCTTATCTCCTCAGTCCAGAAGCCCTCAGCTTTACCCTTTAAGAGCTCAACCACCCTTTTAACGGCGGTTGTCTTCCCTATTCCCGGCTTTCCGGTAAGGGCTAATTTCACCTCTGCCTCACAACCTCTAAGGATTTAAGGTCTACTACCATGTTGTCGTAGGCCGCTATCGTTTTAACTCCCGTCCTTTCGGAAATTTTTAAGGCAACCTCCCAGGGCTTTGCCGAGAGCATCGTCCTTCCGAAGTGGGTAAGGATTGCCAGCTTCGGCCTGATTTGGGCTATCAGGATTTCAGACTCCTCGGCGCTCAGGTGGTCAATTTTGGGGTTTCTCTTGAGCATCGTAGTATTGAGGATTAAGAGGTCCGAGCCCTCATAAGCTCCTATCAGGGCTTCAAAGAAGGCCGTATCGGCAACGTACGAGATTTCAACGCCCTTGTAGGAGAAGCGCACTCCGTAGGTCTCAACTCCGTGGCGGTGCCTGATGGGGAATGAAAGGCGGTAGGAGGAGAAGTCAAAGTTCTTTCCTTCTTCTATTACGTCAACCTCTTTAACGTTCTTACGGGTAAACTCAAGGACGACAGGGTCTTGATTTATTGCATCTGAGGGGCAGAGGAGAGCTCCCCTCTTTTTCTTTCCCCCGAGGGTCATTGACTCAAGTACGTGGTTAACGTCGGCACAGTGGTCAAGGTGCCTGTGGGAGAGGATTACAACTTCGGTCCAGTAGGGCTCTATCCCCTTCCTGTGGGCGTGGACGAAGGCACCGGGGCCGGGGTCAACGTGGGTAAAGAGCCCTTCAAAACCGAAGTAAAGGCCTCCGGCCTGTCTCAAAAAGCCGAAAGCCGCGTACCTTGCACCGGCAGTTCCGAGGAATACCAGTTTATCTACAAGGGAGTTCCTATCTAACTTCAAGCCGGACAGATACCCCTCTTACTCTCTCTTATAAACTCAACAAAGTCCGAAATTTCGGGAAACTCCCCCAGCTCATCCTCAACTTTCCTTAGGGAGAGCTGGATGGGCTCGTCTGTCTTAAAGGCCACCTCAAAGGCCGTTGAGAGGGCCCTTATGCTTTCCCTTGAAAAGCCCCTTCTCTTTAAGCCTACTATGTTAATTCCGACGAGTCTTGCCCTATTTCCCTGAGCAACCGTAAAGGGGGGGACGTCCCTGTGGACTGCCGAAGCTCCCCCGACCATCGCGTGCTTCCCGATTCTGACGAACTGGTGAATTCCCGTCAGTCCCCCTATAACTGCCCAGTCGCCGATTTCAACGTGGCCGGCTATCTGAACGGAGTTTGCAACTATTACCCTGTCGCCGATTTTCACGTCGTGGGCAACGTGGACGTAGGCCATAAGGAGGACGTCGTTGCCGATTCGGGTAACTCCTCCTCCCCCCTCTGTTCCCCTGTGAATCGTAACGTACTCCCTGACCTTAACCCTATCGCCTATAATGACCTTCGTCTCCTCTCCCCTGTACTTTAAGTCCTGAGGCTCAACGCCTATATGTGAGGAGAATATTACACACTCTCTTCCGATTTCGGTATCCCCGGTTATGTAGGCTCCGCTCTTTACGAGGGTTCCCGAACCGATTCTTACCTTAGGACCTACGTAGGCAAAGGGCTCTACAACAACTCCTTCGTCAAGCTCTGCACCCTTCTCTACAACTGCAAGGGGGGAGATTTTTACGGCCATTACCTCCTCGCAATCATCGCCATTATTTCAGCTTCCGCAACGAGCTCGCCATCAACGAAGGCCTCTCCCTTCATCTTTGACATTCTCTTCTTTATAACAGAAGGGGTAAGAACGAACTTGACCGTATCCCCGGGACGGACGGGCTTTCTGAACCTGGCCTTATCTATCCCCATGAAGTAGACGACGTACTCCTCGGAGGAGATATCAAATGACTTGAACATCAGAATACATCCCACCTGGGCCATCGCCTCTATTAAGAGAGCTCCCGGGAAAATCGGGTGGCCGGGAAAGTGGCCCTGAAAGAAGGGCTCGTTCATCGTTACGTTCTTAATTCCTATGATTTTCTCCTTCGGGATAAACTCAACAATTTTGTCAACAAGGAGAAAGGGATAGCGGTGGGGTATAACCTTCATAATCTCGTTAACGTCCATTACCACTTTCCTACCTCCCCGATTAGTACTACGGCCTGGGCAGAGATGCCCTCTTCCCGGCCTTCAAATCCCATCTTCTCGGTTGTCGTAAACTTTACCGAAACCTGCGAGGGTAGTATACCAAGGGCGGAGGCGATGTTCTCAACCATTTGCCTCCTGTAGGGTTTAAGTTTCGGCCTCTGGGCAACAACAACCGAATCAACGTTTAAAACTCTGTAGCCCTTTGATTTTACAAGGGAATTTACCCTCTTCAGAAGGAGTACGCTTGAAATTCCTTTAAACTCATTACTCGTGTCAGGGAAGAGCTCCCCTATATCGCTTAAGGAGAGAGCTCCCAGAAGAGCATCGCAGATTGCGTGGAGGAGAACGTCGGCGTCGGAGTGACCGAGTAGGCCTTTAGTATGAGGGATTTCAACTCCGCCGATTATTAACTTTCTTCCCTCAACGAGCTTGTGGGCGTCGTAGCCTATTCCCACCCTGAGCATCTAAGCCAGCCTGCTCTTTATTAACTTCTCAACCTCCTCTCTTATAACCTTTTCCGCAATCTCCGGAATCACCTCCCAGGCAATTTCCCTTACTATCTCCTCAACCTTTTCGGGGGGGAGACTTACTTCCGTAACCTTTGAAATCTCCTCGGCCACCGGCTTAGCAACCTCCTCAACTGCCTCCTTCTCCCGAGGCGGGGGTTTTATCTCTTCTTCCTCTTCCTTCACTTCCACTTCCTCCAAAGTCAAAGGCTCCTCAACGGCAGCGGGAGCAATTTCCTCGTAGGGCTCCTCAATCTCTATCGTCTCAACGGGGCTTTCTTCAAGGCTCACAACTTCAATCTCCTCCTTCTCTTCCGGAACGAGCTCTTTTACTTCACCAACAGTAGGAAGGACAAGAGCAGCCTTTTCTTCAAGTTCAAGAGAGGGTTTTTCTTTCTTTAACTTCCTCAGAACTGAAAGAAGGTCCTCAACGGTAAAGGGTTTTTCAACAGCGGCGTAAGCCCCTAACGACCTGGCCTTCTCCGGGTCAAACCCTTCAGCCCTGTGGCCAATAACTATAACGGGAACTCCCAGCTCCGTTATGTCCTTTATAACGTCGTAAGCCGTTCCCGTTGAGAGTGTAACGTCAACTACGGCCACATCGGGTTTTTCAGAAACCGCTTTATTGATGGCCTCTTTGGGAGTATAGGCGTGGACAACGTCAATACCCCTCAGGGAGAGAACAATCTCAAGCAGTTTGTGCCAGGTCTCCTTATCCTCGGCAATCAAAACCTTCATTTGGTCACTCCTTCAAGCTCTTTCTTTACGCCCTCAAGGAGGAGAACAAGCTCCTTAGAGTTGAGGGCTTGGTCGTCAAGCTCTTTAACAACGTCCTCCTTTAAGTCGCCCTTAATTGACGCAGCAAGGGTTAAAAGCTCGCTCTTAACGAGAGCGGCGTTAATCTTCCTTGAGAGCTCCAGCGCAGAGTTAACCGAGAAGAGCAACCCCTCAAGGTCGGGAACCTGAGAAGCCTTCTCCTCTTTCTCCTTCTCAAGCTGAATGAGGCTCTGAAGGTCGTTCCTCAGGATTATTAGATTGTCCTTAATCTGGGTAAGGAGAGTGCTGTCAACCGCAGGGAGGGTAAAGTCTATCTCCCTCAAAAGTTTTTCGGCCCTCTCTATGGCCTCAAGGCTACCCGCAGAGAGGGGAAGGGTGGCGACTTCCCTTTTGAGCCGCTTTACGTCCTCTTCAAGAGAGGCGATTTCTCTCTTAAGCTCGGCCAAACTCTCCTCTCTTAAGGTCTCAAGCCTTTCGTTAACCCGCTTGGCGGTTTCGGAGATTCTATCGGCTATACCCTCAATACGCTCCTCAACGGCAGAAACCTGATTCTTCTCCTCCTTACCGGAGAAGAACCTTGACATAAAGAGACCGATTCCTATTCCCAGGGCTGCAAAGATTGCCGCAACAACTGCAGTAATAACTCCCCAGTCCACTTATCTCCCTCCGTTTTTCAACTCAAGTTCAAGTATATCGTATATTCTACCTACAGGTAGCCCCATAACGGTAAAGAAATCCCCCTCAAGGGTTTCTATGAAAAGGGCACCTTTACCCTGAATTCCATAAGCCCCCGCCTTATCCATCGGCTCGCCCGTTGAGACGTACCACTCAATCTCACGGAGTGTTAACCTCTTAAACTTTACCTTCGCCTCCTCAAAGCCCGAAATCAGCCGACCGCCGAAGAGGAGGGCAAACCCGGTTATTACGGTATGCCACCTCCCCGAAAGTTCCTTAAGGAACTCTACTGCATCCCTCTCGTCAGAGGGTTTACCCAAGACTTTACCGTCAAGAACTACAATTGTATCGGCGGCAAGGCCTACCTCTCCTTCCTCTATTAACCCTTTCGCCGCCAAAACTTTTGATTCAGCGTTTTTAACTGCGGTTAAGGAAGGAGAGCTCTCAACCCCCTCCTCGGCCTCAACCTTTACGACTCTAAAGTTGAAGCCGACCATCTCTAAAATCTCCCTCCTCCGGGGGGAGGAGGAGACGAGGGCTATCCTAACTCTCTCCACTACCATCTACCACCCCGAGGGCCTTTAACATCTCTTCGGCCGCCTTCTGCTCGGCCGCCTTCTTGGTCTTACCTTTTCCCGTAGTGGTAAGCTCTCCGACCCTGCACTCTACGGTAAACTCCTTATCGTGCTCCGGGCCCACCGCCTTAACAATTCTGTACTGGGGAAGGGTTTTATACTCCCTCTGGGTAATTTCCTGCAGGTAGCTTTTGAAGTCCTTGTAGGTGGGAGCTCTCTCCAAAATCTCCCACATGAGGGGAAGGAAGTTCTTCTTAAAGATTTCCCTGGCCTTCTCAAAGCCGGCGTCAAGGTAGAGAGCTCCAAAAACCGACTCAAAGACGTCACAAAGAATAGAGCTCTTCTCCTTTCCGCCCGACCTCTTCTCTCCCTTTCCCAGGTAGAGGAACTCACCTAAACCTATTGATTTAGCAAGCTTTGAGAGGGAAGGCTCGCTGACGAGAAAAGCCCTTATCTGGCTAAGTTCTCCCTCCCTCTTATCAGGAAACCTCTTTATGAGCTCCTCGCTGACTATCAGGCCGATTACCGCATCTCCGAGGAACTCAAGGACCTCATAGTTCTCTTTTAAGTCCCTCTCAAAGGCAAATGAGCGGTGGATAAGAGCCCTCTTCAAAAGACCCTTATCCTTAAAGGAGTAGCCAAGCCTCCTTTCAAGCTCAGCCAACTTCTCTTCCTTTACAAAGTCTAAATCTTCTTTAGGACTAAACATGCGTTTGTTCCGCCGAAGCCGAAGGAGTTTTTAAGAACGTAATTAACGGGCATTTCAACGGCCTGGTTTGGAGTGTAGTCAAGGTCGCACTCTGGGTCGGGCTCCTCGTAGTTTATAGTGGGAGGAATAACACCGTTTACAAGGGTTAAGACAGAGGAGACAACCTCAACCCCTCCTGCTGCTCCGAGGAGGTGGCCAATCATAGACTTTATACTGCTGATTTTAACCCTGTATGCATGCTCTCCGAAGACGCTCTTTATTGCCATCGTTTCGTACAGGTCGTTGAACTTTGTTGAGGTTCCGTGGGCGTTGATGTAGTCAATCTGCTCGGGGGAAACTCCCGCATCTTTAAGGGCGTTCCTGATTGCCCTTGCGGCTCCTTCACCTCCGGGAGCAGGAGCGGTCATGTGGTAGGCGTCGCCGCTTGTTCCGTAGCCTACTACTTCAGCTAAAATTGGAGCTCCCCTCCTTTTGGCGTGCTCGTACTCCTCCAGAACAACGATTCCGGCACCCTCTCCCATTACGAAGCCGTCCCTGTTCCTCTCAAAGGGCCTGCTTGCCTTCTCCGGCTCGTCGTTCCTCGTTGAGAGTGCCCTTGCTGCGGCAAAACCCGCAACCGCAAGGGGAGTAATGCAGCTCTCGGCTCCCCCTGCAACCATAACGTCGGCATCGCCGTAGAGGATTGTCCTGTAGGCCTCGCCTATTGCGTGGGTTCCCGTTGCACAGGCGGTAACTACGGAGATGTTGGGCCCCTTAAAACCGTACCTTATTGAGACTATCCCTGAGGCCATATTTATAATCTCCATCGGAACGCAGTAGGGTGAAACCCTTCTGGGGCCCTTCTCAAGGAGAATTTCGTGCTGGGCTTCAACGGTGTTTAAGCCGCCGATTCCGGAGCCGATTAAAACTCCGATTCTTTCCTTATTTAAGCTCTCGTCATTTATTCCCGACTGCTTTACCGCCTGCTCTGCAGCGGCAACGGCAAACTGGATAAAGGGATCAAGACGCCTAATTTCCCTCTTATCAAAGTACTTTAAGGGGTCAAAGTCCTTAACCTCTGCCGCTATCTGAACGGGAAAGTCTGTCGGGTCAAACTTTGTAATCCTGCCTACCCCCGACTTTCCGGCAGTAATGTTTTCCCAGAAGGTCTCAACGTCGCTTCCTACAGGTGAAACTACTCCTATCCCCGTTATTACCACCCTCTTTCTCATTTAAAACTCCTTAAACTTTCGTAATGTGAATTATATTAGAACTTTATTAATGAGAAAACGGGATAGCCCTTCTCCAATATCCTCTTCCTCCCGTCGAGAAATGTGAGCTCAAGGAGGAAGTCAACGCTCACTATGTTCCCTCCGAGCTTCTCAACCAGTTCTATGGCGGCGCTCATCGTTCCGCCGGTTGCAAGGACGTCGTCTATGAGAACAACCTTAGTTCCCCTGGTTATGGCATCCTCGTGAATTTCTATCCTGTCTTCACCGTACTCTAAAGTGTAGCTGGCACTTACGGTCTTATAGGGAAGCTTTCCGGGCTTCCTGATTATTGCAAGGCCCGCCCCTATCTTGTAGGCAAGGGCCGCCGCAAGGAGAAATCCCCTTGACTCAATCCCGGCAACTATTTCAACCCCTGCACCGATGTAGCGATTACCTATGTAGTCTATTACCTTTTGAAAGGCCCACGGTTTGTGGAGAAGGGGAGTGATGTCCTTAAAGACTATTCCGGGCTTGGGGAAGTCTGGCACATCTCTGATTAAGGACTTAAGCTCCTCTATCTCCTTGTGAATGTCAAGGTCGGTCTCCTTAAAGCTCATCTCTCCTCCTGTTTTAAAAGTTGCTTAACTATTTTAACAGCCTCCTGGGCGTCTCCTCCGTAGATTCCTCCGATGGACTTGGCGTACTCGGGAGTGACAACCGCACCGCCAACTATTACGGGAATATCAAGCCCAGCCTCTCTTATCGCTTTAATTGTCTCCTCCATTGCAGGAAGAGTGGTTGTCATAAGTGCCGAAAGGCCTACTATGTCCGCCTTCTCCCTCTTTGCTACCTCAACAACGACTTCCGGAGGAACATTTGTTCCGAGGTCAACAACCTCAAAACCGCTGTTTTCAAGCATAGTGATTACTATGTTCTTTCCGATTTCGTGTACGTCGCCGTGGACTGTTGCCATAACGATTTTCCCGCTGCCCTTAACGCTGCTCCCCCTCTTCTTAAGCTCCTCCTTTAAGACGCCGAAAGAGGCCTGAACGGCTTGAGCCGAGCGGAGCATCTGGGGAAGGAAGATTTCCCCCTTCTCAAACCTCTTTCCGACTACGTCTAAGGCCTTTATCAGGGCTTCGTCGCTTATCTTGAGGGGTTCGTACTCCTTTAAGGCCTCTTTGGTCAGCTCTACTATGCCCTCCTTATCTCCCTCTAAAACTTTCCTGAAGATTTCCCCCAAAATGCCGGCAGGAGCTCCCTCTTCCTCTTTTTCTTCTCTACCCTTCTCCTTCTTCTCTTCCTTTCCCGAAAAGTCAACGGAGATTTTCTTCCCCTTAAGGAATGCCCCGGTTAGGGCGTGGATTTTTGATAAGAGCTCCCTGCACTCTTTGTCCTCACCTTTAAGTTTATAGTTCTGAAACTTGCTTACAAACCCCTCTGCCCCCTTATCCTTGCCCACCAAAACGTCTGAGGCGTAAATCGTTTCAACCATACGGCTGTCGCCGGGGTTCACTATTCCGCTGTCAAGCCCGCTGTAAATTGCCATAGCCATAAAGGCCGAGTTTATGAGGGAGCGGGAGGGTAGTCCGAAGGAGACGTTGCTGACTCCTAAAGTTGTTGCTATTCCAAACTTCTCTTTAACCAGGCGTATGGCCTTTAAGGTCTCAACGGTAGAGTCGGGCATCGCGCTCACCGCAAGGTTTAAAACGTCTGCAATGGTTGAGTCCCTGTCTATTCCGAGTTTTTCACACTCTTTTAAGAGTTTTTCAACTATCTCAACCCTATCTTCAGCCTTCTCCTTCAGCCCCTCATCGTCTATTGCAAGGAGGAGGACGTTTGCGCCGTATTTTTTAACGAGAGGAAGGATTTCTCTAATATCTTTTTCCTCACCCGAGCAGGAGTTGACTATCGGCTTTCCGTCGGCCATCTTGAGGGCTTCTTCAAGGGCCTTCGGGTCTTTGCTGTCAATAACTATGGGGGCATCCACCGTCTCTATTACGGTCTTAACGGCCTCCTTTAAGGCTTTTGCCTCGTCTATTCCGGGAACGCCGACGTTTACGTCAAGGAGCTCCGCCCCCTCCTCAACCTGCTTCTTTGCCTCCTGCCTGACAATTGAGAAGTCCCCCTTCTTTAGGGCCTCCTGAAGGCTCTTCTTCCCGGTCGGGTTAATCCTCTCACCAATCATTCTGGTGGGGTAGCCGGTGCCAACCAAAACCAACCTCGTCCTGCTTGCAACCTTTAAACCCTTAACGGGGTTTCTCCCTACCGGTTTTAAGTCCTTAACTGCCTCCTTAATCGCTCTTATGTGCTCCGGAGTCGTCCCGCAGCAGCCACCAATTATGTTTGCACCGGCCTTAACGAACTCTACGGCGTACTTTCTGAAGGTTTCAGGGGGCTCGGGGTAAATTGTTTTCCCATCCTTTAAAACGGGAAGGCCTGCGTTGGCGTAAACTACTATGGGGGTGTAGGTCGTTTCTGCCATCCTCTTAACGAGCTCAACGAAGCTCTCGGGTCCGAGGGAGCAGTTTGCCCCGACCGCCGCCACATTAAAGCCTTCAAAGACCGCCGCAGAGACCTCCGGAGGAGTTCCCAGGAGCGTTCTTCCGTCCTCCTGATAGGTCATGCTTACCATTACGGGAAGGTCGCAGACTTCCTGGGCGGCAACTACTGCGGCCTTTGCCTCCTTAATGTCTGACATGGTCTCTATAAGAATTAAATCTGCTCCTGCTTCTGCTCCGGCCTCTATCTGCTCTTTAAATACATCTACTATCTCATCAAAGGTGTAGTCGCCGACGGGCTCAACGAAGACCCCCGTAGGGCCGACCGAGAGGGCTACGAGAGCTCTCCCCTGTGCAACCTCCCTCGCAAGTTTCACTCCGGCTGCGGTAAGCTCCCTTACCTTATCCTCAAGGCCGTAGTGAGAAAGCTTTATCCTGTTGCTTCCGAAGGTGTTGGTCTCTATTATGTCGGCTCCGGCCTCAATGTACTCGGAGTGGATTTCCTTTAAGACTTCCGGGTGCTTCAGGTTGAGGAGCTCCGGGGCGTAGTTAACGTCAAGCCCCTTCTTCATAAGCATAGTTCCCATCCCGCCGTCTAAAACCCAGATTTTCTCGCTCTCAAGGAAGGGGTTTTTCAAGGAAGGCCTCCTGAAAAGGGTTTAAGGAAGGTTAATTATAGGGAAATTCACTTCTTAAAGTGGGAGATAACCCTTTCGGCCTCTCTAACGGTCTGCTCCAAGACCCAGTCGGCCCTCGGCTTTCCCTTTGGGCAGTAGCGCTCCTTTTCAGAATAGAGGCAACCGCAGTACTGCTGACGGTAGAGACCGTAGTCCTTTGAGACCTCTATCCCCTCTTTCCACCCTTCCCTGAAGTCAATATTAAGGAAGTTTACGCCGAACTTCTCTGCGGCATTTTCGGCAAGGGGAACCATAAGTTCCCTTTTTTGGTACTTGCTGTAGAAGAGGGTTGAGGTGAAGGCGTCAAACTTTCCCTTCTTTGCAACCGAGGCGGCCATCTCAAGGCGCATTGAGTAGCAGATTTGACACCTAATCGGCCTCTCTTCCCTGAAAGCAACAGCCCTAAACCACTTTTCGGGCTCGTAGGAGTCAAAGTAGATTACCTTTATCCCTTCAATTTCCTCAAGCTTTTTAACGGCCTCCATTCTCTTAACGAACTCGGTGCATGGGTGGATGTTGGGGTTATACCAGAGGCCGATGATTTCGTAGCCCCTCTCCTTCAAAACCTTAATCGGATAACAGGCACAGGGGGCACAGCAGATGTGAAGGAGAACTCTCACTCCTCAAGCTCCACGTCAAGGTCTGTCTTAACCTGATTCTTACCCGAGCGCTTTGCAAGGTAGAGGGCCTTATCGGCCTTTTCAACGAGTGCCGTTTCGTCAAGACCCTCCCTCATAAGGGCAACGCCGATGCTGATTGTCACGGGAATAACCTTGTCCCCGTACTTAAATAGGTGCTTCTCAACGGCCCTCCTCAACCTCTCAGCAACCCTTATGGCCTGACTGAAGGTAACGCCGGGAAGGAGAATCGCAAACTCCTCACCGCCGTAGCGGGCTATAACGTCCCGCGCCCTGAGTTGACTCTTTAAAACCCTCGCCAGCTCCCTCAGGACGTAGTCACCTGCCTGGTGGCCGTAGGTGTCGTTTATCTTCTTGAAGTTGTCTATGTCTATCATGAGAAGGGCGAAGGGGTAGTTCCGCCTGTAGAAGTCGTTTACGAGGTCGGTTATTGCCCTGTCAAAGCTTGCACGGTTTGCAACCTGGGTTAAGAAGTCTATTGAGGCCTCCCTCTTAGTCTCCTCAAGCTCGCTGGTAAGCTTCCTGATTTGGTTGTTTGCCTCCTCAAGCTTCTTTTTAAGCTCCTCGTTCTGCCCCTTTATTTCCGAGAGCTCGCTCAAAATCTTTTCAAGGAGCCCCTTCACAGTATCGTCGGAGATAGTCTCTTTTATTTCTCTAAAAGAATTCTCTTTCTCCTCAAGGTTTTTATTGTGAACGTCAAGGCTCTCAATTACTTTATCAACTTCATTGACTATCTCCTCAGCAACTCTCTTAAGGAGCTCCTTCTCCTGGGGTTCAACCTCAACCAGAACACTCTCTACCTTCTCTATGGTGGGGTACTTCTCCTTAAAGAGGCCGAGGATTTCAAGGTCGGAAAGCTCAAGCTCGTTCTCAATCAGGTAGCAGAAGATTTCAAACCAGAGAATGTAGTTTTCCGGAATGAGAGGGATGTTGTTTCTTGCAAGGAACTTGAGCTCCTCTTTGGCGATTTTCGTTATGAGCTGGAGCTCCCCGGAAGTTAACTTCTTTTTCTCCCTTACCCTCTTTAAGACCTTACACTCTATCTTTCTCTCTGCCATCTCAGCTCTACCCCCGCCCTCTCAAAGCTGTGTTGAAAAGGAACGCTGACTTTAATAGTTCTTATTATAACTTCAACTGGATTCCATTTATTTATAATCTCCTCAAGAAGTGTATCCTGAAACTCCTCAATGTAGATAAAAGTTCCTGAGGCAACTCTCTTTATGAGGTTATAGAGCTCCTGATAGTCCACAAACCCCTCCGAAACCACCCTTACCGAGACCTCGGCCTGAACCCCCAGCTCCCTCTCCTCTTTGTAAACTCCGCACCTCATGTGAACTTTCATCCCCTCTATAAAGACGCTCCTTACCTTCACCTCTCCTCCGCAAGCCTCTCAACTTCCTCAACGAGCCTCTCAAGGGCCTCTTCGGGCTTTAGTTTCTCTATAACCTTCCCTTTAACGAAAAGGATAAAGTAGCTTCCGGCACCGGCTATTCCTACGTCTGCAAACCTCGCCTCCCCCGGGCCGTTTACTGCACAACCCATAACTGCAACCTTCAGGGGCTTTTCAACGTGCTCAAGCCTCTCCTCCACCTCCTTTGCAAGGCCCTCAACGTCAACCAAGCACCTTCCGCAGGTGGGGCAGGAGATTACCTCCACTCCCCTCTTCCTGAGCTCAAGTGCCGAGAGTATCTTGTAGGCTATTTTTACCTCTTCTTTCGGGTGGGTGGTTAAAGAAACCCTTAACGTATCCCCGATTCCCTCATAGAGGAGAATTCCGACCCCCACCGCAGACTTAACCGCACCGGAGATAAAGGTTCCCGCCTCCGTAATCCCCACGTGAATGGGGTAATCGGTCTGAGAGGCGAAAATTTTATTGGCCAAAACGGTAGTTTTAACGTCGGAGCCCTTAAGGGAGAACTTCGTATTTGTAAAGTCCCAGTCCTCAAGGAGCTTTGCGTAGTTCAAGGCAGCTTCTGCAAGGGCTTCGGGCTTTGGAGAGCCGTACTTGTTTAGGAGCTCTGCCGGAATTGAGCCGGTATTTACCCCCACCCTTATTGAAACTCCCCTCTCTTTGGCAAGTTTAACTATTTCCTTAACCTTCCACTGTGCACCTATGTTCCCCGGGTTAATCCTTATGCAGTCTGCACCCTCCTCAATTGAGAGGAGGGCAAGGCGGTGGTCAAAGTGGATGTCGGCAACGAGGGGAATTGAAATCTGCTCCTTGATTTTCGGAATGGCCTTTGCCGCCTCAACCGAGGGAACGGCAACCCTAACAATCTCGCAGCCTACCCTCTCAAGCTCCTTTATCTGGGCAACGGTTGCGGGAACGTCTTCGGTAAAGGTGTTCGTCATAGATTGAACGGCTACCGGGTGGGAGCTCCCAACCGGAACCTTACCCACCCAGACAGTTCTGGTTTTCCTCCTCTTAATCCAGGTCAAGGTTTACCTCCAGAGTTTGAAAAATTATATTCCTAAAAGCCATGAAAGAGAGGATTAAGAGGAACTTTTCACTTGCCGCTAAAGAGTACGAAGAGGTGGCAGAGCTCCAGCTTGAGGCGGGAGAGAGACTGCTGAGGCGTTTGAACTTAATTGACAAGCTCCTTCCCCTTTTAGACCTCGGAGCAGGAACCGGAAAGCTAACCCCTGAAGGTGGAATCTGTTTAGACATTGCACCGGAAATGACAAAAAGGTGCAGGGAGAAGGGAAGGGTGGCCGTCTGTGGAGACGCCGAAAGAATACCCTTTAAAGATGAGAGTTTCAAAACGGTTATCTCAAACTTCGCCCTCCAGTGGACTCAGGTTGAAAGGAGCTTCAGAGAGGCTTACAGGGTTTTGAAAAGCGGAGGGTACTTTCTCCTCTCAATTCCCGTAGAGGGGAGCCTGAAAATACTCTTTAAGTGCTGGAAGGATGTAGGGAGCTCCCTTCCCCTCTTTAAGTTCCCTGATGAGGAGAAGGTTTTCGCAGAGCTCTCCCGACTGTTTGAAATTATTGAGTTTGAAAGGGTTTACCTGAGAAAAGTTTTTAAAAGCCCAAAGGAGGCCCTAAAGGCCGTAAACAGGACGGGGGCGAGGAACCCCTTCGGAAGGCCCAAGAGGGGGGAGCTCCTAAGGTTTTTGGAGGTGTACTCAAAAGAGCCGGTTATTGAGTACGATGTCCTCATTCTCACTGCAAGGAAAACTTAGAGCTCCAAGTTTTTGCCCCGAAAGAACTAAATTTCGGCCTCCTTGTGCCTTGAGGCGTGGCACTGAATGTTTACCGCAACGGGAAGGGAGGCTATGTGGCAGGGGTACCACTCAATCTTAACATCAAGGGCAGTTACCCTTCCGCCGAATCCCGAGGGGCCTATACCAAGCTTGTTAATCCCCTCTAAGAGCTCCTCCTCAAGCCTTGCGTAGCGGGGGTCAGGGTTCCTGTGGCCTATCGGCCTTAAGAGGGCTTTCTTTGCAAGGTAGGCAACTTTCTCAAAGGTTCCGCCTATTCCGACGCCGACGGTTATAGGGGGGCAGGGGTTGGGGCCTGCATCGCTTACGGTCTTTAATACGAACTTCTTAACTCCCTCAACTCCGTCGGCGGGCTTGAGCATTGCAAGGCGGCTCATGTTCTCACTTCCGCCCCCTTTGGCCGCAACGGTTATTTTCACCTTATCGCCGGGGACAATTTTGTAGTGAATTACGGCGGGTGTGTTATCTCCCGTATTCTTCCTGTCAAAGAGGGGGTCTGAGACTATTGACTTCCTCAGGTATCCCTCAGTGTAGCCCTCGGCAACTCCCCTGTTAACTGCCTCTTCTAAACTTCCGCCAACAAACCTTATATCCTGACCTATTTCAAGGAAGACAACAGCAAAGCCTGTATCCTGACAGTAGGGAATCTCCTCACTTGCGGCGATCCTTGCATTTTCCTGCAGGATGTCAAAAACGCTCTTCCCCACCTGAGAAACTTCCCTCTCCTTTCCCTCTTTAAAAGCATTTAAAACGTCTTGCGGAAGAAAGTAATTTGCCTCCATACAGAGCCTTTTAACGGTTTCCTTTACTTTATCTACGTGAATTTCCCTCATCTCTTCCCTCCGGATTAAAGGGGCAGTTTCTCAACGAGCTTTCTTACAGACTCAACAGACTTCCTCCAGTCCGCCCACTCCTCTTCAGTAAGGTCAAGCTTAATAATCTCTTCAACTCCATCTTTACCCAAAACTATTGGAACTCCGACGCAGAGGCCTGAAGCTCCGTAGTACTCTCCTACTTCGCCTTCAAGGTAGACGCTGGCAGAGAGAATTTTCCTCTTATTCCAGAGGATTGCAAGAACCATTTCAAGGATTGACGCGGCAGGGGCGTAAAATGCGCTTCCGGTTTTGAGGAGCTGAACGATTTCTCCTCCTCCGAACCTTGTCCTCTCAATAACCTCCTCAAGCTCTTCCTTGGAAAGGAAGTTGGTTATGGGCATTCCAGCAATTGTCGTGAACTTGCGCAGGGGAACCATGTCGTCGCCGTGGCCCCCGATTACAAAGGCGTTTATGTTTTCAACTGAAATCCCCGTCTTCTCGGAGATAAAGTAGGCAAAGCGGGCCGAATCTAAGACTCCCGCCATTCCCATAACTCTCTCTTTGGGGAAGCCGGTAACTTTAAGAGCAGTGTAGGTCATTGCATCAAGCGGATTTGTGACGACTATTACGAAGGCTTCAGGTGAGTACTTTTTAATCTGCTCGGAGATGCTCTTTACAACTTCATAGTTCTTAAATAGGAGGTCGTCCCTGCTCATTCCCGGCTTCCTTGGGAAACCTGCAGTGATTATTACAATGTCGGAGTTTGCAGTATCCTCGTAGTTACCCGTTCCGACAACGTGGGCGTTAAAGCCGAGTATCGGAGAGGCCTCCATGATGTCAAGGGCTTTTCCCTTCGCAACTCCCTCGTTTATGTCAATGAGGGTAATGTCTGCAGTCTCCCTCCTTGCAAGTAGAAGGGCAAGGGTAGCTCCGATGTTTCCTGCCCCTACGATGGTTATTTTTTTCCTTTCCAACTTTCCCTCCAAAATCCTAAGTTGTTCAAGAGGCCTAACTATTTTAACACGATTTTAACGCCCATCCCCCTTTGACATCGGTCATGGTACAAAAGAAGGAGATGAAGTTTAAATTAAATTAAGAAACCAGATTACCGGAGCCGCCGTGCCGAAGAATACAGCAAGAGCCCTGTCAGAGCTCCTGCATAGGGAAAACACACTCCTTAAGAGCCTCCTTGAGACCGGAAAAATTACAAAGGAAGACTTGAGGAGGATAAAGGAGCTCCAGGAGGAAAAGAAAAAACTGATAGAGAATCTCCTCCACCTTGATAGGGAAGCGGTACTCTCAATATGGGACGACATTAAAAGGCTTACCGTTGAGAACATAAAGAATAAAGAACTCCTCCTTTCCCTTATCCAGCTCTACGCCTCAAAGGCTTAACCCTTTTTCTTCTTCCTGCTTGCGAGGAAGCGCTTCTTACTCTCCTCCGCCTCCCTCTCAAGGGAGTCCCAGTCGGGAGGAGAGGTCTCGGGAGGAGCTGTCTCCTCAACCTGAGTTAAACAGCCGGGCTTGGGACAGGCCCTTACACACTCCCCGCAGTAAATACAGAGGTAAGGGTTGTAGTGGAACTTCTTTTTTCCGTCGTCGGTGTAAGTAAACCTTATTGCGCCGGGAGGGCAGACAAGCTCACACTTGGTACAGAAGATGCAGAGGCTCTCCTCGTAAACTATAAGCCCCCTGTAGCCCGGCGGAGGAGGGGACGGCTCTGCCGGATATAGTACGGTCTCGGGCTTGCTGAAAAGGTTCTTTATGCTCTGAATCAACATTTCTTTCATTTATTCACCTCCCAAGAGCTCCTTAAGTGGCAAGGGAATACTCTTCTCCTTCAAGGCTTTATGACACTCGGCACACCTAACTAAAACTTTATGGGCGGGGGAGATTTCCATAACCTTTTTATAGTCGTGGCAGTCAAAACAGTCTGCACCGCACCTTCCCTCAAAGGCCTTTTCCGGGTGCTCCCTGTGGCAGGAGGCACAGGTAGAGAGAACGGCGTGCTCCCTATCTTTCGGAACTGTGTGGCACTGGGAGCAGTCGCTACTGCAGGCAAGGGCACTGCCGCAGAGGATAAGGGAGAGGAGCAGTCCACGGAGAAACCTCACCTCTCACCCCCTACCTTGCAGTACAGGAGAGACACGGGTCAAAGCTGATTACCGTTGCAGGAACGTCGGCGTAGTCCATTCCTACAAAGAGCTCCTTCATAACGGGAATGTTTGCAAAGGTCGGAACCCTTATTCTGACCCTGTCAAGAACCATCTTCTTTGAGCCCTTAACGTAGTAAAAGAGTTCACCCCTCGGAGCTTCAACCCTAACGAAACTCTCGCCGTCGGGAAGGCCCTTAACCGCAACTTTCACATCCCCTTCAGGGAGCCCCTCAAGGGCGTTCTCAACCATCTCAATAGAGTTTATAACCTCGTAAGCCCTTACAAGGTTCCTGTCGTAGATGTCCCCGCCATTTCTAACAACGAGTTTAAAGCCCAGCTCTTTAAAGGGAAGGTAGTTAAACTCTGCACGGCAGTCGGTCTCAAGGCCTGCCGCCCTTGCAGGGGGGCCTACAACGTTAAACCTTTTTGCCATCTCTTTGGTAACAACTCCCACCCCCTTCCACCTGAGCTTCAGGGTAAAGTCGTTCTCAAAGACGTCCTTAATCCAGAGGCACCTTTCTTTGAGCTCCTTTAACCTCTCCTTCAGAGTCTTTGCAACGTCGGGAGTCAAGTCCCTGTTAACCCCGCCGATTGTGGCGTAGTCGTACTGAACCCTGTTCCCCGTAAGGAGCTCAAGGAGCTCCATAGCAGTCTCCCTGTACCTGAAGGTCTGCATAAAGAGGTTCTCGTAGCCGGCAACCTCTGCAGTGTGCCCCATTGCAAGGAGGTGGGAATGGACCCTATCAAGCTCGCTGACTATCAACCTCAGATAGAGAGCCCTTTTGGGAACCTCAACTCCCATCAACCTCTCAACCGCCGTAACGTAGCCGAGGGTGTGGGAGATTGAGCAAAGGCCGCACACCCTTGCAACGACGTAGCCGACCTGAGTGTACTTGAACTTCGTCTGGCAGGCCTTCTCAATTCCCCTGTGGACGTAACCTACGTCAACCTCAACAGAGGTAATTTTCTCGTTCTCAGTTTGAAAGACAAACTTTATCGGCTCGGGAAGAGCAACGTGCTGGCTTCCAAAGGGTACTGTTATCCTCTTTCCCATCTCCTAACCTCTCCTAAGGGGTGCTCTGGGGCTGTCGGGCTCAAGGAAGAGGCCTGTCTTTGCCCCTTCAACGTTAAGGCCGAAGAGGTCTGCAAGCTCCCACTCAGAAATCCAGGCAGAGGGTATCAGGTAGGTCAGGGTGGGGATTTCCTCATCGTAGGAGGCCTGGGCAACTACCACTCTGAAGTACTCATCCTCGCCGTAGCGGGTGAAGAACCATTTGAGCTCCACCTTGCCGCCCAGGTCAACGGCGTTAACGGTTATAAAGTGCCACTCGTTCTCGTTGTAGAACTCCTTTACTGTTCTCCTAACATCTCTCAGGGGAACCTTAATTTCCTCAACCTTCATTCTTTACCCCCAGACACTTTTCAAGGAGGAATTTCCTGTTAATGGGCTCTTTAACTTCAACGTTCTTACAGACTTTAGGAGGAACAAAGTCCTTCTTTTTCTTCTCAAGGATTTCAAGGGCCTTCGCAACTCCGTCAATTATGGCCTCCGGCCTTGCGGCACAGCCGGGAACGTAAACGTCAACGGGAATTACTTTATCAACCCCGTTTAAAACGTTGTACATGTGTCTGAAGACACCTCCAGTGCAGGCACAGGCCCCCACCGCAACGACAACTTTGGGCTCGGGCATCTCAAAATAGAGGCGGATTAGCCTCTCCCTGGCTCTCTTAGTAACGGGGCCGGTAACTATCAAAACGTCAGACTGTTTCGGGTTTCCCCTGTTTAGTATTCCAAACCTTTCAAGGTCGTATTTGGGGGCAAGGCAGGCGAGGATTTCAATGTCGCAACCGTTACAGCTTCCAGTGTTGTAGTGAAGAAGCCACGGCGATTTCTTCCTGAATTTCTTAAAGTCCATCTTTAACTCCTCCACAGGGCAAGTAGCATGAGGTTTATCACCACAAGGGGAATAAGAACGCACCAGTGGAAGGCAACCATCTGTCTGAAGTTGACCCTTGCGGTAGCGTTATCAATCAGGTTGACGAGGAAGAAGGAAAGGAGAACCAGCAGAGCTCCCAGCCACCAGCTCCCTCCTGCAAAGAGGAAGACGAAGAAGAAGGCGTAAACGTACTCAATCCACTTGGCGGTGTAGATGGCCTCGTAGAACTTTCCCGAGTACTCAATCTCGGGGCCGCCGATAATCTCCTGGTGGGCCTCAGCAACGTCAAAGGGAGATTTTTTTAAAACTGAGGGCAGGGTTAGAAGGAGTGCGATGAAAACTAAGGGCAAGTAGAGAAGGGGGAGCTTATCCGAGTGGAGAATTTGGGAAATCTGGAAAGTTCCTGTTATCAGGTAAAGGCCCGCGGCGGCAAGAACGAAAACCGGCTCGTAGGCGACCATGTGGAGGAGCTCCCTCATTGAGCCGAGAATAGAGTAGGAAGAGCGGACGCTGAAGCCGCCGACAACGAGGAAGGCAAGGGAGAGGAGGTGGAAGAAGATTGCAATCAAAATGTCGCCGCCCGAGAGAAGGACGTAAAGCGAGAACCACGTTCCCAGCAGGTACATAAGCCCCATAAAGGCGTGAAAGGAGTGGATTACCATGCTCCTCTTTTCAAGGAGCTTGAAGAAGTCGTAGAAAGGTTGAAGAAGGGGAGGCCCGACCCTTCCCTGCATCCTCGCCCTTAAAATCCTCTCAACTCCGTAAACGAAACCTCCGATAACCGGCGAAAGGAGGGTAATTAAAAGAGCAAGACTCATACCAGACCTCCTCCAAGAACGAGAGTGAGTACGAAGAGGGCAACTGAAACAGTCTCAACCAGGGGCTCAACCTGTGAGATGCAGAGGAAGTCGTAGGTTCCGAGGTTGAGCTCAACCCTCTCGCCACAGGTGTAGGTAAAAACCCTATCAGTTCCAGAGAAGTGGATAAAGTAGGCACAGACGGGAACAATCAGGAGGAGAGTGAAGGCTCCCACAATCTGCCAGCCGTAGAGCTCTGAAACCCCCGTTTGGAGGGTCAGACCCAGCGCCTTAATCGGGGCCGGAGAGCCCACAACCTGCGAAACTACGGGGTTGATGAGCTTAGTTGAGAGGAGGGCGATGAAGATTGAGCCTACAATCGTAAAGACGACGAGAGGGACGGTTGAGAAGAGGTAAACGAAGGGGAGCTTCTCAAGCCTGAACCTAAAAAACTCTTCCCTCTTTCTCGTCATAACTCCGATAATCTTAAAGTAGAGAAGGGTAAGGATTACTCCTCCTGTTGCAACGAAGATAATTGAGCCCACGTAAGCTCCGTGGGAGAGGAAGTTTGAGGCCTCCTCCAGTGTCAGCCACTTGGCAACAAAAATTCCGTAGGGAACGATTGTCATACTCATAAATCCGATTGATACGAAGAAAACGGTTACGGGAGCTCTCTCAACCAGCCTCCTTATATCCTCAAGGTACTTAGCCTTAAAGAGCTTCTCCATAACTCCCGCCTCCATAAAGAGGAGGGCCTTAACGACTGCGTGAAAGAGGATTAGGAGGAGTGAGGCCAAAACGGCGGTGGAGCTCCCCATCGCCCCGGTAAGCATCATAAGCCCTAAGAGGGAAATGGTAGAGTAGGCAAGGATTTTCTTAAAGTTATCCTGAGTTAAGGCAAGAAGGCCTGCCGAGACGAAGACAAAACCGGTTGTGATAATCAGAAGCTTTGCAAGGAGGGTTCCCTTAATAACCGGCGAGAGCCTGAGAATGAGGTAAGGGGCAATCTTAACCATGGTTGCAGAGTGGAGAATTGCGCTAACCGGCGTAGGGGCTACCATTGCCCCAAGGAGCCACCTGTGGAAGGGCATCTGAGCTCCCTTAACGAGGGCGGAGATTGCTAAGAAGCCCAGGGGTACCATTGAAATGAGGTGCCCCTTTATTGCGAGGATTTCGGTAAACCTGTAAACGCCGTAGTACTTAACGGCAAAAAGGATTGCAAGGAGAATTGCAATTCCCCCTACCTGGTTCATCCATAGGGCTCTAAGGGCGTTCTTAATTGAGATTTCATCCCACCTGAACCTGATTAGGACGTAAGAAGCCAGGGTTGTGGTCTCAAAGAGGGCAAAGAACCACTCAAGGTTATTTACAGAAACGGCAAAGTTCATTACCCCAAGGAACCACAGGAGTACAGAGACGAAGCGGTTCTCCCTCTCTAAGTTCTCCTGTTCCATGTACTTCGTGGCGTAGATTGAAATGAGGGTACCCACCGTGGCAACAATCCAGTACATAAAGAGGGTGAGCCTATCAACAAGGAGCTCCGCCCCTTCCCTGTGGGGAAGGATTAAGAGAACCCAGACCAGGAGGAAAATCTGAAAGAGGGATAGGACGGAGACGAGGAAGCTCCTGAACTTCAAGCCTTGATAGAGGAAGTAGAAGAGAAGGAGGAAGTCGTAGAGGGTTATAAGCTGAGAGACCCAGTGGGGAGTGTGAATTAAGAGGGGTAAAGAGCCATCAGAAAGGAGGTAGGTCAGGTAAACGAGAACAGGCAGAGAGAGGAAGGTTATAGCCTGCCTGAGCCTGTGCCACGGAGAGATAAAGACCGCAAGAGCAAGAGCCCACGGAATCAGAATTAGAGCCCAGACTACCTTCTCCATCTATTCCCTCCCGGAACAGAGAAAAATCCACATATCTGAGAGAATTTGGCGTCTTCCGACTTTAGCCTCTCGGCCATAATGGCAACGAGCTTTTCAACCAGCTTCGCGTAAACCTCGGGAGTCTCTCTCTTTAACCTCTCTGCACCATTTTTTGTTAGTTTTAAAGCCTTAACGGGCTTTTCGGCCACAGCCCTCAAAGAGTGGGGCTTTTTGAGGAAGAAGGCACACTCCCCTAAGGGAGCTCCGCCGTAAACGGCGGCAACTTTTGTCCACCTTCCGAAGTTGTCGCTCCTGTAAAGGCCTATAACTCCTTCCATAATGAAGTAGATTGAGTCGGCCTCCTGAAACTCGTCAAAGAGGAGCTCTCCTTCATCAAAGAAGACGGGGGTTAAGACTGCCGAGAGAGCTCCCTTCTCAATCGGCGAAAAGTCACTAAATAGCCTGCACTCCTCAACCACGGCTATCTCCTGATAACTTTCACTGTCTCAAACTCTCCACCGAACTGGTGGACTGCACAGGCAATTCAGGGGTCGTAAGCCCTTACGAGAACTTCGGCCCGCTTCTTTATCTCCTCTCCTTCAGCCTCAAGGCTCTCCTCAACTATGGCCTTCAGGTCCTCCTCAATTACCGACTGAAGCTGAGCCGTCGGGGTTATGATGTTGGCCCCGACACACCTACCGGAGGAGTCAAAGGTGTACTTGTGGTATAGGGTTCCCCTGGGGGCTTCCTTTACGCCGAAGCCCGTTCCAGCCCGGGGGTTAACCTCAACCGAAGGCTCAAATGGGTAGAGGGACAGAAGTTCCTCAATTAGCTCAACACCCCTGTAAGCTGCGTCAAGGAGCTCAACCGCCCTTGCAAGGTTTGCAAGGTGGCTGTTCTTTGAGGGGAAAGTGTTCTTCAGCCTCTTTACGGCCTCGGAAACTTTCGGGTGGAGCTCTTCCTCTTTAAAGAGCCTGTTGACCCTTGCAAGGGGGCCGATAAGGAAGGGCTCACCCTTAACCCTTGAGACCTTGGCGGTGCTGTAAGGGGAAACATCCTCCCTTACAAAGAGCTCGTACTCCTTCTTTGTGAAGGTCGTTCCGTCCGAGAGCCAAACTTCCGAGGAAAAGAGGCAGGGTGAGGGGGAATTAAGGCACATCTCAAGGGTATGGGGCGAGGTAAAGTCAGGGTAGTCAAGGCCGTCAAAGAGAAAGAGGGTTGCCTCAATCTCGGGGATTACTTTAAGGAGCTCTCTCCTTACCTTCTTGAGCTCCTCCTGAGAGGGAATTGAGGCAAAGCCGCCAACCAAAATGTTCTCACCGTGAACGGTCTTGCCCCCTATCAGCTTCATTATCCTGTTTCCGGCCTCTTTCAGCTTAAAGCCCCGCTTGACCACGTTGGGGTAGTCCTTTGCCATCAGGAGGGTTGAGGGATAGCCCATGTAGTCGGGCAGGGCCAGGAAGTAGAGGTGGAGAGAGTGGCTCTCAAGGTACTCCCCGACGGTTAAGAGGCTCCTTAAGAGCTCTATGCCCCTATTTACCTTTACGCCGAAGGCGTCCTCAACGGCAAAGACGGAGGCGAGCCTGTGGGAGACGTAGCAGATTCCGCAAATACGGGAGACTATCTTGGGAATTTCGGTATAGAGCCTCTCTCTCGTTATGAACTCAAAGAAACGGGGGCCTTCTGTAAACCTCAGCCTTATCTCGGAAAGCCTTGAGTTTTCAATAACTATGTCAACGGCACCGTGGCCTTCAACCCTGGTCAGGTGGTTGATGTTAAGCTCCTTTCTCATTTAATCCCCTCACTTTGAATGAGTTTCCCCTGAAAACTTTAAGGAACTTGACGGCATCTTCGTAGGAAAGACCCCTCTGGGTTAAGAGGGAGAGCATCTCCTGGTGGTTGGGGAAGTCGCAGTCTCCTCTGCAACCCTGACAGCCCACCCCCTTTGCGGTGCAGGGAGCTCCGCACCCTGCGTAAGAGACGGGCCCCTGACAGGGAACTCCCTTTAACAGAAGGCACTCGTTCTCAGAAAGCTTACACTCGTGGCAGACGGGAAGTTTGGGAAAGAAGGGCTTAACCCCGTTTAAGAGGGAGGCAACCGTATAGACAAACTGCTTCTTGTCAACGGGACAGCCGGGAAGGAAGTAGTCAACCTCAACGAAGTCGGAAAGGGGGGATGGTTTAAAGAGCTCAAAAGGGAGCTCCCATTTTCCGTAAACTTCCCTGATCATCTGCTCAAGCTCGGCCTCGTCGTTCCTCTGGGCCTGAACCCCTCCGTAGCAGGCACAGGAGCCCACGGCAACGAGGATTTTCGCCTTCTCCCTGAGCTTTAAGAGTTTCTCCTTATCAAGGAAGGTTGAAACGGAGCCCTCAACAAAAAGGAGGTCAAGTTCCCCGTCAAACTCCCCGTCCTTTGCAAGGGGAAAGAGGGCAAAGTCAACCAGAGTCAGGAGTTTTAAAAGGGCGTCCTGGCAGTTTAGGATTTCACACTGACACCCAGAGCAACCCGTTAAGCCTACAATTCCTACCTTCACCATTTAAATCATCTCCGGAAGGTTTTTTGTATCCCAAAGGGGGAAAATCGGACCGTCAACGCAGGCAAACTTGTAGCCGATTTGACAGTGGCCGCACTTGCCTATTCCACACTCCATTTTCCTCTCAAGGGAGACAAAAATCTGGCTCTCGGGGTAGCCGTTCTTAAGGAGCTCCTTGCCGATGAACTTGTAGGCAACCGGCGGCCCGCAGACTGCAACGAAGGTTTCAGAGGGCTCAAGCTCAACCTCTCCGATGAGCTCCGTTATGAGGCCCTCCCTTCCAGAGCTCCACTTTTCGTCCTCGGGAGTTTCAACCCTGTCAAGGATGTAGAGGCACTTTATGTCCTTCCTCTCTTTAAGGCGGGAGAGCTCATCCTTGTAGAGAACGGCCTCGTAGTTCCTCGTTCCGTAGAGGAGGTAGACATCCTTAAAGAGGTGGCGCCTGTCAAGGATGTACCAGATTAGGGAGCGCAGGGGAGCTATTCCGAGCCCCCCGGCTATTATCAGAACGTTGTGTCCCTCCATAATCTCAACGGGGAAGCCGTTTCCGTAGGGTCCCCTTATAGCAACGAGGTCGCCGGGCCCGAGCTTGTGGAGGACTTCGGTCTTCCTCCCGACCTTCCTGACGGTAAGCTCTATTACCCCCTTCCTCGTAGGGGAGGAGCAGATTGAGATGGGAATTTCTCCGGCCTTTGGAACGGTAAGCATTACGAACTGGCCGGGAATGTGGCTCCACCTCTCGCAGGCAGAGGGCTCAAGGAATGAGAAGGTAAACTTCTTGTGCTCGGGAGCCAGCTCCTCAACGTCGGTTATAACCGCCTTTAAGGGCAGAAACGGATTTGCCGGAAGCGGCTTATTCAGTAACTTCTCTAAGCTCTTTTTCATCTACTCCTCTCAACCTCTTTATGGTTTTGACCATGCTTATCCCGGCGGGGCACTCGGCGGTGCACCTTCCGCACCCGACGCACCCCAACTTCTCTATCTGGTAGGGATATCCGACAAACTTGTGGTAGTAGCGGTGCCTGAAGCGGGAGGTTCTCGTGGGCTTGAAGTAGTGCTCTCCCGCAACGAGGGAGTAGTAGGGGTACTGGCAGGAGGTGATGAACTCTATCCTCTTAACCTCCTTCCCCGTAAGGTCGGGGACGTCAACACTGGTGTAGCAGAAACAGGTGGGGCAAGTGTTGGTGCAGGTTCCGCACCCCAAACACCTCTTTGCCTCCTCCTCCCATACGGGGGAGTCGTACTCAAGCTCTATTAACTGTGAAATTCTCTCAAGGTCGGGGAGGTTTTCCTCGTTAAAAGCCCTCTTCTTCTTGGCGGTGCTCCTCTTGTAGAGCTCTAAGTCCTCCTTTTCAATCTCCCTGAAGAGGTGCTTAAAGGTAAGGACTATCTCATCCCCCTTGGGGCTTCCGATTGAGACGAAGTAGTCGGGTCCGACATCAGTGAGGAAGAGGTCCCAGTTTGCGCCGTCGGGGAAGGCCGTCCCGGTTGAGAGGCAGAAGCAGTACTCGTCTGGAAAGCACGAAATCCCTATGAGGATTGTCTTCCTCCTTACCTCAAGGTAGCGGGGGTCGGGGTTTTCTTTAAGGTGGATTGAGTCAAGAATTGAGATTCCGTGAAGGTCGCAGGAGTGAATTCCGAAAATTACCTGCTCTTCGGCCTTGAAGGAGCTCTTGAACTCCATCGTTTCGGGGTCGTAGGAGAACCTCTCACGGCGGTAGGGGAGAAGAAACTTCTTCGGGGGAAGGATTGTCCTTGTGTAGTTAAGCTCAACGGAAGAGACGTCGGAAATCTCCCTGAAAGCGAACTTCTCCCCCTCCTTAACCGGAGCAATCAGTTTGTAGCGCTTCTTTAATCCTTCAAGGAGTTCCCACAGGTTTGCCTTGGGTAAAACCTTTGCCCTGTCTATGTGGAATTCCAACTGCACCCCCAAAAATCAAGCTGTTAAGACTGATTTATATAAAAATTAACTTATCAAGTCAACCTTTTCTAATTATCTAATATTCATAAAGTATGCTGAATATAAGGATGCCTGAATATAAGGGGAACCGCATTTTAAGCTGGTAGAATTCATCCTTCGGGAGGTTGAGATGATTAAGAGGGCAATCTACCCCGGAACCTTTGACCCGGTAACCTACGGCCACCTTGACATTGTAAGAAGGGGGCTGGAGCTCTTCCCGGAGCTGATAGTGGGGATTGCAGAAAACCCCAAGAAAAAGCCCCTCTTTACCGTTGAGGAGAGGAAAGAGATGTTTGAGGAGAGTTTAAGGGAAATCGGCCTCAACGGTAAGGTGAAGGTAAAAACCTTCAACTCCCTTCTCGTTGAGTTTGCAAAAAAGGAAGGGGCTGTAGCCATTTTAAGGGGAATAAGGATAGTCTCAGACATGGATCACGAGTTTACGATGGCCTCCTTAAACAGGAAGCTCTACCCCGAGATTGAGACCGTCTTTTTAATGCCCTCAGACGAATACGCCTACCTCTCCTCTTCGGCGGTAAGGGAGATAGCCTTCTACGGAGGGGACGTTTCGCAGTTCGTAACGAAGGCAGTTGAAAGGAAGTTAAAGGAGAAGTTCAGAAGGTAGGGAGAAGGAGCCTCCTCCCCCTTAACTAATTCATATCAAAACAAATCGTCTTGATTTCAGTCATCTCCTCAACTGCAAACTTGGGCCCTTCCCTTCCTATTCCGCTCTCCTTAACCCCGCCGTAGGGCATCTGGTCAACCCTGAAGGTGGGAATTTCGTTAACCATTATTCCGCCGCACTCAACCTCATCTGCAAACTTAAGAGCTCCTTTTAGGTCGTTTGTGAAAATTCCCGCCTGAAGGCCGTAGGGGGAGTCGTTAACTCCCTCAATTGCCTCCTCAAGTGAGGAGACCTCGTTTACCACTATAACGGGGCCGAAGACCTCACCTCTAAAGAGTTTCGCGTTCCTCGGAACGTTTTTAACGATTGTGGGCTCAATCAGGGTGTCTGAAAGCCTCTTTCCGCCGCAGACGATTTCGGCTCCCCTGCAAACTGCCTCCTCTATCCACTCCATAATCCTGTCGGCGGCGCCTTTGTCTATTACGGGGCCAACGTCTGTGGTCTCCTCCCTCGGGTCGCCGACCTTCAGGGTCTTTGTAAAGGCACGGACTTCTTTTAAGAAGTCGTTGAAGAGCTCGGTGTGAACAAAGACCCTCTGAACCGAGATGCACACCTGCCCAGCAAGAGCAAAGCCTCCCCTTGCTATCTTCTCGGCAACCTCCTTCAACCTCTCTTTCTGGTCTCTGTCAACGTAAACCCCGGCGTTTGAGCCCAGCTCCATCACGTACTTCTTTAGTCCACCTCTACTCATAATGATTTTCCCGGTCTCAACGCTCCCGGTAAAGGTAATCATCCTGACTTCGGGGTTTCTGACAAGTGCGTCGCCGACCTCCTCTCCGTAGCCGGTTATAACATTTACTGCCTCGGGTGGAAAGCCCGCCTCAATTAAAACTTCTGCAAGCTTTATAACGGTTAAGGAAGTATTCTCAGAAGGCTTTATAACAACGGCGTTCCCCGCCGCCAGCGCAGGGCCGACCTTGTGGCAGGTAAGGTTTAGGGGAAAGTTAAAGGGAGTGATGCAACCGATTACCCCGAGAGGAACCCTCCTGTAAAATCCGAGTTTCCCACTAATCCCCGGTGCGGCGTCAAACCTTACCTCTTCACCTAAAACTCTCTTTGCCTCCTCGGCCGAGAGGGTAAGGGTGTTAACCGCTCTTCCCACTTCACCCATCGCCTCTTTAATAGTCTTACCCACTTCAAGGGTAAGGAGCTCAGCAAACTCCTGAGCTCTCCTTGAGATAATCCTTGCAGCCCTCTCAAGAGCCCTGAAACGCTCGTAGGCGGTCATTCTTTTAACCTTCTCAAAGCCGATTTTTGCAGCCTCAACTGCAAGCTGGGCGTCCTTCTCGTCTCCCCTGGGAATGGTTCCAACGAGTGAGCCGTCGTAGGGGAAGTGAATTTCAATCTCCTCTTTCTTAAATACCCTCTTCCCTCCAATCAGCATGTAGCCCTTCATTACTAAACCCCCAAAATTAGTCTTGCCGCGAGGAACTCCGGAAGGCCTGCCCTCAAAATCTCTTTGGCTGCAGCCTTAGAATCGTATTCTACTCTATAGAGGTTAAAGCTCTTTTCCTCAAAGTCGGCTATCCCGAAGGAGGCCCGAGGGTCTCTGTCCCGGGGCTGGCCGACGCTTCCCGGGTTAATAAGGTACCTTCCGGCCTTAAAGTAAATCGGGGTTATTGAAACCCTGTCAACCTCGGGGCCCCAGAGCCGGTAAGCTGCGGGAACGTGGGTGTGGCCGAAGAAACAGATGTCCCTTACCTGCTTCAAAAGACCGTAGTAGGCGTCCTCTTTAGTTAGTATGTACTTCATGCTACCGGGGTTTTCCGGAGTATCATGAACGAGCTGACAGCAGTTAGTAAGGTGCTGAATTGAGAGGGTACGGAGGTAATCAAGGTTCTCAGGCTTCAGTCTCTCCCTGCTCCAAGTGAGGGAGATTGCAGCGTAGTCGTTCAGGAGGTTAAGGTCGTAGTAGCCGAGAACTCCGAGCTCGTGGTTTCCCAAAAGGGCAACTGAGCAGTTTTCCCTAACCCACTCAACGCACTCGTTGGGGAAAGCACCGTATCCCACTATGTCCCCGAGACACCAGATTTGGTCAACCCCCTTTTCTCTTAACTTCTTCTCAACCTCCCTTAAAGCGTGGAAATTGCCATGAATGTCAGATAGTATTCCTACTCTCAAAAAACCTCTCCGGAGAATAAGGGTGTTAGAAATCATTATAGCCAGAAACAGACTGAGGGAAAGAATAAGGAAGCTCTTTTTTAAATGGAATTTCACCGAAGTTGAAACGCCCCTCTTAACGCCTTACTGCAACCCCGACGACAACGTAGAGAACGCCGAAGTTCTCTTTAAAGACTTTAAGGAAAGGGAGCTCCGCTGGTTCCTCCACACCTCTCCCGAGTTCTTTATGAAGAGGCTCGTTGCCGCCGGGATGGAGAGGATTTTCCAGATTTGTAAAGTCTTCAGGAGCTCCGAGCTCACCTCCCTCCACCAAATTGAGTTCACGATGGTTGAGTGGTACAGGGCGGGAGAGGACTTTAAGAAAGGAATGGAGGAGACCGAGGAGATAGTAAAGGCGGGGGCAGAAGAGTTCGGAGTTGAAGAGGTTATCTTCAGGGGAAAGAGGGCAAACCTTTTAAAGTTTGAGCGAATTACGGTTAAAGAAGCTTTCATTGAATTTGCCGGAGTTAACCCATTTGAAAGGGAAGAGGTAAAGAGGGCAGCAGGGGAGGGTGACTACGAAACGGCGTTCTTCAAGCTCTTGGTTGAAAAGGTTGAGCCAGGGCTTTCGGAGCTCCCTCACCCGGTCTTCCTCTACGGCTACCCGGAGGAGTTCTCGGCAATGGCCGTAGTTAAAGAGGGGGTGGCGGAGAGGTTTGAGCTATACATTGCCGGAGTTGAGATTGCAAACGGCTACACCGAGCTAACCGACTATAAAAGCTACCTGAAAAAGTTTAAAAAGAAGGGGGAGTGTGCCGTTGACCGGGGATTTCTGAGCCTCCTTAAGGAGAAGTCCCTTCCTCCGTGCGAGGGCGTGGCCTTAGGTTTTGACAGACTCCTGATGCTCCTAACGGGAAGGGAAAGCATAGAGGAGGTTATCCCTTTCCCTACCTCACGGCTAATCAAGGAGATTTCCAGTTTCTGATAAGGCCGAACTCCTTCCCCAGTAGTGCCCTTAAAGCCCTTTCAACTACGAAGTCAACGAGCTCCCCAATCTCCTTAGGTTTTCCGTAAAAGGCCGGAGAGGCCGGAAGAACGGTTGCTCCCGCGTCTATAACTTTTAAAATGTTCTCCGCGTGAATTCTGTTAATGGGAGTCTCCCTAAAGACGAGAACCAGAGGCCTTTTCTCTTTAAGGTTAACGTCGGCCGCCCTGTGAATCAGGTTCACCGTTGAGCCCGAGGCTATGTGGCCCAAAGTACCGGCAGAACAGGGAGCTATAACCATTCCCCTTACCGGGTGAGAGCCGCTTGAGGGAGGGGCAAAGAGCTCGTCGGGAGAGTAGAGGTTAACGAGCTCCCGGGGAAGAGAGTTAACAAAATCATCGGCGGCAACGCCCGTTTCAAACTCAAAAACCTTCCTTCCTGTCTCGGAGAAAATCAGCTCAACTCCGTAAGAGTTTGCAACGAGGACCTCAACGAGCCTCTTACCGTAGATTGAGCCGCTTGCACCGGTTATCCCGACAACAACCTTTTCCAAATCGGCCTCCTTAAAGGGTGGGTTTAAAATTACTCAAAACTATCAACCGGAGGAAGAGCGTGGAGAAGATGATAGAGAAAGTAAGCACACTCCTTGAAGCCCTTCCCTACATAAGGGAATTTTACGGAAAAACCGTTGTAATAAAGTACGGCGGAAACGCAATGGTTAACGAGGAGCTCAAGGAAGCCTTCGCCCAAGATGTGGTCCTCCTCAAGTACGTGGGGATAAACCCGGTAATAGTCCACGGAGGAGGGCCCCAAATCGGGGAGCTCCTAAAGAGGCTAAACATAGAGAGCCGCTTCGTGGGGGGAATGAGGATAACAGATAAGGAAACGATGAACGTTGTTGAGATGGTTTTAGTCGGAAAGGTAAACAAAGAGATTGTAAAGCTTATAAACTCCCACGGAGGGAACGCCGTAGGCCTTTCGGGAAAGGACGGCAACCTTATAGTTGCCGAGAAGATTAACCACATAAAGTACCTTCAGGAGGTAAGAGCCCCCGAGATAATAGACCTTGGGTTCGTAGGGAAGGTAAAAAAAGTAAACCCGGAAATTGTCAATAAACTCCTTGAGTCTAAATTTATACCTGTAATCGCTCCCGTCGGAATAGGCGAGGACTTTGAGGCCTACAACATAAACGCAGACCTGGTGGCGGGAGAGATGGCAGCAGCCCTGAAGGCGGAAAAACTAATAATGCTTACCGACGTTGAGGGGATAAAGGACAGAGAGGGGAACCTCATAAGAAGCATAAGCAGGCAGGACTTAAGCACCCTTATCTCAGACGGAACGGTCTCAGGGGGAATGATACCTAAAGTTAAGGCCTGTGAAATTGCCCTTACCGGAGGGGTCAAAAAAGCCCACATAATAGACGGTAGGCTAAAGCACTCAATACTCTTAGAGATGTTTACTCAAGAGGGGATAGGAACAGAGATAATATAAGTAATTCCTAATATTGCGAGCCAACAAGTATTAACAGTAATTTGATATAATCCTGTTTTGGAAAGTCTTAAAGAATAAGGAAGGTTAAGACTTAAAACCCTTAAGGGAGGTGCCGCGATGGACTTCGTACTACTGGTATCGCGACTGCAGTTCGCGATGACAGCCTTCTTTCACTTCGTTTTTGTTCCCTTAACTTTGGGGCTGTCAACGCTGTCTGCGCTGATGCTGACGCTCCACTACGCCACAGGCAAAGAGATTTACAGGGACATGGCCAAATTCTGGGCCAAGCTCTTTGCCATCAACTTTGCACTGGGAGTTGCGACAGGTCTGGTTCACGAGTTTGAGTTCGGTATGAACTGGTCTGTCTACTCAAGGTTCATGGGTGACATCTTTGGAGCTCCGCTTGCCATTGAAGCTCTCCTTGCATTCTTCATGGAGTCAACTTTCATGGGAGTATTCCTCTTTGGTTGGGACAGAGTTCCAAAGGCTGTTCATCTTCTTGCTGCATGGCTTTCATCTATCGGCTCAAACCTATCCGCCCTCTGGATTTTGATTGCTAACGGCTGGATGCAGCATCCAGTTGGAGCAAAAGTTGAAATGGCAGCAGCCGGTAAAAGAGCT
>Ga0256838_1000118_pt1 | contig 57233 bp, 57 predicted proteins | sample 4571419metaG_FD_185978 | JGI IMG/M metagenome (GOLD analysis project Ga0256838, IMG submission 185978) | Hydrothermal vent microbial communities from Guaymas Basin, Mexico - 4571-419 | ecosystem: Environmental > Aquatic > Marine > Hydrothermal vents | place: Mexico: Guaymas Basin | collected... | reverse complement strand
TTTAACAGAATTAGAGGATTCATCTCTACCATGAAAAAGAACAATCGTTCGGTGCTTGAGGAGTTGGGTAATGTATTGAAAAATGAAGTTTATCTACCTGTTTTTGTTTGATGCTGAATGGTTACAATAGAAATAGTTACTTTATTTACCTAAAATAGATATTTTATAAATAAATATAGTTTTACTTGTGTATAATAACAGATTAGATCAACAAGGGAATAAAAATGAATAAATTATTTGTAACTTCAACCATCACAGTGATACTTTTAGCACTCTTTTCAGGCTGTGTTTCAAGCCACAAAACACCTGATATGTCTCATTATCCACCACCTTCTATACCCAATCCAAATGATGTCGATATATCAGATTTAGAAGAAAATCTTACAGAGTCTGAAACGATGCTTTCTGAAGGTGGAGACTATCAAAAAAAGAAACGTATGGCATTTCCTGCTTCTGAGTATTATTCATTACCAAAGTTAGGTAAAGGTACTATTTCAGGGACGATTTATCTTACCGATAATTATGGTAGCCGTGTCATAGGCCAATCCACAAGACTCTATTTAAATCCCTACACTTCTTACTCTGAAGAGTGGTATGAAGAAAGTTATCTAGGTGGAGCAAAGATGGAAAAAGCAGATCCACGACTTTATAATTATTTAAAGTTTAATGCCTCTGATAACAATGGTAAGTTCTCTTTTTATGGCGTACCTAGTGGAAGTTATTATCTTATCGGTACAGTTAATTGTGGTCAGCGTTGTGGATTTTCTAATCCTAGAAATATACGCTTAGTTAAGAGGGTTACCATTTATGGAAACCAAGTGATTCATCAAGACCTCACACTAACACTAAACTAGCTGTTGCTAGGATAAGCTTGTGTGAGTGCTTTATAAAGAGATTGGGGTGTCACAGCTTCTTTTTCTAAGATACTTTGCATGACAATATTATCTTCTTTTCCGTCCCATACTTTGATATATGAGCCATCTTTATATCCATGGTCTTGACGAAATTTGTTAAGGATATTTTTGCCTACATAAAGGCTATAGAGACTATCTATATTGAGTCCAGACTGTAAAGCTACTTCGATAAATGTTTCCATGAGTTTTTCTATATTTTTCTCACAAAATAGTACTTTGATAAGTCTCTCTACTGTTTCTATCTGTTCATAATAGTTTTTATCTGTCACTACACTTTTGGCACAAAAGCTTTGAAAATTTGCCAATACTTTAATATTATCAGCCAATTTTTCTATACTTCCTAAATCTTCTAGTGTATACTTTTGAAGTGCCTCAGACATGATAAAATGCCAAATATCTACAGCCTCTATCTTGATATTGGCATCATCAGCCTTAGCTTCAATATTTTTCCAATGCTTCCAAGGATAAGACTCAATCAATTCAGCACATTCCAAATAAGAACAACGCCTCCAATCAATACTCTTTCCTTTATCTGTAAAGCCATTTTCCCAACCCATTCCATTGGTGGCATCATTAAGCTCTTGTTGTAATTGTAACATTTGTAGTATTTTATCCATAGGGTGAACCTTTTTTATTCTTCTATTTTTATTCTTCTATATAATTCTTAAGCTTTCTTCCTACTTTTGGATGTTTGAGCTTTTTGATGGCAGAAGATTCTATTTGTCTTACTCTCTCTCTTGTGACGCTTAGTTCTTTTCCTATCTCTTCTAGTGTTCTGTCACTTTCATCGGTAAGTAATCCAAAACGCATACGAATAACAGCTTTTTCACGGTCGTTGAGTTGGTCTAAAACTTCGTTTATTTGATTGTTTAGGTCATCTTTGAGTACAACATCAGTTGGGCTTAGTGTGGCTTTATCTTCGATGAAGTCACCAAATCTACCATCATCTTCATCTCCTACAGGTGTCTCTAGTGAAACAGGCTCTTTGGTAATTTTAATTACATTTTTTACTTTATCTACAGAGAGACCCACTTCTTCAGCAATGGTATCTAAATCAGGCTCTTTCCCTGTTTCTTGAAGGTGCTTACGGATGATTTTATTGATACGGTTAATGGTCTCTATCATGTGAATAGGGATACGAATAGTCCTTGCTTGGTCGGCAATAGCACGAGAAATAGCTTGACGTATCCACCATGTGGCATAGGTAGAAAACTTATAGCCTTTTTCATATTCAAATTTATCAACAGCTTTCATCAAGCCGATATTACCCTCTTGGATAAGGTCAAGAAATGGTAGCCCACGGTTGGTATAACGCTTGGCAATACTTACAACCAATCGTAGGTTAGACTTTGCCATACGTGTTTTGGCTATTTCTGATTTGGTCTTACCTTGACGGATTTGACCCAAAATATCTTGAAGTTTTTCTTCACTTAAATCAAAACCACCTTTACTAGCTTCCCTTGTCTCAAAGAGTTTTTTTATCTCTACATAGGTACTTACCATGGTGGTCTCTGGTACAGAATCTATGATGTCGTCTTTGTCCATATTGATAATATTGTCTAGTATTTTGTGGTGATTTGTTTTTAGCATCTCATTAAAAAGAGGAAGTTTATACTCTAATCTTTTGAGTTCTTTATCAAAACTATCATCAGAATTTAGGGCAGTTTCCATTGCTTTTACAAGTTCGTTGATGAGCTTTGAAGTAGGCCCTAAATCTAAAAGAGACTTTTTAAGTAAATCTTTTTTGAAAGCCACTTTAAGACGCTCATGTAAGATAATTAAAGTATCCGTTTCTTGCTCTAAGAAAATCTCTAAATCTTCTCTTGCTTTCATCCAATCTTTTTTTGCTTTTTCTAATTGTTTGAAGCTATCGATGACTTGCTTGACTCTTTTGTCATCTTTGGGTACTTTCTTTTCTGTGGTTTTTACAGGAATTTTTGCTGTAGCGTCTTCGCTAACATCATCTGTATTATCATCCTCTGTAGCAACTTTTTCATCTTCAAAACTTTTGAAAAGCTCTTTGACACGTCTTTCACGGTTGAGTAGAGGTTGTCTATAGTTGATAATATAACCGATAAGATAAGGCACAGAACAAATAGCATCAAGGATAATATCTTCTCCCTCTTCTATACGCATAGAGAGGTCAATCTCTTCTTCTTTGGTAAGTAAAGGGATTTTGCCCATTTCACGTAGATACATACGTACAGGAGAGTCAGAGCGACTCCATTCGAGAAGTTCTTTTTCTTTGTGAAGGTCAAATTCATCTTCACTTTTGCCCTCTTCACGTCTTTTTTTGGCTTCTTCACGTCTTTGTTTGTCTTTTACTGAGAGGTATTTGGCATATTCAGAGGCAGAGATAATTTCTGTTTTAGAAGAGGATGCAAGTTTAAATATTTTCTTAACTTGTGCAGCAGTAGGTTGTTTTATCAACTCTTTAGCAATGTTTTCGAGTGTAACGATGTCACCCTTTTTTTTAGAATCAAAAAGTGCTTCTATATTTTTCATACTGTCTTTTACTGCCATAGGTATCCTTAGAAAGTGTGAGGAGAAAACCTCAGATTTATTTAAGGTGGATTATACCGAAATTTTATTTGTTTTTCATGATAAAGAGTTTTTTTTGGGTTTTTTCGATATAATTATGCAAATATTTATGAGGATAGCCTCAATTACAAGGATAATATGTGCAAGGTAAAGTTTGGAAATTTGGTGATAATATCGATACGGATTTAATCATCGCAGCAAGATACCTCAATACATCAGAGCCATCAGAATTGGCAAAATATGTGATGGAAGATGCAGACCCTGCATTTGTAAGTAAGATGAGCATCGGTGATATTATCGTAGCAGGTGAAAATTTTGGTTGTGGTTCTAGCCGTGAACATGCACCTATTGCCCTAAAAGCAGCAGGAGTATCTGCTATTATCGCACCCACATTTGCACGTATTTTTTATAGAAATGCATTTAACATGGGCTTACCTATTTTTGAACTTAGTGAATCCATGGAGATAGAAGAGGGCGATACGGTACGTATTGATATGGATGCAGGTGAAGTGATAAACGTAAGCCAAGCCAAATCATATAAATTTGCTCCTATTCCAGAATTTATGCAAGAGTTGGTTGATGCAGGTGGACTCATTGAGTTTGCTAAAAAAGAAATAGAACAGAAGGCAAAATAAATGAGTAAAAGTTATAAAATTGGTGTTATTAAGGGTGATGGTATTGGTCCAGAAATCATTGATGAAGCGATAAAAGTACTTGATGCTGTCTCGGTATCACAAGGATTTAACCTTAAATATGAAGAGATGTTATTAGGAGGCTCTGCCATAGATGAAACAGGCGTACCTCTCCCTGATGCCACTATTCAAGGTGTAAAAAAATGTGATGCTGTACTCTTTGGTGCGATAGGTGGCCCTAAATGGGATAAACTAGATAGATATCTACGCCCAGAATCAGGGCTTTTAGGACTAAGAAAAGAGATGGGAACATTTGCAAACCTTAGACCAGCGATGGTCTATGATGAACTTATCAATGCCTCTAGTCTAAAACCAGAAGTTATCCAAGGTGTTGATATTATGGTAGTACGTGAGCTTACAGGTGGTATCTATTTTGGTCAGCCTAGAGAACTTCATGCTGATAAAGCTTTCAATACGATGGTATATACCAGAGAAGAAGTTGAACGTATCGCCGTGGTTGCTTTTGAGATAGCGATGAAACGTGAGAAACGTATCTGCTCTGTAGATAAAGCCAATGTACTAGAAGTGAGCCAGTTTTGGAGAGAGATAGTAGAAGAGATAGCTGTGAATTATCCTGAAGTAGAATTGACACACATGTATGTAGACAATGCTGCGATGCAACTTATCCGTGACCCAAAACAATTTGATGTTATCTTAACGGGTAATATCTTTGGAGATATATTATCAGATGCCGCCTCTATGCTTTCTGGTTCTATAGGGCTATTGCCTAGTGCAAGTACAGGTAAAGGGGTAGGACTTTTTGAGCCTATCCATGGTTCTGCTCCAGATATCGCAGGACAAGGTATTGCCAATCCACTAGCTACTATCTCTAGTGCTAGTATGATGTTGCGTTATGCTTTAGGTGAGGTAGAATCTGCCAATCGTATCGATGATGCTATCAAAAAAGCACTCTCAGAAGGATACCGTACAGGTGACCTTGGGGACTTTGATGCCAAAGAAATTATGACATGTACTGAGATGGGTGACATCGTTGCTGACTACGCAAGTAGATAGTCTACCTATGGAAAAAAGAGCAAGGGTACTCATAGACTGTGAAGATGCCAAAGGATTGGTTTATCAAATCGCTAAAGTGTTTTATGATAGAGGTCTCAATATCGATACCAACCGTGAATTTGTCGATAAGCAAAATAAGCGTTTTTTCATGCGTACGATTGTGACAGGGGTTTTTACGATAAAAGAGTTAGAAGATGAACTTCAAAAGATTAGCCCTAAAGATGCACATATCAGAGTCATCGAACCTAGGGATAAAAAAATTATCCTTTTAGTGACCAAAGAGTCTCATGCTTTAGGTGATATCCTTATTCGTCATGCTGATGGTGAATTAGGTGCTGATATAGAGTGTGTGATTGCCAATCATAATACATTAGAGACGCTTGTACGTCGTTTTGATATTCCATTTTTTCATATCTCTGCTGAAGATATGAGCCGTGAAGCACATGAGTCTAAAGTGATGCAATGTATCAAACAATTTGACTTTAATTATATTGTCCTTGCTAAGTATATGCGTATTTTGACACCCACATTTGTCAAAGCCTATCCTCAAAAAATTATCAATATTCATCACTCCTTTTTGCCTGCGTTTATTGGAGCGAATCCTTACAAACAAGCTTTTGATAGAGGGGTCAAAATTATTGGAGCTACAGCACATTATGTTACCGATGATTTAGATGAAGGACCAATTATCTCTCAAGATGTCATTCCTGTGAATCACCGTTTGACATGGAAAGATATGCAAAGAGCAGGGCGTGATGGAGAAAAGATAGTGCTTTCACGTGCATTATCTTTGGTCTTAAATGATAGAGTCTTTGTCAATGGCAATAAAACAGTGATATTTTAAAGGAATGTGTACTTATGTTTAATATTGTATTAGTAGAACCACAAATACCACCCAATACAGGTACCATAGGTCGTCTTTGTGTCAATCTTGGTGCTACCTTACATCTCATTGAACCTTTAGGGTTTGATATCGATGACAAAGCAGTCAAACGTGCAGGATTGGACTATTGGAAAGAGTTAGATTTAATCGTTTGGGAAAGTTTTGATGCCTTTTTATCAAAACATCCTATCGGACAAAATACCTATATGGCAACAACCAAAACCGATAATCTTTACTTTAATAGTCCCTTTAAAAAAGATGATTATATCCTCTTTGGTTCAGAAACGAAAGGCATAGATGAGAAAGTCTTATTAGCCCACCCCGAGCAGTGTATTACCATCCCCATGGGAAGCAAAGGCAGAAGCCTCAATTTAGGAGTAAGTGTAGGCGTAGTTATCTATGATGCCCTACGCCAAAACTATGATGGTTTTGAGAAGATTACTATAGGGAATACATTGCAAGGGTAGGTTAAATCTCTCTAGTCTTTTACTCGTTAGCACCCCAAAAACCAAAACATGCTATAATCATCAAAAAAGGAACAAACCCCCATGAGATTCCTCAATATGAAAACAGATTACGCATTCAAAAAGGTATTTGGGTCTGAAAACTCAAAAGATATACTCCTAAGTTTCCTCAATGCTACACTAGAGCTACATTATCCTATAGCAGATTTGACCATTGAAGACCCCTATAATGTGCCAAAGCTTCAAGGGATGAAAGAGACAGCCGTTGATATAAAGGCTACCCTTAGTGATGGTTCAAAAGTAATCATAGAGATGCAGATACTCAACCATGATGGCTTTGAGAGTAGAATACTCTACAATACAGCCAAAAACTATGCCAATCAACTAGATAAAGGGGATAAATATACCCTACTAAACCCAGTCATAGCCCTCACCATAGTAAACTTCACTATGTTTGAGACAGATAAATATAAGTCTATCTACCAATTACTAGAAAAAGAGAATTTCTCTCAATATAAAGATGATATACAACTCGTGTTTATAGAACTACCAAAGTTTAATAAAGAGTTTGAAGCGTGTGAGAGTATAGAAGAGAAATGGATATACTTTATCAAAAACGCAAGAGATATAAAAGTCATGCCCAAACTCACAGACCCCAACCTCAAAAAAGCATTTGAAGTAGCCAATACAGCTTCACTATCTAAAGAAGAACTAGAACTCCAAGAAAAAAGAGAAGAGTTCATCTGGATGCAAAAGAGCAGTGTCGAGAAAGCAAAAAGAGAGGGTAGAAAAGAAGGCAGAGAGGAAGGTATGGAAGAGGGCAGAGAGGAAGGTATAGAAGAGGGGATAGAACAAGGTAAATTAGAAGAGAAACTAACTATCGCCAAAAACCTACTTGATATACTAGACAATGAAACTATCTCTCTTAAAATTGGGTTGGATATGGAGATGATAGAGGGGTTACGATAGGAAACTTTGTACACTCACAATTAAGAAAAATATTAATATTCATCTTGTTGAAGAAGGAAAAAGAAAAAGTATTGTGCTTCTATAATAATATAATAGTAAAATACACTCATATTAATTTAAAGGATAATCATGAAAAATATTTTTAAGCTCTTTATCGGTGCATTTTTAGTGCTAATGACCAATGTATATGCAGAGGAAACGCAAAATCTTCAAATATTTAGCGTAGATAATAGCAAAGGTGTCATCACTGCTAAAAGTATTGAAAAAGCTTTTAATGCCAATGGGGTAGTCGTAGATGTCAATAATGATATGAACTCTATTTTTTCAAAAAGATATGGAAAAGTACATCATAAAAACTACAATTTAGCGATATTTACAAATCCTAAACTTGTATCTAAACTGATGAAAAAATACCCAACTATTGGACTCATCACACCATTATCTATGTCTATTTATGAAGATGCGACAAAGAATACAATTAATATTTCTACATTATCATTGGCAGGTATGGCTAGAATTACCAACATACCTACTACAGATACAGATTTGATAGCCTATGCCAAATTGATAGATGTAGCACTTCATGCAGCATTACCAAACGGTAAGTACCTCGTGGTAAATCATCATACTAAACCTGCCTCAACATTGCTAACAGAGTTTAGTATAGAACTTGAACTTGAAGAGGGTGATACGTATGTCGATGCTAAAGAAAGCTTTAAAGAAGAGTTTGAAGGCGAATTAGGTCCTGTTGGATTTTTGATACCAAAGTCTTATTCCTTCGTTCATGAGGATTATGATTTTTTTGATACATACTCAATCATTAGATTTAATGCCATCTACCCCGTATCCAAAAATCATCCTGACGCAGGTGCTTATGCACCTTTTTCAGTAGTTATTTATAAGAAAAAAGATGAAAAGTCCACACATATAGCCTATCCTTCCATTGATAATTGGATAACAGGTCTTGATATTACAGACAAAGAGACTATCAAAGTAGTGAATCAAACACAGACGATGATCAAAACTATTTTGGAAGAACTTACAGAGTAGTTAGGGAGTATATTTATGGGTTTTAAACTCGTAAATATACCTTTTAAAAGGTATATTTTTAATTCCCTGTATAATTTGCACCTCTAATCTCACCTGTGACACTTACAAAGATATAAAGGGTTTGTCTTTTTACATTTTTGATGCGTATATTATCAAAACCTACTACCCAATCATTTGTATCTCCATAATGTGTTTTCCCTATTTTTGAAATAGGTAGTTTTTGCCAACTAGGAGATATTTTTTTTGCTAAAATTAAGCGTTTAAGTTCTTGTATTGCTACTTTTTCAACCATTTGTTTGCTAACTTCATTTTTAAGATGTACATGACAATTTGCATGATTATGAGTGGTATTATGCTCAGAATGTTCTGCTTTTTGTGTCTGTTGGCTACTGGCATAGATACTACTAAACCCTAGTCCCAAGGTCACTACGGAGGCTTTTATTAATTTTATCATTATTTCCCTTATTATATTTATATGATAAAATTATAACCAATTTAAACACAATATCCAAAGTACTGCTGACTTCTCTTGAAAAATATATACTTAAGTAAGGTTAGGAATTTGGCTTGATATTGAATGTTTTTGTACCTGCGTTTCTTAATGTGTTGAAAGGTATTGATAGGTGCTTTATGTTTGTTTGGATATAATAGAACAAATAAAATCAAGGTAATATATATAATGTCATTTTCAACTTTGGGCTTGTCCCCAACCTTACTTAAAGCGATAGAAGAAGTAGGCTATACAACGCCTACACCGATACAAAAACAAGCCATTCCTGTGGTCATCGAAGGACGTGATGTCTTGGGTGCTGCTCAGACGGGTACGGGGAAGACAGCAGGGTTTACACTGCCACTTCTTGAAAGACTTTCTCAAACACAGCCTCAAATGAGAAAAAAACAAATTCGTGTGTTGGTGCTAACACCTACGCGTGAACTAGCAGCACAAGTAGCCCAAAGTATCAAAACTTATGGTAAATATATGAAGTATAGTTCTATGGTTATCTTTGGTGGTGTGGGGATTAATCCTCAGTTGGCTACGCTTCGTAGAGGGGTAGATATAGTTATAGCTACCCCTGGTAGGCTGTTGGATATCGCTTCACAAGATGGGATAGACTTTTCAAGGGTTGAGTGTCTTGTATTGGATGAAGCTGACCGTATGTTAGATATGGGCTTTATCCGTGATATTCAGAAACTTATGGGAATGATGCCTAAGCAGAAACAAACATTGCTCTTTTCTGCCACTTTTTCTCCAGAGATAAAAAATTTAGCATCAGGACTACTTAAAGACCCCGTACTTGTAGAAGTAGCACGTGAGAACTCTACAGCAGGGCAGATAAGCCAAGTGGTGCATCTCGTGGATAAAGGGCGTAAGCGTGAATTATTAGCACAGCTCATCAAGACGAAGCAATGGAAGCAAGTATTGGTCTTTACGCGTACCAAGCATGGAGCAAATAAACTTTGTAAACAATTAGAAGAGTACTCTGGTATCAAATCTTCTGCCATTCATGGGAACAAATCACAAGGTGCCCGTACCAAAGCACTAGCAGACTTCAAAGCAGGAAATATAGAAGTACTTGTGGCTACAGACATCGCAGCACGTGGGATAGACATAGACCAACTTCCTCATGTAGTAAACTATGAACTCCCCAATGTTCCAGAAGATTATGTACATCGCATAGGACGAACAGGACGTGCAGGGATGAAAGGGGAGGCTGTCTCTTTGGTCTGTATTGATGAGCATGAATTACTTAGAGCCATAGAGAGGTTTACGAAGTCTAAGATAAAACAAATAGATATAGAAGCCTTTAGACCAAACCCTAGTATAGTAGCTGAACCTATCCAAAATGGTAGAGGTGGTGGAGGCAATAGAGGTGGAAACAGAAACAAGAATAATAGTAGCCAAAACAGTCGTAATGGAAATAGAAATAAAAAACCAAGAGCTAAAGTAAATAGCACTACGAGTGAAACAAAAACAGAGAATAAAACCCAAAATAGTAGAAAAGATAAACCTAGAAATCCACAAGCTGAGAAGATAGGCTCTAACCTACAAGCCAAATTGGACAACCTAGATAGAAAACCAAACTCTCAAAATAGAAGGAGAAGATAATGAAAAAAATATTTAAATTAACCGATGAAAAAAGACATGAAGATCGTGTTTTAGAAGCAGTTAAAAATGAGATACGTAAGTATGTCAAACGTGAAAAAAAGAAAGATTTACCAGATAAATCGACCATGTATTGGGACTTTGATTGTAAAGTAGGGGCTACAGCAGAAGATGCTAAAGTAGTTACGTATGAAACTCTCATCAAAGAGCTAGATGCCGTCAAAGCCACAGCTGTTACTGAGTGTTATGTAGAAATGATAGCCAAAGCCGTCAACAAGCCTATCAAAGAAGAAAGTACATCAGAAGAAGAATAGTTTCATAGATAGAGAAGACTTTAGAGAGTTTGCCAATACACATCAAACATTGTGGGAAGTCTTTTGCTAAGTTTTAGCTATCTTTAAAGCTAATACTGATAAAATTTCTTTGTTAATAAAAATTATTATATAGGAATTATCATGTTAGTAACAAAAAAAGCTCCAGATTTCACAGCAACAGCAGTCCTTGCAAACGGTCAAATAGTAGAAGGTTTCAACCTTATGGAAAACCTTGGAGAAAAAGGTGCAGTACTTTTTTTCTATCCACTTGACTTTACATTTGTATGTCCTTCAGAAATTATCGCATTTTCAAAAAGAGCAGCAGACTTTAGAGAAAGAGGCGTAAACATCATTGGTGTATCTGTAGATAGCCAATTTTCACACTTCGCATGGAGAGAAACACCAGTAAATGAAGGTGGTATCGGTAGAGTTGATATGCCTCTTGTTGCTGACCTTAACAAACAAATTGCTAGAGATTACGATGTTCTTCTTGATGATGCAGTGGCACTTAGAGGTTCTTTTTTGATAGATGCTGATGGTACAGTAAGACATGCTGTTATCAATGACCTTCCATTAGGACGTAATATTGATGAGATGCTTAGAATGGTAGATACTATGCTATTTACAAATGAATTTGGTGAAGTTTGTCCTGCTGGTTGGGTCAAAGGTGATGAGGGTATGAAAGCAGACACAGAAGGTGTAGCTGAATATCTTGCAAAACACGAAGACGACCTTTAGTCGTTGATATTTCCCTTTATGGGGGAATATATAGATAAGTATATATGCATATATTTATCTATATATCTATAATAAAATAGAAAGGAAAGAGATGAAAGATTATGCGATACTACTTAAAAATACTGGTCTAAAAGCCACATTTCAACGTATAACCATAGTAGAACAAATCGAAAAACATGGGCATATCTCTATTGAGTGTATCTATGATGTTGTGGTAAGCATATATCCTTCTATTTCGTTGGCTACGGTCTATAAAAATATCCTTTTAATGGTAGAAAAAGGGGTGCTTGTAGAAGTACCTATAGCAGGAAAAAAATCTAAGTATGAGTTGGCTAAAAAAGACCATATTCATCTAGTATGTACAATGTGTGGAGAGGTAGAAGACCAAGCCCATCAAGACCAAATAGAAAACCTTTTTTACAGTATATCTCAAAAACAAAATTTCATTGTAATCAAACAACAGGTAAATCTTTATGGTATTTGTGATACCTGCCAAATAGAAGAAGCTTCATAGTAGTTTTTTACTATAATAGTATAAAGGAATAAAAATGATGAAACAATTAAAATTAATCGTATTAATGAGTATCTTGTTTAGCAGTATGCTATTCTCAGCAGGTTTTTTTAATGAAGACAATGCCAAGCAAAAAGCAGAATATCTTGAAAATGCTAGATTGTGTAAACTATTTACAAAAAAAGTAGAAAAATATAGAAGCACGATGCGTGATGATATTTTAGCCACGGCATCCCTAGCATCTTATGAATATAGAGCAAAGCTTTTTTGCAAAAAAGCAGAAGAAGCCAAATCTAAAGTTAAAGTAAAATAATTTAAAAAGAGGTAAAAATCTCTTTAAAAACCTGAGGGATACGAGAAGGTTTTTTGGCGTGTAGATACACCAATGTAATCTTCATACTAAACACCTTTGTCTCTTCTTTCCAAATCTCTTGTAGCAGTAGTATCGAAGAGTTTTTAAGCGTTAGTAACACTGTCTTAACTTCCAATATATCCCCCAAAGTAGCCGTAGCCACAAAATTAGCATCTATAGTACGCACCACAAATCCACTACCTTCACCCAAAGTAGGACTCATCCCCTGAGCAAAAAACACCTCAGACCTAGCCCTCTCACAATACTTGATATAATTCGCATGATAAACAATACCCCCTAAATCAGTATCTTCATAATAGACTCTTATTTTCATTTTTTGTCCCATGTTTCCCATAATGGTGCTTCTGCGATAGGTGGGAATCCGTCTAGTATCTCTTGGGGTTGGAATTTTGGTTTGTAGGCGAAGGCTTTGCATCCATCGACCCAATAGCCCAAATAAATCCATGGAAGTTCTAGTATCCCTGCTAGTTTGATTTGGTAGAGTAGGGAGTATGTCCCTAAGGAAAGGTTAGCATAATCTGGGTCATAATAAAAATAAATAGAAGAAACTCCATCATCTAAAATATCAATCAAATCCACACCAATGAGTTGTTCATCTTTGATATAGAGTACTTCTTTGCCAAAATCATGCGCACCATCTACAAAATTCTCTTGGTATTCACGTTGGCTGATATTGCGATGTTTCCAGCCATCAGTACGGTTTTTAAAGGCATGGTATTTGTTATAAAGAGTGATATGTGCTTGAGATAAAGAGGGTTCTTGTACGATGATTTGTGTATCTGCGTTACGTCTGATTGCTTTTCTTTGTGATTTTGTGTAGTGATAGTCTGTGGCATCAATACGGATACTTTTACATTCATTACATCCATTACAGATAGGATGGAAAAAATATTTGCCAAAACGTCTCCATCCACGAGCGATAACAGCTGTAGCAAATTTTTTTGAAGCATCAGCTACATATTTATAATTCATACGTACTTTGTTAGCAGGAATATAGGCACAGTCATAATCAAGCATAGAAAAATCGGTTGATGTTGGATTTAGTAAATTTAAGTTTTCATTCATAATTGTCATTATAGCAAAGTTGTAGTAAAAGATTCAAAGAGTTATGTTGTTTTTCACAAAAATATTATAAAAATAAGATATAATTAATCTTATTAAAATGAGGTAAGTCATGGATAAAATAAGCAGTGAAGTTGAACCTGTAGAAATAGATGTTCAAAAAGTGTTTTTTGATATTTATCAGTACAAATGGATGATACTTCTCTCTATGCTTATTTTTGGCTCTATCGGTAGTTATTATGCGTATTTTTTACCCAATGTATATAAAGCAACGGCTTCTATCAAAGTAGGGGTAGATAAAGATGATTATGCAAAAGATGTGGTTTCTATCGCTATGGGTAGAGGGGCTATCAATGCCTCTACAGAAAAAGACCTCATAAAATCACGTTATCTTTCAGATAAAGTATTGCAAAAGATGGATTTTCGAGAGCATTATTATGAAGTAAAGCATTATCGAGCTACAGAAATCTATAAAAATTCACCTTTTAGCGTCTCTATGACACGTGGTTATGGTATCTTATTTGATGTGCATAGCATAGATAAAACACACTATCGATTGATGATAAAAGAAAAAGGTTTCTTTAGCAGGTTATTGGGAAATACCTTTAGTTATGATAGGGTACATGAATATGGAGAAAAAGTACATACTTCTACTTTTTCATTGATACTTACTAAGAAGCATGATAGCTATGATGCTGAATATCAATTTCTTATCGATGCCTCACGTCGTACCTTTGGGAGAGTCTCTGTGGTACAATATTCTGAGCATTCTACTATCTTACAAGTCTCAGTAGAAGATACTGTAGCCCTTCGTTCTCAAGAGTATGCCAATGCCTTAGCCCAAGCTTATATCCAACAAAATATAGAAACCAAAACGCAAGAAGCTACAGAGCGTTTGTCTTTTATCGAAAAACAGTTATATTCAGTGTCTCATAATATCGAAACATCTGCTTCACATTTGGAAGATTTTAGAGAAGAGACTAAAGTGGTCAATGTAGCACATAATGCAAAGACTATTTTAGCACGTATTGATACCTATGAGACAGATTTGATGAATTTAGAGATAGAAGAAGCGATGTTAAAGGCTTTTTATACAGACATTCAATCTGCTAAGAAGATAGAAACACTCTCTATCTCAGGTGTGGCAAAGGAAGAGTCTATTTTGGCACAATTGATGAAAGAGCTTCAAGAAACAATCATCGAAAGAAATACATTACGTCAAGACTATACAAATTTACACCCTGTAGTAATTCAAAGTACCCACAAGATTAAACAGTTAAAAAATAGTATTAAAGAGACCAGCTACAATTTAGTAAAAACCCTTGAAAAAAGGAAATATTTACTCACTACTAATATTGAAAAACAGCGTAAAAAGTTACAGGTTTTACCTGAAAAAGAGCGTCAATTTGGACAATTAGAGCATAAATTTAAAATGCATGAAGAGATTAATAGCTATCTTTTGAAACAAAAATCTGAAGCTCAAATGGTAAAAGAATCAAGTATCTCTAAAAATAGAATGTTAGATTTGGCATTGCTTCCTACCTCTCCTATCAAACCAAAACGAAAATTTATTGTAATGATAGGTTTTTTATTAGGACTTGCTTTGGGTATACTTTTTGCTTTTTTGAGGGTTTTTTTAGATACCAAGATTAAAGATGAAAGTGATGTTTCACAATTAGTAGCATACCCTATCTTAGGGACTATTCCTCATATCAGAGATAAAAAGAAAAATTTACCCAAAAAAATAAAGGTATTTGAAACACCCAAATCTTCTGTAGCAGAATCATTTAGACATTTACGAGGTAGCTTAGAGTTTATGCGTCAACAAGAGGGCTCACAAATTATTTTACTTACTTCTAGCGTAGGACAAGAGGGGAAAACTACGCTTTGTACCAATCTAGGGGCTATTATGAGCCTTTCTATAAAAAGAACAATTATCTTAAATCTTGACTTTAGAAAACCTACTTTACATACAAGATTTAATCTACCAAACAAGATAGGGTTAAGTGAATTACTCAATAAACAAGTAGCCTTAAAAGATGTGATACAGTGTACGCAGTATCCTTATCTTGATATTATATCTTCAGGAGCTATCCCTCCTAATCCTAGTGAACTTATACACAATCAAGGTATTTATGGTATTCTTGAAGAGCTTAAAACAGGCTATGATATTATTATTATTGATACCCCTCCTATTGGTTTGGTGACCGATGCTAAGGAGTTGATGCATTATGTAGATATAAATCTTTACATTGTAAGAGCAGACTATTCTAAAAAATTTTTTTTAAAGAATTTAATAAAATTTAATAAAATAGAAAAATTATCCAATTTAGGATTGGTACTCAATGATGTTAAGAAGAAAAGAGGAAGCTATGGATATTATGATGGGCATGGGTACTATGAAGAAGATGATACGTAATCAACATAATGTGGATGATACTCCTATGTTAAATATAGATTTACATTCACATCTTATCCCTGCTTTAGATGATGGGGCAAAAGACATGGATGAGAGTTTAAAACTTCTAAAAGCTTTGGAAGAAGCAGGGTATTACAAACTCATTACTACACCTCACATCATGATGGATAGCTACCGAAATACAAGGCAAACTATCATGAAAGGGTTAGAAGAACTTCAAATTATGGCAAAACAAGCAGGACTACGGATAGAGATTGAAGCAGCAGCAGAGTATTATCTTGATGATGAATTTATTACACATATAGAAAAAGGTAAACTTTTAACCTTATCCAATAAATATGTCCTCTTTGAAACCTCTTATATGGCAAAGCCTTTAGACTTTGAGAGTATGATAGAGAAACTTATCTCCACAGGTTATACCCCTCTTTTAGCCCATCCTGAGCGTTATCGTTATATAGAAGATTTTGAATTAGAGTATAAAGCACTCAAAAAATTAGGTATTTATTTTCAGGTGAATATCAACTCTTTTGGTGGTCATTATGGTAAAGATGCACAAGATAAAGCCATATTTCTAAGTCAAAATAGTATGATTGATTTTTTAGGTTCAGATGTACATCATCTGAAGCAAGTGAAGACCCTTGTAGCGATAAAAGAGACACAAGTTTATAAAGATATTTTTAAGAAAAATCTTATTTTAAATAATCTTTTATAAATCTTCTATCTACTCTTTTTGTATTTAAGCACTTGTACTATAAAGATGTTTTGCTTTTTGAACATGAAAATTGAGTCCAATTTCTTTTTCGGTACAGCCTAAAGCAAGTGCTACCATTTGAGGCATGTGAAGTACAGGGAGTTCTACTTCTCTTCCCATGACTTTAGAAATGCTTCCTTGGTAAGTGTCCATTTTAAGATGACAAAGAGGACAAGGGGTTACCATAAGGTCAGCCGAATTATCAATGGCATCTAAAAGGGCATTTCCCGATAAAACTTCTGAGGCATGATTGGCTTGAAGTTCTACATGGAAACCACAGCATTTATTTTTACTCTCATAATCGACTGGATTCCCTTCTAGTGCAGAGATAAGTTTGTCTAAAGAGTTGGGAACATAAGGGTTTTCTCCTCCATTTGACGTTTCATGTAATTCTGATGGTCTAATATTGTGACAACCATAAAAAGGTGCAATATTGAGATGACTCAAAGGCACAGTAACTTTTTCTTTGACATTTTCCAGTCCATATTCATCTATAATTGCATAGAGAAAGTGTTTGATTTCTGATGTACCTTTGTATTCTAACCCAACTTCTGCTAGTTTTTCATTGACTCTAGCTTTAAGTGCTGCATCTTTGTCTAAAGCATGTTTCGTCATGGCAGAATTAAGCTGACAGGTATTACAAATCGTAATCATCGTAAGTCCTAGCTTTTCGGCATAACAGATATTTCTTGCATTGAGAACATGGGCTAAGAACTCATCAAAATCTTGAAGATGTGAAGCACCACAACAGGAAGCTTCTTCTAAAATCGTAATTTTAATCCCTAGTTTATCAGCTACGGCTAGTGTAGATGAAAGTAATTCAGGGGTAGATTGTTTGGCTGTACAGCCTGTAAATAGTGCATAATGTAATTGTTCGCTCATCTTTTCTCCTTATAGCTTATTGGTTTGTGAAATTTTAATGAGTTTTTGTACTTCATCAAGATTTTTAATTTTAGGGATAGAATTGATAAATGGAATACCTGAATGCCAATGTATTTTACCCACTTTAAGCATTTTAACAGCAGTACCTATATGTTTGTACATACCTAAATAACCCTCTGAATAGGTAACAATATCGGCTTCATCTAAGTATCCTGTCTTCTTTATGCCTCTTAAAAAACCTTCAGCGTGACGTGTAGCGATATTAGAAATAGCGACACCATGTTCAAATTGCATATTGTGAAGTTTTCCAATCTTTTCGATAGGATTCACTTCTTTTGGACAGGCTTCAGCACATTCAAAACATTTCACACAATCCCAAACACCTGCACCTGATTCAAAGGTAATCTCAAGACGCTCTTGTGTGGCTTCATCTCTTGTATCAGCTGTAAATCTATACGCAGCAGCCAAAGCAGCAGGCCCCAAAAAAGCATCATTGACTTCAAGGGCAGGACAGGCATAATGACACGCACCACATTGGATACAAAGGTCTGCATCAAGCAAGGAGTTAAATTGTGAAATAGACTGTTTGCTCTCTGTTTGAGGAGTGGGGTCTATGTCTGCTACAATATAAGGTTTCACTTGTGCATGTTTTTCCCAAAAATCTGATTTATCAATAATCATATCTTTGACTGCACGTTTTTTGCTACTTGGCTCTAGTGTGATGTCATTGTCAAACAAATCCAAAAGTTCAATGGCATTTTGTTTACATGCCAAAACAGATTTACCGTTGACTTTAATGGCACAAGCCCCACAAATACCATGGCGACAAGAACGTCTATATGAAAAACTTCCGTCATGTTCCCATTTTATTTTATTCATAAGGTCAAGGATAAGTTCATCTTTGCCTACTTCCATTTCATACTGTTTTGTGTATGGTAAGTAATCTGTTTCAGCATTAAATCGCCATGCTTTGATGGTCACTTTTCTTGTATTAGATGCTTCATTTATCTGTACTTCACTCATTATAACCTCCTTAATATGTTCTTTCTTTAGGTTCAAATTTACCCAATGTCACTTCACCCCATTCATGGCTCATGTTAAAGTCTTTGTCCATGTATGCGTAGGTATGTTTAAGATAATTTTCATCATCTCTTGTAGGGAAATCTTCACGAAAATGACCTCCACGGCTCTCTTCACGGTTTAATGCACCATCGACAATAAATTTAGAAAATTCTAACATGTGACTAAGTTCAATTGCTTCTTGTAAGTCGGTATTAAAAGTATTAGATTTATCATCAATACGAATATGGTTAAAGCGTTCAAGAAGGTCATCTATGAGGGCTATTTGCTCTTCTAGGGATTCTTTGGTTCTAAATACACCAGCATTTTTGGTCATACCATTTTGAAGTAGTTCTCTTAGCTTTGGTACAGATTCACAGCCATTAGAAGTTTTGATTGTATTCATCTCTTCTAGCATTGCATCAGCATCAGAAGGTGCAGCTTTTCTAAGTGTAATGCCTTCATCAATTTTTTTCGCCATATTTTGACCTGCGTGACGACCAAAAAGTAGGGCTTCAAGTACAGAGTTCGCACCCAAACGGTTTGCTCCATGTACAGAGACACAAGAACATTCACCTGCTGCATAAAAACCTTCCACAAGTTCTGTAGGAGATTTTTGTACTTCACAGTTAATATTTGTAGGAATCCCACCCATAGAATAGTGTGCTGTTGCAGAGATATGAATAGCTTCTTTGAGCATGTCTTGCCCTTGAAAAGCAATAGCTAGTTCACGTAATTCAGGCAAACGTGTCAAGATAATCTCAGGGTCAAGATGTGTAAGGTCAATATTGACCGATTGTCCATCTTTTCCAACCCCTCTACCTTGACGTACTTCTTCCATAATCGCACGGCTTACCACATCACGAGAAGCTAGTTCCATAGCATTAGGTGCATATTTACTCATAAAACGTTCACCTAAAGAATTAAATAAACGACCACCTTCTCCTCTAGCAGCTTCGGAGATAAGCACCCCAGAACCACCTAGCCCACTTGGATGAAATTGTACAAATTCCATATCTTCAAGAGGCAAACCATGACGTGCTACAATAGAAAGAGAATCTCCTGTATTGGCATGGGCATTGGAGTTAAATCGATAGGCACGTCCATGACCACCCGTGGCAAACATCGTAACTTTTGCATTAAAAATAGCAGGTTCTGACGTACGAATATCATAGGCAGCAACACCTGATACTTTGCCATCTTTGTAGATTAAATCAGAAGCATACCACTCATCAAAGACTTCAATCCCTGCTCGGTGGGCTTGTTCATAAATCGCTTGAAGTACAGCAAGACCTGTTCTATCTTTGGCATAACATGCTCTAGGTTTTGATTGACCACCAAAAGGACGGATAGCGATATTTCCTTTTTCATCACGTGAAAAAGTTGCTCCCATTCTCTCTGCCCAACGCACAGTTTCTGGTGCTTTGCTACATAAAAGCTCCACACAATCTTGGTCTGCTAAATAATCAGACCCTTTGACTGTATCAAACTCATGAAGCTCTGTAGAGTCTCCTTCTCCTAATGCTGCATTAATACCACCTTGGGCAGCACCAGAGTGTGAACGTAAAGGGTGAAGTTTTGTGATAATCGCTGTCTTTTTTCCTGCCTCGGTTAGCTCTTTGGCAGCTGCCAAACCAGCCAGTCCAGAACCAACGATAACAGCATCATATTCGTAGATTTTAATATCTGAGTTTTTGCTCATAGAAGTATGTCCTTTTAGTAAAGATAATAGCTCTATTTTAGCATATTTTCTTTAATATTAGGCTTCTATCATATTACTTTGTGTGATAAAATCTTTGGCCAAAAGAAGCTCTAGTCCTATCATTTTTCTTCCTATGATATTTTCTATACTTTTAAAGTGGGTTATAAACATGTCATAACTAGCTTCATCTTCTACTATGAGTACTTCTGCACCTGCATCATAAGCATCTAAGAGGGTTGTACCTGCTTTTTTGAGTGCCAATGCTTTGTTATCTGCGAGTATTGATACACCTGAGAGTTTATTTTTTCTACTCATACGAATCTCTTTTGTACCCATATCTACAATAAGTTTAGAAATATTTGTTTCATTATCAGTATCTAACCCTGCATAATAAGCAATTGTTTTGTCTTCTAGTGCTTCAATAGTTTGGGCTTTTCTTGTAGGTTTAGTGAGTGTTTTTTCTTCTTTTTTAGTACAAAAACGATTTTTAATCATATCTAAAATTGATGGGTATTCATTGTCATCACTTTTAGCCATTACTTTGAGTGCTTCGATAGTCTCAGTATGGTCACTCTTTCTAAAAAGATTATTTTCATATTCACAGTCAAATAATCCAGAGTGTACAGAAGTAATAGCATGGAGTATCGCTTCTTTATTTTCATTGCCTTGGCTAATCATTTTATGTGCTAAGATTAAAATAGCATCCCCAATATACTCTCTATCAAAGTTTTCTGTCTCAGAAGCATAATGTAAGGCATAGAGGGTTTTATAATAGGCTAAATCTTGTTCTGAGGCGTATGGTGCTAAGAGTGCATAGCTTTGCATAAAATCACTATCATTGATATGAAGTCCATTGTTAGAACGGTAGGTATTGGCAGGTTCTATACATAAATCTGTACCAAGTTTGTCAACAATAGTACCTACGGTTTCTTTTACATCCACAATAAGACCATTTATCTTCATAATTAATTTTTGTTTTGGGTAAGAAAAATCACTATTTTTTTCTTGGATAAGAGCCAATAGGGCTTTGCTTTTAGTTGTGTTTTCTACTTTTAAAGTAAAGTTTTTATAGTAAGGAAGATAATCTGTTTTTGCATTAAAAAAAAATGCTTTTATTGTAAGTGTATGTGACATAAAAAAGTCTCCAATTTAAAATATATTAATTGGAGTATACCTTAGGAGTCGTTTAAAAGAGCATATATCATGCTTTCTAATAAAAAAGAGAGTTCATATCGTTTTTATTGTTACGATATGAACAGTTTTATAAAATTCTTGAATGAAAAAATATTAAATTTGAAGTAAGAAAGTATTCGCACTTGTGTATTTATCTACATTTTGTGCTCTAAACTCAGAGGTTACACCATCATGATTGACATCAGCATTTCCAAAACCATATTTGAGTGTATCTGTTTGGATACCACCTTCACCTACAACAACCGTATGAAATAAATCACCTACAATAATATTGGCACCAAAGACAACGCCTTCTGTAAAGTCACGTACATCTTGGTCTCTATAGTCATACTTTGCTAAGAGAAAATCAAGTTGTAATCTTGTCCCTTGGTCTATCTCTTCACCAACAAAATAGACGTATTCTTGACGAATTGTTCTCTCAGGGGTACCTGAACAGTCACTTTTTCTATACTCTTCACTAATGATAGTCATAGTGCCTTCTGGGTCAAGGGTATGGTCAAATGCCGTACGAATGATATATGAATCACCTGTTCCTGCTTGGATACATGCTACTGTAGAACCACCTGTTGTTACAAAACCTTGGTTTAAGTAAGAAAATCTTTCTCCCATATTGTCAGCAGTTGTGTTACTTGCACTTTTACTACTACCACATCCTACAGCGAGACCTAAAGAAAGCATAGCAACCAGTGTCAATTTAATTCTTTTCATAATGATAAACCTTTTGTATTTTAATAATTGTATAGTATTACATATTTTTATTTAATTTAACCTTTGTATTAATTAATATTTAATTATTTTAGAAATATAATTATGATTACTATGGTACAATCTCTATTATGAAAAATATAGATAAAGAACAATACCTCATAGAGAGCCTAAGCTCCAAATATATCGGTGATGATGCAGCAGTAGTAGGCGATACGCTTTACAGTATGGATGCCTTTTTTGAAGATGTCCATTTTAAACGCTCATGGATGAGTGTCGCACAGATAGGACGCAAAGCCATGCTTGTCAATCTCTCCGATGCCATTGCGATGAATGCCCAACCTCACTATGCACTCGTAACAGTTTCTATCCCTCCTTCTCTTTCTTTAGAAGAGATAGATAGCCTAAGTAAAAGTATGGAAAAAACAGCCCAAGAGTATGGATGTGAAATTATCGGTGGAGATACCATTGGTGCTGATAAATTACATCTTTCTATTACTATTATCTCTAAAAGCCAACATCCTCTTTTGCGTAAGGGTTTAAAAGAAGGAGATATTTTAGCTTTTACAGGTATGTTAGGAGAAAGTAAACGTGATTTAGAAGCACTTTTTAGAGGAGAACAAATAGCCCAAAACTCACGCTTTTTAGAACCCACACTAAGGGCTGACTTTATCGCAAAAGCACGACCTTATTTGCGTACAGGTATGGACATTTCTGATGGACTCTTTTGTGATAGCAACAAACTACTAGAGATTAATAATTTAGGCTTTGAAAGTATCATTACCATTGAAGATGCTATAGGATTAAGTGCAGAAGAGTATGAAATGCTTATCTCTTTTGATGCTTGTCATCTTTCTTCTATTGAAGCTATCGCCTATGAGACGAAGACACCTCTTACACTCTTTGCAAAAGTGGCTCTCAATAAAAAACGCTTTACGTGTAAGAGCCATCATTTTAAAGAGGAAGATTAGTGCCATCTATTTTTCTTTTTTCTGCTTTTCTTTTTTCTTAGTAGGGCTTCTTTTACTTCGTTGATAAGTAATGTTGCCTCTTCATCAAATACAAAAGTACCTTTGTAATTTTCTTCTACTTCTTGGATATATAAACGATACGCTTCTTTCTCTTCTTGGGTTTTAGGGGCTTCAAAGAGATATTTTACAGCACTATCACTGTCATAGTTTTTTCTTTGGGTTTCTATATAAAGACGACTCGATACACGCAAAAAAGTAGCGTTAGGCTGTAGTTCATAGTGGATAATACGCGCACCATAAGGGGCATCATATTTTCTACCTTTTCTATCCCAAAAGCTATAGAGCATGAGAGAAGTACCATTGATTTCATAGCTTCCTTGTTTGATACTTTTATCTGCACATCCTCCTGTTGTATCTTCCAATATATGGGTAATTTCAAAGTCCAAATCAGTCTTGTCTTCTTGATACAAACGCATGACTTTTCCTTTGGAATTATAGATGTTATATTCTTCAATACTTAGTTTAAAATCTTGATTTGCAATGCGTATAGGTGTAACTGTAGCACAGAAGAGAAATGTTGTTGTGATAGATAAAAGAAGTAAAATAAATTTCATGGGTATAAACCTTATCAATGTGATGGTGTTGTTCTACACGCTAACTCACTAGGGTAATCACGTGCTATAGCTATAGATTTTGCATTTTCGCTCAATGTATGACTATCTATCTGTATATGAGGGCTAAAAATTCTTTGACCCAAAGAGCTAGACGATATATAGTGTAATGTGATAAATTCTTTGGCGATGCTGTCTATCATATCAAGTACAGAAGAGACTTTGACTATCTCACATCTGGCATAGCGTTCTTTAGGAAAAGAGACTTCTGCTACACGAAGCGTTGGGTCATCTCCTGGGATTTGTTGTGCACCAAAAAGAGGTTTTGAACCTACTCTGGCTGTCGTAAAACTAGGGATAAATTGAGATAAATGTTTAATGGCTGCGTTTGTACGCTCTTTGGTTTCTTCTTTTGACCATGAATTTTCTATCTTTTCCATAAAGTCTTGACCTAGTTGAGGCTGACAACTTAACGCTGTATTGGCAACAAGTCCATCTTCGTAGAGGGTAATATCTTTGGTCATACCATGAAGCTGAAAATATCCATGAGGGTAGGGTGTAAACTGCCCCATCCCCTTAGGTGTACCACGCTCCCCATGAAAAATGATTTCAGGAATACGTAGCTCATTGTAGTGTGTACATCGGCTGATATAGGCTGCTTTAAATTCGACCATTGTCTTACATGGTGTACCTAGCATATCATCTATTTTTCCCGATCTAAATCCTCCTGCGTTAATGAGATAGTCAAAGGACTCTGTATGCTTTTGTTTGTCTTTGGTATAACTTACATTCCATCGTTTCGTATGCTGCTCTTGGGTTATATCATGTACGAGGGTTTGTGTGTGTAGGGTAACAGATGCAAGTTTTTCTAGGCTTAGGGCTATACCTGAAGCTAGTCTAAAAAGATTGAGTCCATACTCTTGTACCATGATAAGAGGAAATTGAACTTTATCTAAGTCTATGTTTTGTGCTACAGGTATCATCCACTCATCACAGCTTTGGGGCAACTTTTTAGGGCTTTGTGCTTTGAGATATTCTATTTGTGCTTTATCATAAATTTTATAATAATTTTGACTTTTACCTAAAACTTGGTTTTTAGAATCTTTTTTTATGAGTAACTCATACTCTTTTTTGAGTAGTTTTAGACGAGGTAGTAGGTCTTGGGGTCTATATTTGTCTTCTTTAGGTAAGACAATTACCGTAGGACGATAATCCACAATATAAGGATAAAAACGTAAAAAATCTATGGATTGTTTCAGTAGGGTAATACATTGTGTATCTGAAATTTCACGGTAAAGATTACCTCCTGCGTGAAGATGACAAAAAGGAGGACCACTCACAAGGCTTGACTCTTGCTCAAAAAGGCTAATATTTACACCTAATTGACCAAAGTACAGTGCTGTACTAGCCCCTGCTACACCTCCACCTACTATAGCAATTTTGGCGACTTTAGCTTTTTTGGCTTTTTTATTACACATAGTTTAAAATTTCTCCAAAATTATCTATGACTACGGTAGGCGAATGTAAGGTAATATCTTCACCATAATTATAGCCATAGCTTACAGCGATACTTTGCATCGCACAGGCATTGGCAGATAAAATATCATTTTTAGAATCGCCAATCATAATACTGTGTTCTATCGCAATACCTAACGTCTTACACACGTGTAGCAGTGGGGCAGGGTGAGGTTTTTTTTCTGTTAATGAATCCCCACCTAAGATAAGCTCAAAGATACCATCAAGTCCTAATTTTACTAAGATAGGAGAGACAAATTCAAAAGGCTTATTGGTTACTATCGCCAAATGATAGCCTTTTTCTGTGAGTTCTTTTAGTGTCTGTGTTACCTGTGGATACGCCACAGTTTCTTCACAAAGATGATGGGCATAAAAGGTCAAAAATATATCTAAAGCATTGGCAACAAGGGCTTTATCTAAAGCTTCATCAATAGTACGTTGCCCAGATAAAGCACGTTTGACTAAGGTTAATGCTCCATTGCCTACCCATCCATGTATGATTTCTAGGCTAAAGGTATCACGATTTAAGGTCGTGAGTGTATGATTGATTGCCAGTGCCAAATCTAAAGCAGAATGAATCAATGTGCCATCCAAATCAAAGATGAGAAGTTTTTTAGTGTCAAATTTCAAATGTGTAGCCTTTATATGTTATCGTTATAATTTTTATTGATTATACATATTTTAGCTAAAAGTGTTATTATCCTATTAAGGCACTACACAAATCAAAACGGTTGTGTGTCATTAAATGCACTTTACCATGGACTTCCATCATCTCATTAAAGATACGTTTAGACAGAGCAAACCCAATTTCTTGTTCTTTCTCTTCTCCATCCATAGAAGCTAGATTCATTTCATCTATAATCACTTTAGGTACAGAAATCCCTGGGACTTTGTCATCGATAAAGTTAGCAGTCCTTGCCCTAACAATAGGAAATTGTCCTAGCACTAAATGGGCTTCTTTGGCAGTTTCTCTAATACTTATCTCTTTGGCTTCATCAAAGAGTGCCAACAGTTCTTTGGCATTCTCTAGGTTATAGACAGGTTGGGTAATAATCGCTCTTGCCCCATAGTTTAGCTTTTTTACCATGCGTTTTTTAAGGCTGTTCATATCCTTTGCCGTGGCATTGCTTACAGCAAAAGGGTAGATGGGTTTAGGAGTAGGTTTGAGTGCTTTGTTACTATAGTCTACACCTTTGTTGAGGTGATGGATGATACTTAGTAATAAAGTAGAATCACGCTCTAAGACACCTTTGACATCAGGTTGATCCGAAAATTTAGCAGGATCCCCCGTGAGTGCCAAGATACAACGCAAATCAAAATCATTTGCCCCCAATAAAGTAGACTGTAAAGAGAGCTTGTTTTTATCACGCATACTCATCGTAGCGATAACAGGTTTTCCAAAGGCTTGTTGGACTTTAATAGCCGAGAGTACGCCAGACATTTTGAGTTTGGCTAGGGGGTTATCTGTACATGAAAAGCCTGTGACTTTTTCATGTAAATTATATTTTTTTATATCTTCTATCACACTGTTGATAGACGCACCATGAGGGGGATTTATCTCCACGGTAATAAAGTTTTTTTCAAGGCAAAGGACATCACAAAATTTTTCAAACATATTAATTACTTCTTTTTTAGATTTATGGCTATAATTCTATCTAAATAATACATAGAGGTATATAATGAAGAAATTAGCCGTATTTGATTTTGATTCCACATTGATGGATGGTGAGACGATTGACTTTTTTGCCCAAGAGTTGGGTTTTAAAGATAAAGTGGTGGCTATTACCAAACGTGCCATGGCAGGAGAGCTAGATTTTTATGCCTCTTTAGTAGAACGTGTCTCTTTACTCAAAGGATTACCCCATAGCAAAGTAGAAGAGATATGTCAAAATCTTCCTATGATGAATGGTGCATCAGAAGTGGTAGCAGGACTCAAAGCACGTGGGTATACGGTGGTTTGTTTTTCTGGAGGTTTTAGAGATGCTACACAACCTGCTTGTGCAACATTAGGCATTGATGCAGATTTTTCCAATTTTTTACATGCAGAAGAAGGGATACTTACAGGGGCTGTCGGAGGAGAAATGATGTATTCAAATGCCAAGGGCGATATGATAACACGATTGCAATCACTCCTAGGGATTGACCGTGCCAATACTCTAGTAGTAGGAGATGGTGCAAATGACCTTAGTATGTTTGCTCATGCAGATACCCGTGTGGCTTTTTGTGCTAAACCTATCTTAAAAGAAGCCGCAACACATTGCATCGATGTCAAAGATTTAAAAGAGATTTTGAAGATAGTGTAAGGCTAAGTCTTGTAGCAAAATCTTCAAAAGAGGGCAAGGAGAGCAGGGTTTCTCTTTGTTGTACTCCCCACATCGGTTCAGGAAAATAATTATCATTGCTAAAACGCGCCATAATATGCCAATGTACATGAGGCATATAATTACCAAAAGAAGCAATATTGATTTTATCAGGGGTATAATAGAGTAACATCTCTTTTTCTATTACATCAAGTAATGTATATATTTCTAATTTAATATTTTGAGGTACTTCGCTCATCTCTTTATACTCTTTTTTGGTAAAAATCATAAGCCAAGGAATTTGACTCTCTTCTTTTTGAATATAAATTACTTCATTTTCATAGAGTATTGACATTAACGTATCCTTTGTATCGTTGTTTTACCTAGTTTATAAATAGTCGAAGCTTCTGTTTTTTGATTTAGAGGGCTAATAATAATATCGGCACTATTTTTAGCAAAGGTTTCATCATAGCTATGAGTACTAAGATTGGCAGAAGTGGTATATGCCCACTTTATACGGTCTAAAAGTAGAAGATGATGCCTATCATATATGATACGATAAGAGTGTGTATTTGGAAAGATAAAAGTGGTTTTAGTAGAGCGTCTGACTCTGTTTTTGTGTAGTGTAGGTACACGCGTGAAATTTTGAAGTGTAGCCATAGAATTGACAGCTTTAATATAGTGTTTATGAGAAGGACGCTTTTTTATTTTATCAAGTTTTTGAGGATTTTGAGACACAAACCCGATAGAAGTATCGGTTTGTGTAAGAAAAACGGTATCTTTTAGCATTTTTAGGCTAAATAATCTTGCAATGCTTTAGGGATAAGTTCCCCATTTGTGGCTTTGAGTTCTTTAATTGCCATGGCTGTAGCACGGGCTGCTGCTATGGTAGTAAAATATGCTACATGATTGGAGAGTACAGATTGTCTAATACTTTTTGCATCGGTTTTAGAGGCTTTGTCATCAGAGGTATTGATGGCTAAGGCTATCTCTTCATTTTTAATCATATCATCAATATTTGGACGACCTTCAGAAATTTTTAGTACTTTTGTAGATTTTACTCCTGCTTCTTTTAATGCTCTATGTGTGCCTGATGTGGCAACAATTTCAAAGCCTAAATCACTAAACATTTTTCCAATTTCACCTGCGTGAGGTTTGTCAGTTTGTGTTAAAGAGATAAAAAGTTTCCCTGAAAGAGGTATATTGTTTTTAGAAGCAAATTGACTTTTGGCAAAAGACATACCAAAATTATCTGAAATACCCATCACTTCACCTGTTGATTTCATCTCTGGCCCTAAGATAAGGTCAGACCCAGGGAGTTTGTTGAAAGGGAAAACAGCTTCTTTGACAGCAACATGACCTTTAAGATTAGGTTCCATAATCTTTTTATCAAAGTTTACCACATTAAACGTATCATAAAATTTTAAGGCTTCTTTGAGGTCACCTTGTATCATTACTCTTGTGGCTACTTTTGCTAGAGGTACACCTGTGGCTTTACTCACAAATGGCACAGTTCTTGATGCTCGTGGATTGACTTCAATCAGATAAATCTCTCCTTTATGGATAGCATATTGGATATTCATCAACCCCACTACACCCAAACCAAGGGCAATTTGGGCTGTTTGCTCTTTGACTTCATCTTGAAGTTCTTGTGAGATAGACATTGGAGGCAAGGAACAAGCAGAATCTCCAGAGTGGATACCTGCTTCTTCAATATGTTGCATGACCGAACCAATATAGACATCTGTACCATCACAAATTGCATCCACATCAAGCTCAATGGCATTGTCTAAAAATTTATCAATCAGCACAGGTGCATCATGGGAAACGCTTACTGCCTCATCCATATATTGTTTGAGCTCTTTGTCATGATAAACTGTTTTCATACCACGACCACCTAGTACAAATGAAGGACGTACAAGTACAGGATACCCAATGCGATTGGCAACAAGAAGGGCTTCATCTTTGGCAAAAACGGTACCATTTTCAGGTTGTTTAAGTCCCAAATTATCGATAAAAGCAGAGAAAAGTTTTCTGTCTTCAGCAAGGTCAATGACTTTTGCTGTAGTTCCAGAGATATTAGCACCAATAGCTGTGAGTCGTTTGGCAAGTTTAAGAGGTGTTTGTCCTCCAAAATGTACGATAACGCCATCAGGCTTCTCTATATCAATAACATTTCTTACATGTTCAAAATCAATAGGCTCAAAATAAAGAATATCCGAAGTATCATAATCAGTCGAAACCGTCTCAGGGTTACAGTTATACATGATGGACTTTACACCCATATCTTCAAGTGCAAAAGCAGCATGAACACAACAGTAATCAAACTCAATCCCTTGACCAATACGGTTAGGCCCTCCACCAATAACAAGTACTTTTTTCTCTTTTACTATCTCTTCTGTTTGAGGTAATTGTGTAATATTTGTCGTAGAATAAAGATAGGGTGTAAGGGCTTTAAACTCAGCCGAACAGGTATCTACTTCATTATATTCTAATCGAATATTAAGTTTTTCTCTGGCTGAATAAATATCATTTTCATTGAGATTAAGGCTCTCTTTTTTGTTGATAACTTGTGCAATCATTTCATCAGAAAAACCATCGGCTTTGACTTCTCTAAGACGTGTGGCATCAGAGAGTAGGGCAATATCCATTGCTTTTTCAACAAGCATAAGTTCTTCTAGCTGATAGAGAAACCATGGGTCTATTTTGGAGAGTTCAAAGATCTCTTCTGCACTAAGCCCTCGTCTTAGACCTTCAAAGACATAGAGCATACGGTTTTCATTAGGACGACGAATTTCACGTAAGAGTTCTTCTTCATCACAAGCAATAGGATTAAAGCCAATGAGTCCTGTCTCTAGTGAACATAGTGCTTTTTGGAAAGATTCTTTAAAAGTTCGTCCTATTGCCATGGCTTCACCTACTGATTTCATTGCCGTAGTCAAAGTAGAGTTTGCAAGAGGGAACTTTTCAAAGGTAAATCGTGGTAATTTAGTCACAATATAATCAATGACTGGCTCAAAAGATGCAGGTGTACCTGTGATGTCATTGTCTATCTCATCAAGGGTAAATCCAACGGCTAAAAGTGTGGCTACTTTGGCAATAGGATACCCCGTTGCCTTAGAAGCTAGGGCAGATGAACGTGAAACTCTTGGGTTCATTTCAATCACTATCATACGTCCCGTATCGGGGTCAATAGAAAACTGTACATTAGAACCCCCCGTATCTACACCAACTTCTCGTAAAATTTTGAAAGAAGCATCACGCATATTTTGGAACTCTTTATCGGTAAGCGTAAGGGCAGGAGCGATAGTAATCGAGTCTCCTGTATGCACACCCATGGGGTCAAAGTTTTCGATAGAACAGACGATAATACAATTATCGGCTTTATCTCGAATCACTTCCATCTCATACTCTTTCCAACCAAGCATAGATTCCATGACTTCAATCTCATTAATAGGACTGGCATCTATACCTTCTTTGGCTAGAACTTTGAACTCTTCCATATTATAAGCGACACCAGACCCACCACCTGCTAAGGTAAATGAAGCACGAGAAATAACAGGAAAACCTATCTCTTTAGCCACTTTCATGGCTTCTTCAACAGTATAGGCATTGGCACTTTTGGGTAAGTCCATACCTATTTTTACCATAGCTTCATTAAAAAGATGTCTGTCTTCACCTTTTTTGATGGCATCGGGATGCGCCCCTAAAAATTCAACATTTTCAAGCATCCCTGCTTCGTACATATCCATAGCGACATTAAGTGCTGTTTGACCTCCCATTGTGGGTAAAATAGCATCAACATTTTCTAATTTGATGATTTTATCAATAATTTTAGCTGTAATAGGTTCTACATAAGTTCTATCAGCAAACTCTGGGTCGGTCATAATAGTAGCAGGATTAGAGTTGATAAGAACGACTCTATAGCCTAACTCTTTGAGTGTTTTGGCCGCTTGTGTACCAGAGTAGTCAAATTCACAAGCTTGTCCGATAACGATAGGGCCTGAACCGATAAGTAAAATAGTGTTGATGTCATTGCGTTTTGGCATGGAGAATTACCCTTAGTTTTTAGTATGATATTATAGCAAAAACCCCTTTAAAAAAGGTCTAAAGTATCTGTATCAAAGTTATTAGGAGTCTTAATTTTTTTAATTTTTTCTTTTACTATAGGCTTTTTCTCTTGCTTCTTCTTTTCTTTTTCTTTTTTAAGACTATTTATTTCAGATGTAGGCTCTGGTTCAATGCTCTCTTCTTGTGTTTGATCTACACGAAGAGGGATACTAGATACCAATGGTTCTGTACTATTTTGTTCATTCATAGGGCTAAACATTTTTTTATCTTTATTTTGGAAATCTACAATAGAGACAAGAGATGTTTCTTTTTTCTTAGTTAAATTTACTTTAGTATTATCAAGTCCTTGTGTAAGTGACGGTTTTGCATTATGAATGAGAAAAAATGTTTTTGGATGAAAAATATCACTATAGGTTTTAATATGTGCAACAGTATAAGAACTTTGAACTTCTATTTTACTGACAATACCCACAGGTATATCGATAAAGAAAATATCATCAAGCCCAGATGTCATGACTTTATCGCCTACTTTGATATTGTGCCATTTGGGTATAAACTTAATAATCATCTCATTTTGGCTATGACCTAAGGCAATACCAGGGGCTTTGCTCTCACCAATAAACACAGAAAAACGGCATTTTTTGTCTGATGTGAGATAGCCATAGAGTTGGTTACTACTTACTTTGGCAGTACCTGCAACAACATTTTTTTGGATAATACCATAGAGTTTATCTTCTACGAGTCCTTTAGGCTTTGTTAAGATTACTTGTGAAAAAGTATTGAGTTTGACATAAGAGATAGTTTCTACGATAGAGACAGAAGAGATAGGTAAAGTATCTAAATCTGGCAATATATCATAAATACTTTTGATACCTTCAATATAGTGCATTTGCTCTAAAAGACGTTTATTTAAGTGACGATTTTCCAAACTTAATTTTTCGATAGACTCTTTTTGAAAAATATAAGAATGGCTTTTGTTGCTTAACTCTTGGGTAAAACTTTGATACCCTTGTTTGATGGGGTTAATCGTATCTAAGAGTGCAGTAGTAATACCAGTATCTTTTCTTGATAAAAGTACTGTGAGCATAAATAATACTACAGCAATAATAATAAGTCTAGTCTTCATAAGCCATTTGTTGGAGTAAATCTATCTCATCAAGAGCAATACCTGTTCCTTTTGCTACAGCAAGTAAAGGGTCTTCAGCGATATACACAGGAAGTTTTACAATATCAGAAAGATATTTATCCAATCCTCTAATCAATGCTCCTCCACCTGTAAGGATAATACCATTTTCAACAATATCACCAGCAAGTTCTGGAGGGGTTCTTTCTAGCACATCTTCTAGGGCATTAGCAATCTCTTCAAGAGAAGCTTCCATTGCTGCTCTCATGTGTTCTGAAGAAACTTCTATCGAAGCCAAACTTCCTTCTACATGGTCTCGACCTCTGACGGTGGTCACTAATTCTTCTTCCAAGATAATGGCTGTACCTATTTTGATTTTTAACTCTTCAGCGACTCTCTCACCAATCAATAGATTAAAATTCTTTTTGATATAATCAATAATTGCTTGATCCAAAGTGTCTCCAGCTGTACGGATAGATTTAGAAATAACCAATCCACCTAGAGAAGTGACACCAATTTCTGTCGTTCCTCCACCAATATCTACCACAAGGTTACCATTGGGGTCTTTGACGGGAATACCAGCACCAATCGCTGCTGCCATTGGCTCTTCGATAAGATAGACATATCTAGCACCTGCATTTTCAGCAGAGTCTTTGACTGCACGGCGTTCAACCTGTGTAAGTCCATAAGGAACACAGATAATAATACGAGGAGAGAAAAAACCTTTTCTTTTGTGTGCTTTTTCTATAAAGTATCGAATCATCATTTCAGTCACTTCAAAATCAGCAATCACACCATCTTTCATCGGACGTATTGCCTTGATGTTACCTGGTGTTTTACCTACCATATCTTTGGCTTCTTGACCCACTGCTAAGATACGTTGTTGACCATGTTTATCATATTGAATTGCCACGACAGAAGGTTCATTGATACTAATACCTTGACCTTTGACCAAAACCAACGTATTGGCTGTTCCTAAATCTATTGCTAAATCATTGGAGAACATTCCGAGTATTTTTTTTAACATTTCTCTTTTCCTTTAATATTTATACTATTTTTCTTATGCTGTTTTTTTATCTTTGATATAGAGGGGTTTTGCACCACAACTTACCACATCTTCTGTAATAATGACTTCATATCCAACAAGTTCAGGTAACTCATACATAATATCAAGCAATATCTCTTCTAAAATAGAACGTAATCCTCTTGCACCTGTTTTTCTATCTAAAGCTTTTTGTGCGATAAGGATGAGAGCATCTTCTTCAAAACTAAGCTTTACTTCATCAATAGCAAAAAGTTTTTGATATTGTCTTACCAATGCATTTTTAGGTTCAACCAAAATACGCACCATGTCTTCTTTGCTAATCTCACCTAAGGTAGCCAATACATGTAAACGTCCAATAAGCTCAGGAATAAGCCCATAAGAGACCAAATCATCAGCTTCTACAAGGTGTAAAAGGTTTGCTTCTTCTTTCTTAGAACGTTTTTCTTGTCCAAAGCCTAAAGTATTTGCCCCTAGTCTTCGCTTTAAAATATCATTGAGTCCATCAAATGCTCCCCCACAGATAAATAAAATATTAGAGGTATCTATCTGAATAAAATCTTGATTAGGATGTTTACGTCCCCCTTTTGGTGGGATGTTAACCACAGACCCTTCAATGAGTTTAAGCAAAGCTTGTTGTACACCCTCGCCACTTACATCACGTGTAATCGAACGGTTTTCACCCATACGTGCAATTTTATCAACTTCATCAATAAAGACGATACCTTGTTCTGCTTTTTTAGGGTCACCATCAGCGGCCATGAGCAACTTAGTAAGGATATTTTCTACATCTTCACCTACATATCCTGCTTCTGTAAGGTTTGTGGCATCAGCAATGGCAATAGGTACATTGAGAAACCTAGCAATAGTCTGAGCCAAAAGTGTTTTACCAGACCCCGTAGGACCAATGAGTAAAACATTTGATTTTGATATTTGTGTATCATCTTCTTCTATCGTATCTTTAAAGAGACGTTTATAATGATTATATACAGCCACTGAAAGAGTCTTTTTGGCTTTTTCTTGACCTATTACATATTCACTTAACATACTGTCTATCTCTTTTGGTGTATAAAGTACATGTGTTTCTAACTCTGTGTTAGAAGTATCTGGGTCTTCTTCCCCAAATAATATTTTGTGGGCTGATACAATACAATTAGAACAAATATACGCACGTTCCCCTGCAATAAGTGGATTTTCTTCACTCTCTGCTGTTTCGCAAAAGCTACATGCTTTAATACTCATAATTTAACCTTTCTTGATTCGTGTAAATGGAATACCTCTTTTGGAGGTTTTAATAAATTCACAAAGTTTTCTGACCTTATCCGATGATGTAGACTCAAAAATTTCTTGTGCCACTTCTTGTAAGGGCTTACCTTGCTCAAAAAGTGCTCTATATGCTAGTTTAAGTTGATTGATGTCTTCTCTTGATAGATTTCTTCTTAGCCCTGTAAGGTTAAGCCCTCTGAGTGTGGCACGGTTACCCTCCACCAAACAATAGGGGGGTACATCTTGTGCCAAAGCACTCGCTCCTCCGACCATTGCATAGTCCCCAACATGCACAAATTGGTGTATAGGGGTAAGTCCACCTATGACCACATGATTACCTAGTTCTACATGTCCTGCGAGTGTTGCTCCATTGGCTAAGATACAGTGATCTGCGATGATGACATCATGCCCTAAATGTACATATCCCATAAGCAAATTATGATGCCCTATCTTCGTCACAGAACCTCCCCCTTTGGTACCAGGGTTGAGCAGGGTAAATTCTCGAATAGTATTGTTGTCACCAATAATGAGTTGTACAGGCTCACCATCATATTTCAAATCTTGGGGGATACTTCCTATGGTAGCATGAGAAAAAATACGATTGTTTTTACCAATCGTTGTATCTCCCTCTATCACGGCATGAGATGCTACTGTTGTGTTAGAACCAATAGAAACCTTAGACCCAATATAAGCAAAAGCACCTATAGAGACATTTTCTCCCAAGATAGCACCTTGCTCAACCACAGCAGTTTTATGTATAGTAGGCATCAAAGACTATTTATCTACAATCATAGCTTTAAGTTCAGCTTGAGCCACCAATTTGTCATCTACATAGGCTTTTGCATCAAGTTGCCATACAGCACCTTTATTTCTCATTACATTGATTTTGTAAATCAATTGATCACCAGGGGTAACAGGTGCTCTAAATTTGGCTTTATCTATACTCATAAAATAGACTACTTTGTTGGCTATTTCTTCTTGTGTAGCATTGTCCATACTCTTAAAAGCCAATACACCACCTGCTTGTGCCATACCTTCTAAAATCATCACCCCTGGGTAGATAGGGTGTCCAGGAAAATGCCCTTGAAAAACAGGTTCTGAAATAGAAACATTTTTAAACCCTTCTATATATTCACCTTTAGTGAGTTCTGTAATTCTATCGACTAAAAGAAATGGGTATCTATGGGGTAGTATATTTTGTATATCAACAACATTATAAATCATACTATGAAGACCTTTGTATAAAAATTGCTCAATTCTATCTAAAAATTAGTAAAAATTGGGTTATTTTAATATCAAAACTTCTTTTACATCGCTATATGTTTTACTTTGACACAAAATTTCAATCTTTTTATCAGGTATCGTATCGACCACCACAATACATGAAAGGTCATAAGGTGTGAATCCCATTTTAGAACGTACTTGAACTTCATCCAAAAAAGGAGGAGGGGCATAGAGTAGCTCTGTGACACTAGTATAATCGGTTTTTGCTAAATGATTGTAATATGCTAAGGTAATAAACTGTACTTCATCACGATTCATGTAGTGGATACCGTTGATTTTATACGCTATTTTACCACGACTATAGTCACCTTTGAGTGTTGAATAGGGTAAAAAGTGTGCTGCTACTACTTCTTTTCGTACACGTAAAAGTCCAGAGATTAAACGCCAATTTAAAAAGCGTTGTTTGATAATTTGGTGAGATACACATTCATCTTCTAGGATTAAACGCTTTTCATATAATGCGATACGCTCTTCTATAGATTCTGGTTGTACTTGTTGTGATAGAGGCGAAAAGAGTTCATCGGCTAGTTTGGATTGTTGCTCACGTTGGATATTGAGTCCGAACATACAGCCACAATAGTTTTGGCGATAAAGAGCATTCTCTTTTGCTAAAATATTTTGCTCTTGTGTGCCTGATGCTTTACGATAATCAGGGGCTATAAAAGCAATCCCTTCTCTTTGTGCTAAGGCATCTCCTGCAATTTGTAGTTGTTTGAGTGATTTTTTAGGACTTGTGAGAAGTGTAGAGGTAAAGCTACTCTCTCCTAATGCCGAAGCTTTTTGGGCTGAGACTTCAAAACGTCTATCAAAACAAACCCCACAACGAGAGCCTTTTTCTGGTTCATGCTCCAATCCTCGTACAGCTTCTAGCCACTTCTCTACATCATACTCACCCTCAATAAGTCTAATCCCTAATATCTTACAACTTCTCTTTACATCGAGTAAACGTAAATAATATTCACTATAAGGATGTATATTAGGGTCATAAAAAAACCCTATAAGTGTCTCATCAGGGTACTCTTTTTGAAGCTTTTGTAAAAAGTAATGACTGTCTACAGAACAGCAGATATGAACCAACATAAGAGGTAGCCTTTAAAACGTGATTTTTTCGTATTGTAGTATTCTTTTTTATGATTGTCAATAGTAAAATATTATCATCCAATTCTCTTTATGGCTGTGACAGGTACTTGTCCCTTCTATATTGTTGGATGTTAAAAAATAGGCGTTACTTTCTCTAACTGCCTCATTTTTTTAATATATTCTCTATATTTAAATTTCTTAGCCATCTCTAAAGTATATTTATCTCGCTTTACCGTATCTAAAAATCTATCCCGTATGATAATCTCATCTTGTGTCTCTATAAAATCTAACAACTCTTGATTATCTAACAATGCTTTTATCTCTTCTCTTGAAAGATATGTATTTGTATAGGTAAAATATGATTCATTTGTCATTATATAAGACCCTCTAATCCTACTTTTTCTACTCTTTCCAGTAATTCTTTTATATAACTGACTCACTTCTCTTATCACATACCCTCTTAAATAGTCTCTCTTCTTCCGATTATATTCCATTTCATCATATATAGGGTCTTTTTTTAATATCTTATCAAATTTCCCTTCATCACTATAAAGAGTAAACATAATCCGTGTTAAATACTTCTTGATAAAGACCTTATAAAGGGACTCTACATCTTTATACTTCTTACACTCAGAATACTTCAAAGTGCCAAGTACTTGATTTTGTATATGTTCTATTCTGATAAATACTTTAGCATCATATACATTTGAAAGTACTTTTTTATTCTTTCCACTCCCTCTCCTATCCATAAGATTTTCTCTATAATCTAACCCTAGATAATCTTCATCAAAACGCTCTATACAAAGCAAGGCAAAACGATACTCTACCCTTGATTTAAAAACCTCATACTCACTCTTGGCTTCTATAAAGTCTTGCATACTTCTCTCAAATTCTTCTTTATAGAACGCACTGATAGCCCTATTGTCATGGGTTTCTTTTAATTGTGTTGCTTTTGTATCTCCAAATATACTGCGTTTTGTTAGATTAAAATCTGTTTTTGTGATGAGTTCTTCTACATACACTCTATCTTTCAAACTAAATCTAACTATTACTCGTAATAAAGGTCTCTCTTTTGAAGACACTAGCACTAAACCATGAGTATCATTTCTAGTTGTATAATATGTATACTCAATAGAGGGCTTCTGCATCAATACTTTTCGTAATGTTGAAAATTCTATTTTATCTACCTCTAATCTTGTGATATTGACCTCTTGCCATGCCTTATCTTTGGGCTTCCATTTATCAAAGAGTACAGAAGAAAGCGTATTTTCAGGCTTTTTGTATTTTGAAACCAATGCCTTATCTATTATCTTACGCACCTTATTTTGCATCTCTATAGAAAGATTATCTTCTACTTTTTGGAAAGAATGCCTGGTATCTATTCTATTTTTAGATTCCCATGTAGAAATATATCTTTCTACATACGCAGAAGAAAAAGTCATGCTAAAAATACTCAAAACAATGATTAAATTGATAAAATAGTTTAAATTTTTTCTAAAAAATCCTTTTTTCTTCTCACGATAAAAAACGATAATTTCATAAAATATAAAAATACTTAGTACGATTAAATGTAATGTTGAAGACCATAAAAATAAAGCATGATAGTCTGAACCATTTCTTATAATAAAATAAAGAGGAATGACAAAAGGTACATAGACAAAGAATAGAAGACTAAGCAGAAAAAGTATGATATTTCGAGAAGAGATAATGATTGCTACAGGTGCAGAAGCAAATAAAAAAATTGTCAACCAAAAGCTACTGATATGTAATATTTCTGAAACGATGTCTACCATAACATGACCTTTTTGTATTTTAGAGTTAAATTTTGGGTTTAGTTATTATAGTCAAAGTATCTTATTCTAAATTAAGTTTACGATGCTATAATTTCGGCATACGGTTATACTGTATTGAAAAAGCCAAATTCATCGAGAGGTGGGTACGGAAAGTCCATGGGTCTCACGTAGACAGCCAGACTACCAATAGCAAGTTTAACTTCTATCTTTTGATAGTTATTCAGCTTCTATTATTTAAGTATTTTAGTGATTTGTCTGTTTAACTTATTTATGCAAGTTAACATTCTTTTCCCTAAAAACATTTGTTTACTCTTAGAGTTGCTAGATAGACAATCACTAGATACTTAATTTTATAAATTCTTATTATCCCTTTTTTTCACTCATTTACTTACTATTCTTTATTTTCATTAGCTATAATTCTATCTAATTATATTTACGAGGATTTCAGATGCAGTTCATAGAAACACGAGGAAATGATGGTACAAAGCCATCATCTGTACTATTTTCAGAAGCAATACTTAGCCCAAGTGCCAGTTTTGGTGGACTTTATGTACCCCAAACATTGCCTAATCTTGATAAAGCTTTTTTAGAGGGGCATCTCTCTAGCCACTACAAGACATTGGCATTAGACTTTTTAGAATCATTTGGTATTGATATAGAAACGGAGGTACTCAAAAGTGCTTTAGATAGATATGATGCCTTTGATGACCCCTCTAACCCTGTACCTCTCTCAAAGATAGAAGACGATTGTTTTGTCTCCGAACTATACCATGGTCCTACACGAGCCTTCAAAGATATGGCATTACAGCCTTTTGGTTATGTCCTCTCTCGTGTTGCACAAAAAAAGGGTGAACAATACCTTATCATGGCAGCCACATCAGGAGACACAGGCCCTGCTACACTAGAGACTTTTAAGAATCAAGACAATATACAAGTAGCATGTCTCTATCCTGATGGTGGTACGTCAGATGTCCAAAGACTACAAATGGTCACAGAAGATGCCAAAAATCTCAAAGTCATAGGGGTAGAAGGCAATTTTGATGATACACAAAATACACTCAAAGATTTACTTGCTTCAGAAGAGTTCAAAGCACAATTAGCCCAAAAAAATATCAAACTCTCAGCAGCAAACTCTGTAAACTTTGGGCGTATTATCTTTCAAATTATTTATCATATTCACTCGTATTTAGAACTTGTAAGAAAAAATGAAATATCTATGGGCGAAAAGGTTTACCTTGTTGTCCCTTCAGGTAACTTTGGTAATGCTTTGGGTGCATACTATGCCAAAAAATCGGGACTCCCTATAGAAAAAATCCTTATCTCTTCTAATAGTAACAATATTTTGACCGATTGGATAAATAATGGTACCTATGATTTGACAACACGAGAGTTGATACAGACAGACTCTCCTGCGATGGACATCTTAAAAAGTTCTAATGTAGAGCGTATCATGTTTGATAAATTTGGTGCAACACGTACCAAAGAACTCATGGAATCTTTAGCAAATGACGGTAAATATCAGCTAACTAAGAGAGAATTGGCACAGTTACGTGAAGATTTTGATGCCTCTTTTTCAGATGATAGCGAATGTGAAGCCGTAGTAGGGAACTATGCCAAAAAAGGCTATATTATGGACCCTCATACGGCTACATGTATGAAAGCCTACGATAGCCTAAGAGAAAAACCACTCAAAACGATTGTCTATTCTACAGCTGAATGGACAAAGTTTTCTCCCTCTGTAGCCAAAGCATTGGGTCAGCACGTGACAGAAGACACCCAAGCCCTAAAATGGGTCAGTGACAATACCAACGTCACAGTACCAGCGATGATAACCGAACTCTTTAGCAAACCAGTGATACACACAGTCATCGTACCTAAAGAAGGTATCCAAGATGAAATGTTAGGGTTTTTGTAGCCATTAACAAATCACAAGATATTGATAGTGACATGATATTTTTATGCTATAATGATTTAAACTAAAATCATAGGTATTCTATCATGTCACTCTTTCAAAATTCTGTACTTCGTCAGCACTTAGAAAACATCAATCATAGCGAAGCACTCCACGCTTTTGAAGTCTACAAAGAAGCGTTTCTTCCTAAAATAGCAAATATCAAAACATCCAAAGAAGAGCAGTATCAGTATGGTTTTCTTGATGATTTGTTTGTCAAAGTCCTTGGCTATACACTCAACCCCACACCCAACTACAACCTCATAGCAGAACAAAAAAACCTAAGCGATGCTAAAAAGGCAGATGGAGCAGTGCTTAAAGATGGTAAAGTCATAGCCGTCATAGAACTCAAATCGACCAAAACCAAGTCTATGGATAAGATAGTCAATCAAGCCTTTAACTACAAGCATAGCCATCCTACCTGTAAGTATATTATCACTTCTAATTTTGAGAAATTACGTTTTTATGTGGAGCATTCTGATAAGTATGAAGAGTTTAACCTTTTTGAACTCGATGTTGAGAGGTTTACACTACTCTACACGCTACTCAACCAAGAGAGTATCTTTGCCGATGTGGCACTTTCTCTTAAAAACCAATCTAAACTACAAGAAGAGAATATCTCTAACGAGCTTTACAAAAAATACGCCACACTAAGAACCAATCTTTTTGAGAATATTATCCAAAATAATCCTAGTATAGACAAACATATCTTACTAGAGAAGACACAAACGATACTTGACCGTATGGTATTTATCTTTTTTGGTGAAGATAGGGGCATACTCCCTCCAAATACTATCAAGGATATAGTAGAACATTATGAGGGAGATATAGAAGACAGGGAGCTTTGGCACTTTTACAAAATCTACTTTAATGCTATCAACAAAGGCAATGCAAAACTCAATATCCCAGAGTATAATGGTGGATTGTTTGCTACCGATGTGTTGTTGGACTCTCTTGTGATAGAGTCTAGTGTACTAGATACTTCGCCGTTGTCATTGAGTGCCTATGACTTCAACACAGATATAGACGTAAATATCTTAGGGCATATCTTTGAAAACTCACTCAATGACATAGAAGAGCTAAAAGCCCGTATAGAAGATACCAATTTTGATGCCAAGCAGTCTAAACGTAAAAAAGATGGGGTATTTTATACACCTGAGTACATCACTAAATACATCGTAGACCATACCTTAGGTGCATTGTGTCACAGTAAAAAAGAAGCATTACGTTTAGATGATGTAGACATCCTCATACCCAAAAACCCAAAAAATCTTAACAAGGGTGAGCGTAAACAAAAAGAGGCTCTTGATGCATACCGTGCCTACCTTTTAGGACTCAAAATCCTTGACCCTGCTTGTGGAAGTGGAGCATTTTTGAACCAAGCACTAAACTACTTACTCGAAGAACACGCGTTTATAGATGAGAGTATCAAAACCCTCATGGGTGGCTCGGTTCTTGGGCTATACGATGTAAAAAAGGGCATTTTAGAAAACAACCTCTACGGCGTAGACATCAATGCCGAAGCCGTAGAAATAGCCAAACTCTCACTATGGCTTAGAACCGTAGAGAGTGGACGAAAGCTAAACAAACTAGCAAACAAGATAAAGGTAGGAAACTCGCTGATAGATGATAAGTCTGTAGCTTCTGATGCCTTTGTGTGGGAAGAGGAGTTTAAAGAAGTCTTTGAACAAGGTGGGTTTGATGTTGTGATTGGGAATCCTCCGTATGTGCAAGTAAGGGTATTAGATAAAGAACATAAAAGTTTTTTTGATGCAAAATATCAATCTGCGTATAAACAGTATGATATTTATATATTATTTTATGAATTAGGATTAAATATATTAAATGATAATGGAATTTTGTCATATATTACTCCCAATAAATTTTACCTAGCAGATTATGGAAAGAATATTAGAAAGTATATTCTTAATCATAGCTCAATACTAGAAATAGTAGATGTCTCAATGATGAATATATTTGCAGAAGCATCTGTTTATCCAACAATAATTAATTTGAAAAAAGATATAAGTGTAGATAATATTATTGATATATATCCTAAGGTAACAACACAAGAAGAATTAGCACATAATAAAGCATTACAAATAGAACAAAAAGAAATTAATAATGAAGCAAGTGATTATATTATTAACTTGAATATAGAAAACCGTTTCTTACTTGAAAAAATGGAAAATAAAGGGAAGCCTATTGGTGATTTTCTTAAAATATCTCGTGGGTTTAGACCACCAAAAGAAGAACTTGTCACACAGACAAAAGTTGATAATTCATACCCTTATATAATTGGTACAGCATTATGTGGTGCTTACTGTTTAAATTGGAGTGGTGATAGAGTAATTTATAATGAAAATGAAATCCCAGAATCTAAACCTTTAAATATATTTTTACAACCTAAAATTTTAATACGTGATATAGGCTTAAAATTTAATGCATATTTTGATGATAGTAATTTATTATGTTTGAAAACGATATATTTTATATATGATGCATCAAGTGATGAATTGAAATATATAACTTCTTTATTAAATTCCAAATTATTAAACTTTTACTTTTCAGAAAAATATTCTGCAATGCATATTTCGGGTGGATATTTAAGGTTTCGTAAACAATTTATTGAAAAAGTGCCTGTAATATTAAGTGATAATAAACAACCATTTATTGAAAAGTCAAATATTATGTTTGAACTAAACAAAACCTTCCAAACTAAAAAAACAAAATTCCTAAAAAGAGTAAAAGACAACTTCGACCTAGACAAACTCAGCAAAAAACTAGAAGCATTCTATGAACTAGACTTTAAAACATTCCTCAAAGAATTAAAAAAGAAAAAAGTAACCCTAACCCTCATACAACAAGACGAATGGGAAGAATACTTTGAAAGCTATCAAAAAGAACTACTAGAAATCAAAGCCAACATAGACACAACAGATAAAGAGATAGATTTGATGGTATATGGGCTTTATGGGTTGAGTGAGGATGAGGTGGCTTTGGTGGAGGGGAGAGGGTAAAAGTATGACAATTTGACATACTTTTAAAGAATTTATAAAAATGAAACTATAATGATATGAGGAAAAAAAATGAAAAAACCAAATTACAAAAGACAAAAAGCATTATTGGCATTATTAGATATGTTTGATGGAAAACTTTCTAAAATAGAACTACAAAAGTATATGTTTTTGTATGTGCATGAATTTAGTACAGATAAACACTATGCATTTGTACCCTATCACTATGGTTCATTTTCTTATGAAATGTATAAAGATTTACATACCTTAGAAAGAAATGGGCTTTTAAGTATGGGTGAGAAGCAGATAGAGACTACTGTAAAAGGTTTTTTTGAAGATGTTTCATCGGATGAACAGCGAAGTTTATTAAAATTTTTTATGCAATATAAAAACCTTAAAGGTGATGGACTTATAGGACATCTTTATCAAAACTATACATATTATGCTATCAATAGTAAAATTTCAAATAAATTTCTTTCTCAAAAGCAGTTATCTCAATACCAACCAATAGGTACAAAAAGTGCTTTATATACTATAGGGTATGAGGGTAAAAAATTTGAAGAATACCTAAATCAACTGATTCAAAATGATGTTAAAGTCTTGGTTGATGTACGTAAAAATGCACATAGTATGAAGTATGGATTTAGCAAAAAAACGCTTCAAAGTGCTGTTGAAAATCTTGGAATAAGCTATATACATATCCCTAATCTTGGGATTGAATCAGAAAATAGAAAGATGTTACAAACCAAAGCTGATTATGATGCTTTGTTTGCAAATTATGCGAAGACTTTTAAAACAAAAGTTGAAGATATGGCGTATTTGAATGACTTGATAAAAAGTAAGCAGAGAGTAGCTATTACTTGCTTTGAAAATGATGTGAGTTATTGTCATAGAGGGGTTATTGCTAAAAAGATGAAGAGTGGGTTTAAAGTAGAAGTGAAACATCTATGAGAAAGAAAATTCTTATTGTTGCTAAGACTTACCCTACACGCTCAAAAAAATATACTGAATTGGTCTGTACAGCAGGAGTGGATGCAGAGGGGAATTGGTATCGAATTTATCCTATACCTACTAAAACACTAAAGGATTACGAGGGGCTTAAAAAATATACTTGGATAGATGCTGAAATAAGCAAAGATAGCAGTGATTCAAGACCTGAAAGTTATAAAATAAATATTTCCAATATGAACACTTTAGATTTTCTTGATACTAAAAACTCTTGGAAATATAGAAAAGATGTTGTTTTAAAATCCAAAATATATGATAATTTAGAAGAGATTATTTCTTTGGCAAATGATAAAAATGAACTCTCTCTATGCCTTTTTAAACCTAGAAAATTTTTAAATATTCGTTTTGAAAGTAAAGAGATAAAAGAGTTTACAGACGAAGAGAAAAAAGAATTTAAAAATGCCAATGCCAACCTCTTTGAACATAATAGTAGTTGCGAAGTAGAATTTAATGTTATGCCTCAACTTCCCTATAGCATTAAGTTGGAATTTGAAGATATAAATGGGAAAAAGAGTAAAATGAATATTTTAGATTGGGAGATAAGTCAACTCTATCTAAATTTATATAGAAGCAATAACGAGAAAGAGACCAAAGAGAAGATAAAAAATAAAATAGAGAGTCTTATTGAAAAAGATTTGTATTTGTGTTTAGGCACAATGAAACAGATGCACGGTTGGACAAGTAATCCATTTACGATTATTGGGCTTTTTTATCCTCCTAAAGATATTGGGTATACAAGTTCTTTGTTTTAGGTGTCAAAAAATTAATCAGATAAATAATATAAAAGTGGTGGAGGGGAGAGGTATATGAGAAGTATTAAAGAAATTAGCAAAATTCATTTTAGTTCAGGAGCTTTATTTGCACCTAAGATTAGTTTAGATTGGGTAAATGAAGAGTTTCAGTATTGTTACAATCAATTTGGCTCATCTGAAAAGCGTTATGAAGAGTTAAAATATCAAAAAAATATTGCTGTATGTGAAAAAGATATTGTAGCATTTCTTGATGTGTGTGATAGTCTCTATCTAAGAGAATGGAATCAATATGTGTATCGTAACGATGATATATTGGATGGATTAGGCTGGAGTATTGATATAGATATTACTGTAGAGGAGGAGGGGAAGACTACTTTATATCAAGTAGCTGTTGAAGGGTATGCAGCATTTCCAAATGCATACCGTGAATTTATAAAAGGAATAGAAAAACTGATACATGAAAGCATGACTTCTAGGGCATATAATGCACAAGTGATGAAAGAATTTATGGGGCATAATATAAAAGGTTCAGAGAATAGAAGCAATCTTTTCAAAAAGGTCTCTCCTGTAATCCTTGAAGCTATTGAAGGGGAAATAGACCTTTATTTATTGGAGTATAGTATGGAAGATATACTAGATGAATATATGAATATTCTAAGAATTTTTGGTATCTCTGAATCAGATAAATCCATTATGAAGTACTATATTTGGGGATGTGAAGGTAACAAAAATGAAATAGGTATTGAGATATTAGACTTTATTAACCCTTCACTAAAAAAATTATATGAATATGAGTGTAGAATGCTACTAGCAGAAGCTGATATATGGTACTTAGATAAGGAAGCTCAAGAAGATATTGATAGGGTTTTTACGCAAACAAGAATGATACTACTCTATGCAGATAAGCGTAATACATGTTGTGAATCTCATAATCGTGATGATAATAAACGAACCTTGAAAGCACTCTCTTTGGAACTAGCCAAGACTGTCACAAATTTAAAAAAATATACAGATGACAATATGATAACGCATGAATCTTATAATCCCAAAGCCAAAGATTGGCTTAGAGGAAATATTGCAAAATATTTAGACCATATAGAGAAAGAGGCAAAAAAGATAAAAGAGATAGGGTGTTGTATGAGACAATACGATTATACATTACTCAAAGATGAAGCAGTACATGATTTGGTAGTGGTATTGGCAAAAAAACTATTTGATGAAGTTTTAAAATTTATTGATAGGTTACATATCACATTTCAAAGAGCAGAAGGTATTACAAAGAAACTCATCATAAGAGATGGGGATATTATAGACTTGGTAGAAGTGATGGGTAAAAATCATGATTTTTCTGATATTTTACCTTTGATAGAAGTGTTTGATGAACCTTATCCCAACCCCTCCACAATCTCTAAAACTTCTAAGTAAATATCGGTTTTTTCTTCATAGATGGCTTCTATTTGGGCGAGTTCTTCGGTGAGGGTGCTTAGTCCTTTTTCTTCGTAGCATTTTGGGTCGTAGAGGCAGGTGTTGATGGATGCTATTTTTTGTTCTAGTGCTTCTATCTCATCGGGTAGGTTGTCGTAGGTTTGTTGTTCTTTGTAGCTTAGTTTGGTCTGTTTTTTGACTTTGTTTGGCTCTTTTTTTACTACGGTGGCTTTGACTTCTTTTTCTAGGTTAGAGAGTTCTTTGATGGTTTTTTCTATCTCTAGGTATTGGGTGTAAGTTTGGTAAGACTCTTCTATCACCCCATCGCCTTTAAAGATAAAGAGTTTGGAGGCTATTTTGTCTATGAAGTATCTATCATGAGAGACAAAAAGTATCGCCCCAGAGAAGTTGATGAGCTTTTCTTCTAAGATATTAATCGTTTGTATATCCAAATCATTGGTAGGCTCATCGAGTATGAGACAATCTACTTTTTTGGAGAGTAAGAGGGCTAGGGCTACACGGTTTTTCTCTCCACCTGAGAGCATACCTACCTTTTTGGCTAAAAATTCTTTGGGAAAGAGAAAGGATTTGAGATAGCCATAGACATGATAGACTGTACCTTGTACGTCTATTTGGTCGCCTCCATCAGGACAAAAGGTTTCTATGAGGGTTTTGTTATCATCTAGCATTTCTCTGTGTTGGTCGAAGTAGCCTAAGGCAAAGTCTCCTTGTTTGAGCAGTCCACTATCTGGCTGTATGCGTCCTAACATAAGTTTGAGTAGTGTAGATTTTCCTGCTCCATTGATGCCTACAATGGCTATCTTGTCTTTTTGTAAGATACGTGTCGTGAGGTTTTCTATTAGCTTTTTATTGGGTACAGCATAAGAGAGGTCTTCTAGTTCAAAAAGCATTTTTTTGCGAGAGACCCCTTCATCACGGTTGAAATGTTGTTTTTCTCGTTCGAGTTCTACCATCATTTTGTGGATGAGTGTAGGGTTCTTTTTTGCTTGGTCACGCAGTTCATATACCCGTTTTTTTCGTCCTTGATTACGCTTTCCTCTGGCTTTGACCCCTTTGGCTAACCAATCGTCTTCTTGTTTGACAAGTTTGAGTAGGTTCTCATGCCCTTTTTGTAGGCTGTGCATTCGTGCTTCTTTTTGCTCTAGGTAGGCTGTGTATCCTCCTGTATAAGAGATGAGTTCTTGATTGTCTACTTCTATGACACGTGTAGCGATACTTTCGATAAAGTGCCTATCATGAGAGATGAAGAGTAGGGTAAAGTTTTCTTTGAGGAGTATCTCTTCTAAAAATTCTACCATATAGACATCAAGGTGGTTGGTAGGCTCATCGAGTAACAAGACATCAGGCTTTTTCAAAATCAATGAAGCCAATGCCACACGGCGTTGTTCTCCACCTGATAAAGAGACTACAGGACGATGTTCATAGTCTTTGAGATGAAACTCTTGCATGACACGTTCTATCTTATCATCTAAGCTCCATGCGTTGTGGTGGTCAAGAAAAGTAGAAACCTTTTCAAGCTTTTTGAGTAATTCTTTGTTTTCAAAATCTTCTGCCACGGCTAGGCTGAGTGTATCATACTCCTCTTTGGCTTCTTTGAGTTGGGTGAGTTCATTGAGTATGGCATCACGTACATTCAGATGGGCTTCAAACTTAGGTTGTTGTGACAGCATTTCTATATGTATGGCATTGTTGATGATACGTTTGCCCTCTGTAGGCTCTTCTTCTCCCATGATGATTTTCATAAGGGTAGATTTACCACAGCCATTTTGCCCTACAATGGTAACACGTTCACCTTCATTGAGATGAAAATCCACATCATTGAGGAGTAATTTTATATCATATTGTTTTTTAATATTGAAGAGGTCTACAAGTGCCACAGAAAATCCTTGGGTATTAATTATCAGAATTATAGCAGATTTAAGGCTTGATTGGATATATTTCAACATTATTAACGAAGGACAACTATGTTGGAAACCATTATCATTTTATACTCTATCTATACTTTTATGAAGATATACATCTCTATTATGCAAATAGGCTATATCAATGAAGAGAAAAGAAAAGCACCTGTACTTATGTCAGCAGAAAAATATCTAGTCGCAGGTAATTATGCCGTGACCAATGACAAACTAGGGCTTGTCAGCACTTTTGTGGACTATCTCGTATTTATTTGGTGGGTCTTCTCTGGCTTTGCATGGCTTAGTACGATGATACAAACCGATGGGACTATCCTTTCAGCTGTATTGTTTTTATTTGGATTTATCACTGTCAATTTTATCGTAGGACTTCCTTTTGAACTGTATCAAAAGTTTAGCATAGATGAAGCCTTTGGATTTAACAAAATGACACTAAAAATGTATCTGCTAGATACGATGAAGTCTATGCTTCTTTTTGTTATCATTGGTGGGGCAATCTTTGCTCTTTTGGCATGGATTATCGCTTCTTATGAAACTTGGTGGGTATGGGGCTTTGTAGCGATGTTTACGTTTGCAGTGATGGCAAATGTTTTAGCTCCTACGTTTATGGCACTCTTTAATAAATTTTCTCCATTAGAAGAGGGAGAGCTTAAAACACAAATATCAAGCATGATGGAAGAAGTAGGACTCAAAAACGATGGTATCTTCGTCATGGACGCAAGTAAGCGTGATAGCCGTCTTAACGCATTTTTTGGAGGCTTAGGTAAGTCTAAACGTGTGGTACTTTTTGATACGCTCATAGAAAAACTCAATACCAAAGAATTATTAGCCGTCTTAGGACATGAATTAGGACACTTCACCCATGGCGATATTTGGAAAAACATTGGGCTGATGGGTCTGTTGCTTTTTATCGCATTTTACCTCTTTGGTCACTTACCTGAAGCACTTTTTGTCCAAATGGGTGTCATGCCAGAAGCAGGGGTACAAATCGCTATGTTGATGTTGCTTTTGCCTCTACTTTCTTTTGTATTTACCCCTTTTATGTCAGCAGTAAGCCGTCACAACGAATACGCAGCCGATGAGTTTGGCTCAAAAATGGGAGGCAAAAAAAACCTCGTATCAGCATTAATGAAGCTAGTCACTGAAAACAAATCATTTCCAAAATCACACCCTCTGGTCATCTTCTTTTACTACACCCACCCACCCGTTTTAGAGAGATTGAAAGAGCTTGGGTTTGATGCGAGTAATACTATTGTTGGGGAAGAAGGATTGAAGAAAGAGGGGATATTTGAGTTTGTTGGGGATGAGAAGTAGTTTAAGCGTACTTTGTTAAAATAAATAATAAACATAGAAAGGTACATCATGAAAAACTTACTCAAACGTATTACCATAGATACCGAAGTGTGTCATGGTAAACCTACTATCCGTGGGCTTCGTTATCCTGTAGAAATGATACTAGAGTTACTAGGTGCAGGTATGAGTCACTCTGAAATATTAGAAGATTATGAAGATTTAGAACATGAAGATATTCTAGCTGTATTACAATATGCATCAAAACTCTCACAAGTGAAGTCAATTTATAAAGTAGATGTTGCTTGATGAAGTTTCTTTTAGATGCACAGCTTCCTAAAAAGTTGTCACTTTTTTTAAACTATAAGGGTTATGACTCTCTTCATACTTTGGATTTACCTCAAAAAAATAAGAGTAAAGACAGTGAACTAAATACTATTTCTATAGAACAACAAAGAGTTGTAATTTCTAAAGATATGGATTTTGTTGAGTCTTTACTTATCTCAAATAAGCCTTATAAATTGTTATATGTGAATACGGGTAATATATCTAATAAAGATTTACAAAAGCTTTTGTCTGACAACTTAGAATATATAGTTTTGTCATTTTCTGAAAATAGGTTTATTGAACTTACTCATCAGAATATTATTGTACATGGATAGGATTTAGTGTGAATAAATGTGTACATGAAGAGTGTCAATTTTATGAATTCTTTAAGAATAAAAATATTTCTTATAAAATAGATAATAATACTGAAGATAAATATTGTTTATTTCATGCTCCTGAGAGTTTAAAAGAAACATTTAGCTACCAAGAGAATGAAAAGTTTCAAATTTATATAGATGAGTATATGAGTAATGAGGACTTTATAGCTACAGATAATACACCTAATTTTCTAATTATTGAAAATGATTATGATAGTTCAATAGAAGATTATAAATATCAGATGTATTTAGATGAAAATGATAATTGTAGGAAGAGAATTTATAAATTACGTACTTTATTACCACAATGTTTAGAAAAGTCTAATCATGGAGTATGTAATCAGGTTAATGTAGGAGAACGATTTATCGTTCAATTCTTATATTCTGCACATCAATTTATTTCTCCATTTACTAACAAAAATAAATCATGGTTTAAAACAGTTTCTCCAAAAACATCTCTTTTAAATATTATTGAAACTATTTTACTCTATTTATTTTTTGGTGCATTTATTTTAGCTTTAAAAAACAGGATAAAAAGATGACAATCAAACAAACCCTTAATAGAGCAAAATCACAGCTACAAAACAGTTGCGAACGCCCACAATATGAAGCAGAACTTCTTTTAGCCTATCACCTCAAAAAAGAACGTATCTATTTGATGACGCATGAGTATGAAGAGGTTTGTGATGTAGAGGGCTTTGAGAGCCTGATAGAACGTAGAGCCAATCATGAGCCTTATGAATATATCGTGGGAGAAGCTAGTTTTTATGATGTGCATTTGATGGTAGAAAAGGGGGTGCTTATCCCTCGTCCTGAAACAGAGATACTCATAGATTTAGTGGCTGATATTATCAGCAAAGAGAAGATATGCTCTATCGCCGAGATAGGGGTGGGGTCTGGGGCTATTTCTGTGGTTTTGGCTCGTAAGTTTCCTACTTTACATAGCATTGCTACAGATATATGTGATGCTCCTTTGAGAGTGGCACAGCAAAATATTGAGAAATATAAGCTTCAACATCAAATTACCCTACGCAAATCAAATCTTATGGATGAGGTGTCAGAATCTATAGAATTGGTGGTCTCAAACCCTCCGTATATTGCAGATGATTTTGTCTTGGCATCAAATGTGGCTGAATATGAACCCAAAGAAGCACTTTTTGGTGGTAGGGTAGGCGATGAATTGCTCAAACAGATTATCTTAGATGTCAAAGCAAAAGGGATTGGCTACCTCGCTTGTGAGATGGGATATGACCAAAAAGAGCCTATAGAAGCTTTTGTTAAAGATGTTGGAGTAGAATACATAAAATTTTATCAGGACTTAGCTGGGTTTGACCGTGGCTTTGTTATTAGATTTATCAAGGAACAACTATGAACAAATATTTTAGAATGACTACTATGGCATATATTATCTTCCTCTCTGGGGTACTTGGTGCTGGGCTGTATGCTGGTATTGTGGTGACAGCTGTGACTTTTCATACCGAACTATATTTAGGATCTTCGGTATTGACACATTTTCAAGAGGGTCAAATCATGACAGAAAACTTTTTGAGACTTTCGTATCTTGTCAATGTATCGCTTTTTGCTGTGGTACTTTATGAGGGCTATAAGTTCAAAAAGTTTGAGCGTGATACTGTTACACAAGTGGCTACCTTTTTTGTCTTGGCTTCTGGGCTTTTGTTTTCTCAGTATTATATACCAGATATACTCTCTATGCAACTTCAAGGCGAGGCGATAACCCAATCGGTGGCTTTTATCAATACCCATAAAGGTTCAGAACTTAACTTCAAGCTCTTTGCATTGGCATTGCTTGTGTTAATCATACAAAACATGAGAAAAGCATGTAAATAAGCGAGGAAATAGTATGGGAAAAAGCATGGATATACTAGAGCATCCTTTTGAACCAGTGATTTATAAAGATACACATACGCTGATACTCGGTTCATTTCCTAGTATCAAGTCGTTTGAAAATAACTTTTATTATGCCCACCCTAGAAACCAATTTTGGAAGATACTAGAGGGTGTGACGGGCTACCCTACGCACAATCGTGACCAAAAGCTTTGGCTACTCAAAGAAGCTGGTCTAGGACTGTGGGATATGATACTAGAATGTAGACGTGAAAATTCACTAGATTCTAGCTTAGAGAGTGAAGAGGTCAATGATATAGCATCATTTCTAGCCCAACATCCAAGCATCAAAAAGATAGCATTTACAGGCAAAAAGGCAGAAGCATTGTATCATATACATTTTGATTATTTAGAGATAGAGACGTGTTATCTTCCCTCTCCTTCGTCAGCTTATGCCAAGATGAAAATAGAAGAAAAAACAAAAATATATACAGAAAGATTATTATGAGCGTTTGGGCAATAGGCGATATACAAGGATGTTATCAAGCATTTAGAAAACTTTTAGAAAAAATAAAATTTAATCCTAACGTAGATAAATTATGGATAGCAGGAGATTTGGTCAACCGTGGAGAAGGCTCATTAGAAACACTAGAATATCTCTATAGCATACGTGAAAGTGTGACTATCATCTTGGGCAATCATGATATTACCTTGATAGCAGCCTATTATGGTGTCAAAAAATCCAATCCTACCATCGACCCTATCCTCAACTCTCCTCATGCCGAAACACTCATCCATTGGCTTAGAAACCAAAAGTTTTTACATGTAGATTATCAGCTTGGGTACTGCATGGCACACGCAGGGATTTCTCCTGAGTTTGATTTGGGTATGGCATTACGCTACTCCAAACGCATAGAAGAGCGTTTACAACGGCATGATGTCAAGGCATGGCTCAAACAAATGTTTAAGCATGGTGCAGATAGGTTTGATGCCAAAGCGTCATCTATAGATATGGATCGTTATATCGTGAGTAGTTTTACACGTATGCGTTTTTGTTATGATAACCATCGCTTAGACTTCGCCCAAAAAGGCAAACCCACCGATACCTTACGTGAAAAAGGTCTAAAACCATGGTTTGAATGTCAAAAAAGGCATAGCATCGACCTCAAAATTGTTTTTGGACACTGGTCAACGCTAGGGTTTTATCATGACGACAAAGTCTTATCCCTAGACACAGGATGCCTATGGGGAGGAGACCTCACTGCTGCACGGATAGATACCAAAGAGGTAAAGATAGTCTCTTTAGAGTGTGAAGGAGTCGTATAGACCTCTTGTAAGAGTTAGATATAGGAGATGCATCTCCAAATTCCCACAGCCAATCTATGCTAAAATAAACAAAAAGAGAAATTATGTGCCAAGTATCAAAATATATCAACCCTTTTACAGACTTTGGATTCAAAAAAATCTTTGGAGAGCCTAATAGCGTTGAAATTTTAAAAAGCCTTCTCAATGACATCTTAAAATTTGAAGGTGAAGATAAAATAAAAGAAATTATCTTCAAAAATGGAGAACTATTACCCGAAGCCCCAGAAGAGAGAAAAGCGATTATTGATTTGCTTTGTGAAGATGAAAAAGGCTCATTCTTTATTGTAGAACTCCAAAAAGTATCACAAGAGCATTTTCAATCTAGGGCTTTATATTACACTTCTTTTCCTATCCAACAACAAGGACTCAAAGGGGGATGGAATTTTGAGCTTACCCCTGTTTATTTTATAGGCTTACTTAACTTTGAAATAGATAAATTCAAACATACCAAAAACTATCTACATCACGGTAAAATCACTGATATTTATACCAATGAAATTATGAGTAATACTTTAAATATGGTCTATCTTGAAATCCCTAAACTCAAAAAAACCAAAGAAGAACTCTCAAATCATTTGGAATGGTGGATATATATGTTCCAAAACCTCCATCTCATGAATGATATACCCCAAGAGTGGCAAAGCGATGTGATAGGCAAAGCCTTTAAAAAAGCCGAGTTTGCCAAAATGCCCAAAGCCCAACAAGAGAATTATCATAAGAATTTAAAGACTTATAGAGATTTGGTTAATTCTATGGACTTTGCGATTAAGGAGGGGAAAAGAGAAAAAGCTATTGAGATAGCTAAAAATCTATTAAATGCCAATGTAGATATACATCTTATCTCTCAAACTACCTCATTGAGTATTGAAGAGATAGAGGGCTTAAGATAGTTAAAGCTTGACTCTTGCAAGTGAGGGTGTAGTGAATCCTATGTAGAGTGTGTGTTGGTCTATAGAAGTGGCTAAGGTGCTTACTGGGCTTCGTGAAGGGTTGCTGTATATTTGGGTTACTTTTGGATTGAGTTTGTCTTGAATATCTAGTACTTTTACCCATTGTTTACTATTGAAATAGATATGTTTTTTATCATTAGAAACAAAAAAGGATTCTACTCTTTCTTTATTTCTTACATTAAATTGGGATGTGATATTTCTGATATTTTCAAGGTTATAAGTACCTAACCATAATAAATAGACAAAAATAGATATATCATATTTCATCAATCTCAGTAGAGAATAAATACTTTTTTGCTTGATATTATGAAGAATAAGTCTCAAATACAGTATCATCTAATTTTTGATGATTTATTATGGTTAGGTACTTACGATTGAAATCCTATAGTGTTGGCGATATAGAGAGTCTTTTTATCGTTTGATAGGTGCATTTTATAAATTTGTCCTAAGGTCTTGATTTTTTTTATAATTTGTTGTGCTTTGATGTCGTAGACAATAAGCATATCTCTATCATTGGTCAAAAGAATGTCTTGGGATTTTGAGAGTATGACAGTGGTCATTGCGTGTGGGTATCGTGCTTGGTAGAGTGGGGTAGAGGCTTTGATTTTTTTGGGATTTGAAATATCAAGTTTTCTAATCTTTTGGCTTTCTAGTAGATAGACGGTTTTTTCATCGTTAGAGAGAGTGAAGGATATACTATGGGTATTGTTAAACTGCCCCAAAAGTATAGGATGGCTTTTGTCTGTAATATCTAGGATGTAAAAACCATGATTCCTATCACTAATATAGGCTCTTTTTTCATTTTTGGAGAGTATGATATGAGAAGGTGCATCATAATCATAGTCTCCTTTTCCTGCATATTTACGCCCAATAGGACTGATACGATTGGGTCTAATACGTAGTTTGAGTTTACTCTTTTGAAATTTACCTACTACTTTGACCCTGTTCATATCTGAAATATCTAAAATCTTAAATCCTATAGCACGGGTAATGGTATACAGTAGATTAGGGTCTTTTGAGGGGACAATTTCTTGTATCCCTCCTGCTAAAAATGCAAAATTTTCTTTGACCAAATGAATGGTTGATTGAGGAGACTTTTTGTTGCTTGTTTGGCTTCTAATACTAATCTCTTGGTTAAAATCGGTTTTTATCTCTCCTTTATTGTCCATTTTCACAATCCATGAGTTGTGTATCTCTGAATTGACACTCAGCAGGTATCCCCCATCAAATGCTTTTACAATATGGTCTGCATGTAGCCGTTTATTACTTTTATATGTTTTGTCCCAAAGTATATTTCCTTCTAAATCGAGCTTAAAAATGAGTATTTTGGCATCATTGTCTATTTGATTGGAAGAGATATAGCCTCCTTTGGTTTCTATAATGGTGCGACCGTAACTTGATGGATATTGGTTGACAGTGGTTTCAAATTCAAGATTACCTTCTTTGGAAAATTTGAGTATAGAGATTTTGTAACCATTCAGCATAAAAGAAAAAAGCAAAGGAGAGTAGTTTAAAAGTAATTTTTTGATATAGTAAGGGATATATAGTAAGAGGAGTTTTTTATGCATAATCAAGATGAGATGTTAAGAGAC
>Ga0256838_1000115_pt1 | contig 57477 bp, 65 predicted proteins | sample 4571419metaG_FD_185978 | JGI IMG/M metagenome (GOLD analysis project Ga0256838, IMG submission 185978) | Hydrothermal vent microbial communities from Guaymas Basin, Mexico - 4571-419 | ecosystem: Environmental > Aquatic > Marine > Hydrothermal vents | place: Mexico: Guaymas Basin | collected... | reverse complement strand
CCCAACTCCAGGATCGATTATTATTTTTCTATCCAAGATATAACAATTAGTAAAAAACTCTCCACATGGTTTTACCAAAATTTCCATAATTTCTCCTAAGCCGATTTAGTAGCGAAATTAATAGCTCTTGTTTCTCTAATTACGTTTACTTTTATACTTCCAGGAAAAGTTACTTCTTCTTCAATTCTTTTAGCAATCTCTCTTGCTAAAAGAACCGCTTCATCGTCATTAACTACTCCAGCTTCTACTATAACCCTAATTTCTCTTCCGGCATTCATAGCATATGCTTTAATAACTCCATCAAAACTTTTTGCTATTTCTTCAATTTGAGTTACTCTTTTTAAATACGCTTCAAGCACTTCTCTTCTTGCCCCAGGTCTTGCAGCAGATAAAGAATCTGCAGCACAAACAACTGCAGTTTCAATACTTTTTGCTTCTTCATATCCATGATGAGCTTTTATTGCATTTAGCACTTCTTCAGGCTCGTCATATCTTTTGCACAAATCATATCCAATTTGAACATGATCTCCACCAATTTCATGAGTTAGAGCCTTTCCAATATCGTGTAAAAGTCCAGCTCTCTTAGCTAACATCTCATCTCCTCCAAGTTCAGCCGCCATAATTCCCGCTAAATGAGCAACCTCTAAAGAATGACCAAGAGCATTTTGCCCATAACTTGCACGATATTTTAATCTTCCTATCAGCTTTATAATTTCTGGATGAATTCCAGCACTTGCCAAACCAAGTTCGTAAATAATCTCTTCTCCTATTTTTTTACTCTCTTCTTCAAACTCTTCTTCTACTTTTTTATAAATTTCTTCTATTCTTGCTGGATGAATTCTTCCATCTTCAATAAGTCTTTTTATGGTCTCAACAGCAATTTGACGTCTATATATATTAAAAGAGCTTACAGTAATAATTCCAGGAGTTTCATCTATTATAATATCACATCCAGTTACCATTTCAAGCGTTTTTATATTTTTACCTTCTTTACCGATAATTCTTCCTTTCATTTCATCATCACCAATTGGAACTACATTTATAAGCCTCTCTCCGGCAAACTCTCCAGCATATCTTGTAGTAGCCTGAGCAATAATATAATTTGCTTTTTTCTTAGCATTTTCTTCGGCTTCTTTTAACATTTTTCTTGTCAAATGAGCAATATCTTCTCTAATTAATTCTTTAGTTTTTTCTAATACCATCTCTTTTGCTTCTTCTTTTGTAAGACCAGCTATATTTCGTAAAAGTTCATCTACTTCTTTTAACTTTTTATCATAACTTCCTATCATCTTTTTTAAAGATTCTTCTAAATTCTCAAGCTCTTTTTCCTTTTTACTTTGAGTTTTTAAAAGATTTTCGATTTCCTCCTCTTTTTTCAAAATCTCGTTTAATTTTTCCTCATACTCTTTTTGAAGCTCTATTTGTTTTTTTTCGTATTCACTTTGAGCGTTAAACTCAATTTCTTTTGCCTTACTCTTTGCATTTTCAAGTAAAATTTCTGCTTCGTGTTCAATTGCTTTAGCCTTAGCCTTAGCTTCAGTTATATAAATATCATACTTTGCCCTATCCATCTTTCTGGTTATGAAAAATACCACGAGAGCGGATAAAAAAGAAGCGAGAATAACGATTAAAATGTTCATTTTTTCTCCTTACGTTAAAACTTATAAATTCATCTGCTTTAATATCAAAATCATTAGTCAATTTATGTTTTGAAATACAAGGTCGAAGTTGTAAGAATACAACTTTTGGTTTGTATTTTAAAGTTCCAAAAAATCTATCATACATTCCCTTACCAAAACCAATTCTTTTAAATTCACTATCCATTCCAATGATTGGAACTATAGCAAGATCAATTTTTTCCAAAGCTTTATTTTTATTTAGAGGCTCGAGTATTGAGAACTTTTTTTTCTTTAAAGGCAAAGAGTATTTTACCATTTTAAAGCTTAAATCTTGCATAAAAGGGACAAAAATATTCTTTTTTTGACGCCTAAGAGTATTAATTACTCCTCTTATATCTACTTCGTTTTTTAGAGGTATAAAAAGAAGAATGTTTTTATGATCTTTTGAAATCTTTAGTAACTCTTTTTCTATTTTTTTAGAAAAAAGATACCTATTAAATTTTTTATTCTCTAAACATAACTTTCTAAATTCATTTTTCATTTTTAAACCCTTATGATAAAATTTCAAAAAGGAGAAAAATGAGATATATTTTAGCAATTTTTCTATTAATAGTTGGATGTAGCGAAAAAAAAATGCATAATCAAGAAACAAAGCCAAAAATAAAAAAAACAAAAACTATATCAGAAAACATAAAAACAATAGAAGGATTAGAATTTAACAAAACAAAATTAATTTTCCCAAAAGAAAGAGTAGTTTTGCTATTTGATAATAACTCAACGCTTTGTCAAATACAAAAAAATATATTAAAAAAACTAAACATCAATTTTAAAGATACAAACAACGAATTTTTAAAAAACTATTTTAAAATAAAACTTTACCCAACAATCGTAGTAATAGAAAACAACAAAACCATTAAATACGAAAACTTTACACCTTTAGAAATTTTAAAAGCGGAGGGATTTTAATGTTTAACATCTTCAAAAAAGCCTTAAATAAAACAAAAGAAGCAATACAAAACGTAGTAGGCGAAAAAAAAGAAAAAATTCCAAAAGAATTATTAGAAGAGGCATTAATTGAAGCCGACATAGATTACGAACTAGTAGAAAAGATTCTTGAAAAACTCCCAAAAGAAGTAAGCAAAGAAAAATTAAAAAAAGAATTACTAAAAATTTTTGAAACAAAAGAAGAAAAAATAGAAATTAACGACAAACCATTTATATTTTTAATTATTGGAGTAAATGGAGCAGGAAAAACAACTACCATAGCAAAACTTGCATATAAATTCAAAAACGAAGGAAAAAGCGTAGTACTTGGAGCAGCAGATACATTTAGAGCAGCAGCTATTGAGCAACTAACTAAATGGGCCGAAATTTTAAACGTACCAATCATTAAAACCAAACAAGGTCACGATCCAGCCGCTGTTACTTTTGATACAATAAATGCTGCTAAAGCAAGAGGTATCGATATTGCTTTAATCGATACGGCAGGAAGACTTCATAACAAAATAAATTTACAAAATGAGTTAAAAAAAATAGTAAATGTAGCAAAAAAAGCTTATCAAAACGCTCCTCACAAAATTTTATTAATAATCGATGCAACTCAAGGAAGCAGCGCAATAAATCAAGCTAAAGTTTTTAACGAAATTATAGGAGTAGATGGCATAATAATCACAAAACTTGACGGAACGGCAAAAGGAGGAGCTCTCTTTAGTATAGTAAACGAACTAAAACTTCCTATATATTTTGTAGGAGTTGGAGAAAAACCAGAAGATCTAATAGAATTTAACAAAGAAGAATTTATCGATGGAATTTTAGATGGATTATATAACGAATGAAATCTTCATTGTCTACTACATAGGAGTTTTTTTTATAATATTTGGGTTTATATATCTTATTTATTTTCACTTCAAAAAAGACGAAAATATAAAGTTAAAAGAGCATATAGGCATTATAATCCTCTATATTTCCCTGCTTATTTTAGCAATTTACATGTGGGGAGTTATAATTAATTTTATATTTACTTTAATCAACAAAATTGAAATTTACAAAAAAATGATGGAGTTTAACATTGGCTAAAATAAAAAGCATTTACGAATGTATAGAATGTGGCTACAAAAGCGCAAAATGGATGGGGAAATGTCCAGCATGTGGAAGTTGGGAGAGTTTTGTAGAAGTTAGCGAAGAAAAAAACAAAACTACTCTAAAACCTTCAAAAGTTTTAAAAATAAACGAAATAGAAAAAGAAGAAATTGAAAGATTCTCAAGTGGAGATGCTGAGCTTGATTTAGTTCTTGGAGGAGGAATAGTTCCAGGAAGTTTGGTTTTAATTGGAGGAAGCCCAGGTGTTGGAAAAAGCACCTTAATGTTAAAATTAGCGGGAAATTTAAACAAAAAAGTATTATATGTGGCTGGAGAAGAATCTCCTGGACAAATCAAAATTAGAGCAGAAAGACTTGGAGTTAAAAATAAAAATCTTTTTTTAATGCCAGAAATCGTCCTTGAAAACATTATTGAAGAAATAAAAAAAGAATATGATTTAGTAATCATAGACTCCATTCAAACAATATATTCTCAAAATCTTCAATCAGCTCCCGGTAGCGTCTCTCAAGTTAGAGAAGCAACTTTTGAATTAATGAGAATAGCAAAAGAAAAAAAAATTCCAATATTTATAATCGGACACATAACAAAAGAAGGTTCAATAGCAGGTCCAAGAGTTCTTGAACATATGGTAGATACAGTTCTTTATTTTGAGGGAGAAACAAACAGAGAATTAAGAATTTTAAGAGCTTTTAAAAATCGCTTTGGATCAACAAGTGAAATAGGCATTTTTGAAATGACCTCAAAAGGACTTATTAGTGCTAAAAACAAAAGCTTTTTTAGCAAAAAAGCAACTCCAGGAAGTGCAATTACTGTAATCCTTGAAGGAACAAGACCAATAGTATTGGAAGTTCAAGCATTGGTAAGTGAAAGTTATTCTATCCCAAAAAGAAGTGCTACTGGATTTGATTTAAGCCGTCTTAATATGATTTTAGCTTTACTTGAAAAAAAACTAAATCTTCCTCTAAATCAATACGATGTTTTTATAAACGTTACCGGAGGAATCAAAATAAATGAACCCGCAGCAGATCTTGCAATAATTTCTGCGATTGTAAGCTCTTTTAGGAATAGACCAATTAGTAAAGAAAGTGTTTTTATAGGAGAAGTAAGTTTAGTAGGAGATATAAGAGATGTCGCTGGACTCGAAACAAGGCTTAAAGAAGCTGCAAATCTCGGATTTAAAAAAGCAATAGTTCCAAGTAAACCATTAAACGAACCTCTTAAATGCTATGAAGTTAAAGAAGTAGAAAAACTTATTGAGTGGATGTAACTTTTTGATTGTAATATTCTTCTAAAAGCTCATAAGATTCTTTTACTTTTCTAAATTTTTTTTCGTAAATTTTTTGAATCAACTCTGGTTTATTTCTATGTAAATCTGGATGATACTTTTTAGCAAGCCTTCTATATTCTTTCTTTATTTTATCCCACTCATATATGGTAGAAGCGCCAAACAATTCAAGAGCGTTTCTAATTTTATTTAAATATTCTTTTAAACTACCCTCTACGCTAAAGCCTCTTTTATCCGGTTTAAAATCTCCATACACTCTAAAAATTACTTTATATCCCATAATGGAATTTTTAGAAATTAATGCATTCACAATTCTGCTTGATTCTTCATTAAGAGAAACGATCATTTTATATTCATCTAATTCTAGCAAATCAAATAAAAATAATCCTTTTATATAATCATATACGTTTTTTTTAGGATTGGCAAAAATAATTTCAAATTCTTTACTTGAAATTTTTCTAATAGTAATATAAAGAGCATTCTCATCAAAAGTAACTTGATGTTTTTTTATCTTAACTATTACATCACTTTTATAATTCATTAAAATTTGTTTGTATTTAACCTCATCTTGTGTTTGTTTTTTATAAAAATTAGCCAAAGAATTTACCAAAATTTTGTGATTTTTAACATTTTCCTTGTCAAAATATATAATATATTCGTCATTTTTAATTTCAAGTCTATTAAAAGATAGCCTTATAAACTTTATGAGAGCTTCTATTTTAAATCTTGAATCAATCTCAAATTCTAATTTATCAGTTATTTTAACGTTAATCGTTTTTTTCATTTTTCCTCATTATAAACATTTTTGCAATAAAAAAAAGATTTCTTTTCTCCACAATTTCATATCCTTTAAAAAGTTCCATAATATCCTTTTCTTTTAAAGAATCTATACTTTTACCAAGCAATTTATATTCCTCTCTCAATCCTAAAAATCCCATAACAAAAGGTATAATATTATTCATATACCATAAAATCAGTTTAGAAAAAAAATTATCGCTTTTTATCATTTCCACTATGGCAAAATATCCCCTATTTTTTAAAACTCTATCTAAGTTCCTAATTCCTTCTTTCAAATTATCAAAATTTCTAAGCGCCATAAACGCTGTAATCAAATCAACTTTCTCATCTATTTCAAAATTTTCGGCTCTACTTTGAATAATTATAATCTCTTGTTTTTGCTTTTTTAATTTAAACTTTTCAACCTCTATAAACCCATTTTTTTTAAATTTCTCAAGCATAACCTTTACCATTTCTGAACTTGGTTCTACAAAATACATTTTTTTAAAATTTAATTTTCCCATCTCCCCGGTAGCACTTGCTATATCCAAAAGTACTCCATTTTTTATATATTTTTTAATCGTCTTTATAAATATCCATCTCCAAATTTCTTCTATTCCAAAACTTACTATTTTCGTAACTAAATCATATTTTTTTGCTAACTTATCGTAAATTTTAACATCCATTCTATCTCCCAAAAACTATTAAATCTTTATTTTTTAAAACATGTAAAATTTCAAAATTATCTTCCAATCTATAATTTATTCTATCAAAAATTTTAGGAGTTAGAATAAAAACTTTCCAATCTACAAAATCCTTAAGCTGTTTATATAAATTTTCTCCTCCTTCTATCATTATAAACTTATAATTATTAATTTTCTCTAAATTATCTTCAATAAACACTTTTCTGTTTTTCACATTAAAAAGAGGAATGTCTTTATCAAACGTTTTTCTTCTCGAATAGATCAAAACATCAGGCGCTTTGCCTTTTACTCTTCTACTATCAAGAGTTGGTCTATCGATTCTAACAGTATTCCCGCCAATTATAAGCAAATCTATTTTATCTCTTACTTTATGAACCCAATTTAAAGAATCCTCACTACTTATATATCCTCCGCTAATACTACCATTAAAACTTTGAGCTAGCTTAAAAAACACAAATCTTTCTTGCCATTTAATAAAAGGCTCAATTAAATCAAAACATCTTTTATCATTTAAAACCTTAACTTCAATTCCTTCGTTTTTAAGCATTTCAACCCCGCCTGAATGCTCTTTTATTGGATCTCTCCATCCAATTGTCACGCTTTTTGGTTTTAAAATTCTAAGTAAATTAGCACAAGAAGGAGTTTTACCAATATGAGAACAAGGTTCAAGAGTAACATAAACATTGGCTTTATTAAAAAATCCGTTATGATATTTAATTAAATATTCATGAATTTCTTTAGAAGTTTTAAGTTCTGGCGTTTTATAAAATCTCTTAAACGCTTTCCAAAGAGCATTTACCTCAGCATGAGGCTCTCCTGCTTTTTTATGAACTCCAACAAAAATCTCATTTTCTACAACAACAGCTGAGCCAACGGCAGGATTAGGATAGGTTAAAAACTGATATTTCCAAGCTTCATTTAAAATTAGAGTAAATATGTTCTCTAACAACCTCATAGGACATCTCTTTCTCTACTCCAAAAAAATTTATTATCTCTACATCTTTTTTTCTATTTCTCTTTTCTTCAATTAAATTTCTTTGATATTTCTTCTCCATCTCAACCCAAAAATCTATATCAAGAGCTTTAGTTTCTTTTGAAGGTTTAATCCTTTTTAATTTTTCCAATCCTTTCATAAAACAGTAAACACAATTTCCATAAATTCCGTCCCTTGGAAGCTCCAAATCAAATTTAAACTTATCCCAAAAACTAAATATTTCATCTTTTGTTACATTCCAAAACACTAAAGGCATATAAATATGCTCTTTTTCTTCTTTTACGTAATATTCAATCTTTTCATTAAGATTTAATCTATCTTCAATTCTTTTTAATCTATATCCTTCATCTTTTCTAAAACCAATTAATAAAACTACTTCGTTTCCATTATAATCTACTCTCTTAAGTTCTACATTAGTAAAATCTTGAAAATTTTGAGCCTCTCTAACTAAAGGAGATTTTAAATAACAATATTCTTTTTTTCTCTTAAAAATTTCAAAAGGAACTTTACCTCCGCTTTTTTCGTGTTTTTTATAAACTTTTTTAAAATCTACCATAACTTTATTTCTATAATGCCCTTTTCTTTGAATATTTATTCCAAATTTTAAAAAATCAAGCCAATCTTTTATAAATTCTTCAGTTACGTCTTTTTTTAAATATTTAGAACAAATTCTTCCACTATAAAAACTTGGAGTATATCCTAAAAAAGAAATAAACTCCTCAAAAATTTCCATATTTTTTTTATACCCAAAAGGATTTTTTTTCGAAAACTCCTCTTCGTTTACAATTCTATAACTTCTATATCTATCATAAATCCCATTTTTCATATCTTCAAAAGTTTGAAACTCTAAAATAAAAAAAGGAATATCGGCACTTTCTACCTCTTTTTTTATTCGTTTAACAAATTCATACGTTTTTGGATGTTCAGCTGAAGTATTATTAAAAATAACAACATCTCCTCTTTTCTTATCCAATAGCCCTTTTTCAATAAGTTTTAATACCATATAACCACTGCTTCTACCTCCCGAAAACTTAACAATATGAGGCATATTACTATGTGATTTATCTATATACATTAAAGCCCTTTTATTATCTTTTGAATCTCATCTACATTAAGTGCTCCAAAACTTCTAATCGAAGAGACCATTGCCACATCTTTTACAAGCTCTTTTTTTACTCCATTGTAAGCAGCATAATCTAATAAAGCAGCCAAAAGTTTCCTATCAGCTAACACCGTTAAAGTAAATCCCATTTTTTCTACCAATTGATTATAAAAAGTCGCTTTTTCATATAAAAATTCCAATATTTTTTCATTGTTTACATATTCCAAACTAATTAAAAATAAATGATATTTCCACCAAGCTATACTAAATGGAACATCCTGAAAAATTCCTTTTCTACCTCTTTCTTTTATCATACCAAACATTCTTCTAAGAACAGCTCTAAAAATTTCATAAAAAAATTTCTTTTCTCCTTTTTCATACTCCCTAAGAGCTCTTGCAATATTTCTAAGAGGTTCTTTGTTTTTTTTGCTAAAAGCAAAATAATAAGGTTTAATAATGTCATTTTTAACAGCTTCTAAATTTACATAAAACCAATTTTTATAATTTGAAGCATCCAATTCGTTAAATTTCAAATGATCATAAATTTCCTTATAAAAATCCATAGGAATGTATTGAAACTCAAACTCCGAAAGTTTAAAACTTGGATTAAACTTAACTTTATAATCCTCCTCAACAAAAACTTCAATAAAATCTAAAAATTCCTCTTTATCTAAAAGGCTTTTTAAAAATAAATATTTTTCTTCATCCTTTAATTTTTGTAATTCAAGCATCTAAATCTCCTAAAACATGCGGTAAAATAACTAAAGAAGCCTTTATAGGATCAAAATCATCACTTTTTATATCAATTCCTTCTTCTTTTAGCTTATAAATAATTGAATTAAAATTACTCGGAATTTCATCAAGTTTTGATAACTTAAATAAAGCTTGAGAAAGAATATGAGAAATAATACTTCTTACATGTAAATCCTTACTTCCTCTAATCACAACTTTTTCAAAAAGATCTTTATTCATTTTACAAATTATTTTGCCTCCATTTTCGTATTCTATTTCGCTATCAAATGAAATGGAAATATCATCTTTAATAATTTTTAAAATATCTCCAACACCAAAATCTAAATCTCTCCATCCATCTTTTGCTAATATGCTACCTTTTAATAACTTAACCTTCCTACCAATCCAAAACTTATCCAAATTTTTATAATTCAACTCAAATTCTCTATCTTCTCCAACATAAACTACATGCGCAAAAAAAGAATGATTTATTTCATTTGACAAAAGCGGAATTTTTTGAACTACTCTATTTACGGAAATCGTTTGTTCAATTTCATCATAAGTTTTTCTAAAAAGAGCATCTTTTACAACAACGGTTATTACAAATTTCGCAAGTCCTTTTTGAAGCAAATCCACTATAAAATCAGCCCCAACCAAATGATGTTCGATAAAAATATGCTTACTATCACTTTTTATTTGTTTTATTTGATAAGTAGAATTTATATAATCAAATCTCTCTTCTTCCAAAACCGGATATGGATAAGCACTTGTAGTTAAAGTCATGAAATAGCCTTAAAAAATTGATAATTAATTACACCTTTTGCTTCTTTATACTCTATTATCAATTCAATCTCATCCTTTATATCTCTTACCAAAAGAAACTTACCTTCTAAATTAGCTCCTTTAACATTTACAATTTCCAAATCAACTCCGCTTGTACTTACATCACATGTTTCATCCGTTCCATCGTCAACTTTTAACCTAATAAAAATATCTTTATATTCGCTCTGAAACTTTAAATACAGTTTTTTATTTTCAATATCGTTAAATGCCAAAAATTTTTTCAAAAGTATCTCTTTCCCGACTCTAAGCTTACTTTTGCTATTTTTGTTTTTTGATACGACGTTAATTTCGATTTTTTCATCAGAACCAATAACAGGTTTTTTTCTTTTTTTTGAGAGCTTATTTACTCTTTTTTTGCCTTTTTTGTCATGCCTACTTTCTAACATTGGAATATTTAACTCAGGAATTTCAATTTCAATTGATTGAGTATTGATTTTTTCTACTTTTGATTTTATAAATCTGTTAATTTCTTCAAAAACTTTTTTTAGTTTTTTTCTTTTTTCTTTTCCAAAATCATCATCAGAAAAACGTCTAAAACTTATATCGTCATGAAAAGGACCTTCTGCTCTTTTTATCAAATTTGAAATCTCAACGCTTTCTGGCAAAATCAAAGCAACAAAAGGTTTATATTCGACAAAATCACCTTCTCTAAGAGGAGCTGGAAGTTTAGAGGTAATATACATCCCATTTCTTGAAATACCAAGTTTAGTTTTATCCCAAGAACCCAAATATATTTCAACTTCTCCCAAACTAGTATTACAAATATATTTTTCCTTATCCAATACTTCCAAAAAAGGCTTAACTTCGTTATATCTTGGATTTACGTTAATTTTTCTTGTCTCTTCAAAAATTACATCAAAATTTAAAGTATCTATTTTATGAACTCTATTTTCTATTATTTCTACTTCAAGCCTATCCCTCTCAAGTGCTACAAAAAAATTTCTAACAACACTTGCCTTAATTAAATCAACCCAATTTTCTTTATTTAAAAAAAAGTTAAAACCCAAAATCATAATACCAGCACCGCTATTTACACCTGTTAGTTTTTCTTTTAAAAATGAAGGTATCGCCCTAATAAATACATCATTTTCTTCAATTAAAGGTTTTGGCGATTTTAAGATATATCCGTTTTTATCTTTTAAACTTCCATTATCTTTAAAAGTTCTCAAAATAGTATGACCACTAAAAATTTCGCCTTCTTTAGTTTTTGAAAAATAAAGCAAATACCTCAAAAAAGACAAATTAAACATACTAAAATGACCATTTCCATAACTTCCACCAGAACCTTCTTTTTTTACGCTTATTCCATCACCAAGCATTGCAATAAGATTTTTTTTCAAAAAACCAACACCATTATCTACTATATACAAAACATCTAAAAAAGTCTTGTTTAAATTCTCTTTTATTTCGTTTAAAATATCCCTTTCTTGTTCGCTTAGATCTTCTTTCTCAATTAAGCTAATAGCTTTTTTGTATTCGTTAATAAAAGGAATTTTGTTAACTTCTATTATATCGTAAATAAATTTTATTTTTGCTTTTACGCCTTTTTCCAAAGCGGAATCGTAAGAATTTTGAATAATTTCTTTTATTATTTTTGAAGCTTCTTTATCATTTGTAGAAGATAAGGTAGCGGTAGTAAAACCGCTTGGAGAAAGCGCATTTGGAAAATACAAACTCACTTAAGACCTTTGTAATTATTCCAATCTACATAAGTTTTTGCTTTTTTAATATCTTCAAAATTTACTTTTTCTTTTCCAATTTCTACAACTCCATCAATAAAACTTTTAAGTTCCCCTTTTATTTTTTTACCATCGTTTGTAGTTACTTTTACATTCTCTCCTATACTCTTTTCAAAATGCTCTGGTTTTGTAAGTTTTCTCTCAACCCCAGGAGAAGAAACTTCTAAAAAGTATTTTCCTTCTATAGGATCTTCAACATCAAAAATTGGAGAGAGCAAATTGTTAATAGCTACACAATCATTCAAATCAACTCCTCCAGGTTTTGTAATATATACTCTAAAATATTTATCTTCTCCTTCTTTAGTCTCTTCAATATCGTAAAGCTCACACCCATTATCTTCTACAATATTTTTTATTACGTTTTTAAGTTCTTCTCTTGTCATTTTATCTCCTTTAAATAATGTGCTACCCCATCTTCATCATTTGTTTTATCAAGAATCACATTGGCTTTTTTTTTAACTTCCTCAAGAGCATTTTTAACCGCAACTGAAACTCCAGCATATTCAAACATCCCTAAATCATTTATACTATCTCCAAAAACAGTTACCTCTTTTGGTTCTATATCCATTATTTCTTCAAAAACTTTAAGTCCATTTGCTTTATCCCCAAGAGGGTGTAAAATTGTTAAAAAATAGCAATCCATATACGCATCTTTTGTAAGTTTAGTCTCTACTCCAAAATTTCTAACAAACTTTTCAATTTCTTCTAATAACTTTTTTTCTCCAAGATATACCATTTTAAGATTATGATTTAAAGCCTTTAACTCCATAAAAACTCTTGAATCATTTTTATACATCCTAAGAAGCTCAAGTTGATATTTATTAGGCGTTTTAGGATATAAAAATTTTTCTTTTTCAAATTCATCAAATCCTACAATTAACGGAAATTCCTTAAATTTTTTATAAACCTCGTTAATTATCTCATTTGCCAGCTTTTTATCAATCGAACGAATCTCAATTGGATTTCCATCCTTATCTACTACCATTGCTCCATCTAAAACTATTAAAGGAAATTCTAATTTTAATCCTTTTAACAAATTCTTAACTCCCGTATAGCTTCTTGCTGTAGCTACACTTAAAGGATATTTAAAATTATTCCAAATTTCTCTGCTAAACTTTGAAATACTTAAATCGCTTCTTAAAAAAGTTTTATCAAGATCTGTTATAAAAATCATTTTTTCTTAATCTTTTCAAACAGCTCTTCCATTCTATTTTCATGTTCTAACAGTTCATCAAAAGTAAATGTAAGATTTGGCACTTTATACCATCCAGTGGTTTTTAAAGCTTGAGATTTAATATATCCCGTTGCTTGTTTTAATTTTTTTAAAGCTTCTCTTTGTTCTTTTTCGTTTAAATAACTCTTTTCAAGATATACTTTTGCATCGCTTCCATCTCTTGAACAAACCACATCAACGACTCCAAGCCCTCTTATTCTTTCATCTCCCATTTGAGATAAAACTTCAGGTATTACTTCTTTAAGTAAAGATTCTTTCCTTTGGACTTTAATACTTTTGCCCATTTATATCCTTTTTCTGAAATTATAACAAATTTAAGGAAAGTTTAAGAAAAGGAAGAGGAATTATTCAAATTTAGCTTTCTCTTCTATTTTTTGATAAGTCTCAAGAATATCTCCAACCTTAACATCATTATATCCCTCAACCATAATACCGCACTCAAACCCTTTACCAACTTCTTTTACATCATCTTTAAATCTTTTTAAGCTTGCTAATTTAGAATCATAAATTACCACTCCATCTCTAATTACTCTTACATAATCTCCTCTATGAACCACGCCATCTACTACATAACATCCAGCAACTGTTCCAACCTTTGGAATATTAAATACTTCCCTAACTTCAACCGTCGCTGTAACTTCTTCTTTAATTTTTGGAGCCATAAGACCTGAGAGCATCTCTTTTACATCATCTATTAAATCATAAATAATAGAATATGTTCTAATCTCAATTCCTTCCTGTTTTGCTTTATTTTTAGCTCCACTTGTAGGACGAACATTAAATCCTAAAATTACAGCATGTGGTTCAGTAGCCTTTGCCAAAATTACATCATTTTCAGTAATAGCTCCAACATCACTATGAATAACATCAACTTTTACTTCTTCATTTTTAAGTTTAGCAAGACTTCCTTTTATTGCTTCAACGCTTCCTTGAGTATCGGCCTTAACAATAACAGGAAGTTTTTTAAGATTTCCTTCAAGAATCATTTTTTGAAGATCTTCTAAAGTAGCTTTCGTAGTTTTTGATTTTTCTTTTTGCTCTAAATATTCTTTCCATTTTTCAGCCGTTTCTTTTGCCACTTTATCACTCTCAACCACTACAAGAGTATCTCCGGCTAAAGGAACTTCATCAAAACCTGTAATTTCTGCAGGCTCTCCTGGTAAAACTTCTTTTTTTTGTTTTCCTAAATCATCAATTATGAGTCTTACCCTACCAAATGTTTTACCGCAAACAAAACTATCTTGTTTTTTAAGAGTCCCATTTTTAACAATTACAGTTGCTACTGGACCTTTTCCTTTTTCTAATCTACTTTCTATTACGTAAGCTTTGGCAGGACATTTTGGATTTGCTTTAAGTTCCATCATCTCAGCCTGAAGCAATATAGTCTCAAGCAAATCATCAATTCCTTCGCCCGTTTTTGCACTTACGTGAACAAACTCATAATCTCCACCCCATTCAACTGGAGTAATTCCCATTTCCGCTAGTTGAGATTTTACTAAATCCGGATTTGCCTGAGGTTTGTCGATTTTATTTACTGCAATAATAAATGGAACTTGTGCTGCTTGAGCATGTGCGATTGCTTCACGAGTTTGAGGCATAACTCCATCATCAGCAGCAACTACAATAACAGCAATATCGGTAACTTTTGCTCCTCTTGCTCTCATTTCCGTAAACGCTTCGTGTCCTGGGGTATCGATAAAAGTAATTTTTTTACCGTCTTTTTCTACCATATAAGCACCAATATGCTGAGTAATTCCCCCAGCTTCTTTTGCTGCTACCCTTGTATTTCTAATTTTATCAAGAAGAGAAGTTTTACCATGGTCAACATGCCCCATAATTGTAACAATCGGCGGACGAGGGGTTGTATATTCTTCTTCAGGACACTGCTGATCGTATTTTTTAACATAATCAAATTCTGCTAAAGGATCATAAATTTCCACTTCTTTATTAAATTCTTCAGCCAAAGTTTCAATATATTCTTCGCCTAAGAAATCGTTTTTATCTCTTTCTTCTCCAAGCTCTCTTAAAGCATTTAATACATCTTCTAAAGGTATTTTTAACATTTCAGCAAACTCGTAAACTCTCACTTCTTTTGGTATTTTTATTACCTCTTCTTCTTTTGCTTTTTTCTTTTTCTTTTTTTTCTTTCTTGTACTTTCTTTTACAATACCAGTTGGCTTTTTCTTTCTCTTAATTTCTCTTTTTTCGTCTTTCCTATTTTCCGTTGGTTTTTTAGCCTTTTCTTCAAGCTTTTCTTCATCTTGAAGATTAATATCGTTAAAATATAAATCTAAAAGCTCAACCTGATTTTCTTCAATAACATCCATTTCGGCTAAATCAACATCAATTTTAAGTTCTTTTTCTACAGGCTTTTTAGTGGTTACTTTTTTAGGTTTAGTTTTTTTAACTTCTTTTTTAACTTCTTTTTTTTCTTCTTCTTTTTTTTCTACTTTTTTAACTATTTTAATGCCAGTTTGAGTTTTTTTAATTAACTCATCAAAAGTTCTTCTTTTTCTTCTTTTTGGTTTTTCCTCCTCAACTTTCTTTTGAGGCTTTACCTCTTCCTTAACTTCTGTTTTTTTATTTTTGTTTTTCAAATATTCTTGAATCTTCATAGCTTCCATAGGTTCGATACTACCTCTAATTGTTGCTTTTATTCCAAGCTCTTTTGCTATTTCGACAACTTCTTTATTTTTTAATCCAAGTTCTTTTGCTACCTCGCTAACTTTTATCTTCAAGTAAACTCCTTTTAATTTAATTTACAATGGAAAATGGAAAATGGAAAATTTCTTCTCTTGCTTTTTCTTTTGAAATACTACATATTTTAGCAATATAATTTACAAATTTTTTCTTCTTAATACAAGAAGCGCATACATAAAAACTTCTTCCCATTCCGCTAAAATGAATAAGTTTTCCATCTTTACATTGAAGCCTATTAAGATTTTCTTGATAAAACCTTCCTCTACAAACCACGCACATTCTAATAGGCTTTTTTTTTACATTTTCCATTTTACATTTTCCATTTAATTATATACTTTTACTCCCACATTGTCAAAATATAAAATTTTAACGGTAAAATCTTTAAAATTATCTTTTAAAGCACTATATATATTATACGCATCGTCTTTATAAGCCAAATTAAAAAAACTGCTACCACTACCGCTAAGCGTAGACATTAAAGCCCCTTCTCTTAAGGCAATTTCTCTTACTTTAAAAAGTTCCGGCATATTTTTCATTCTATTTTCTTGATGAATTTTATCTTCTACTACATATCTTAAAATATCAAATTTTTCGCTAAAAAAAGCTGCTGTAATCATAGAAGAAGAAGAAATATTAGTTACACAATCTTTTAAAGAATAATAAGCTTTAAGAGCATTTCTGCTCTTTTGAGTTGAAACAGGCTTATTTGGAATTACAATAACTGCTCTTAAATTAGAAGGAATAAACTTTTTTAAAAAAAATACTTTATTCTTTTTAAGTTTAGAGACGCAAAATCCCCCAAGAGTTGCTGGAGTTATATTATCAGGATGAGGCTCGTAATTTAAAGCAAGATTTATAATTTTATCTTTTTTATATGGAACTTGCGCCATCTCGTAAGCTGCAGTAATAGCAGCAACAATTACAGCCGAACTACTCCCAAGTCCACGAGAGAGTGGAATTTTATTGTTAAATTTAAAAGAAAAATTCTCATTTTTACCCGTTAAATTTTTATAAATATCATTAAAAATATCGATAAAAAAATTTCTTTTAAGAGTTCTAAGATATTCCGCATTTTCCCCATATATTTCTATACTTGGATATTCCGATCTTTTAATTTCTATTTCGTTTCTTAAATTAAGAGCCAATCCTAAAGTATCAAAACCAGGCCCTAAATTCGCACTTGTCGCCGGAACCGTAATAACCATTAACTACCTTTATACAGCTTTTAAAACGTAAAGAGGAGATGTATCTTCATTAAAATCGCTAAAATCTAACTTTTTAGGCAAAGAAAAATCTCCTTCTTTTAAATTTTTTTTTATTGTAATTATACCTTCTTTTTTTACAAAAAAACTATTCCCTACCGCTTTAATAGGAGCGTTATTATTAAAATAAAATCCATCAACTGCCAATAATTTTATACCTTTAGTAATTTCCAAAGTTTTAAAAAAAACATAAGAGAGCTTTATAGCCATAAAACTTCCGGGACCTTTTGAATAAATAATATGCTTTACTTCATATTTATTTAAAATTTCATCAAAAATCTCAGGCAAAACTTCACTTGTCATTCCCTCTTTTTTTATCTCTTCAATAAGCTCTTTATCTTTATAAATTCCTACAATCAAAGGTTTAGAAATAGGAATCGCTACAACATCAACAAAAGGCTTTTGCAAGAGCAACTTCCTTTGCATTAAACTCTACTATTTCGTAAGCTTTCTCTTCTAATACTTTTTTAGTCAATAAATGATTTAAATGATGACCGCTTGCCTTTGCCTTATATTCTCCAATAAAATTATTCCCAAGCAAACTCATATCTCCTATCGCGTCAAGAATTTTATGTCTTACAAATTCATCAGGAAATCTCAAAGAATCGTTTAAAATTCCTTTATCATCAAGCACTATCGCATTCTCAAGACTTCCACCAAGAGCAAGACCTATACTCCTTAAATACTGCACTTCTTTTAAAAAGCCAAAAGTTCTTGCTTTTGAAATTTCTTCAATATAATTCTTCGTAGAAAATTCAAAATAATACTTTTGATTGCCTATCATAGGATGAGAAAAATTAATTTCAAAATCAAAAGAAATTTTTTCGCTTGGCTTAAGAAGAGCAAATTTTCCATTCTCTTCTATTTTTACTTCCTTGGTAATTTTAATAAATTTTTTATTTTCACTAAGTTCCTCAATTCCAGCTTCTTTTATCATCATAACAAAACTTATCGCACTCCCATCCATAATAGGAACCTCATCATTATCAATAACTATTCTTAAATTATCAATTCCAAAAGCATAAACAGCACTCATTAAGTGCTCAATCGTAGAAACAACTACTCCATCTTTACCAAGAACCGTTGCCATTTTAGTATCCACAACATTTTTAGGACTTAATTCAATACTAACTCCCTTATCGCTTCTATAAAAAACTATACCGCTATTTTCTCCTAAAGGCTCTAATCTTAACTTTACTGGAACTCCTTTATGAAGCCCAATTCCAACTATTTCTACCGGTTTTTTTATCGTTCTTTGTTTCATTCTATAACCTTAATTTTTTCTTTTGAAAAAAAAGTTAATTTTTTAACTTCTCCTATATCACTTCCATTAAATATTATCGTTCCTTTAATATTTTTCTTTACTATTAAATAATCTCCGTTACAAATAACTAATCCTTCATTTTCATCAAAAATTTCTATATTCCCACTACTTTCTATTTTTGCGCCTGCGTTAATTCTATTTAAAAAAAGCAAATTTTCCTTACTTACAATTTCCTCTCCGCTTCTTATAATTCTATCAAAAATTTTCGTATTTAGTTTTATTTCTTTTTCTACTACTTTAACCTCTGCTTCTTTTACAAAAGAAGAACCATTTACTATAAAATAATTAAGCCCATATTCTTTTAACAAATTTTCAATTTCTTCGTTTTTTTCTTTTAACATAAAAAAGTGATTTTTAATTAAAGGCAATTTCGAAGAAATAATATTTTTTAGCTTTTCGTAATCTTCAATCTCAAAAACTCTTAGAGTCTTTTGCCTCATTGTAAAATTAACCTTTTTGCATCTTTAAAAATTTTTACAATGTTTGTATTAATCCAACGCTGATCCATCCATTCAATTGGCTGAACCGGTATACCTTGAATATAAATTCCAAAATGCAAATGATCCCCAAATACCGCTCCTGTTGCTCCAGTTAAAGCAATTACCATTCCTTTTCTAACACTATCTCCAACACCAACTTTAAAGGCGCTTGTATGAGAATAAACAGAATAAAGTCCTAATTTATGATAAATAATTAGCGTATTTCCATAAATTCCTATATATTTTTCAGCTACTACTTTTCCATAATTACTTGCATAAATTTTTGAATGTCTAATTTTTGCTAAATCAACTCCTTTATGAATAGCAAAAGAAATTTCTTCGTTTTTATAAAAATAATGCCTTTTTTCTCCAAAATCAGCTTTTTTAGCACTTCCAGGAAGAGGATTAAATCTTTTTATATAAAACCCATTAACTTTATTCTCTTTTATATTTCTTGTTAAACTAAATAACTCTTTCTCGTTCATTTTTCTAACATCTTCATTAACTTTTCTAAAAATTTCAACGGGATCATTTGGAATACTCATTCCCATCTTGGTAAGAACTCTTTTTGCTACTATATTAATAAATCTATCTGTAATTTTGATTTTTACATTTTTTGGATTATAAATCCCTTTTGTTCTCCAAAACAAAGGAATATGTTCTTTTACTATATTTCCGGCCAAATCTTCAACTACTAATTTAGCATCAAAACTTCTCTCCCAAATAGGCCAAGCTATTAAGGCTACGTAATAATTTTCTCTTACGTAAGGGGTTAGTTTAAATTTATATTTATCATTTACTAAAATATAAGCGTCTTTTAAATTTTCATCACTCGCTTTTACAACAACAGCGGCACTTCCTCCTCTTCCAATTGCATAAGAATTATTAATTATTTCCGTATTTGGAAATTTTTTATCGACTTTTAAAACTATCTCTTTTTTAGCGCAATTGCCTGCAAAAAAATTCCATTTTGAAATATCGCATGCTTTTATTATAAGCTTTATCTTCTCATCCGAAATATTTTTAGGCAAATTTATTTTTATTTTTACATCTTTTCCTAAATTAGGATTAGCTTCTTTTGTTATCTCTTCAATTCCACTTTTAGTTAAAACCAAAACATCATAACTTTTAATACCGCTATCATCTTTAATTTCAATTTCTATTGGCTTTTTTAAATTAGTAAATCCATTTGTAAATACAACTATCTTTGGAGGATTTTTTTCAAAAATCGGAGAAAAATAAACAAACCCAATAGTTCCTATTATTAACACAAAAATCAAAATCCAAAGCTTTTTCATTCTCTACACTCCACAGCCTCTTTTAAATCTTCTTTTAGCATCTTTTTTACTTTACTAAAATCAAATTCACCCTTTAAAGTAGCGCCAGCCGCTCTAATATGTCCACCTCCTCCGTATTTTACGGCAATTTTACTAACATCGGCACAAGTTTTACTTCTTAAAGATAATTTAATTCCTTCTTCATCTTCCCTAAGCATTACAGCAATCTCAACAGGCTCAATTGCTCTAACCGAATTTACGATAGTATCGGTATCTTCTTTTATAGCTCCTGTTATTTCCATCATTTCCCTAGTAACTTCTACAAACGCAACCCTACCATCGCAACAAAGTTCAATTGTATCATATGCTTTAGCAAGAAGTCTAAGTCTTGAGAGTCTATCTCTTTGAAAAAGCATTCTTGAAACAAAATCCGGCTTTACGCCACATCTAACCATTTCAGCCGCCATTTCAAATACTTTATCATTTACGCTTTCATACTGAAAACTTCCCGTATCCGTAACAAGAGCAGTATATAAGCAAATTGCACTATCTTTATCAATTTCAATATTATTTGCTTTAGCAAAATTATATATCACCTCAGAGGTAGAAGCCGCATTTGGATCAATTATATTTATATCTCCATATCTAGTATTTGATACATGATGATCAAAATTAATTAAAAACGGAGGTTTTTCTTCGATTCCAAGTCTATCGAAACTTCCGCAATCAAAACTTATCATTAAATCATAACTTTTAGGCAATTTATCCGTAACTTTTTCAAAATTTGGCAAAAAGTCAAGATAATCTGGAAGAGGCTTAGTTTTATTAACAACAGTTACTTTTTTATTCATTCTCTTTAAAATAGGATACATTCCAAGCTCACTTCCCAACGCATCTCCATCTGGGTTTATGTGAGAAATCAAAACTATATGATTTGCTTTTTTAATTTTATCAAAAGCTTCTTTAAATCCTTCCATCAATAGCCTTTTTTCATAATTTTATCATAAAGTTTTGTTTTTTGCTCTATAAACAAATGCAAGAACCTCCGCAACAGCTTTATAAAGTTTTGGAGGAATTACTTCATCCACATCAACACTTCTATAAAGCTCCCTAGCCAAAGAAGGATTTTCAACTATCATAACTCCGGCTTCTCTTGCAATTTCTTTTATTTTTAAAGCCAATTTATCAACTCCTTTTGCAATAACTCTTGGAGCTTCATCTTTTGTTTTATCATATCTAATTGCTACCGCATAATGTGTTGGGTTAGTAATTACTACATCCGCTTTTGGAACTTCCGCCATCATTCTTTTTTTAGCCATTTCTCTTTGAAGCTGACGAATTTTAGCTTTAACCTCAGGATTTCCTTCGGTTTGTTTAAACTCGTCTTTTATCTCTTGTTTGCTCATTCTAAGAGATTTTTTATAGTTATATTTTTGCCAAATAAAATCAATTACAGCAAATACAAAAAAAACTCCTAGCATCGAAAAAATTAAAATAATAGCTTTTTCTTCAAACCACCTAAGTTGCTCAAAAAAACTCATAAGTTCAAGTCTTGGAATTTCAGATAAAAAATGAACAAAAATTATCCCTCCTACCAAAAAAGCAATAAAAGTCTTTAGAGTAGTTTTTACACCCTCAACGATAGTTTTTATACTAAAAAGCCTTTTTAACCCATTAATTGGATTTAATTTATCAAATTTTGGAATTATAGGCTTTATAGTAAATAAAAACCCAAATTGCATCACATTTCCAATAATTCCAGCAAGCATTAGTGCTATTACAATTGGAGCTAAAAGCAAAAAAATATACTCAATACTTTTTAAAATAATTCCAAATACAATCTCTTTTGTAAGTTCAACTCCAATAAAAGAAGTATAATACCTAAAAAAATCTTCAAGATAAAAAGTTACATATTTTAAATAAAAAACCAACAAAACCGCGCCCACTAATAAAACGACAAACCCGCTAACTTCTTGACTTTTAGCAATATTTCCTTCTTTCCTTGCATCTTCAAGTTTTTTGGGGGTGGGCTCTTCGGTCTTTTCTAAATCATCCGCCATATTCTTCTCCTAATTTTTTAAAAAACTTTTCTAAAGAAGATCTAATTTCTTTTCTATTAAAAGCTAAAGGAGAAGGATGATAACAAATACCAATTTTTAAACCATCTAATTTATAAAATCCACACTTTTTTAACTTTTTAACTTCCGGATAAAGATAAGAAAAAGCTTTTATAGAAGAATTTCCCAAAAGCAAAATAAGTTTAGGCTTTATTATTTCTATTTCTTTTTTTAAAAGAAAAGAACCTTTTTTCAATTCACTAGCTTTTGGAGTTCTATTTTTTTTACCCTCAATTGTTCTAAAAGGAAAAGCATTGGTGATTAAAAAATCTTTCTTTCTATCAAGCCCACTTAAAGAAATTAAATAATTAAGATTCTCTCCAGCTTTTCCCACAAAAGGCTCTTGCTTTTTTACTTCATTTTCTCCCGGTGCCTCCCCTATTATCATAATTGGATTATCCACTTTTTCATCTATAAAAGGGTCAAAAACGTCTGTAAAATCAATTTTTTCACTAATATCTTTTCTAATAAAATCAGCTCTTCTTTTATAAAAATTTTTTAACTCTTCTTTCCAGTTCACTTTAAATCTTAATATTTAAATTTCCTCCAATACCAGTCACATTGGCTACTTGCTGTTGAATTTTCATCGTATTTTCAAAATTGTCCTCTAAAATTTTTTCCATAAGTTGAGTTTGAGTATCAACAGATTTTTTAGCTACTTCAATTTTAACGGCATTATTTACATTTAAATTTGTCATACTAGTTGAAATACTATCTACATTCATTTAAAATCCTTTTTAACTGATTTAGAGTCTCATTTACATTTTTATTTTCAATAATATAATCGGATAAACTTTCATAAATTTTAACTCTTTTATCAAATAGCTCTTTTGCTTTAAAAACATTCTGAAAAAGAGGTCTTTTTTTAATCTCTTCTTTATTCATTCTCTTTAAAATTTCATCAAAATCAACTTTTAAATAAATCACAATACCAGCTTCTTTAATCTCTGGAATAAAAACGGGAAATCCTCCTCCTACCGAAATTACCGTATTCTTAACATTACTTTTTATCCAGTTAAAACAATACTTCTCTTTCTCTCTAAAAGCCTCTTCTCCCTCTTTTTCAAAAATTTCTTTAATACTTTTATTTTCAAAATTTTCAATTAAATTATCAGTATCCAAAAAATAAGTATTAAGCTCTTTTGCTAACATCCTTCCAATTGTACTCTTTCCGCTTCCCATAAAACCTGTTAAAATAACATTAGAAAAATTCAATTTCAATCCCCTCATCCATTTTTGTAATTTTATATTTATAATTTGAATCTAAATAAATAACTACTCTATAAAAACCGCTATGACTCCCAACAACCACTTTTTTTATAAAAGTGTTTATTTTTTTTCTAATAGTAGGAAAATCGTTATTTGCTCTAAAATCCAAAACCAATCTAAAAGGAGCTATTAAAAAAAAGCTTCTAATCAACTTATCTTTCGTTTTTATAAAAGCTTTTTTATTTTTAATATATAAAACAAATCTACCAAAATAAAATTTTTTGATTCCAAAATTTTTTGGCTTATGAGTAATCACTATTGGAGAGTGAAAATCGATATTTTTATCTATTTTTACTATTTTCTTTTTAACATCACTACTAACACTTTGATAGATAAAGACTATCTTTTTTAAAATTCTCGCATCCGATGGAAGATAAACGATGGCTTTCGTAAAATATTTTGGTTTTACAATATTTTTATTAGTAGGAAAAATTACGGGCTCAAACGGATTTATTCTTCCAAAAAGAAACGTAAAACATAATATTATAAAAACAAAATATTTCACTCGCCCTCCAATTCTTTTAATTCAAAATAAGCTTTTTGAAGCCTAGCGTTTTCTTTTTTTAATTTCTCAACTCTTTTTTCCATAATCTCTACACTATTTTCCAAATCAATCAAATAAGAAAAAGATTTTTTGCCAAACATTAAATCATACATATAAACTCCAATTAAAACAGAAGCAATAACTATTAAAACTACCTTACTATCAAAAAAATTTTTTTTCTCAAAAATATCATCAAAATCTATCATAAAAAAACCTTAAGATGAGGAAACCTCATCTTAAAAAAGCTCTTTTCCAATATACTCGGCACCATATACGCTTCTATTAATTTGAAGAAGTCTATTGTATTTTGCCGTTCTCTCACCTCTTGCTGGAGCTCCGGTTTTAATTTGTCCCGTATTTAAAGCTACCGCAAAATCGGCAATAAAACTATCTTCGCTCTCTCCGCTTCTATGAGACATAATACATCTATATCCATTTCTTTGAGCAAGTCTTACCGTCTCCATTGTCTCGCTTACACTACCAATTTGATTAGGTTTAATTAAAATAGCATTAGCTATACCTTCCTCAATTCCTTTCTTTAAAAGCTTTTTATTTGTTACAAACAAATCATCCCCAACTAATTGAATTCTATCACCAAGTTTTTGAGTCAAAATTTTCCAACCTTCAAAATCTTCTTCGGCACAACCATCTTCAATCGAAACGATTGGATACTTATTACATAGCTCAACATAATAATTAACCAATTCTTCAGCACTCAACTCTTTATTTTCTCCCTCAAGCACATATTTTCCATCTTTATAAAGCTCACTACTTGCAACATCAAGCGCAATTTTTACTTCTTTTGTCGTATATCCAGCTTCTTCAATAGCTCTTAAAATATATTCAATTGGCTCAGCATTGTTTTTAAAGTTTGGAGCAAATCCTCCCTCATCTCCAAGAGAAGTAGAGTGACCATCTTTTTCAAGAAGTTTTTTTAATGTGTGATAAATTTCAACCGAAGCTCTAAGAGCCAAATCAAAGTCATCAAAACCAACAGGCATAATCATATATTCTTGAAAATCCACATCATTATCGGCATGAGCTCCACCATTTATAATATTAAGCATAGGCGTTGGCATAACAAGAGCGTTACTACCTCCTAAATATCTATAAAGAGGCAAATTCAAACTTCTTGAAGCGGCTCTTGCTAAAGCCATTGAAACTCCAAGAATAGCGTTTGCTCCAAGTTTACTTTTATTTTCAGTTCCATCAAGTTCAATCATAATCTTATCAATTTCAGCCTGATCATAAGGAGATAGTCCAATTAATTCATTAGCAATAATCGTATTTACATTTTCACAAGCTTTAAGAACACCTTTTCCATTAAATCTTTTTGGGTCTTTATCTCTAAGTTCAAGCGCTTCATTTATCCCAGTACTCGCTCCACTTGGTACAATCGCAGAAGCTGAAGTTCCATCGCTTAAAACAACCGTTGCTCTAACTGTAGGATTTCCTCTACTATCTAAAACTTCATCGGCAAAAACATTATCAATTACAACCATCTACTCTCCTTTTAAATTTAATTCATCTTCTTTTTTTTCGATAGTTTCAATTATATGAGATAATTCTACTCCAAGAGCTTCTTTTATTTTTTGCTCAATTTCTTTTGCAATTTCTGGATGCTCTCTTAAATACTCTTTTGCGTTTTCCTTTCCTTGTCCAAGCTTAATTGCTCCATAACTAAACCAACTTCCACTTTTATCAATAATATCAAGTTTTACTCCATAATCTAAAATTTCACCTTCTCTACTAATTCCTTTTCCAAACATAATGTCAAACTCAGCAATTCTAAATGGAGGAGCTACTTTATTTTTTACAACTTTTACTTTTACTCTATTTCCTACTTCTTTATCCCCTTGTTTTAAAGTAGCTATTCTTCTTACATCAAGTCTAACCGAAGAATAAAATTTAAGTGCATTACCTCCAGTAGTCGTCTCAGGAGAGCCATATCCCATCATTCCAATTTTCATTCTTATTTGGTTAATAAAAACGACAGTCGTATTCATTTTGTGAATAGCAGCCGTAAGTTTTCTTAAAGCCTGAGACATAAGCCTTGCTTGAACTCCTACCTGAGCATCTCCCATATTTCCTTCAATTTCGGCTTTTGGAGTAAGAGCAGCCACTGAATCTATAACTATAACATCAACAGCTCCGCTCCTTGCTAAAGTCTCTACAATTTCAAGCGCTTGTTCTCCATAATCTGGCTGAGATACAAGCAAATTATCAATATCAACTCCTATATTTTTGGCATAAATCGGATCAAAAGCATGTTCAGCATCAATAAATGCAGCAACTCCCCCTTGTTTTTGCGCTTGAGCTATTATAGAAAGAGCCAAAGTGGTTTTCCCAGAAGATTCAGGTCCGTAAATTTCCGTAATTCTTCCTTTTGGAATCCCTCCAATTCCAAGAGCAAGATCTAATCCAAAACTCCCAGTTGGAATTGATTCAATAGGCTCTATTTCTTTTTCGCTAAGTTTTACCAAAGCTCCTTTTCCAAATTGCTTCTCGACTTGTTTAAGAGCTAATTCGAGAGCTTTTTGTTTTTTTTCATCCATAAATATCCTTTACCTCAATTTATGCAATTATATCAAATTTGCTATAATTGTAACAAAATGCTTTAAATAGAGACTCACTTAAAGGAAAACATTGAAAAAAAACATTAAAGTAGCACACTCTCCAGATGCAGATGATATTTTTATGTACTACGCTATTAAATTTGGCTGGATTTCAAACAATTATAAATTTCAAAATATAGCAGAAGATATTGAAACATTAAATCAACAAGCATTAAAAAACATCTATGATGTAAGCGCAATTAGTTTTGGAGTATATCCTTTTATAAAAAATGAATACGCTCTTTTAAAAACCGCAATATCGTTTGGTTATGGATACGGTCCAAAGCTAGTCAAATTAAAAGGGAAAAAATTAAAAAGAAATTTTAAAGTCGCTCTTAGCGGCAAATACACTACAAATGCTTTAATTTTTAAAATATATTATCCAAATGCAAGAATAGTTTACAAAAATTTTCTTGAAATCGAAAAAGCCGTCTTAAATGAAGAAGTTGATGCAGGGGTTCTAATACACGAAAATATTTTAACCTTTGATGAAAGACTTGAAGTAGAAAAAGAGCTTTGGGATATCTGGGTAGAACTTGTGGGAGAAAAGCCTCTTCCTCTTGGAGGAATGGCAATTAGAAGATCCCTTCCTCTTATCGATGCTATAAAAATAGAAAAAACCTTAACAAAAGCAGTAGAAATTGCAAACAAACATAAAAGTTTATTAGCTAAAATGCTTATTGAAAGAAATTTAGTAAGAGTAAACGACGCTACTTTAGATAAATACTTAAGCCTTTATGCAAACGAAAAATCAATAACCCTTGATGAAGAACAAATTGAAGCTATAAATACTCTTTATCATCTTGGACATAAACAAAACTTATTACCATACATAAAAGATATTAGAGACTACATGATACCAACCGAATACGAAAAATTAAGATTTGAAAATGAATTATAAAAAATGGCTTGAAAAAAATAAACTAGCCCTAAAATGTAAACCAAGAACTCAAAGAGCAAGTTATATTGAATTTTTTGAAGGAGAATTCAAAGGAGATAAAATCCCTCAATTTAAAAGAGGTGAAATTTATTTCGCAAAATTAACCAATTCGGCAAAAACAAGACCTTTTTTAATATATCAAAACGATTTTTTAAATAAAGCTTGTTTTGAAGGACTTTATCATACTGTTGTGGTTTTACCTCTATCTGGTCAAATTTTAGGAGGAGATTATAGAATTTTTATCAAAAAAAGAGATAACATGAGTAAAGATAGCGAAATAGTAGCCAGTGCCATTGGAATAATTTCTACCGGAAAAATAATTTTTTCAAAAGGAATCGTTACAAAGCTTAAAGATGAAGAAATGAAAAAAGTAGATGAAGCAGTTATGAAAGTTTTGGGAATTATACAATAACAATCTCTTCTTCCAATCTTATTCCAAACTCTTCAAAAACTCTCTTTTTGGCAAGATTTATCAAATAAAGCATATCCTCAAAACTACCCCCTCCAATGTTTACAAAAAAATTCGCATGAATTGGAGAAATTAAAATACCTCCTTTTTTCATTCCCTTTAAACCGACGCTTTCAATCAATCTTCCAGCAAAATCTCCTTTTGGATTTTTAAAAACACTTCCTAAACTCGGCTCTTTAGGTTGATTTAATCGAAGCTTTAAAAGATACTCATCCAAATTTTTATCATATCCTCTTTTTATTTCAAATACAGCTTCAAATACGGGCTCTTTTATATTGGATTTTCTATATCCAAATTCCAAAGCATCTTTTTCAATCCATCCATTAACAGTTCTTATAGCTTTTAAATTATTCGATATCTCTTCTTTTTTTACGCCAGCATTCATTTTTATGCTTCCCCCAACGCTACCAGGAAGTTTTGCTAAAAACTCAAATCCTCCAATATTATTTCTTTTACAAAAATTATAAAGCATTCTATTTTGAACTTTTGCCCCAACTCTTAAAATATTGCCTTTAATTTCTATAAATTTATATTTATCATCTAATATTCCAATATTTTTTGGCGTATTTGAAATTAAAGTATTAGTAGCTCTTCCTATTAAAAATTCCTCTTCAAAGTTTTCTTGGGTAATTAACTTAACTTTTAACTTCGGACCTATCTTAATCGAAGAAAATTTCGAAAAATCAATTACTTTATACATCATCTAAGAAAAGTAGGAATTAAGGAAAAAACGTATTTAGTAAAATCTATCATTTCATTCATCATCCAAGGAAGTGTAAAAATTAATACAATTGCTATTGCAATAATTTTTGGAACGAAACTTAAAGTCATTTCATTAATTTGAGTAGTAGCCTGAAAAATAGAAATTAAAAGTCCCACAATCATACCAACAAGAAGAGTTGGAAGAGAAAGTAAAAGAGCAAGTTTTAAGGTTGCCACAGCTAAAGCAATAATTTCACTTTGCATTTTTTTTCTCCAATTTCGAGTGCAAAAAAGCTAAAATCAAAAGCAATAAACCTAAAGTTCCGGTTACAACCTCCGGAATATGAATAAAAATTTTTAAAAGCATAATTAAAGCAAGTATTCCTATTGCATAATGAGCCCCATGCTCGAGATATTTATATTGATTTAAAATACCTTTTTCGACCATCCAAATAGTAAGACTTCTTACAAACATAGCTCCAATTCCAAGCCCTATCATAATTAAAAGAATATTTGGAGTAATAGCAAAAGCTCCTATTACTCCATCAAAAGAAAAACTTGCATCAAGAACTTCTAAATAAATAAGTCCCATAAGACCGTTTTTAATTCCTTGAGTACTTAAAGCTGAATTAATTCCATGTAAAATAGAATAACTAAGAAGCCCCAAAAAATATGCAATAGCTACTTCGTAACTTTTAGAGTCATAAGTAATTACAATCCCGATAATTATTGCAATAATTAAAGAAATATTATTAACTTTTCCAAATTTTTCAGCAGTTTTTTCAATTGGTTTAATCCATCTAACTTTTTTTTCTTCAAATAAAAAATCACTAAATACCATCCATAAAAACGCTCCTCCAAAAGCATATATAAGTTTTTCTACTTCTAAAAGCGTTTGATGATAAATATCTGGTTTAAACAAAGCAATTTCTATAGTTTCCATAACCCCCATATTTGCCGCTATAGCAACTATTAAAATAGGAAAAATAAATCTCATCCCAAAAACAGCTATAATTATTCCCCAAGTTAAGAATCTTTTTTGCCATATCTTATCCATCGTTTTTAAAATTTTCGCGTTAACAATTGCATTATCAAAGCTCAAACTAATCTCAAGCACGGCTAAAATAGCCGTTATGTAAACGGCACTAAATCCTCCAATAAAAAAAGCCAAAACCAAACCAATAGCAGCTACTAAAAAAGATATAAAAAAGTACTTCATTTTCTTCCTTAAATTTTAAATAAACTCTCTAATTTAGAAATATCTTTTTTCTTCTCTTCGGCATCTTTTAATTGAATTTTATATTTTGTTAGCATACTTGCCAAAGTAATATTAACTCCATTTTTACCAATCGCTTTTGCCTTTTCGCTTGGATCAATTTCAACTTCGGCTATTCCTTCTTTTTCGTTAATTTTTACATTTTTTACTATAGCAGGAGATAAAGCTCTTGCTATAAAAATTTCCGGTTTAGAAGAATATTCTATTACATCAATGTTTTCTCCATTTAATTCGTTTGAAATTGCGTTAATTCTAACTCCATTTTTACCAATAATAGTTCCAATTGGCTCTATTTTTGGATTTAACGAACTTACTGCCACTTTGCTTCTAACCCCAGGTATTCTAGCAGAACCATGAATTTTTATAATTCCGTCTCTAACTTCAGGCACCGCTTGTTCTATTAATTTTTCCAAAAATTTTGGTGAAGTCCTACTAAGCTCTATTTGAATTCCTTTTTTATTATCAAAATGAACGTATTTCAAAAGAGCCTTTAAAACGTCTCCTACTTCAAATTTTTCTCCCTTTATTCTATTTCTCATTGGAAGAACGCCTCTTACGCCATCGATTTCAACCCAAGTATTCTCTTCGCTATCCACTTTTATAACTTCAGCGCTTACGATCGTATTTAATTTAGAAATCAATTTTCTATATATTTCGTTTTCAAGCAATCTAGTAATTTCTCTTTCAAACTCGTTTTGAAGCGCCATAGCTCCGCTTCTTCCAAGTTTAGACAAATCAAGCTCGGCTCTAATTTTATCTCCAATTTGAGCTTCGGGATCAAACTCTTTTGCTTCATCAAGATACAAATATTTCTCAGGTTTTTCCAACGCTCTATCATCGTTTACTACGATAAAATTTTGATAAATTTTAAGCTCTCCATCCTCAAGTTCAACATCTACATCAATATCTCCAAGAATTTTTTTTGCAGTTTTTATAATAGATCTTTTAAAAGCTTCTTTTACTTCTTCAAAATCAAGACCTTTTTCGTTAGCCACAAGAGACAATAAATCCAATATCTTTTTCACGCCTATCCTTTCTTTTTTCTTTGATATAATTTTACACAATTTTTTGATAAAATAATAATAAAAAGGAATGCTATGATTTTGAAACTTATCGGTGCCGATAATCAAATAATTGAAAAAAAATACGAAGAATTCGTTAAAGAAATCAAGCCAAATAGTTTTTTTTATTTTCATAAAGATACAAGCTATAAAGATTTAAAAGATTTAATAGACAAATTAGAAGAAGAAGGACATTCTGTATATTTTAGAGAAGTAAAATTCGGACTTGATGAGGGCGATTATATGTATGAAATGCATATCATTTAAACGGAAAACGAGAAATGAAAAATGAAAAATTAAAACTTTTTATCGAAACATTTGGTTGCCAAATGAACGTAAAGGATAGCGAGCATATAATAGGCGAGCTATCCGATACCTACTCTTTAACAAACGATCCAAAAGAAGCTAATCTAATCATAATCAATACTTGTTCGGTTAGAGAAAAACCCGTTCAAAAATTATTCTCAGAACTTGGAGCATTAAGAAAAATAAATCCTAATGCCAAATTTGGAGTATGCGGATGCACCGCAAGCCATATGGGAGAAGAAATCATAAAAAAAGCTCCATATGTTAGTTTCGTACTTGGAGCAAGAAATGTAAGTAAAATAAAAGAAGTGGTAAATAAAGAAAAAGTAGTAATTACCGACCTTGAAAACGATGAGACTACTTACGAATTTAAAAACGTTAGAAAAAATCCTTATAAAGATTTCGTTAACATAATGATAGGATGCGATAAAAAATGTACATTTTGTATCGTTCCAAAAACAAGAGGAAAAGAGCTCTCAATTCCAATGGATTTAATTTTAAAACAAATAGAAAAATTAGCCCAAGATGGCGTAAAAGAAATTACTCTTCTTGGACAAAACGTAAATAACTACGGAAAAAGATTTAGCGTTCCTCATCCAAAAGTAGATTTTACGGACCTTTTAAGAGAAGTTAGCAAAATAGATGGAATTGAAAGAATAAGATTTACTTCACCTCATCCACTACACGCCGATGATAAGTTCTTAGAAGAATTTACAAACAATCCAAAAATTTGTAAACATATTCACTTTCCCCTCCAAAGCGGAAGTAGTAAAATTTTAAAAAAAATGAAAAGAGGTTACGATAAAGAATGGTTTTTAAATAGATGTAAAATTATAAGAGAAATTCCAGACGTATCAATTTCAACCGATATAATCGTAGGTTTTCCAGGAGAGAGTGAAGAAGATTTTAAACAAACACTTGAAGTGGTAGAAAAAGTAAGATTTGAGCAAATTTTTAGTTTCGTATATTCTCCAAGACCATTAACCGAAGCTGCTACTTATCCTAATCAAGTCGATAAAAAAATTGCAAAACAAAGATTATATCGTTTACAACAACTTCATTCCCAAATTCTTGATGAAATAAGCCAAAAACAAATAGGAAAAGTTTATAAAGTATTGGTAGAAGAAATAGGTATGGGAAAAAGCGATAATTTCTTTACGGTAAAACTAAACAAAGATCCTAAATTACTTGGTAAAATAATCGATGTAAAAATTAAAGAAGCAAACAAACATACGCTAATTGGAGAAGTAGTCTAAAAGGAGAAATAAATAAAAAAATTATTGATATTTTTAGGTATAATATTTGCTGGAACTTTTTTGTATTTTTATTTTAATCCATCATATAGATTGAGTCTTGAAGCAAAATATTTTTATGAAATAGGAGAATATGAAAAAGCCTATAAATTAGCACATAAAGCTTATTTGTTAAATCCTTATAACAAAATGGCATTTACAATAGAAACTCAAAGCAAAATCGCCAAAGAATGGCAACGGTTTATAGACGATTTTGACAATTATTTCACAGATATAGAAAAAATAGCAAACAAACCATACATTAGCGAAAAAGACAAACTAAGAATAAAAATAATGCTTGAAATTTTGCTTGATGAATATAAAATGTTAAAACCGTCTTTATTATTACCAAAAGATTTAAAAGAAGCAGCAAAAATAAGATATGAAAAGGCAAGAGAGCTATATGAAAAACTTTTTGGAAGTAGAAGCTAAAAAATTTCTTAATTTTGTTAAGCAAACGAATTCACCACAAACTCTAAGAACATATGAAAGCGTAATTAAAGAAGCAATTCCTATTATAGAAATTGAAGATAATATTATAGACATTACTCCTTATAGACTTCATATAGCTAATTTAAGCAAAAAAACCATAGCTAAAAAAGTTTCGGCCCTTAGAAGTTTTTTTGACTTTTTAAAACAAGAAGGATATAAATTTAAAATAGTAGGAGATGAACATATTAAAGTACCTAAAACATTGCCAAAACCAATTAGCATTGAACACATCAAAGAAGCCTTAAAACAAGCAAATATGGATGAATATCTCGCTATTATGATTATTTTTTCCTTAGGTCTTAGAATTAGCGAAGCAACAAATATAAAACTTACTGATATAAAAGGAGATTGGATAGAAATTAAAGGAAAAGGAAATAAAACGAGAATCTTGCCAATTCACCCAAAACTAAAAGAATTTATAAAAAAATATTTAGAGCTAAATCCAAAAAAAGAATTTTTATTCGAAAAAGAAGGCAAACAATTAACTACCGATCAATTAAGATATTTAATACAAAAAGCCTTTAAAAAAATAGGCATCCACGCAACCCCACATCAGCTAAGACATTCATTTGCAACTTATATGCTCGATAAAGGTGCAAGAATAAATGATGTAAGCGAACTTTTAGGACATGAATTTATTTCTACTACTCAAATTTACACCAAACTTAATAATTCTCTAAAATTAAAAAATTACTTAAAAGCGCATCCGCTATGTGGTTTATAAAAAGAAATTTTATTTCATTTATTGAAGAAGAGAAATTTAAGCTTTTAAAAGAAGTTTTTAAAAAAGACAAAATAATAGAAAAAGAAACAAAAGAATTTGAAAAAAAAGAAGAGTTAGATTCTTTTGTAAAAGAAGAATTAGACGAAATTCCCCAAACTTATATTTCTACAATTACTTTCACCTTAAACCAAGGCGTAATGGATAGCTGCTCTAAACAAAAATATTTAGAACACGAAATAGATTACGACAACGTCAAAATAGTATGTCTTGGAAATTATTCTTTTTATATCTCTTTATTTGACTTACAAAAAATCAGAAAAGATTATCCTTATTTAGACTTCATTTATCCTCCATTCGCCATTATTGACTATTTGGCAAAAGAAAAAGAAAATATATTTTACGTATTAATTTTTGAGAAGTACTTAGTCGTTTTAGCATACGAAAAATGGATACCTATCTTTAGCGATATAATAGAAACAAAAGAGAGTGAAGAAAATTTAGAAAACGTCGAAGACATAGAAGATATAGAAGATATAGAAGAAATTGACACAATTGATGATCTTAGCGAAGATATCACAGAAGATATTGATGCAATTGACGAAGAAGAATTAGAAGAAAAATTAGAAGAAATAGAAAACAAAGCAACAGGAATTGAAGCTAAAATATTACAATTTATCCAAGATTCATTAAAAGAATATTATGCTAATTATAGTTCCGATTTTATAGAAAAAATAATACTTTTTGATACCATTGGAATCGACGAAAAAATTGCTAACATAATAGAAGAAGAAGTTTTAATTGAATGTACCTACAAAAAAATAGACGCTTTAGAAATTATAAATAGGATAAGCCGTGAAAGCGTATTATAGTTTTATAAAACCTAAAAAAAAGCCTCTTTTTAAAGAAGATACTAAACTGTGGCTTATCTTTATTTCCATTTCAATGTTTCTATATCTTTCTTTTGGCGCATTTTTACTAATAAAAGCTTATATATTTAAAAAAGAAACAAACGAATTAAAACAGCAAATAATATCATTAAACGAACAAATTAAAGAACTAAACCTTCAAAAAGAATTTATTTTAAAACAAGAAACTATTTATACAGACATAATGACAAAAAACCAATTGGTAAAACAACAAATAAGAAATCTACTTGATTTAATTCCAGATCCTATTACCCTTGAAAAATTTTACATTGACCACAATAAGCTCATAATTTATGGAATAACTCCTACAAAAGATGTATACAATTTATTAATGCTCCCACCTCTTGAATCGATTTTTGATAAAACAACTACATATTTTTACGAACTACCTAACGGCTGGTATAGATTTAAATCAATAAATTATCTAAAGAGCGAAAATGAAAAAGATTAAAATTCCTCAAATAAAAATACCAAAAATAAAAATTTATGGAATTGATGTTATAAAAAACTTTTTGTTTCTTACACTATTTATATTTTTAACGCTTTTAATGATTGCTTTTATAATAGCTCCATCTATCAAATACTTTAAAAAGAATCAAAAAACATATTACGAAACGAAAAATGAATTCTTGCAAACAAAAGCAATTTACGATAGAACTTTAAAATCTCTTAATCAATTAAAAAGAAAAGATGCTAAAATCATAGCAGCTTTTAGAAGAGAATTCGATAAAAAAAATTTTATAAACTTTGCCTCTAAATTCATGAAAGTCACAAATATAGAAAAAAACGAAACAAAAATTTATAAAAACGACTTTTTAACTACTATTTATTTCGTAAACGCTCTAATAAAATCACCTAAAAACTTTTACGACTTTATTGACGCTTTAAAAAATTATAAATACATATTAAAAGTTTATTTTCCAATCAATTTTGAAAAAAACGGTAATCTAATAGATTTAAAATTAAAAATAGAACACTACCGACTTAAAAATCTAAAAGCATTAAAAGCGGAAGTAAAAGCCCACTGAAAATTATATCCTCCAAGCTCCCCTGTAACATTTAACACTTCCCCTATAAAAAAAATATTTTTATTAAACTTACTTCTCATAAATTCATCAATTTCGTTTGTATCAACTCCTCCTTTTGTAACTTCCGCTTTTTCAAATCCAAAAGTCCCAGCAGGCGCAAATTCATAGCAATTTATTTTTTTTAATTTCTCAAATTCGCTTTTTCTTAAAAATTTTACCTTTTTATCATCAACGCCAATAACCTTTAAAAACTCCTTTACAAATCTTTTAGGCAAAGGAAGTTGAGTAGATATTATTCTCTCTTTATTTTTTAAAAACTTATCAACCTTTCTTCCAGCTAAAAAATCTACTTTTATTTTTCCTCTCGCCCACCATAAAGAAGCATTTAAAATAGCAGGTCCCGTAATACCTCTATGAGAAAACAAAACATTATCCCTAAATTTTTTATTTTCAACATATACTTCGCTAAAAACAGAAATACCGCTAAGTTTTTTAAACCAAAATTCCTCTTTTTGAACCGTAAATCCTACTAAAGCTGGTTTAAGAGAAATTATATTATGCCCCATTTTTTTAGCTATTTCATATCCAATTCCACTTGCCCCAAGACTTTTAAAACTTATTCCTCCGGTTGAAACGATTATGTTTTTGGCTTTAAACTCGCCTTTATTAGTAATTACTTTATTTTCCTCCACATCTAAAATTTCGGTATTTAACAACACGTTTTTAACTTTTTTTTTAAAAAAATTAAGCAAAACTTTAGAAGAAGAAAAAAAATATTGATTTGGTTTTAATTCCTGAACCTTGAGATTATTTTTTTTTAACCACTTTAGCAAATCTTGATTGTTAAAATTTTGAAGAGCTCTTTTAATAAAATCATGATCCCCTTTATAATTACTAGGATTTACAAATTTATTTGTAATATTACATTTCCCTCCACCGCTAATTTTTATTTTTTTTCCAATTTCATTATTATGTTCTATTACTAAAGAATCATCAAGCAAAGAAGCCAAAAACAATCCACTTGCTCCGGCACCAAGAATAATATTTTTCAATTTTTTCCTTTTTGATACAATTTTACCAAAAAGGAAAAAATTGAAAAAAAGAATATATTATGACGATACAGATGCCGGTGGAATAGTTTATCATGCAAATTATCTAAAATATTGCGAACAAGCAAGAAGCGAAATTTTTTTTAAACACAACATCTATTTTGAAAACGATGGATATGTCGTAAAAGAAATAAAAGCAAAATATATAAAACCAGCAAAACTTGGAGATATTATAGAAATAAAAACAAAAGTACTATCAATCAAAAAAGCATCCTTAACCCTTTTACACGAAATTTTTAAAAACAATGAAAAAATTTTTGAAACCCAAGTAGAACTCGTTTATTTAAAAAACGGCAAAATTTCAAAAATTCCACAAAAACACATAAAGATAATAAATGCGTTATAAAGGAAACATTGCCGAAGAAAAAGCGGCAATATTTTTAAAAAAAAGAGGTTTTAAGATAATTAAAAGAAATTTTTATTGTAAAGGCGGAGAAATCGATATCATCGCATATAAAGACAATACATTTCATTTTATAGAAGTAAAAAGTGGAGAGAATTTTGAGCCAATTTACAATATAACTTACAAAAAACTAAATAGAATCATTAAATGCGCAAAATTTTACGTTCAAAAACATAAAATATCATCCGCTTTTTGTATAGACGCAATTATAATAAAAAAAGATATAATCGAATTCATCGAAAATTTAACTTTATAAATAAAAAGGAGAAAGGATGAAAAAGGGGGTAGTGAAATTTTAAAGAAAAAACATTAAATTTACATTAAATTTACTTAAATATTACGATTTTTTAACATTAATTAATGATGGTTGAGGCTCTCCTAAATAAAATCCTTGAAAATAATCAATTCCAATTTCTTTACAAACTTCAAAAACTTCTTTATTGTGTACAAATTCGGCCACAGTTTTTTTATTGGCTTTTTTGGCCAAATCTACAATACTCTCTACCACTTCTTTTAAAATTTGATCTTCATGAATGTTTTTTATTAAACTTCCATCAATTTTTAAAATATCAATATCCATACTTAACACTCTCTGAAAATTAGAATATCCACTTCCAAAATCATCAATAGCAAAACTTGCACCATATCTCTTATATTTTTGAATAAAATCTTTAACAATTTCGTAATTAGTAATTTCACTTTCTAAAATTTCAAAAGTTATTCTATCAATTACTTCCTTTTTTGCCAATTCCTCTACTAAAAAACGAAAGTTCTCATTCATTAAATCCTCTATAGAAATATTAACACTTAAATTAATATCTGGATATTTAAGTAAAATTTCCAAAGAATCTTTTAAAACTTTTTCAGTTACTTTGTGATAAAGTCTTATCTCTTTTAACAACCTCAAATAAGGATAAATACTTTTTATTTGAGAGCCTATCTTTACCCTACACAATACTTCATATTTTTCGATTTCTCTATCTTTATTAAAAATAGGCTGAAAATAAGAAACAATGCCATTGTTGTCTATAATTTCTTTTATTTCTTTTGTTCTCTTAATGTTTTCTTCTATTTCTTTATTCATCTCTTTTGTATAAACGCCAACTTTTTCCAAAATATTTTTCTTTATTTTCTTAAGGGCAATATCAGCTTTTTCCAAATAAGGTCTTTCAAAAGAAACACCAACGCTAAGACTAACATTAAAAGGAGTATCATCAATTATTATTGTTTGAGATTCAATAAATTCTATTGCTTTATTTACCAATTCTAAAATTTCATTTTTATTCCAATCTTCAAAAATTACAGCAAAATCATCTGCCCCTACTCTATAAACTTTTATGTTATATTTTTTAAAAAAATCTTTCATATAAATTCCTATATGTTCAAGAACCAAATCTCCCACTTTATTACCAAAATAATCGTTAATATTTTTAAATTTATCTATATTAAATACCGCCACAGCTATATCTTGCTTATCCTTAACATCTTGATTAAATTTATATCTATTGTAAAGACCAGTTAAAATGTCATGCGTTAATACATAAGATAACTCTTTTATATAATTTTCAAGTTTAATAACGGCAAAAGAAATAGAAAAAATTAAAAACGAAATAAACATTGAAAGCAATAAAGATAAAAAATCAAAAAATTTCAAATCTTTATTAATCTGATCCATCAAACTTCTATCAACTAATTTCAAATCTTTTTCGGTAGGAAAACTTAAAATCTTGTTTAAATATTTTTTATAAACTGGAAAATATTTTAAAAATATTTCCAAATTTTTATAAAACGCTTTTTCGTAAAAATTGTTAGAATTCATTAAAAATTTAAACTTATCTAAATCTATATTTTTTAAAAAATCCATATCAATTGAACTTTTAGCTAAAAAGATATTTGATAAAATAGATAAAACTTTTTTTGTATCTTTATTTGAAAGACTAAAGTGTTTTAAGCTATTTGAAAGATAAATTAAAGAATTTTTTAAAGGAAAAGAATATCTTAAATATTCAAAAATCAACTCTTCTTTTTTATTAAAATCGCTCTCAAATTTCAAAAATTCTTCATACGCTTTTTTATAATGATTTTGAAAAAAATCTAGTCCCTTTAAAAATTTTATATCTTCATGAATTCTACGAATAGTAAATGCAATTAAATCAGTATCGTAATAAAGATACATACTACTTGAGAGGATTTCATAATTTAATTTATTGTCCAATTCTTGAATATCGCTTAGAGTATGTAAAATTTCATTACTTTTTACAAAATATTTTTTTGCATAAAAACTAAAAACGCTAATAGATACAAGGGCAAATATACCTATTAAACAAATTATTACTATTTTAAAATTAACTTTTTTCATTTTTTACTCTTTTAAAATTTCCGGCGTTTCACCGGTTAAAGTTTTTAAAAAAGCAACTATATCCTTAATATCTTTTTTTGGAATTTTTATCCCCAAATTCAACTTACCCATCAATAATACCGCTTCTTCCAAAGTTTTTACGTTTCCATAATGAAAATAAGGAGCAGTTAAGGCTATATTCCTTAAAGTTGGAACTTTATATACATATTTATCGGCAGGATTATGAGTTACTTCATATCTATCTCTTCCTCTTGGAACTTTAATATATTGAGCAAAAATACCTAATTTTTGAAAAGAGTTTCCTCCAAAATTCTTCCCATTATGACAAGTAATACACCCGTAAGATTTAAAAAGAACATATCCCCTTTTCTCTTGAGAATTTAAAGCCTCTTTATCTCCTTTTAAATATCTATCAAATCTCGAATTTAAAGTAACCAAAGCCTTCTCAAACTCAGCAATGGCATCACAAACATTAGCAAACGAAATATAATCGGTATTGTAAATTTCTTTAAACATTAGCTTATATTCGGAAATAGAATTTACTACTTTTTCAAGTTTTTTAGGATTCATACCCATCTCTTTTTCATCCATTATAGCCATACCTGCTTGTTCGGCTAAAGTTTTTGCTCTTCCATTCCAAAATTGCCAACAATTAAAAACAGCATTATATACCGTTGGAGAATTCATTGGAGAATCAACTCTTTTAAATACTCCTATGCTAAATTGCTTATGATTTGCTCCTCCTTCCTCAAAAGAATGACAAGAAGCGCAAGAAACTTTTTTATCAGCAGAAAGTCTAGTATCAAAATATAGTAATTTTCCAAGTTTAGCTTTTTGTTTATCATATTTTACAGGAGTTAAAACGTCAACTCCATTAGCATACAATAAAACTCCAAACAATATGAATATAATCCTCTTCATTTTTCATCCCTTAATACTCTACAATCTATCCTTTTTAACTTTTCTTCAAAATCCACTTTTTCAAAATCAAGTATAGCTTTTGAAGCAATCGTTCCTTTTCTTATATTTTCGTAAGGATGAGTATAAAGATTATATCCAAGTTTATACAAAGCGCACCTAAAAGGCGTAGCTACCGAATAACTAGTAAGCACCCCTTTAGGATTTAAAATGCTATCGATGTCTTTAAAATATTCAAAAGTCCAAAGTTCTGGATTTACTTTTAACGAAAAAGCGTCCTGATATACAATATCTACTTTTTCAATACTTTTAATATATTCTCTGGCATCAATAATTGATACTTCAATTTTAACATAACTATCTTCATATTTCAAATTATCGCTAACTTCGTAAATAATATGTTTAATTGTCTCAAACTCTTTAGGATAAGGAAAGTTTTTTAAACTTCTAACTAAATCTTCATCAAGTTCTGGAGAAAAAATTTGAAGTTTTATATCTTTTGGTCTATTTAAAATACTCAAAAAAGTATTAAATCCAAGTCCAAAACAAATATCAAGAATTTTAATTTCACCTCCATAATAGTTAAATTTTTTAGCCACCTCAAAAGCCGGAAAAACATGTTTATATAAGCTTTCAGTTACGGCTCCTTCACTTGAATGATAACATTCGTTGTATTTTTGATTTTTTAAAGTAAAAGAGCCATCGTTAGTTTTTACTAACATCTTTTTCCTTTATTTCTTCAATTATCAATTGAACTTCTCTTGAATAATAATTATTTTCGCTAATACTAAACTTAAAAGTAATTTCCTCTCCAAACTCTCCGTCATACCTAAAAATAATCGCTTTTTGATAAATTCCATTTTGAGAAAGAATTAATCTATAATGATTATCTTTGATATTCTCTACGCTTTCAACTTTAGCCCTAGCAATAAATTTTGGTTTTGGATTTGCCTCTCCATAAGGTTCGAAAGATTTCAAAATATCTAAAAGCTCTAAATCTATTTCGCTAAAAGGAAGCTCTCCCAATACGAAATCTTCAATAAAAAAATCATCTTCATCATATTTGGCAATTAAACTATTTAATTTAGCTTTAAATTTTTCTAAATTTTCTTCTTTAATACTTAAACCACAAGCCATTTTATGACCGCCAAATCCCTCAAGTAACTCTTCACACCCGCTAACAAGCTCAAAAATATCAATATTTCCAAGACTTCTTCCGCTACCTTTTAAATACTCTCCCTTTGAAGTCAAAACGATTGCAGGTTTTTTGTATTCATTAACTAGCCTACTTGCAATAATCCCAACTACTCCCTCATGAAAATCGCCACAAGCTACTAAAAAGTTATCTTTCTCGTTAATTTCGATTTTTTCTAAAATATTATTTTCCATTTCCTTTCTTAAATTATTAAGCCTATCAAGTTCCAAAAACAATTCAAAAGCCTTATTTTCATCCTTTGAAATTAAAAACTCAAAAGCAATTAACGCATTTGAAACTCTACCGGCTGCATTAATTCTTGGAGCAATTTGATAAGCTACATCTTCTGAAGTTAATTCTTTATTAAAAAACGATTTAATAGCTTTGGCAAAAGGAGAAATAGCTCTATTTAACCTTCTAAGTCCCATTTGCGTTAACGTTCTATTCATATGAGTTAGAGGCATAACATCGGCAATAATGGCAATTGATAACATATCAAGAAACTCTCTTAAATCAATTTTTAATTTTTCTTTATGTTTAATAGCTCCACATAAATACCACGCAACTTCGGCTCCGCAAATTTCCTTAAAAGGAAAATCTAAAGAAATTTTTGGATTTACTATTAAAGCATCAGGCAATACAAATTTTCCATCTTTTATCTTAGGAGTATGATGATCTGTAATAATTAATTTAATGCCTCTTTTTTTACAAATCTCAGCCGCTTCAAAAGAGGTAATTCCGTTATCAACGGTTATTATCAAATCTCCATCAATTCTCTCGAGCAATTTCGAAGTTAATCCATATCCTTCTTCAAATCTATCCGGAATCACAACCTCAACGTCAATTCCCATTTTTTCAAAAAACAATTTCATTATAGCACTACTTACAACTCCATCTACATCGTAATCTCCAACCACAACTATCTTTTTATTTTTATACTCACAAATTAAACTAGCCGCTTCTTCAATATTTTCAAGCAAAGAAAAATGAGGAAGATTAAGAGAATTTATTTCGTCAATTCTACTTGAGAGAATTTTTCTTATTTTTTCTTTCGTTAACATTTTCTATATTTATAAGCATTTTCTACAAAAGCCATTATTACCTTATTTGGATTTCTTAATTTATTGCTAAATTCCGGATGAAACTGAACTCCCACAAACCAAGGATGATTTTTTATTTCAACCGCTTCTATAAGCCCTTCTTTACTTTTTCCACTTATTATCATTCCGTTTTTTTCAAGCAAATCTTCATAAGCGCCGTTAACTTCATATCTATGGCGATGTCTTTCAATTACCTTATTAGTTTTATAAGCATCATAAAGTTTCGTTCCCTCTTTTACCAAACACTCATACCCTCCAAGTCTCATCGTTCCTCCAAGAGGAGAAGTATGAGTTCTAATTTGTTTCTCACCACTAGCATCGATAAATTCATCAATCAAATAAACAACAGGCTCTTTTGTATCTGGGTCAAATTCTTGAGAATTTGCATTTTCTATACCGCAAACATTTCTTACAAATTCTATTACAGCAAGTTGCATACCAAGACAAATTCCAAGATATGGTATTTTATTCTCTCTTGCGTATTTTATCGCCTTTAATTTTCCCTCAACTCCTCTTTCCCCAAAGCCTCCAGGCACAAGAATTCCACTAACTTCGCTAAATCTTTCGGCTATTTCTTCTTCGCTCATTTTTTCAAGTTCTTCAGAATCAACCCAATCAATATTTACTTTCATATCAAGATGAGCACCAGCATGAATCAAAGCTTCAATTAAAGACTTGTAAGACTCTTTTAATTTTAAATATTTTCCCACAAAAGCAATTTTTACCTCTTTTTGAGGTGAGATTATTTTTTTAACCAAATAATTCCACTCGCTCATATCAGGATGAAGTTCCCCTAAATCCAACTTCCTTGCAATCGGTTTTAAAATATCTTGATTTAAAAAATTCAAAGGCACTTGATAGACCGTTGGTGCATCTACTGCTTCAATTACGCTATCCCTATCCACATCACAAGCATCTGCAAGTTTTTCTTTTAGAGATTTTGGAAGAGGTTTTTCCGTTCTTGCTACTATCATATGAGGAGTAATTCCTATTCTTCTTAACTCCTGGACACTATGTTGCGTTGGTTTGGTTTTAAGCTCTCCTGCGGCTTTAATATAAGGAATTAAAGTTACATGAACAAACATTGCATTACTGCTTCCAACTTCTTGTTTTAATTGTCTTACGGCTTCTAAAAAAGGCAATCCTTCAATATCTCCAACCGTTCCCCCAAGCTCAACTACAACTATATCAACATCTTTTGCTACCTCTTTTATTCTACTTTTAATTTCGTCCGTAATATGTGGAATAATTTGAACCGTTTTTCCAAGATAATCTCCTCTTCTTTCCTTTTCAATTACACTTAAATAAACTTGCCCTGTAGTAAAATTATTTTTTTTACTTAGATTTTTATTTAAAAATCTTTCATAATTCCCAATATCAAGATCAGTCTCAGCTCCATCTTCGGTTACAAATACTTCTCCATGCTCAAAAGGAGACATTGTTCCCGGATCAACGTTTATATAAGGATCAATTTTTACCATCGAGACTTTAAAGCCGCTATGCTGAAGCAAAGTCGCTATAGAAGCCGAAGTAATTCCTTTACCAAGAGAGCTTAATACACCGCCCGTTACAAAAATATATTTACTCATACTTTGCCTTTTTTATTGAAATTATATCATTTAATCAACTCAATTTCCTTACTAAAATAAGCAGGCAAACTATCGTATGGATTTGGTAAAGTATCATCAGTTATATACACGTATTTACATTTATATTTTTTTAAAATTACTTTCATTTGATTTTCGTTTGCCCCATAAACTATCAACGAAGATTTATTAAAGCATATCTCATCGTTTAATTTAGAAACATCGTTTTCATATACTACTATATTATCAGCTATGTTAAAATAAGCTTTATGCGGCACAACTCCAGGATTTAAAACCACTAAATAATCACCTTTTGAATTTATATATCTTTTTAAATTTTGATAATATTTTAACTTCTTAACATCGCTTGCTGCTTCGTCTATAAAAAAACCCTTAATGTTAGGATAAAACTTAAGCCAAGTATCAATATCCTTTTTTACTTCTTTAAAGTTTCTATTTCCCCATTTAGTATAAACGTATCCAATTGGAATTTTATTATTTTTTACTAATTCAAAGATAAATTTCTTATAATTTTTATCCACTCTATTTCCAGGCCCATTGAAAGGATTAATTATCGCTATCATATTAATTTTTAATTTTACAAGTTTTTGCCAATCGCTTAAATTATAAAAATAAACAGGTAAAATAATTCCTCTCTCTCCATAAGCTAGCAAAAAAAATATCCCTATTAAAAGGAAAAGTTTTTTCATTTTTTTCTCCGTTTTTTAATATTTTATCAAAATATATGCTAAAATTTTAATCCAAAAAATTTAAAGAAAGGTGGTGAGAGCAGTGCCAGGAATTGTAGTACATCCGGGGGAAGATTTTGAAACTGCTTATCGCAAATTTAAAAGACAAGTAGATAGAAACTTAATCGTAGTAGAAGTTAGAAAAAGAAGATTTTACGAACCTCCAAGCGAAAGACGTAAAAAAGAAAAAATTGCAACTCGTAAGAAAATTCTTAGAAAACTTTGGATGCTTAGAAGATACGAAAGCAGATTATAATCTGCTTTCTTTATTTTTACTTAAAGATAAAGTGTCAAACACTTTTTTACTTAAAAATATTATTTAAAATAAAAGGAGGCTTTTTATTATCTTGCCTCCTCTACCATATCATCTAATAATTCATACATTTTTTTAGTCTCATCATTTGCTTTTTTAAAATCGCTTAAAGAATTTTTCATTGAAGAATCCATAGCATTTTTCATATGTTGGTGAAAAGCTTCGTGAGAAGATCTAATTTTTTGATAAGCATCCGTATCTTTAAAAGAAGAATATCCACTAGTATTCATCCATTCTTCAAAAGAATGTTCTGGATGATCTTCTATATGTTTAGATTTTCCTATAATCTTTTCTTGATAATTCCTAATTGAAAACAATAAATTATTTATTTTTTGCTGAATCGCACTCAAAGTATTTGTAAGAGTTTCAAATTCTTCAAACGTTTCAAAATTAATTTGATAAAGTTTTTCAAATCCCACTCTAAATTCTTCCATAAATTCTTGCATTTGAGAAATAATATCTCTTAATTCATTGCCTTCAACGGTAAGAGAAGAAGAGTTTTGTTTTAATACATTAATGGTTACTTCAACTTCCTTTGTCGCATTTTGAGTTCTTTCTGCTAATTTCCTAACTTCATCGGCTACAACGGCAAATCCCCTTCCATGCTCTCCAGCTCTTGCCGCCTCAATTGCTGCATTTAATGCAAGCAAATTAGTCTGATCGGCTATTTCTTTAATAAGTTGAATAACTTGTCCTATATTCTCAACACTTTGTTCAAGATCGCTTATATTTTTTGTAGCACCATCGGCAAATTCTATTAATCTTTTTATCTGATTCATAAAATAATCAAATGTATTTTTTAATTCCTGAATTTCTTCTTTAACTTCTCTATTAATTTCTACTATTTTTCTAAGATTTTCCGAATTTTCACTTGCATTTTCAGCTATTTCGGAAATTGAAGTTATAGTATAAGTAAACATATCCTCAACCACATCTACTTTAAAAGTATCTTCTTTTTTGCACTCTTTTTGAAGCTTAAACTTTTCTTCCTGAAGTTTTTGAATTTCTTTTTGAAGTTCTTCTATCTGTAAAGATTTTTCTTCTATCTCCCTCTCCAATTCCCGAATTCTTTTTTCGTATTTAGAACAAAACATTCTAAATCCTTTTTTTATAAAGTATATACCAAAAAAAATTTATTTGTCAACATTCTTTAAATTCAATTCTTGGAAAAACTTTTAAATTTCTATAATCAGTAAACATTCCGTTTTTATACATTTCAATCGCCGCCCTTGCTATCATTGCTGCATTATCAGAAGTAAATTCCATATCCGGATAAAACAACTTAAAATTAAATTTCCTAGATAATTTTTCAAATTCTTCCCTAAGAGACAAATTAGCACTCGCTCCTCCAACGATTGCAAAATTTTTTGGTCTATATTTCTTAATAGCTCTTCTACTCATAAAAACTAAATGTTCAATAGCTCTTTTTTGAAAAGAAGCGGCAATATCTTCTTTCTTATACTTTCCTTCTTCAATTACAAGCCTTACAGCGTTTTTTATGCCAGAATAGCTAAAAGATATATTAGAAGAATTTTTAAGAGGCAAAGGCAAATCTATAATAGCTTTTCCTTTTTTGGCAAGGTTTTCAATAATTGGACCTCCGGGATATCCAAGATTTAGCATTTTAGCTACCTTATCAAAACTTTCCCCAAAACTATCATCAAGGGTAGTTGCAATCTCGCATACATTATTTATTCCATTAAAATTCAAAAGTTTAGTATGACCACCGCTTACAAGCAATACCATCATAGGTTTTATTTCTTCTTTTCCTATAAACAAAGAATAAATATGCCCTATTAAATGATTAACAGCAATTATAGGCAAATTTAAGGCAATTGAAAGAGCTTTTGCCATCATAACACCTTCTTGTAAAGTTACGCTAAGCCCTGGAGCATTTGTTACAGCTATCGCCTTTAATTTAGGGAAAAACTTTTTTGTTTCTTCTAAAATTTTTGGAAGAGCCTCGGCATGAAGTCTACTTGCAAGTTCAGGAACCACTCCTCCATAAATAGAATGCTCAAGTTCTTGAGAAATTTTTTTATGAAACAAAAGCTTTTTACTATCAATATCCATTACAGCAATAGAAGAATCATCACAACTGCTTTCAATCGCCAAAATCATTTAAACCCTTTTTTGTGAAATTTTAACATTAAATTATTGAGAATATATTATAATTAAATTATCAATTGAAAATTTTTTGCCATTAAGGAGCTCTCATGAAAATTCTACTTGTAGAAGACGATAAAAAACTCTCTAAAACTATAGAAGAAGGCTTAAAAAAACAAAATTTCAGAGTAGATGTAGCAAAAGATGGAGAAGAAGGATTATATCTTGCAAGAAACAACAAATACGACGTAATGATAATAGATTGGATGCTTCCAAAACTTGATGGGGTTTCTTTAATTAAGAAATTAAGAGAAGAAGAAATTTTAACTCCAGCTCTTATTTTAACAGCCAAAAGCGATATAGAAGATAAAGTAGAAGGATTAAGCGTAGCAGACGATTATCTTACAAAACCATTTGATTTTAATGAACTTATTGCAAGATTAAAAGCACTTTATAGAAGAAATAAAAAACTTCCAGAAAATATTTTAAGAGTTGGAGATTTGGAAATGAATCTTGATACCAAAGAAGTAAAAAGAGCCGGAAAACCAATTGAACTTATGGCTAAACAATTTGAGCTTTTAAAACTACTTATGGTAAATAAAGGAAAAATAGTATCTCCAGAAATGATAGAACAAAATTTATGGGAAATGGATGAAGAAAGACACTCAAACGTCATTACAGCACATATTTCATATATTAGAAAAAAAATCGATAAAGGATTTGATAAAAAACTAATTAAAACTATAAGAGGAATGGGATACAAAATAAGCGATGAATAATTTTAAAAACGAATTATTTTACAAATACGCAATAGTTGTTTTTTTAATTATCGCTTTTTTTGAGGGCATTTTAATGTTTGGAATGAAAAAAAGTTTTGATATGCATTTAAAAGATAAATTAGCACTCATAGCAAGCGAAATAGACCCTCAAAATTTCAACCAAAACCAATTATTAAAAATCCAACATAAATATAGAGTTTTTCCACTATTCGTTCAAATAATAAAAAATAACATCTCAAACCTTCAGCCGGGATATTCTACCAACATAATAAACGGACCCTTAACCAAAGAAAAAATCTTAACTTACACGATAATAAAAAAACCTTATGCGATAAAAATTTCCACGCTATATTCCACAAATGATGATAAAATAGAAATCATAAAAATAATTTCTTTAATTGCTTCTTTTATAATTTATTTAATTTCTTTATTTATCGGATGGAAATTTATAGAAACTTTATCAAAAGAAATAGAACTAACTTTTAAAAGATTAAAAAATTTCAATTCAAACGTATCTCACGAGCTTAAAACACCACTTGCAATTATAAAAAGTAAAATAGACGTTGCCTTAATGAATAAAGAAAAAAATTGTGACAAATTACTTTACGAAATATTAGAAGAAATTGAATATATAAACGAAATTACAGAAAAACTTTTGTTCTTAACGAAAAACTACAACAATAAAAATTTCGAAAAAATAGATTTAGAAGAATTAATTTTTGAGTTATACGAAAAATATGAAGGCAAAATTGAATTTAAATTTCACTTTGGAGAAGATGACTACGAAATTCTAGGAGATAAAATCTTACTTAAAATAGCAATTAGCAATATAATCGAAAATTCAATAAAATACGGAGCATCCCAAATAGAATTTACACTTCAAAAATTAAAAAATAAAATTATTCTATCAATAAAAGACAACGGAGTTGGAATTCCAAAAGAAAAACTTCCTTTTATCTTCGATGAATTCTATAGAGCCGACGAATCACATAACAAAAACATAAAAGGCTTTGGACTTGGACTTAGCATTGTAAAAAATATTCTAAATTTACACAAAGCAAAAATTAAAATTCAAAGCAAAGGCGGAGTGGAATTTATTATAGAATTTCCAAGTTCATAAAACCAAAAATCACTACTTAAAAACAAAACAAATTTTTAATAAAACTTATTTAAAACGAAATTTCACCTCAACAGCCAGATTTACAACAAAAGAACCAATTATTTAAAAACAATTAAAAAAAGGGAAGTTTTTAATCCCTTAAGATAAAGCATTATAAATATCAATCTCTCTTTGAATTTGTCTCATAACCTCTTCTATTTTTCTTAAATATTTTTGAATTCTCTCTTCATGAAGCTTTTTCTTTTCTTCAAGTTCAAATTCTTTTTTCGTTAAATCATTTTCTTCTATTACTAAATCATGATATTTTTCTTTAAGTTCTGCAATTCTTGCTTTTCTTTCATTAAGCTCTCTTAAAAGTCTTTCTCTATCCCTTTCGAGCATTTCAATTTGTCTATCAGTTTCCGCTTCAAGCGTTTTCATTTGAATTCTTTTTAAATGATTTTTGATTTCTTTAATCCTTGCTTCATGCTCTTTTATTTCTCTTTGAATTGATAAAAGTTCCGTTTCAATTTCCTGAAGTCTATTTTTAATAGGTTCAAGTTCTTTTTCAATTTCAGCTAATTTTTTCTTTTCTTTTTCAATCGCTTTTTTAAATTTTTTTACGCTTCCTTCAAATTCTTGTACAAAAGCTTCCATATTCCTCTCCTTAAAAATTTTTATGCATTATAACATAATTAATTTATCCAAATCAAGTAAATTGATATAGTTTCACTTAAACTTCTTAAACCTCTAAAAAACCATTGTAAACATATAGCGTCAAACACTTTTTGTTTAAAGAACCCCAGAAACCTGCGGCACAGGGCGATAGGAGGTGCTCTGCTCCCTTCCGGGCCTGAAGCGTTGCCTCCTACCACCCTTGCACAGGGCTGGGGCTTTAAAATTATAGCATAAATTACAAAAATTTACTAATTTCTTCAGTAGAAACAGGAGGAGAAAAGAAATAACCTTGAGAACAACTAACTCCCAATTTTTTTATAATTTCAAATATCTCTTCGTTTTCTACAAATTCTGCAACTGTTTTAATATTTTCTTTATTTGCAAAATGCACTATACTTTCAACGATATGCTGTTTTTTTAAATCTTTATCTATTCCTTTAATTAAAGTCCCATCAATTTTTATAATATTCGCCTTTGCCTCCACAACTCTTGAAAAGTTAGAATATCCACTTCCAAAATCATCTATAGCAATAGAACCGTTTAACCTTCTAACTTCGTTAAAAAATTCATTTAATAAATGAGGAAATCTAATTATCTCATCTTCTAACAACTCAAAAGTAATATCTCCTTTTCTAATGCTAACCTCTTTTAAAAAAGAGATTATTTTTTCTCTTACAAAATCTCTTAATATATCATTTGGAGAAAGATTAATAGATATTGGAACTTTATATTTTGAATAAACTTTAAAACAATTCTCTATCATTTTCAAAGTAATTTTTCCATACAAGCCAGCTTTTTTAGCTACATCCAAAAAATAATAAGGAGGTAGCAATTTACCCTCTTTATCTATAATTCTAACCAATGCTTCAAATTTTATTACTTTTTTGGTTTCGTTATCTATAATTGGTTGAAAATAAGAAATTACCTTATCTTCATATAAAGCTCTTTCAATACATTTTAAAATACTCATATTTTTTAATATTTCTTCTCTTTTTTCTTTTGAGAGTCCATTACTGACAATAACCATCTCTTCACTATTTTCTAATTTTTCAAATCCTAACATCGCGTTTATATAAAGATCTTCTTTTCCATAAGCAATGCTAATTTTGATTAATGGATAAAATTCAAATCCTTTAACTACCAAAACTCTATTCATTACTCTTTTTACAATTTCTTCTCCAATATCTTTTAATTTTTCTAAATCTACCTTTTTATAATCAATTATCAAAAATCCTAAAATATCGTCTTTAACTACATAACTTTCAATTTCGCTAAAATATCTAAACAAATATCTTTTTATCATTCGTAAGAGTCTTACTCTATATTTTAAAAGTATATCTTCTTCATATACAAGTTTCATATCTTCAAAATTTACTATCTTCACTAAAAGAAGCATTGCCTCACTAACTACTTTTAGCTTATCATTAATTAATTTTTCAGCCGTCATATAACTTGTTACGTCTTTTCTTAAGGCAATAAACTCGACTATGTTTCCTTCCAAATCAAAAATAGGTTTTATAACTGTATCAACATAATAAGATTCTCCGTTTTTCTTTTTATTTTTTATAAGTCCTCTCCAAGTTTTACCATTTAAAATGGTTTTCCAAAGACCTTTAAAAAACTCATCTTTCATATCAGGATGTCTTACGATATTATGAGGTTTTCCTAATAACTCTTCTTTAGAAAACCCAGAAACTTTCTCAAATGCGTCATTTACATAAGTAATAATCCCATTTAAATCGGTTTTTGAAACAATTAAACTTTCATCAACTATATCTTTATATTGAGTAAGTAAATTTTTATGTTTATTTAACTCGCATTTATATTTCAAAATATTAGTAATGGTTGATAAAAACTTTTTCTCATCAAAAGGTTTTATTAAAAATCCATCAACTCCTATTTCAATGGCTTTTAACAAAGTATTCGTATCAAAAAAAGAAGATAAAAAAACAACACTAACATCAGGATAGTTAAGTTTTATCTTTTTTGCCAATTCAAATCCAGAAACCTCTGGCATTACAATATCCGTAATCACAATATTATAATTATTCTTTTCTATTTTTTTCAAAGCTTCTTTAACAGAAGATGCTACATCAACATTTTTAAAATATTTAGAAAAAATCTCTTTTCCCATCTTTAAAGCAAAATCACTATCATCTACATACAATAAATTCATTCTACTTAAAGATTTTTTAATATCCATACATACTCCTATACGCAAATAACATTATACTATGATTTTTTTATTATTACCTCAAAAGGAACACTATCTTTTATATGTAAATCATGTTGTGAAAAAGGAATAGAAATATTTGCTTTATTTAAAGCGTTATAAATTAGTTTTAAAAACATACTTTTAGTTCTTCTTGGACGTCTTACATACTCTCCGTTTACCCAAACAAACAATTCAAAATTTAAACTACTTCCTCCCATTTCTTTAAATACTACATAAGGAGTAACATCAAACTTTGGATGTTTTTTTACATATGGCAAATTAGAATTTTTAAGAGCTTCCAAAACTACTTTTTCTACTTTATCAATATCACTGCCATATGATATGGAAAAAGGAATTCTAAATCTTACAACATCATCAACCAATGTCCAATTTATTACGTTGTTTTGAATAAAAGCTTGATTTGGGATAATTAAGTCTATATTATCGTTTGTTCTTATAATAGTTGAACGCATGGTAATATCAATAACTTCTCCTCTCGTATTCTCGTCTATTTGAATATAATCTCCAACTTTTATAGAATTTTCAAACATTAAAATAATACCACTTATAAAGTTACTAACGATATTTTGAAGTCCAAAACCAATACCAACGGATAAAGCTCCAGCTATTATTGTAAGAGAGCTCAAATCAAGCCCTACTACCTTAAGCGCCATTAAAAAAAATACTACAATAATTAAATAATACCCTAAATTTGCAAGTAAGGTAGCAGCTGAATACGAAATATCATATTCTCGTTTTAATTTATAAATAAACTTTTTATAAAATTTTCCCACATACCAACCAATTATAAGAATTAAAATTAAAACTAAAAAATTTATCGGAGTAATTTCTTTATCTCCTACTTTAAACAAAGGAGAAGTTAATATTTTCCAAATTTGCTCAAAAGTAAATTTAAGTTCTTTTTTAATGTTATAAACCATTTCGTTTTCATAAGCTAATTTTTCAAAATCCCCTACTACTTTAACAAAAGCGTCATAAGAATCTGTATTTCTTGCAAAATTTAAAAAGGCAGTTATTTTATCGCTAAATTCTTTTACTTTTTCCTCATTATTTAAAATAGGAACTTCGTATTTTAAAAAATCAATTTTTTTAATGAGCAAAACATCAAATTGATATTCAGTAGAACCTTTAAAAACTTGTTTAATATTACTAGAAGTTACTCCAAAAGAAAAAACAAACAAAAAGAAAATCAAAAACCTCACTATTCTATCCTTGGACGCAGAGTAAATTTTCTAAGAGAAAAGTTCAAAGCAGTAAAATAAGTCACTATCACTACACTAATACCAGTTGGAATAATAACGTTATAATCATAAGTAATTTCAAGAGCCAATACAACAGCCGTTAGCGGTAATTTCATATTTACCCCAACAAATACCGCAGCACCAATTGCCGCAAAATAAAAAGGCTCAATATTCAAAAAATCTTTTGCAATTTCTCCAAATCCATATCCAACAAGAGCGCCTATACTCATTAAGGCAATAAAAATTCCTCCAACTGCGTTTGCATAAAGGCTAATACTAGTTGCAATTACTCTTAGAACAATAATTATAAAAATCAACCAAATAGGCAATACGGAAGCATTATTTATTAAAAGTTTCACAACTTCATGCCCGCTAAAAACCGCATAAGGAGATATCAACATGATAGTAGAAATTATCAAAGCTCCCATCACGGCTAAAATAAAGTTTTTATATTTAGAAAACTTCTCTATTAAAAAAACATTTAAAAGATGAAGTACTCTATCTTTTAAAAACAAATAAAAATATACAAAAAAAAGCATAACAGGAATAAATAAAATAGTGGCAAAAACATACTTATATTCTATAAATTTCCCAATAGAATAATTAAAAATTAAAGGTTCCAAAAAATGCCAAGCCACACTAAAAGATATTACACTTGCCAGTATTAAATATCCTGCATAACTTTTTATAAATTCATAAGCTATATTTTCAATAGCAAACATTATACCAGTAATTGGTGAAACGAAAATAGCAGCAATTCCACTGCTTGCACCTATACTTAAAGAAACTCTAATCAGTTTTTTAGGCAATTTAAAAAATTCATGAAATTTCTGAGCAATAATCGCTCCTATAGCAGCGCTTGGACCTTCGTTTCCAATTGCAAATCCACTTGCAATCGACAAAGAAGAAGCAAAAATTTTTAAAAAAAGATCTTTAATATCAAAATTAAGCTTATTTTGCTCCACCGCTTCGGCAATCTCTCTAACTCCATATTCCTTTACTGCCTCATTTTTTAAAATTAAATAATTCACTATCAAAATGGAAACTAAAGGAACAAGATAAATATACCAAATAGGCAAATGCGAAATAGTTTCAATCGGATTTCCAAAGTACAAAATAACGGATAAAAAATGAGTCAACAAAGAATAAATCGTAATAAAAATTCCCGTAACTATCCCTACAAAAATAGACAAAGTTATAAATTTACCTACCATAAAAATTTTCGCCTTTTTTTAAAATTATATCAACTTTCCTTATAAAGTTTATATAAATTAAATCACACTAACCAATTCCAAAACGACTCTAAACTTAAAAAATAAATAGTTTTATCATATTTCAACTTTAACAAAAATCTCATAAATTTCATTACTTAAAGGTCTATTTCTAAAATCTGGCTCAAGCATTGAATCAATACATTTAGCTAAATCTTTTGGTAAAGTATTTTTATAAATTTTATTTATTGGAATATATCCCTCTTTATTTAAAATTGCCTTTTCATATTCACCCTTTTTTATCATTTCATAAAATGGATGAATATTAGTTAAAAGCTTATAAACTATAAGTCCAAAAGTAAAAACATCCGAATAAAAAGAAATATCTCTTTTTATATGTTCTGGCGAATACCAATAATTAGTCATAGCTGGAGCATAAATATTTAAACCTTCATCTATACAATGATCGAAATCTATTAAAATTATTTTATCTTCTAAAATCAAAAACTGCTCAGGTTTTAAATCAGTATGGACTATACCATTTTGATGTATTTCAAAAAAAGGCAAAGCAATCTTTTTTAATAAATTAAGTCTATCTTTGATAGAAGGATTTTGAGATATAAATTTTTTTAAAGTTTTAGCGTTTTTTTCATATCTCCTTGAAATAAAACAATAACCTTTATATTCAAAAATCTCTATTATATTTTCAGTAAATAATAAATTGTTAACTTTACCATAAATTTTTTCCAACCTATTTTTAAACTCATAAAAACCATCATGGACTTCAATAGGATAAGTATACTGTTTTAAAAAAAAGTGATCATTTACAAGATAAGAATTATTAAAACTCCCAACACCCAAAAACTTATTAATAACATAATTTTGTTTTTGTCCCTTTACAACTTCATTAACACCTATCTTAGAACTAACACCATTCCAAAACTTCATATATCAAATACTCTTACCATAAAAGTAGAAAAATCTCTTACGTTAAATATATCTTTTTGAACGTTATCATCACTTTCAAACTTTTTAATACTGCTTTGAGATATACTTCTAGCCATTGAATCAAAAAGCTCTTTAAAATCTAAATTTTTAAAATCCTTCGTTACGATATACATAGAATTTGGAAGTTCTTTAAATTTTCTATAATAATCACAATCTTCTCCAATATAAAACACTTTAATATTTTTTTTCTTTAATTTTTCTAAAACATCATCAAAATACTCAATTTGGGCATCAGGATCATATCCGCCATAAATATTTTCATTTGTAAAAATAACGATATATCTATGAGCTCCTTCTCTCCATTCCAAATCAGCCGCTAAATCTATTGCTGGAAGAGTGAACTCATCCCATCCCGTATCTTTAGTTTGAACTTCCTTAAAAGCTTTTAAAAACTCTTCAACATTATCAGTTAAATGTTTTACATATATTGCATCATGCCCATAAAAAACAAATCCAAGCCTACTTTCAACGTTTTCTTCTCTTAACTTTTCCACCAAACTATTAATATGTTTTTTAACTTCCTCTTTTACAGGTTCCATACTCTCCGAATTATCTATTACAAAAACAATATCAGCTTTACTTTTTATCTCTTCTTCCTGTGGTAACGTAATGTTTTCAAAATTCATATTACCCCTTTAGTTATAAACTTTATTAAACTTTTTAATTTTATCATAAATCTTATTCAAATTTGGATTTAACTTTTAACAACTACTGCTAATATTGACTTAAAAAATGATAAATAATTTTATATAAGAAAATTAAATGACAAAGAAGGCATCTGTCATTATGTAAATTTATAAAAATTTGATAACTCCCATAAGATAAAAACTTTTATATACTATTGTATCAAACAAGTATATACAAAACTACAATATTTTTTTGGGTAAAAAAATTAACAGAACTAGAAATTAAAAATGCTAAACCAAAAAAATAGAAGTATATCCTTCAGGCAATAAATAAGGGGTATATAAGTATAAGAAAAAAGCTAATTTTAAAATAAGCTCATATTCTACACTAAAACTAAAAGATGTAAGAAATAAAAGAAACCAAATTAAAAGAGAAATTGAAGTTTATGGATTAGATTTAGTATTACAAAAACGACAAGAAGAAAAGATAAAATCTAAAAAAACTTTTGGACATGTAGTAAAAAGCCAAAGCTAAGCAGTATCACTACAACTATTCAAAGATTGAATAAACATATCTTACCTAATTTTTAAAAATAAACAAACCTACTGCCGAAAAATTAAAATCAATTCTTAACGGAATATTTAAATATACCCTTACAAAAAAAATATAACAAATGACATTGAAAGCATATTTTCCACACAGCTACCAACAAAAATCATTATTCTTTCATTACAGATTTAAATGAAGTAAAGATTTATTTCAATGAATTAGAAGACCTATCAACTCAACCGATAGTAAAAGGAGCAATCAAAATTATTTGGCTAACTG
>Ga0256838_1000114_pt1 | contig 57631 bp, 59 predicted proteins | sample 4571419metaG_FD_185978 | JGI IMG/M metagenome (GOLD analysis project Ga0256838, IMG submission 185978) | Hydrothermal vent microbial communities from Guaymas Basin, Mexico - 4571-419 | ecosystem: Environmental > Aquatic > Marine > Hydrothermal vents | place: Mexico: Guaymas Basin | collected... | reverse complement strand
GAAATGAAATATAGATGGTTTGATTTAAAAGCTTTTTCCTCCTTTGATACACTCTGGATACATGTGAAAAAATTGCTAGATGGCTTTGGCTTGGAATATGACATTAATTTTGGTTAGGTACTTATCAAAAAATTACTTTTAAACTACTCTCCTTTGCTTTTTTCTTTTATGCTGAATGGTTACCCTTTATCATTTTAAGAATTTGGAGATAGATTGGTTGAGTTTTGAGTGATTGATTCTATGGTTTAAGATAAAGTATGTAATAGTATACTTCAATTAGCTCTTTTAAGGATTGATACAATGACAAAAAAAATAATAGCTATGTTTGGGTTTTTTATATTTTCCTCTTTTTTAATCGCAGGAGAAATCATCGTAGCCGTCTCTGCCAATGTGTCGTATGCTATTGAGCCTTTGAAAAAAGCCTTTCATCAAAGACATCCTCATACCAATGTCACCGTAATATTGGGTAGTTCTGGTAAGCTTACGGCTCAGATAAGCCACGGTGCACCGTATCAGCTTTTTATGTCTGCAAATATGCTTTATCCCCATACACTCTATAGAGATAAATTAGCTATGACTAAGCCTATCGTCTATGCCCAAGGGGCGTTGGCAATACTCTCTACCAAAGAGCGTAATTATTGTGCTGAAATCTTTATTCTCAAAGACCCTAGTATCCAAAAAATTGCTATTGCTAATCCTAAAACAGCACCTTATGGTGTCGCTACGGTAGAAGCACTTAAAAATGCAAAACTTTATAAAAAGCTCAAAGATAAGTTTGTCTATGGTGAATCTATCTCTCAAACAGTGATTTATGCCACACGTGCTACAGATATTGGTATTGTTGCGAAGTCATCATTGTATGCCCCACAACTTTTACAGTATAAAGAAGCAATCCATTGGGCAGAAGTAGATGAACATTTATACACAGCGATAGACCAAGGTATGGTTATACTCAAAGAGGGAAAAGACAACAACGAGGTCAAAGCATTTTATGACTTTATGTTAAGTAAAGAAGCGAAGCGTATTTTAGTAGCATTTGGTTATCGTGTTTTATGATAGAATTGTCACCTTTTATCCTCTCTTTTAAATTAGCAGGATTGACTACGGTACTACTTTTTAGTCTCTGTGTCCCCTTTGCTTGGTGGATGTCTCAAACAGAATCTAAATCTAAACCTATTTTTGAAGCCATTACGGCTTTACCTATTGTGTTGCCTCCCTCTGTATTGGGGTTTTATATCTTAGTGTTACTCTCTCCTCAGAGTGCTATAGGAGGATTCTTTGAAGAGATATTTGGGATAAAATTACTATTTTCTTTTACAGGATTGGTTGTGGCTAGTTGTTTTTACTCTTTACCTTTTATGATACAGCCTTTACAAAATGGCTTTGAGTCTCTTAATAAATATATGTTAGAAGCTTCATACTTAGCAGGAAAATCTACCATACAAACCATTTGGTACGTGGCATTACCCAATATGAAACCAGCACTGATGACAGCAGTTATTATCACTTTTGCTCATACTGTAGGAGAATTTGGTGTGGTACTAATGATAGGAGGAAGTATCCCCTATGAGACAAGAGTTGCTTCTGTGGCTATCTATGAGATGGTAGAGATGATGGAATATGATAAGGCTCATATCTATAGTGCCATAATGGTGGCTATGAGTTTTGTGGTACTTCTATCGGTGTATATCTTTAACCATAAACAAAAAAAGATAGGGATTATCTAGTGATTAAAATAGAGATACAAAAATCCTTACATGGAAGCAAAGGCACTATGCTTTTAGATATTGAACTAGAGATTTTTAAAGGGGAGTTTGTGGTCATAATGGGTGAGAGTGGTTCAGGTAAAACGACACTCCTTAGGATACTAGCAGGATTGGAAAAATCTGAAGGAAATATATGGATAGAGGGCAAATCATGGCAAGGATTATCGCCTCAAAAAAGAAGTATAGGTTTTGTTTTTCAAGACTATGCTTTGTTTGAAAATATGAGTGTCAAAGAAAATCTTCTGTATGTCCAAAAAAACCATACTTTAGCCGATGAGCTACTAGCACTAACTGAACTGACATCTCTTTCGTCTCGTAATGTAAAGATGCTTAGTGGTGGACAAAAACAACGTGTGAGTCTCTGTAGAGCAATGATGAATAAACCTCAGCTTTTACTTATGGATGAACCTCTTTCAGCACTTGATACTAAAATGAAAATCAAACTTCAAGAAGAGATTATCAAACTTCATAAGGCATTTGGAACAACCACTCTTATGGTAAGCCATGACAATGAATCTTCCTATCTCTTGGCAGATAGAATCATTATCTTAGACCAAGGTAAAGTGATTAAAGATGGGGTAAAAGATGATGTATTTGAGAAAGTTAGAGCCGTTCGTTATACTTTAGTCCTATAATTTCTTTCTCTAATAGACTCTTTCTTTTTCTTATGCTACACTTAGCGTAAATATTTTCTTCATAGTAAAAGGATAAAAAATATGATAAAAAAATATATGATAAGCTTGACATTGTTATTGTTTTTTACTGCATGTACCAATAAATCAGACTATGCACTTTTGCAAACATCTACAGCGAAAGAAACGTTGATAAAAGATACAAATATAGAATATCGTATCTTGGTACAAGATAGGCTAGATATTTCTTTGTATAAAGACCCAACAAAAGGGATTATTAGAGCAAATAACCATGAGTTAAGTCAAGAGATGAAAGAAGAAGGCATACTTGTAAATACTTCAGGATATATTAACTTACCTTTAATTGGGAATGTGAAAGTGATAAACTTGACCCAAACAGAAGCGGCAAGACGGATTACACAAGCCTATAAGAAATATTTGAAGACACCTTCTGTGTATGTGGAAGTGATGAATAAACGTCTTTTTGTCTTGGGTGAAGTGAATAAACCAGGTGTTGTGCCTATAGATAGAGAAAAAATGACTATTTTTGAAGCCTTAGCATTTGTTGGAGACATTAAAGATAGTGCAGTAAGAACAGATATCATCATCATGTCTAATACCCCAAAAGGGATGAAGATACGAAAAGTGGATCTTACTAACTTTGACACGATGAATTATAATAATTTACTGTTACGTCCTAATGATATTGTCTATGTACAACCTGATGGATGGAAAGAATTTAAAGTAGCATCAGATAATTTCACTTCACCATTTGAAACGATTGCTAAGATTGCTTCACCATTTGTGACGATTAAATATTTAAGCGACTAAGAAACACCGATGTATGTAGATATGTTATGGATTGCTCTTCTTTCTTTTGTGGGTATTTATATCCTAAAACACTATGCCCCTAAGATAGGCTTGATAGATACTCCTAATGCACGTAGTACGCATCATGATAGTATCGTCAGTGGTGCAGGTATAGGGTTTTATTTGTCTATTATGATGGTTTTATCTTTTTTTCATCTAGCCTTTTTATGGGATAATATGTATACATTTATAGCCATTACTTTTGTATTTGTGATAGGGATTCTTGATGATTATAGTGCCATATCTCCTCTTTTGAAGTTTTCTATATTAATTATTAGCACACTGTTGCTCTCACTAGATATGGTTATTATTGATAACGTTGGTATATTCTTTGGTAGCTCTGTAAGCTTGGGATGGTTGAGTATTCCTTTTACTATTTTTGCTGTGGTAGGCTTTAGCAATGGACTCAACTTGATAGATGGGCTTGATGGCTTGTCTTCTGTGATTAGTATCGTTATATTGAGTATGTTTTTTGCTATAGGGTACACCTATAATGACTTTCTTATACAATTCATCTCTTTGGCTTTTATCGCAACACTCCTTCCTTTTTTGATATTTAATTGGTATCCTGCGACTATCTTTATGGGAGATAGTGGTTCTTTGACTTTAGGGTTTGTTATTTCTATATTGGCTATCAAATCTTTAGTATATGTGCCTGCTTTGAGTATCTTATATCTCTCAGCCATTCCTATCATTGATACACTCATAGTACTTATTCGTCGTAAATTACATGGTAGAGGTATGTGTCAAGCAGACAGATGTCATATCCACCATATACTTCACGAATACTTTGAAAACAATACACAAAAAACAGTTGTAATTTTAGGTTTTATCCAACTTGTTTTTTCTTTAATAGGTTTACAATTGGGTAAAGATATAGAAAGTATCTATCCCTTAACACTCTTTTTTATACTCATGACACTTGTATATCTACAATTAGATAGAATGATAAAAAAGCAAAATCGTGTATGTTAGGGCTTTGACACGTATGTTTATACTTTAATAAGGTAAAATATGTTTAATAAATATTTAAGGATACAATATGGCATGTGATTTATGTGGAAATGAAGAAAGCTTAACGGCATATATAGTAGCACCCAAAGAAGAGACAATAACGATTTGTAGTACGTGTCTAGCTACGATAGATGAGCCTAGTGAAAATGAAAAGCATTGGAATTGTTTGCATGATAGTATGTGGAGTACTACTCCTGCTGTACAAGTGATGGCATATAGACTCTTAACCAAACTATCTGCACAAGACCAACTAGATATGATGTATTTAGAAGAAGATGTCTTAGCATGGGCAAAAGAAGATATTGCTACACAAAAGGTTGTGCCTACACGTGATAGTAATGGTAATATCCTTGTAGAAGGGGATGCTGTGAGTGTGATTAAAGACCTTGTTGTAAAAGGGGCAGGATTTACAGCCAAGCAAGGTACTACGGTCAAAAATATCCGTATGGCTCTTGATGACCCTACCCATATCCAAGGGCGTGTCAATGGTACGATGATATTTTTGAAAACTGAGTTTCTAAAAAAACTTTAAAACTATCTGAATATGACCTACTTAGATAAAATAACCAAAGCCAAAGCAAGATTGATGCTAGAGCATCCTTATTTTGGTACGATAGCATCTGCACTTGTTTTAGAAAAAAACAATGACATCCTTACCTTTACGAGTGATGGGGAGAAGATGCGTTATAATTCTGAGTATCTTGATAGGCTTTCTCTTGATGAGGTAGAGTTTGTCATGGCAAATGGTGCGATGCATAGTGTTTTACAACACACAGACCGTGTGGCATCACGTACCAAGTGGCTTTGGCAGACGGCTACAGATTATGTGGTCAATGCTATGCTTGTCAAAAATGGTATGCACCTCCCCGAATATGCCAATTATGAAAAAAAGTTTGTCGGTATGTATGCGGAAGAAGTGTATGAGCATCTTCGTGCTGAAATGATGGACAACACAGACCATAGTATGCAACAAGAGAGTGAACAAATCACGCCTAGTGATGAGGTAGGGGTAGATACTCTACACATGCAAAAAGAACATACCCCTGACAAAAATGCATTAGAGACACTAGAAGAAGAAAATGCCCAAGACAAAGAAGAAGAGTCTACCCAAACCAAAACAGAGATGAAAGAGCAGTTTGAACAGATATTTCAAAAACTAAAACGCCAAGGTACTCTGCCCAAAGAGATACACCTTGTCGTACCCCAATACTTTTCTCACAAAGTAGATTGGCGTGAGTTTTTGTATGGCTATATCGCTTCTCATGCTAAAACGACCTATCGTTTTACCCCACCCAATATGAAGTATCTTTATCGAGGTATCTATCTACCTTCTTTGAGTTCTGATTTGTTACGTATAGTGGTGGCTATCGATACTTCTGGGTCTGTAGATGAGACACTCTTGTCTACCTTTTTGGGAGAAGTAAGTTCGATGATGCAACAGTACCCCAACTATGAGATAGATATGATTACAGCAGATGCTAAAGTACAATCTCATAAGACTTTTTTACCTGCACAGCCTTTGGAGTATGAGATTTCAGGAGGAGGGGGGACAGATTTTCGTCCTGTCTTTAGCTATATAGACCAAACAATTGACTATCCTACCCTATTGCTCTACTTTACCGATGGGCAAGGTACATTTCCTAAAAATGAACCTAGTTATGATGTCTTGTGGATTATGCCCACTACCGTTGCTGTACCTTTTGGGGAAGTTGTGAGTTTAGAAGGTTAGATTGATGTGTATAAAAAGGAGGTGGTACCGCAGGTCGGATTCGAACCGACACGCCCTAAAGCAGAAGATTTTGAGTCTACCAAGTCTACCAGTTCCATCACTGCGGCACATACGTTTAAAACGTAAATAGCATTCTACATTGTATATCCTTAAAATTTATTTAATCTCTATAAGAATTCTATTTAAATTAATCTGTTATACTATCACATTCATTAATATCAAACTAGGAACAGACTTGAAAATTACGATTATTATCATAGGCATTTTATTTATATATGGAGCATTTTCTACTTTTTTTCATGATGCTACTATGGTAGGCTATATTGGACAATCTATAGGAGAGACCAATATTTATATCTTTGGATATTTGGCGTATATCAATATCCCTTTTTTACTTTATCCTCTATATATACTTTATATCAATCAAGATATGAGAAGAAATCTTGACTTTTATTTGGGTTGGCTATTGGCTATTATCGGACTAGTGATGTTTGAAGCTTTGGTTTTTGATCTTCAAAGTGCTGGATATATAGGCTCAGAATTGGTAGTGTTTTTACAACCATTTATTGGACTAGCAGGATTATGGTTCTTTTGGTTTATGATGGTAGCCCTCTCTGTGGTGTTACTTTTTGGAGATGATTTGACCTTTGCTGATATACCTATTCATTTTTTTAAATCCCCTAAAGAACTACAGATGAAAGCAAAAATAACTTCCTTTTTTCATAAAATATCGCAAACTATATCTACGCATCCTTTTTCTTCGTCTATGGAAGCAGATATGTTACCTGTCTTAAAAAATATAGAGCTAGAAGAGACACCTAGATATCAAACAAATGTGGCTCAAAAAAGACCCTCTCAAAAAAGACCCTCCCCAAAGATACCCAAAGAACATGTGATAACCAAGCACCTCGAAGAAGAAGCCTTACTCAATAAATACAATCAAAACACAGCTACCCCTAGCAATAAAAAAAGAAAAGCCCCTGCTAAGAAAAAGATAGCCAAATCAGAGATACCTCCTTCTGTCTCTATGGCAGAGATGGATGATGCTGTTATCAATGAGATTTTAGAATTAGAAAATGAAATGATTGATGAAATAGCATCACATAACCCACAGGTACAAATCGTAAGTGAATTAGAAGAAAACTCTAAACTTATGGAGCAGATAGACAAAGGTGTCATCGCTAAACCCCAAAACTTTAAATTGCCTAAAATAGACTTTTTACAAAAAGCACCACGCCTAGCAAAAAAGGTAAATGAAGCAGAGATAGACAGAAAGATAAAAAAATTATTGACCAAACTAGAGCAGTTTAAGATTGATGGAGATGTGGTACGTACTTATTCTGGTCCTTTGGTCACAACTTTTGAATTTAAACCTGCAGCCAATGTAAAAGTCTCTAAAATACTAGGACTTCAAGATGACCTTGCTATGGCACTCCGTGCTGAAACCATACGCATACAAGCACCCATACCAGGGCGTGATGTAGTAGGGATAGAGATACCCAATGAGAGTATAGACACCATTTATTTACGTGAAATCTTAGAGAGTGATGTGTTTAAAAACTCTTCTTCTCCTTTGACGGTGGCTTTAGGTAAAGACATCGTAGGGAATCCATTTATTACAGATTTAAAAAAGCTACCACATCTACTCATCGCAGGAACGACAGGCTCTGGTAAATCTGTGGGTATTAATGCAATGATACTTTCATTACTCTATCGTAATGACCCAGACCAGCTTAAACTTATGCTCATAGACCCTAAAATGCTAGAATTTTCGATGTATAATGACATCCCACATCTCATCACACCAGTGATTACCGAGCCTGTCAAAGCTATATCAGCCTTAGCCAACATGGTAGGAGAGATGGAGAGACGCTACAAACTTATGGCAGATGCACGTACTAAAAACATAGAAAACTACAATGAAAAAGTCAAAAAAGAGTCCTCAAATGAGCCTTTTCCTTTTATCGTTATCATCATTGATGAATTGGCTGACCTTATGATGAATGGGGGAAAAGATGTAGAACTCTCTATCGCTCGTTTGGCTCAAAAGTCTCGTGCTTGTGGTATACACCTCGTAGTAGCTACCCAAAGACCAAGTGTCGATGTCGTCACAGGACTCATCAAAGCCAATCTCCCTTCTAGGCTAAGCTACAGAGTAGGCTCACGCATAGATTCTAAAGTGATTTTAGATGCCTTAGGTGCAGACTCTCTACTAGGTCGAGGAGATGGACTCTTTACCCCTCCTGGGACTACAGGACTCGTGCGTATCCATGCCCCATGGAACACAGAAGATGAGATAGACAAGGTAGTAGAATTTCTCAAAGAACAACGTCTCCCTGAGTATGACGAAAGCTACCTAGTATCAGGAGGAAACAGTAGCAACAAAGAAGAGAGCGAAATAGTCCTAGATGCTCTCTACGAAGATGCCAAATCAGTTGTCCTCACAGACAAAAAAACCTCTATCTCTTACCTACAACGTAAATTACAAATAGGCTACAACCGTTCAGCCAACATCATAGAACAACTAGAAGCCAAAGGCATACTCTCACCCCCCAATGCTAAGGGTAATAGAGAGATAGTGTAGTTTATTTTAAGTTCATGTATGCTCTTTGATAAATTTAACCTATTTACTTATTATTGTATTTAATTAAGATAATAAAATCTGATAATATTAAGAGAATAACTTTGTGAAGTGATAAAAGGAATAGATATAAAAATTAGTTTGATAAAAAAGTGATTGATTTGAATTGGTTGCGGGAGTAGGATTTGAACCTACGACCTTCGGGTTATGAGCCGTACCACTTTGTTTGTATACATTATATAGAATATTTATGTTATTAATTTTTAAAACTAACCACTTACTCCCCCTTATTTTTCATTGTTGCTTTGGCTCTTGCTCTTAAAAGAGGATTTTATCTCTAGAATCTAACTTAGAACGGCGATTGTTTGACAGGCTGTGTGCATAACTCGCGTTTAGCTGAGTTATTCATTCAGAATTAGTTGCTTTTCCTCTTCAGAAAATTATAATGTCTAAAAATTGGGGCCAGGGAAAGGTTTTGCTAAAGGAGAAGCTTTGCTCCGACGATGAAGTTTCTTCGGAGACGGAGGAGCAAAGCGAACTCCCCTTGTCCATTTAATAAAAGTTGTTGGGATTAAAATAGAGAGTTTTATTTAGCTTCTTTCATTATCTTTTCATTTCTTTCTTTTTGAGTCTGAATAGTTTTCTCTCCCATTTTTTTAAAATTATCTTGAATGTCTTTTGTCATGGTTGTTAATTGGCTAGTGATTAGTTTAAAAGCTATGGTCATAACAATAACTAAAATAATAACCTTTGTTAATTGTCTTTCTAAAAAAGGTTTGATTTTTAAGGGTGAACTATCTCCACAATGTGGGCATACTTCGGCATTGAGTGCTATATCATTATCGCAGGTTTTACATTCTGTCATATTCTTTCTATTGGGTTTTCTATTTACTATTCTAGTTTTTTTCATTGATAGTATTCATCCTTATTGATATTATTACTTTTGGCTAATTGTTTGATTGCAGTATTTATAATATTAAGTTTTTTGATTTCTTTTTACAACTCTACTCATTTTATACCATTCACTTTCATAAGTCTTTTTAATTCTTTGTTTATTGAAATGGTCGTTCTTAATCTTTCTTTCCCTTTTATGAGAAATAGATTTATGACTCTTTCCAATTTTTCTTTATATTTCAATCTCTCAAGTGCAATCTTATAGTTAATTTTTCTTTCTTCTAATATTCTTTTTCTTATTGAAATTTCTTTATTTAATTTATTTATCTCTGCGTAATCTTTCATTGATAAAAGTTCATATGTTTTTTTCCCATAAATCTTTTTCTCCATGTCTGTATAAGCATCTGCATTTAAAATACATGTAACTAATATATAAAATATAATTCCTCTCATTTCTTCCCTTTTACTATTCTAATTTTTTTAATGTCCCATTTCGGCTAGTTCTGCCATCATTAGATGATAAAATTTTTTAGTTTTTACTTCTGGTAATTTATCAATAGCTTTGAGTATTTCATTTTTTAAATATGTAGGATTATTTAAATCGGGTTTTTTATTATCATCTTCAAAATGTTCCATTACTATTTTATGTAGTACAGGTCTGCTATTTTCCCAATTCTTAATAGTATTTTGGTCAATTCCCAATATTTTAGACATTTCTTTCTTAGTAATCACAATAATCTCCATTTTTAAGTATTAATTCACAATAATACTGATAGTATTCATAATATCAAAATAATTAAGATTAACAAATCATAAATATTAAGACTAGGAGCTAAAAATGACGATAGATGATATTTTTCAACAATATTTTGAACTTAAAAAGTCAAAGTGGGCAAAACATACATTAAAATCAAATCTATCCTCATACAATAATCACATTTACCCAAATATAGGTCAAAGTGATATAGATACTCTTAATTTCATAGATTATCAGAAGTTAGCTAATAAACTGTTAGAACGTCCACTGTCACCAAAGACGGTCGGTAATATTTTCATTATTGTTACAGGTATAGTGAAGTTTGCTATCAAAACAGATATATACCTGGGCAAAGACTATGTGCAATTTGTAGAGCTTCCTAGCTATGACAATAAACAATATTTTACCCTTTCTGTGGCATTTCAAAAGCGTTACATTCGTGCCTTGATGACTTTTAATGAACCAGTCTATAAAGATATTTTCTTTTTTCTTCTCCATGGTAGAAGATTGGGTGAGGTACTTTGTTTGGAATGGGAATTTTTAGACTTAGAACAGGGGCTTATGTATCTTCCTGCACAAAAAAACAAATCTCGTAAAAACCTTGTCTTTGAACTTACAAACAGACAAATTAAAATATTGAAATCATATAAATCAGAAGCATATAAAAAACAAGGAAATGCATATCTTAAAGGCTATGTTTTCATTAACCCTAGTACAGGTACAAGATACAAAGATGTACGCAAAGCTTTTGAACGTCTTTTAGATAGAAATACTTTACCTAAAATTCGTATCCATGATATACGTCATCTTTTAGGCACTTACCTAGTCAACGAACTAAACACACCCATAGAGCATGTATCACATTTATTGGGTCACTCATCAGTGCAAGTAACCCAGCGATATGTAAATCAAAAACCTTCCAATGCTCGTAAAGCTATGGATAGTATTTTTTCTTCTATTAAAGATGATGTAGATATAGCACACCTTTAGAACGATAACGCCCCTGCATATTTGTAGGCATATATAGTTAGCTCCTGTATGTGTCTGTGTAGGGGTTTGATGAGCTAACAACAAATATATAAGAGCTAAGGAGCTAACAATGGCAAACAATAAATTAGGATTTGAAGTAAGTTATACCGTGAATATAATCACGAGTATCAAACCAACACCATCAGGTAAAGTAGATGGTAATAACTATCCTGCATCTGTAAAACTTCGTTCTTCCATGATACTAATAGAAGAAGGCGATTTTGGTCAAGTTGAAAAAGAAACAAATATTGAATTTTCAATTCCATGTGAAGATGAAAGATTAAGAGATTTGAATACTTGGTTAAGAGTACAACAAAAAGACAATAATCCACTTATTATTAACGGTACTCTTCCTTATTCATCAGGCTCTAAAGCAATCTTTACTGTAAAAAGTCTTCTTACTGGCGAAGAGATGATGTCAACAAAAATTAAAAAGGCTTAATCATGAAAACATCAGGATTTTTAATCTCTTATACTATTACAAATATTACGAGTATCCGTCCTATTTCTTCTATCGAAAAAGATGGGATTTTATATCCCTCTTCGGTAAAGTTTAGATCCTCACTCTTTGAGACCAGAGATGATGAAGAGTTAGGTCAAGTAGAAAGAGAAGTGCATGTAGAGTTCATTATCCCTTGTCCTCATGAAGACTTGAAACAGTTTAATGTATGGCTTAGACATTACATGGGTAAAGGCAATACTTTGACTATCAAGGGTACTTTTCCTATATCAGGAAGTTCCAAGACTATGCTTGTCGTTTTGAGTCATCAGACAGCTACAGAGATACTAGAGAATGCAAAGACTAAAAATAAGAACCAATCATGAGCAATACAATAACATTGATGATTAATGCAACGTATAAAAGAAAAGATATGCCTTATACCAATGAATTTGTAACCACGTTAGAGGGGATAGGTAATACAAAAATAGAAATATCTCAAGCGATTAAGTATTGGATAAATACTTTTGAAAAAGGTTGTGAAGTCAAAATAAATGCTTTAGATGTTGTTGGATTTATTGAAGATGTAGAGTATGTGAATGTTGATGAGTTTTTAGCACTTTTTGAAGGGAATGTTTATCTTTCTATTAGAGATAAATTTTCTTTTTTTAAAATATTCAAAAGTTTTTTTAGATAGTAAACCTATTGAAGCACATTTAAACATTGTGCTTTGATGGCTTTATTGCCAAAGATAGACTCGTTTATTAGCGTGGGTCGTCTCAAAATTTTAAAATCGCTAAAAAGGTTTGTTATGAGAAATTTATCTACCAAAGCTAAATTAGCTTCTTTGTTTGCTTTAGCTACTGCTACTGCTTCTGCTGCACCGATTGCTATTGATTTGGCTGATGCCAGTACAAGTGTAACCAATGCAGGTACAGCTATGATTGGTGTTGCGGCTCTTATCTTCGGAATTGGTTTGGTTATTTACCTCTTGAAAAGATAGGGGATAGTATGCAACCACTAGATTTAAGTTCTGTACTTACTGATATATTTTCTGTAAATAGTTCTATTGTTATAGTGGTTGTGTTGCTCTTTACGGCAAAAATAATATTTTTATTATTAATGAAAAAAGGTAAATTTTCTAAGTTTATTGATAATAAAAATAGTGAAAGACGCAAAGAAGAACTTGAAGCAGAAGAACTTAAACCTGCTTTTTTAACTGAATTTAGGAAAAACACAAAAGTAGAGAGTCCAACTTCTAATACTCGTCTATATAAAGCTAATAAAAAAATCTTGTCTGCACCCAATACTTACATCAGACATGGAAGTGCTGCTAAAAAAACCCTTACGATTGATGATTACAAAAAATACTATGATGCTATTAAAGTTCGCAAAGATGATTTTAAACCTTCTGAAAAGTCTGAAATATTCTATGACGCACATGAAGAAAAATTAACAGATATTTACATGATATTAAATCCAATCTCTGATGAAGATTACGAGAAGTGGTCATCTGAATACGAAACCAATAAAAAACGACCAAATGAAGCGTATTGGAAAGATAAAGAAAAAAAGATTGAAATTGAGCAAGAGCATGAAATTAGAGCAGGACAATTGTTTGATGTTGTCTATGAAGAATATGAAGAGCTTAATCTTTATGATTATGATGGTAGTTATATTTATGAAGCAGAAGAAAATAAATATGATTTTGAAATAGTATATGAAGGGTTTGATGATGATTGAATATGTAAACATAGTTTGGACAGGAAATAAGCCTTTTGACTTTTTCTTTAATTTGGTTTTTTTCTTTACTTTAAGTGGCTGGTCTATTCGTGTTGTCATAAATGTTATTTTTAATAGGAGATATTAATGAAGAAGTTTATATTTGTAATTATGGTTCTTTCGGTGGTTGTTTATGCCAAAGCTGGTTGGTTGGGTGATTTACCTACACCACATCAATTAAAAATGACAAAAGAAGATTATGCATTTATGTCGGCTCTTGCAGGGTTGATGTGTGGTTCTATCTTTTCATTTTTGATTACGCGTTAATTTAATTTATTTTTATAGGAGCTAACTATGAGATTTTTACTATTTTTTGTCTTTTCTTTTTTTGCATTTGCAGGTTATCCTGAGGATTGTCCTTTGCCTAAAAATAGCACCACGGTTTTAATTAAAGAAGTTTTTGGATTTTCTTCTCAATATTATCCACCTGTGCACTCTCTAGATTGTGACGGGAATGGTTATCAAGATACGATTGAAACATGTGTAGGTGATGCTAATGATCATGGAGGTTGTCAAAGAGATTATGTTATAAAAGTTTATAGATACGTTAGTGGAACTTGTTCCGATGGTTCTAGTATGGATGAAAATGGGGTTTGTGTAGATGATACTGAATGTGATATAGGTTATATCAGGGATGATACAGGTACTTGTGTTGATGACGGTTGTGAAGGTGACCTTGCCGTTGTGGGTAATAATGGATGTCTTGAACCTTGCCCTAATATTGATGCTATTATTAGGAATACTCAGCCGATGTGTTATTGTTCTGATGGAGATCTTCCTTATCCTACTAATAATCCTTTTAGTATTTGGAAGTGTTTGCCTGATGGAGATGATGGTAACGAAACAATCCCACCACCAATAGAAAACAATGAGACAGAAAACCCTGATACCAACACTACAGACCCAACAGACCCTGACACCGACCCAACCGACCCTGATGGTTCTACTACTTCAACTGAAAATAATTCAACTGAAAACAATGAGACAGACCCAGACGGCACAGACCCAATAGACCCTGATACGACAGACCCAACAGATGCTACTATTGAAAACAATGAGACAGAAAACCCTGACACCAACACCACAGAGCCAATAGACCCAACCGAAAACAATGGTACAGATACAGAGACAAACAGTATATTAAATGATTTAAAAGAGTCTTTGTCAGGGGAAGGTGCTATAGTATCTAGCATTCATGACTCCAGGGATTCAATTAATAGCTCATTAAGTAATTTGGCTACTTTAATATCAGATTCTACAGCACAAAATACTAATGACTTAGCTAATGTATCTCAACATATTGATGATGCTTCTGTAAAAAATGAAGAGTTATTGACAGACATAAAGGATTCTTTAGATGATTTAGATGATATTCCTGCTGAAGCCAATGATGATGAAGATTTTAGTGAGCAAGTAGAGCAGACATCAGGTGAACTTTCTTCTACTATTAAGCAACAATTTTCTAATTACTCTCCAGCTGTAACTTTCAATGCACCTACTGGCACGTGTGTAGATCCTATAATCTCTATTCCAAAATTAGGGGTACATGTTCCTATACCTGTTTCTAAACATGTTTCAAATTTATCTGTAGTTTCTCCTATCTTATATTTTATTGCTGTTGTTGGTGCTGTGGCTTTGGTACTTAGTGGAGGTGGTATGTAATGTGGGGATTGATTGTATCGGCTTTAATAGAAGCAGTTAAAAAGATATTTGGTAGTGGATTAGAAAAGAGTATTAAGATAGCTGCTCGTTTGGCTTTCTTCTTTTTCTTTTCTTCGTTGATTATTTATTTTGTAGATTACTTTTTGTCTTATATTAGAAATTATTCTTTTGCAGGGTTAGACGGTTGCAATGCTTACGCTATAAATGTGATTGGTGTTTTTCCTGCTTTGGGTATTTTCTTCCAAATTGTTGCTTTGGGTTTTTGGGCTAAATTTGCACTTTCTTATTTTAAGGATTCTGTATGATTACGTATGTATTTGGCAAGACAGGTTCAGGTAAATCTTATAAGGCTGTGACATTGATACTAGAAGAGCTAAAGACTCGTCCTGTATTTTCTAATATTGAATTTACAAAGTTTGTGGCTGGGTATACTTTTTTAGATAGAGATAAGATGGGGGATTGGCTTAGTTTTATAGAAGATTTATATAACTTATCCCAAGAGAATTTAACCAGTGAAGAAGAGATTTATATTTCATTAAGAGATAAGGGAATCGCTGACTGTGCTATATTTATTGATGAAGCCCATATCTATGGATTTAATAATACAAAGAAAAAAGATTTCTTAATGTTTTTCCTTGCATTACAAAGACACGTGAATCTAAATATCTTTTTAATTACCCAAACACGCAAACAGTTAAACACTCTATTTCATGACCTGGGCGATGTGGTTATTACTGCGATGTCTCCTACCGAACGTCTAAGAGCTAAGGTTCTTGAGTACAGGTACTTTTCTCATGTTGATGATATTAAGATAGGTAAGAATGCATTTAAAACTGAATCAGTGAAGCCAAAGAAAGAAGTATTTGATTATTACACTTCAGGCGAGTCAAATTTGGGTGATGGTGGCTTTCGTGCCAAATTGAAATACTATTTGATTGGGCTTTTTATTATCTTTCTTTTTACTCTTAATGGATTTGTCTCTTTGTTTTCTAAACCTGATAAAGATTTAAATATAGAAGAACCTGATGAAGTTTCAAAAATCGAATTAAAGGATAAATCTAAAAATACGTTTTTAAAATCCACTACATACATAAAGTTGAATTGCTCAAGTCTTTCTTGTAAAAATAATGAGCATCATATTAATATATTGGTAGATGATTTAAATGCTACGGTTACCCAAACAAATTCAAAGTTTTTAACATTTAAAAGTTATTCAGAAAATTATGCAGTGGTCACAGTGATGGCTACTACAGAATTTATACATCTATTTCAAGGAGCTAACAATGAAAAAGACAATCGTTATGATAGGACTACTCACACAAATACTAATAAGTAATACTATTACTTTTAGGGACTTAGCTAGTTTAGCTAGTGAAGATATACAAATTAATATTTACATGGATAAAAATATAAAAGATTATTCTGTAGAGTTTAATATCGCTAATCATCAATCTAAAACAGAAATTTATTCTTTTTTTTCAGATGTACTTGATGAGCATGATATGCGTTTAGATTACAATGCTAAACCACCATATTATAAGGTTGTCTACAAAGATAAAAAGCGTGAAGTTCTTCCTGCTTCTGCTCTTGTTTCTCCAGTTGATAAATTACATTACTATACGTATAAGATTGAGAATACTAATAATGAAGATGTAGTTGAGGCTATGTCTGTATTTACTGGTGTAAATTATAAATATTTGAAACAATCTGATATGATAGCCTATTCTTCCAATGTAGAAACACATGAAGCGATTGAACGTATTTTATTAGAAACAGATAACAAAGTACTTTCTAAAACTATAAAAATAACAATATTTGCTGTAAGAAAAAAAGATTTAAAAGAGTCAGGTACAGATATTAAAGACTTTTCTCTTTCTCTTGATGGTACGATAGGTAAAGCCTTTGATTCTTTGCTTACGGATAATCCTGCAACTATAAAGATTAACTCTTTTTTTGATTTTGATTTGACATTAAAGATGATGAATGAGTGGGGATATTCAGATATATTTCAAGAGCCTATTATTAAGCTTACCAATGGTAAAAAATCTTCTACAAATTCTGTAATTAATTTGCCTTATCTTAAACTTAGTGCCACAGTAGACAGTCAAACCAATTCAGTTACAGAACAATATGATTATAAAGATATTGGCTTACAGGTAAACATTTTACCAAAGATAAAAGATAATTGGGTTTTTCTTGATTTAGATTTAGTCCTGGAAGAGCTTATTTCAAATACTGACAACCGTCCTATTACGCAAAAAATATCCTATAAAAACACTATCAAAGTAGAAGAAGGAACACCTATTTTATTGACTGGCATTCAAAAGATGTTTAAAAAAGAAAATAATAGAGCTATTCCTTTAATCTCTCATATTCCACTCATTGGAGAATTATTTAAAAATAAGAGTAAAGAAGTTGAAGAACAAAATATAAACATCTTAATTGAGGTTCTATAATGTCATCTGTTACTTATGGATTAACTCAAAGAGATTTATTTAAATCTAGGGAAAAAATAAAAAAACAAAAGAATTTCTTAGAATCAAATACTTTTGTATCAGATACTACAGGTGAAGAGAAAACGTTTTTAGATGTTTCTTATGCTGCTAACATTTCAGAACGCTATTATGCTAGGATTTACAATAAAGTTAATACTTTTGTAAGCCTTGGTATTTCTAAAAATCTTGTTCCTATTTTTCTTACAGTTACTTTGGATGGATTTTTTAGAGATTTGCTTAAAGGTAATTATACAAGATACACTCTAGAGCTAGAAGAAAGTTATAAGAGACATATACCTAATAGCGATAGAAATGGTTTTTATAGGGATTATATGACTTCACGTGTAAATTCATTGACTCCTAAAGATTTGTATAAGATTTTATCTCATCAACTTCATAATTTTAATATGTCTTCTTCTCTTAGAAATATAAGAAAAGAGGGTTTTGATTACATGAGTATAAGGGTCACAGAACCACATAAAGATGGTGTACCACATTTTCATATTTTAATGTATGTACCAGAACACTCTATAGCATCTATTTATATTGATTTTGCTAAATGCTTTCCTGCTCCTAGAAATACTCTAAAGCTTACAAAAAAGAATACTAAGGGTAAACATAGTCGTAATGCTTCAAAGATAGCAGAGGGCATTTATGAAACTCATGGTTTTCAAACAGAAGTTTATTCAGCTGTTTCTTATATTCTGAAATATCTTTTCAAATCGTTTATTAATTTACTTGAGGAAAAAAAATTAGATTACCTTCAAGCTTGGTATGTGCATAATAGAATCCCTAGAGTGATTACTACACATACTTTATTGGCTCAAGATGTCTATGGGAAAATAGCTGTTTTAGAAGATGATTGGTTTATGCTCTCACAATTAAAGAAAAATGGTCTTTATGAGAGAAATTTAGAAAATAATTATTTTAAGATTGATGATGGTTATGGTCGTATTATTTTGGGAAAAGATGGTCGAGTCATTATTTTTAATAATAATAAGATAGTAGCATCCATGGGTAAAAGTAAGAATAGTGTTAAAAAGTTACTTTTAAAATCTTTAGACTTTATTATGTTTGGAGACCTTAGACCTCCTACTTTTAGTATTTTAGATAGATATGAAATTGTTTTTCCTAAATTACCTACGGTGTATTCTATTTTTAAATCTTTAGATGATGGTTCACTTTTTGTTTTTAAAAATATAGATAATTTTTCTTTAATTTCTGCACCTGATACTATTGATTTTTTTGATATAGATGGAAATATTCTTTATTTAGAGAAAGAACAATTTATTAAGCCTGTAAAACAAATGTCTGATTTAGAACTTTTAGACTTTTGTAATTATTTTGATTTTGATAAGTATGCTCCAGAACGTTATGCACTTGCGTATAATACATTAATCGATAGGAGTTTAAAACATGGGGATTATTTAGATATAGAAGAGTTTAGAGATGATTTTAGATGTGATTTTAGTGAGATTGATTTGAATATGAAAAATGGTAACCATTCAGCATCACTCCAAAAAACCTCTAATTAGAGTATATTTATGTACTTTTTAGCTTAAACAATAAGCTTTTTCTATATTAATAGTGACTTTTTATTTAAAATAGATATTAGTTTAAGAAAAAATTGTTGTATGCTGAATGGTTACGAAAAATGAAAGGAAACACTATGAGAACAATAAAAAAAGTAGATATTAAAACTAAAATGGGTCGAACTGTAACTTTAAGAATTATGAAGAGAGGTAATCAATTTATACTAACCATGGATAGCACTAATGTAGAGGATGGATATTGGGATTTACCTTTGGAACCTGAAGTTAAAACTATCTCAAACTATGTTAAAGAGCTTGATATATATGATGTTATAGAAAAGTCTGAGATAGTTAAGATATTTGATAAAATGAAAAGGGTTTAAGATGAAAACCAAAGACTTATTAGAATTAGAATTTACAGATAACGAAATCCAAATCATTTTTGAAAAAATAAATTCTATTCTAATAGACGGATATAAATTTGGAAAGAGTGGTGGATTTAAACGCTATTTAAAAAGATCGTTAGGAAGAAATATTAGAAAAGAATATGATATAGATATAGGAAAATCATATACTATTATTGAAGAAGATATTTTTCTTTGCATAAAAGATATTTTAAAAAAATAAAAAAATATAAAGATTTTTGTTTATGCTTAGGTATGGATTAAAAATTAAAAGTGTTTATTTTAGCTTGTACATGAATATTTTTTATGAATATGTATTGAAATGAGATAAAATCAGTGACTGCACCGAATGAAGGAATATAGGTTCTATAAAAAAAGTGATTAATTTGAATTGGTTGCGGGAGTAGGATTTGAACCTACGACCTTCGGGTTATGAGCCCGACGAGCTACCAAACTGCTCTATCCCGCGACAGGAAAGTTATTAAGTCTCTCAACTTAATTGGTATGGGAATTATAACTGATTAAACTTAAATTAAACTTAAGTTTCAAAAGAAATAAATCTTTTTTTAAATGGATGGGGTAGAGGGATTCGAACCCCCGAATGTCAGCACCAAAAGCTGATGCCTTACCGCTTGGCGATACCCCATCACTCATAAGTTATTATGCTTATGTGGACGGCATTATAGCACCATAATTATAAGATGTCAAGGATATTTGGAAATTTATAAAAAATCTTTCTTTTACTAAAGTCTCTATAGGTATAATGTCTTAAATTTAGAAATTATTAGTAAATGGAGCGTGTATGTCAGTAGAAGCAATCAAAAGAGTGGAAAAAGCAATAGAAGAGACAAAAAGAGGGCGTATGGTCATCATGATGGATGATGAAGATAGAGAAAATGAGGGTGACTTGGTATATGCTGCGACATTTTCTACCCCTGATATGGTAAACTTCATGGCAAAAGAGGCACGTGGGCTTATCTGTACACCAGTGACCAAAGAGATAGCCACAAAATTAGACCTTTTGCCTATGGTTAGTAATAATGTTTCCAATCATGAGACGGCATTTACAGTTTCTATTGATTCGACCAATGCTGAAACAGGTATCTCCTCAGCAGAACGAGATGACTGTATCTCTAAGCTCTCTTCTCCTCAGACGGTGGCTTCTGATTTTGTCCGTCCTGGGCATATCTTTCCTCTTATCGCCAAAGATGGTGGGGTATTGGTGCGTACAGGACATACAGAGGGGTCTGTAGACCTTTGTAAACTAGCAGGGTTAGCACCTGCTGCAGTGATTTGTGAAATTATCAAAGACGATGGTACAATGGCTCGTATGGATGACCTTGAAATATTTTCTCAAAAACATGGCTTATGTATCGTTTATATCTCTGACATCGTAGAGTATAGACTTGCCAATGAACAGCTCATTAAACGCATCAAAGAAGAAGAATCTGAACTTAGAGGTATCAAAGTAGAAAAGATTACCTATAGTGACCACCTTGACCGTACGCATACGGTGATACAATTTTACAAATCACATGAAACTGCCAATGTGAAATTTCATAATATTGGTACAGATATTGGACTTATATTGGATGATAAACGTTTCTCATCACTCAATAATTCGATAGACTATCTCAAAACCAATGGAGGGATACTGATATTCTTAGATACCAAAGTTATTTCTCACGAACAAGCCAAAGAATTTGGGGTAGGGGCTCAAATACTCAAAGACTTAGGTATTAAAAATATCAATCTTCTCACCACCAACATAGATACAGAGTTTGTAGGTCTTGCTGGATTTGGATTGGATGTCATTTCTAAAGTAGAAGTTGTTTAAAATACTTCTTTGCTTTTTATGCTAGACTATAGGTATCTTTTATAAAGGTACCATTATGGAACAACTCACAGACCTCAAAGCCATACTTCACTCCAAACGAGCCAATATCTATTATCTTGAAAAGTGTCGTGTGATGCAAAAAGATGGAAGAGTGCTTTATCTCACCGAAGCAAAAGAAGAATATCAATATTGGAATATCCCTATTGCCAATACCACTTGTTTATTATTAGGTACAGGTACATCTATCACACAAGCTGCTATGCGTATGTTGGCAAGTGCAGGTGTGCTTGTTGGCTTTTCGGGGAGTGGTGCTACGCCTCTAATTATGGGAACAGAGATAGAATGGCTTACTCCTCAAAGTGAATACCGTCCGACGGATTATATTCAAGGGTGGATGAATTTTTGGTTTGAAGAGGACAAAAGACTTGCAAGTGCTAAAAGAATTCAAATGGCACGAATAGGCTTTATACAAAAAATATGGGCAAAAGACAAAGAACTCAAATTTGCAGGATTTGATGTAGATGATGATAGACTCAAACGCCTATTAGAAAAAGCATTGTTAGATATAGAAGGTGCGTATAATGTAAATAAACTACTCACCCTTGAAGCAGAGCTAACAAAAAAACTTTATGCCTATTCTGCTCAAAAGACAAACCTGAAAAACTTTAAACGAGACCATGATAATCCTGATGAGACGAATAGCTTTTTAAATCATGGCAATTATTTGGCTTATGGATTAGGAGCTACGACACTATGGGTTTTGGGTATCTCTCATGGTTTTGCTTTGATGCATGGCAAGACACGACGAGGGGCATTGGTTTTTGATGTAGCAGACCTCATCAAAGATGCCATTGTCTTACCTTCGGCTTTTATCTGTGCCAAAGAAGGCATGAATGAAAAAGAGTTTAGATATTATGTTTTACAAAAATTTATAGAACATAAAGCCTTGGATTTTATGTTTGCTGAGGTGAAAAAGGCTTCTATGTATTATGGGAAAGTCAAACTCTTATGATAGTTACTTTCATCTCCGAGTGTGAGAAAAACGCACTCAAAAAGACACGCAGAGTATTGGACTCTTTTGCCGATAGAATAGGCTCTAATACTTGGCAGACGATTATGACTATGGAGGGGTTAAAGGCTGTAAAAAAACTACTTAGACAAACAGCATCAAAAAGTTCTGCTATAAGTTGCCATTGGATACGAAGCCGTAGCAGAACTGAACTTGTATGGATAGTGGGGAATAGAGATAAGTTTAATGATGAGGGGATTGTGCCTGTCAATAGAACAAAAAAGACCATTTTGGATAAGTATAAAGAGAGTGATTGGAAATATTTGGAGCTGATTAAGTCTCTGACTGCTCTTTCTGCTTTGTTTCATGATTGGGGCAAAGCTACGGCTCTTTTTCAATCAAAACTCAAACCAAATAGCAAAATCAAAGGCGACCCTATCCGTCATGAGTGGATATCTTGTATGCTCCTTTCTGCTTTTATCTCACAAAATCCTACAACTTGGCTAGAACGCTTGAGTAGAGGTGAGATAGATGAAAAATCTCTACTCTTATCACTCAAAGAGTTGCGTAAGAAAGAGAGTGTATTAAAAGATTTACCATCTTCTGCGAAACTCATACTTTGGCTTATAGTTTCTCATCATCGTCTGCCTAGTTATTCTACTTCTTTAGCTGAGATTGAAGATAAATGGCAAGGAATAGAGGCATATAGTATAGAAGATATACTCAAAAAGATAAGGCAATCTTGGGGATATGAAAATAGAAGAGAAGAAAAGGAGTATCAAGCACTTGTGGAGAGATGTTTTGAGTTTCCTAATGGACTTTTAAATAATGCTAGTAAATGGTTACAGAGTGTCAAAAAATGGTCTAGTAGGATGATAATAAACTCTGATTTACTAAGTGAGTCTATAGATGATGGTAGCTATAGAGTGGTTCTTCATCACTCTAGGCTTTGTCTGATGCTCGGTGACCACCATTATTCTTCACAAGATAATGATAACTCTTGGCGTGATAATATCGGACTTTTTGCCAATACAGACTCCAAAACAAAGCAGATGAAACAGAAACTAGATGAACATCTATTTGGTGTAATGGCAAGTGCTTTAAAAACAGTGCATCTACTTCCTGCTTTTGAGAAAGAGCCACCGATAGTGGTGGATAATAGAGCATTAAAAAAAGCCAGTCCCAAAGCCTACTCTTGGCAAGACAAGGCTGTACAGATGATAAAACCTCAACTTGATAGCAAAGAAAAAGAAGGGTTTTTTGCTGTCAATATGGCTAGTACGGGATGTGGTAAAACTTTTGCTAATGCAAAGATAATGAGAGCCGTATCTAATGATAATAAAAGCCTAAGATATATATTGGCTTTGGGTCTTCGGACTTTGACACTACAAACAGGTGATGAGTATAGAGATAAAATACGCTTAGAAGATGATGAGTTGGCTGTACTTATCGGTTCTAAAGCTGTATTGGAATTACATAAAGAGACTAAAATAGCAGAAGCACAAGAGTCTGTAGATAGTGGTTCGGAATCTATAGAAAGCCTTTTAGATGAGTATATAGATTTTGATTGTGCTATTCCTGAAGAGGGCTTAAATACTATTTTAAGAAGAGAGAGAGATAGACAATTTTTGTATGCTCCTGTGCTTGTATGTACTATAGACCACTTAATGGGTGCTGTAACTAGCAAAAGAGGAGGAAAATATATCTTGCCCTCTCTTCGTTTGATGAGTTCAGATTTGGTCATAGATGAGATAGATGATTTCTCTGGTTCTGACCTTGTGGCTATTGCAAGACTGGTACATCTTGCAGGGTTGTTGGGCAGAAAAGTGATGATTTCATCTGCTACCATACCTCCTGATTTGGCAGAGGGATATTTTAATGCCTATCAAAAAGGTTGGGAACTCTTTGCCAAAACGCGTGAAGCCAAAAGCCCTATAATCTGTGCATGGATAGATGAGTTTGGGACAAAGGCAGAATCTATCACGACGATAGAAGCGTATAATAGCAAACATAAAGCCTTTGTAGATAAACGGGTAAAGAATTTAGCCAAAGGAGTCGCTAAACGAAAATTAGAAATAATAGAGTGCCACGATGAGATAGGAGGAGAAGAAGAGAGCTATTTTGAAAAAATCAAAAATGCGATGATAGACAAACATTATCAACACAATACAAAAGATATAAAAACAGATATTTCTGTCTCTTTTGGAGTGCTTCGAGTCGCAAATATAAAGCCTTGTGTTGCCTTGGCAAAATATCTCATGGCTGAAGAGTATCCTGATGAAATAGAAGTGAGAGTGATGGCATACCATTCCAATCAAGTGCTACTTCTACGGCATGAACAAGAGAGACATTTGGATAGTGTATTAAAAAGAAAAGAGAAAGAGGGTGAAGAAGCAGAAGCTTTTAAGAATACGATTATTCGCTCTCATCTTGATAATGCAAAAGCAGATAATATGCTTTTTATAGTCGTAGCCACACCTGTAGAAGAGGTAGGACGAGACCATGATTTTGACTGGGCGATAATAGAACCATCTTCTTATCGTTCTATCATACAACTTGCAGGACGCGTATCTAGGCATAGGGGGCAGACTATAAATGAGCCAAATATTGGACTGATGGAATATAATCTAAAATCTTTTCAATACAATGATGATACTAAACGCTCGTTTCAAAAGCCTGGGTATGAAGAGGGTCTAACACTCAAAACACATAAACTCTCTCATCTTATTGATACAAAAGCCCTTGGAAAACGATTAGATGCCACAGAAAGGATACAAAAACCTCTTAAATTAAGAGAAAAAGAGTCTCTAAGTGACTTGGAACACTATCAAACAGAAGAGTATTTGACCTCTTATGATGATGAGGGAGCTGATACGCTACAAGGATACTTGGACGAGAGTTGGTTTCTTACAGCTCACCCCTATTATTTCCATCCCTTTAGAAAGAGTTCACCCTCTATAAAAGTTTTTTTGACTTATGATGAGAAGAGTGAGGCGTATTTTTTTACACAATATGATAAATTTGCTAAGATAATTGTAGATATATTTGACAATCCTATCAATCGTGAATTTGGACTTAGGATAACACGAATTGAAGAGGATAAGCGTTTGGAGCATAATAGTTGGTTTCTTAGAGATTATAATACGAGTATTAAAGAAAAGGCAATGCTAAAAGAGAAAAGTAAAAAAGAGATTTCTCTACGATATGGAGAGTTAAGTTTTATTTGGGAAAAAAGTGAAAAGTATGAGTATAGTGATATATTTGGATTGGTAAAAGTCTAATTAGATATACTTCTAGTTCTAGTTGGGCGATTATCATTTGTATATATTGTGAAGGAGAAGGTGGGACAGGGTCAGCCCTTGAAAAAGGATATAACAATGTTGCACAACATTATAATTGTTATACTTTTGCTGTTAATTCTAGCAACAAAAGCGTATTAAAAGCTTGTAGAGAGTTACACCTCTCTACCTGCCCCAACTAATAAAATTATATCATAAACTAATTATAAAGCAATTATTTATAATTAAACTACCGTATAGGTAGCTTAGAAAATACTTCGATTTATTATCTATAAAAGCGTTTACTACCGTGTAGGTAGATTTATATAGTTAAACCATACTACTATTTATTATTTATAATTTTTTGATAATTTAAGAATATCTATGCTATCATTTCAGTAATAAGATACTGAATAAGTATAGCAAATAAATTCAAGAAAGGAAAAATTATGATAAATGAAGTGATTACTAAGTTTTTTGATGAACGAAAAGAAGCTTGGTTGAAAAAAAAGCTCAAAGCTTCTATGGAAGAAGATGAGGTTTTAGAACTCTATGAAAAGAGTGCCATGGAATTTTCTTTGGAAGTTTGGTTACCCAATGCCTCCAAAAGAGCAGGACAAATATCTATGGCTACACACCCTTGCACCTTTTCACATCCTAGTGCTAGGAAAAATAAAAATGGCTATGTGACATCTATTATCGCCTCAAAAGAGTATAGGGTTGATGGATTATTACGCAGTGGAAATGTAGAGGTACAAAAAGATGCTTTGGGGAATGCAGCCGCGTTGGATGTGCATAAGTTTTTAAATCTTATGATGCCTGATGGAATAGTGCTTATAGAACATATACAAAAAGATACTCCTTTGGCAAAAGCTCTTTTGAACATTAAATCAAAAAGTTATGATGTACTCAAAGAAGAGTTTTTGAAGATGATAGAGAGTTCAAGTGAGTCTTTGACAAGTTCTAAGATAAAACAGGTCTATTTCCCTGTAGATGAGGATTATCATCTACTCTCAATTCTAAGTAACTCTGCTATGATATTCCATTTACGAAAAAGGCTTGATACTATCCGTTTTGGAGCTGGTGAAGAGGGGAAAAAGCATCTTAAAGCCTTAAGAGAAGCAAGAAAAAATAGTCAATTTTCTGAAGATGGATTTGCTGAGATATATAATCTCACTACCATAGGCTATGGAGGGACTAAGCCTCAAAATATATCTGTACTCAATTCTCAAAATGGAGGTAAAGCACAGTTACTCAATACCATGCCTCCAAATATAGAAAAAAGAGATACCCCTTTTCCAAAGTCTGATTTTTTTAGAGAGTCTATGAACCCTTGGAAATACAAATATATTTTTATGGATTTACATGCTATTTATCAAATAAAAGACTATACAAATATAGATATTCGTAATGCAAAGAACTATCATTATGAAAGTCTAATAGATAAAATCATAGAGCAGATGTGGGCTGTAAGAGCTGTGAGTAATGCACTCTATTACGAAAAAACCTCTACACTCAAAAGTTATCAAAAGATTTGGTTACTTTCATCAAAAGAAGAAGAAAGAGAAGAAGAGCTTTGGCTTGATGAAATCATAAAAGATATAAGCTCGTGGATATTGCAAAGTTACAAAAAAGTTTTAAATAAAAATGCCATAGAAATTAATGGAAAATGGGAGTTTGAAAATATTAAAGATACTGTTGAACAACAGCGAGAGGCGTTAAGATGAAAAAATCAAAAATCAAAAATATACTACTTCTTTCTCATATCAAAGTACAAAATGCCAATGCTCTGTCTAGCCCTTTTACTATCGGATTTCCTGCGATGACGGCTTGGCTTGGTGCTACTCATGCACTTCAACGCAAATTAAACGCCGATGGATTTAAAGATTTGAGATTTAATGCTATAGCTGTTGTGAGCCATCATGCCAATTTACAGACCCATAAAGGCGTAGGCGATTATGTTCATTCTATTATTGGTACAAGTAATCCCTTAGATAAAGAGGGTAAACGACCTGCTTTTATAGAAGAGGCTAGAATACATCTTGATGTTTCGTTGCTTATTGAATATGAGGGGATAAGTAGAGAGGATAAAGAAAAATTTGAAGCTAGAGTAGCCCATCATCTACACTCCAGAATGAAACTAGCAGGTGGAGATATACTCAACTTTAAAAACATAGAGACTTTGAAAGTCAAAAGTAGAGATGATGAGCAGTTGGCTCGTGTGCGTCGTAAACTTATGCCAGGCTATGTACTTGTAGAGAGAAAAGATTTGATGATAGAGGCTATGGAGAGAGGACTAGATGGCATAGATGCACTTTTGGATTATCTTGTTATTCATAACAGTTGTGAACAAAAAAACGAAAAAACACTATGGACAAAAAAGAGAAAAGCATCAGGATGGATAGTACCTATAGCCGTAGGCTTTCAAGGTATTTCTGAACTAGGAAAAGCCAAGAACCAACGAGACGCAGAGAAACTTCACTGTTTCGCTGAAGCTCTTGTGACATTAGGAGAGTTTAAAATGCCCTACAAAATTGAGTCTTTAGATGAGATTTTATGGCAATATTCAGTAGATAAAGAACACGGTCTCTATCTCTGTGAACAAAATAATAACAATTAATTCAAAGGAAAATAACATGGCAAAAGTAAAAAGTAAAATAGCATCGGTTTTAGCATTTGAGAAAAAATTAGTACCTTCAGATGGCATGATGTACGGCACAACTTGGGAGAACAAAACGGATAAAACAGCGTTGAAATTGGTAGAAAAATCTGTGAGAGGTACGATTGCAAATCGTCTAAAACCTGCGATTAAAAATGACCCTGCCAAACTCAATGCAGAAGTAGAAAAAGCCAACTTACAAACGGTAGATTCTTGTGCCTTAGCACCCGAACAAGATACTTTGGTTTTGAACTTTACGCTCAAAGTCTTAGGTGGCATCAAAGACCCCTCTGCGTGTAACAATACAGAGTTTTTAAGAACTTATGAAGAAGCAGTTACAGGATATATAGAAAAAGAAGGATTTAAAGAACTTGGATTGCGTTATGCTCTCAATTTGGCCAATGGACGATTTTTGTGGAGAAACAGAGTCGGTACAGAGTCTATAGAAGTGAAAATCAAAGATTTAATCTCACAGAAGAGTTGGACATTTGATGCCAAAAGCTTTTCTGTGCGTTCTATGCAAAGTCAAAATAAAGAAGTCATAGACTTAGGAAAAAAAATAGCCGATGCCCTAGCCTCTGATGACGATTTTTTGATGTTAGAAGTCACGACTTATGCCAAAGTAGGCAAAGCCCAAGAGGTTTATCCTAGTGAAGAGCTTGTATTGGACAAAGGTCAAGGCAAAAAAGGTAAAGTTCTTTATGAAGTAGATGGCATCGCCTCTATGCACTCCCAAAAGATAGGCAATGCCTTGCGAAGTATTGATACTTGGTATAAAGAATTTGCTACAGAAGCAGGAAATGGGGCAATCGCCATAGAGCCTTATGGGGCAGTTACCAATATGGGAAAAGCCTTTAGAACCCCAAAAGACAAGCAAGACTTTTATACGCTTTTTGATAACTTTGCCACAGGAACAACGCTAGAGAGTAAAGAAGAAGAACACTATGTAATGGCAGTACTTGTGCGTGGTGGTGTCTTTGGTCAGAGTGATAAGTAGTCCATTATGCACTATTACACAGACATAAAACTTATCACAGACACAGAGATAACGCTTGGCTTCATTTGGCAAAAAGTGTATCTTCAAATACACTTAGCTTTGGTTGAGAGAAGAGACGCAGACAATAAGCTTTCTATAGGTCTAGCATTCCCACAGTATCAAAAGGAGGCTTTTCCTCTTGGGTCTGTGCTAAGAATTTTTGCAGAAACAAAAGAAGAATTAGAAAAATTAAATATCAATCATTGGTTGGCTAGACTATTGGACTATATAGAAATATCCAAAATCCAAGAAGTCCCCAAAGAGATAAAAACCTTTGCCTCTTTTGGAAGAAAACAATTCAAATCCAACGCAGAAATACGAAGACTAGCCAAACGCCACGCCAAACGCAACAATATTTCAGAAGAAGAAGCCCTAAGCCTTTATGCAAACACCGAAGAAAAGTACAAGAAGTTAAAAGAAAAAAACAAACTACCTTTCCTCAACATCAAAAGCCTATCCAATGGTCATCCAATGAAAATATTTATCGTCAAAAAAGAAAGCCCAAAAGAACACAAAGGAAATTTCAACACCTACGGACTAAGCAACACCTCAACCCTACCCATGTTTTAACGCTCTTTATAAAAAAATACCTTTATTTTCAAAAACTCTCACAAAGCCCCTTGTATTGGGGCTTTGTGAGATTAATATAAAACATTGGTAAAATAGGGTAAAATACCCACAGAGTAAGCTATACCGTGATTTCAGAGTAAAAAGTTACAGTTGACTACCGTGTAGGTGGTTTAGAAAACCAGAGAATAATGAAACAACTCCACCACCAGGTTGACTACCGTGTAGGTGGTTTAGAAATCACGTAGTAAACCTCTATCTATCAAACTATTGTTGACTACCGTGTAGGTGGTTTAGAAAACTATGCAAATGTATACCACTGAAAGCATTATGTTGACTACCGTGTAGGTGGTTTAGAAATGACGCAAGTGGCAACAGTAGAAGTTCCAACGGTTGACTACCGTGTAGGTGGTTTAGAAACACAAAGGATAATTAACATCTATCCTGACGCAGTTGACTACCGTGTAGGTGGTTTAGAAATATTGGGGGTTTTGATGGCTTTATTGCCAGAGGTTGACTACCGTGTAGGTGGTTTAGAAAGAAATCTTCATCATCTACTAAAACTGTATTTCGTTGACTACCGTGTAGGTGGTTTAGAAATAGTATGGCTTTAGCTTTGTAGACATTGTTTGGTTGACTACCGTGTAGGTGGTTTAGAAAAGGCTACAAAAAAACATGAAAATGGGGATTAATGTTGACTACCGTGTAGGTGGTTTAGAAATTAACCTCTCTTTGGCTTTCGTCTTTTGCATTGTTGACTACCGTGTAGGTGGTTTAGAAATTTTGTTTGTTTTATTGCTATTATTAGTATTGGTTGACTACCGTGTAGGTGGTTTAGAAAACTTCGTAGTAAATTTTTTTCATCATACTACCGTTGACTACCGTGTAGGTGGTTTAGAAAAAAGTATAAGGCTGTATTAGAGAACATCACAGGTTGACTACCGTGTAGGTGGTTTAGAAAATTGAGAGTGAAGTACTTACAAACGTATCTACGTTGACTACCGTGTAGGTGGTTTAGAAACCACAAGGACGGCGTACCACACTTTCATATACTGTTGACTACCGTGTAGGTGGTTTAGAAAATCATAAACATCAGCAATAATACTATCATCATGTTGACTACCGTGTAGGTGGTTTAGAAATGCCAAGGTATAGCGTATTTCATCACTCTCTATGTTGACTACCGTGTAGGTGGTTTAGAAATTATGAGAAAACAATGCAAAAGATGCGAATATGTTGACTACCGTGTAGGTGGTTTAGAAAATTAAAGAGCGATAGAAGAATTTGGAAATAGCGTTGACTACCGTGTAGGTGGTTTAGAAATTAATTGGCTCACTATTCATAGACACTTTAACGTTGACTACCGTGTAGGTGGTTTAGAAAAAATTCTTGGCAGTCTTTGAGCATTTTTGTATGTTGACTACCGTGTAGGTGGTTTAGAAAAAGTGGGAAAGTGTTGTATCGCTGAAGTGGCAGTTGACTACCGTGTAGGTGGTTTAGAAAATACCAGGTGGTTAAATAATAGGCACCATGCAGTTGACTACCGTGTAGGTGGTTTAGAAATACCCTTAGCTAGAGTATGAAGAACAGTAGTTGTTGACTACCGTGTAGGTGGTTTAGAAAATTTAACTCAAAATACCTCTTTTTAACTTCGTGTTGACTACCGTGTAGGTGGTTTAGAAATGAAGATTGTCCTCTGCCCGATGATAGCACCAGTTGACTGCCGTGTAGGTGGTTTAGAAATTAATTTTATATATTATAATTGCTTACATCTTGTTAGAAGTGATGATATAACTCAATATAAAGTCAGAGAGATATTTTGTAGTTCTCATGGTGTAAAACCTTTGCAGTAGGAGAACTTAAAGAGAGATTGGATAAGCTTATAGTAGAATAAGGGTAAGGCTTGAAGGGAAAGTAATACTAAAATGAAAAAGATTTATTTAAAATATGAGGTACATCAGCAACATCTTAAGCTTATCTCTCAAGGAGATTGGACTTTGCAGAGTGTGCGTCAGATTGAAAAAAAATTGTCTAAAACATCTTGTAAACAAAAGATTATATGGGATATGTCTGATATAAAAGCCTTTGATTCGGCTGGGATATTGCTTTTTATAGAGTACTTTGAACATTTTAAGAAGTATACAGAGGTGGAGGTGTTGGGCTATACTTCACAGCAAAAAGAGATGTATCGTTTACTCAAAAAAGATACCACAGATGTGATACATCCTAAAAAGGTTAATTTTTTTGAAAATATTGGCAAAAAGATATTTGATACCTTGTCTGATATACGTGATTTTATTAACTTTTTAGGGCATCTTTTGATGTCTTTTTTCAATATCTTTATCCGACCTAAAGACTTTAGATTTAAAGAAATAATCTATCATATCCATCAATCTGGCTTTAATGCTTTGATGATTATTGGGCTTACTTCTTTTTTGGTAGGGATGGTTATCTCCTATCAAGGTTCGGTACAGTTGGCTAAGTTTGGGGCTGATATGTTTATCGTGGATACGGTAGGAATCTCCATCACAAGAGAGTTGGGTCCTATGATAACGGCTATTGTCATCGCAGGGCGTAGTGGGTCTGCGTATACTGCTGAGATTGGGGCGATGAAGATTACCGAAGAGATTGCTGCTATGCGTACGATGGGCTTTGATCCTTATGCCTTTTTGGTTTTACCTCGTGTATTTGCTTTGATGATAGCCTTACCTTTGTTGGTGTTTTTCTCTGATATACTAGGTATCTTTGGGGGTATGGTAGCTTCGCAGTTACAGTTGGGTATCTCTATGACACAATTTTTAGAAAGACTGTATGAAGTACTAGAAGTAAAACATTATCTTTTAGGGATGATAAAAGCCCCTGTATTTGCCTTTATTATCGCTACTATAGGATGTTTTAGGGGCTTTAAAGTCTCAAACAATACCGAGAGCATCGGACTACAAACGACTGCTTCGGTGGTAAATTCTATTTTCTTGGTCATTGCTTGTGATGCACTCTTTTCTGTACTCTATACGGAGTTAGGATTATGAGTCCTATCATAGAGGTAGAAAATATCGTGACCAAATTTGGAGAGCGTACTATCCATGATGGGCTTAGTTTGCATATCAATACACATGAAATCTATAGTATCTTAGGAGAGAGTGGGTCAGGTAAATCGGTCTTGATGAAAGAGATGATTATGCTTTTAGAGCCTCATGCAGGAAAAGTCGTGGTATTGGGTAAGACTTTAAACCATATTAGTTTTAAAGATGCACAGTCTTTGCGTACAGATTGGGGGGTGTTGTTTCAGTTTGGGGCATTGTTTTCTTCTTTGACTATCGCTGAAAATATCGAAGTACAGCTTAAAGAATATACCAATATCTCACCCAAAATGAGACGTAAACTGGTATACTCTAAACTAGCATTGGTAGGACTAGACCCACATGTAGGGGCATTGTACCCCTCTGAGCTTTCTGGAGGCATGGTAAAACGGGCTGCATTGGCTAGGGCATTGGCTATAGAGCCTAAGCTTCTGTTTTTGGATGAGCCTACTTCAGGACTTGACCCTATTGGGGCTAGGAATTTTGATACATTGATTAAAGACTTACGTGATTTATTGGGGATTACTGTGGTCATGATTACACATGATTTGGAGAGTATCTTTTCTATCGTTGACCGTATGGCAATTTTGGCAGACAAAAAGGTGGTAGCAGAAGGAACTTTGGAAAATGTGCTACAATCTAAACATCCTTTTGTAGAAGCATTTTTTAAAAATGAATATACCAAAGAGAGATTTAAAGACAAGGTAAAAGATGTATAGCAAAGTCAATTATACTATCGTAGGTCTATTTGTAGTACTCTTTGGGGTAGGCATGGTATGGTTTGCTTTTTGGTTGGCAAAATATGGATTAGAAGAGGACTATAATACCTATAGGATAGAGATGAAAGAGTCTATCGCAGGGTTGTCTAAAGACTCTAGTGTTAAATTTAGAGGGGTGGATATAGGACGTGTGAAGCAAATCCGTATCAATCCTAAAAATATAGAGATGATTGAGATATTATTGGATATTCAAAAAGAGATACCTATCAAAGAAGACATGAGGGCATCGACACAGATGCTAGGTGTCACAGGACTTTTGTCTATAGAGATAGATGGGGGTACGAATGAAGCCCATTTATTAGAACCTACTGCTACTTATATCCCTTTAATCCAAACAAAGATTTCTTTGCTTGGTACACTCAAAACCAATCTTGAAAGTATGAGTGAAAAATTGGATAGGATTCTCTCTCAAAGTCAGAAACTACTCTCTGATAAAAATATAAAAAGCATTGAGATGATACTTAGTAATGTAGAAACTGTAACCAAAAAGAGTGAAGAGGTAGAGAATAAAGCTATTATGGTTATGAATGAAACCAATGTCACTTTAGATGCGTTTAGGGTATCGATGCGAAGTATCAATGAAAAGTTTATAGAAGCCACACAAGACTTTAGCCAAATGCAAAAAAACTTTTTAGAGATAAAAGAAGTGACTGTGCCTACCATTGAAAAGATTATGCAAACGAGTAAAAACTTTAACCGTATGACACGTAAGGTAGAGCGAAGCCTAGACAGAGGAGACTATAATCTCAAAAAGATACTTGAACCGATGCTTATCGATATAGAAATTTTACTCACACAACTCAACAGCATGAGCAAAGATCTAGGAGACAACCCAAGTAATCTCTTTTTCAAATCAAGAAAATCCAGAAGGGGACCAGGAGAATGAAAAAAATAATAATAGTTATACTGCTATGGCTCAGTGTCACAGCATGTACCAAAGCACCAATGCTTCAAACCTATACGATAGATAGCATAGACATCATAGAGACGAGGGCTACAAATGCCAAGCAGTATCGTCATAAGATTGTCAAAGTCTCTTACCCTCAAAGTCTTAGAGAAGAGATGTCACATAAGATGAATTTTTCTTATAGTATCAATGATAGGGGAACCTATCTCAATTCAGAGTGGTCAAATGAAATGAGCAAACTTTTACAAGTTACCTTGATAGAGAGTCTTGAACGAAGTAAATTTTTTAAAGCTGTCTTATCAGATACGAGTACACTACGAGAAAATTATAGATTAGAGAGTCAAGTATTTGCCTTTGAACATAGAGTACGAGGAGAACAATCCCATGCTATCGTCTTGATACAATTTACCCTCATAGACGCAGATACAGGAGGATTAATCAAACAACAAAAATTCTCTTATCAAGAACCTACACCTAGCACCGATGCCAAAGGATATGCCTATGCTACCAATAAAGCCATCCAAAAATTAATGGCTGATTTGATGAGGTGGTTGGGTAAGAGGGCTTAAACGAGATTTTAGATGTTTATCTGTAAATATAATTATTTTTATGTTTCATTTATAGATTTTAGATATAATGGTTTTACTATGATAAAAATTATACAAAAATCACTTTTAGGACACTAAATGCAACAATTTGATAAACAAAATAGCACTTCATGTATATCTCACTCTTTGGCTATCTTATTGATACCTTTTTTATTTTTACTTGGTTTGGTATTGGCTTATTTTGATATTTTTTCTTTAAATGTTGAATTGCATACTTTAGGGATTGTCGCTTTTATCTTTGTTGTCTTTGCATTTTTTGTCAAACACAATGCCAATTATTCTGTCTGTCAGATGAAAGGTTCTTTTGTTGAGATGGAATCAGACTTACAAGTCGCACTTCGTGCAAATGCCCTTACTATCATGGGTAAAACCAAATCTACTTTGAATGTCAAAGATTTTATATCAGAATATTATCAAGATATACGTAATGACAATTTTGCACGTGTGGCTTCTTCTGTCTTTCCTATGTTGGGTATTTTGGGTACATTTATCGCTATCGCACTTTCTATGCCTGATTTTTCTGTACAAGACTTAGGGTCATTAGACCGTGAAATTTCTCTTTTACTCTCAGGGATAGGTACAGCTTTTTATGCTTCTATTTATGGTATTATGCTTTCTCTTATATGGACGTATTTTGAAAAAAGAGGTGTGGCTAAGGTAGATAGACAAATCTATGACTTAGAAAAAACGTATGGTAAGCGTGTTTGGAAAAGTTCTGAACTTATCAAGCACCAACACATGCAATCAGAGCTAAAAGACCAGCAGATTGTACAAACGCTTAAAGAAACATTTAACCTTGACTTCATTAAAGAACTCAATGAACAGTATCTTAAAAACTTTACAACCATCATCAATGATACGACCAATAGCTTTACTAAACTGACTGTACACATGCAAGAAGCATCTTCTGAATTGCGTCAAACACTCGATAAAGTAGAAACACGAAAAGAGAGTGTATTTGCCGTACAATCCATGGAAAAAAATATTGCAGGATTTAATGAAAATGCCAAAAGTCTTCAAAAGTCTATGAGTTATTTTGATGATTCGGTAGATAGAACCTTTGATAAGATAGATGGAGAGCTAGGACAAGCAGTAGAAAAACTAGCTACCTTTGCACGTATCGTCTCAGAACAAAATCAATTGATTTTGAGAAATATGGCAACACTCAAACAGCAAGAAAAGTAACATAGATGTTTAGAAAAGACACTGCACAGGAAGAGAGTAACTTTTGGATTTCTTATGCCGATTTAATGGCAGGATTACTTTTTGTTTTTATTTTATTGATAGGTGCTATTATCTCTAAGTCTATCATCTTAAAATCTGACTTACATAACAAAGAAGATACCTTAAGTACACTTTCCACAGAACTTAAAGAGAAAGAAATAAGACTCAATGAAGTACGTGATACTTTGGCTAAGAGTAAAGTACTCATTGATGAAAAGAACTCTTATATCACAGAAAATAAAGCATTACTTTCTAAAAAAGATATGGAAATTTCTCAAAGTAAAGATTTGCTTTCTAAAAAAGAGTCTGAAATATTCAAAAAAGAGTTAGAAATCTCTAAAAACAAAAATCTCCTTTCTCAAAAAGAGTCTCAATTAGAGAAAAAAGAACGCATGATATTAGCCAAAGATACCTCTTTATCACACAATGAACGTATGTTAAAGCTCAAAATTGGTGAGATAGACAAGCTCAATAAAATGCTTCTTGAATCTAAAAACAGAGAATCAGAACTGAACAATAAAATAGTCATTGTCCAAAGAGTACTTTCTAAAAATAAAGAAGATTTACAACATAGCAAAAAAGCATTAGACAAAGAGAAAAAAATACTTAGTGATTATGAGGGTAAAGTGATTATACTTTCAAATCAGCTCACCAATGCAAAAAAGACAGCTCAATTAAAAGATGAAAAACTTTTAGAAATACTCAATGCTGTAGATGAAAAAAAGACAAAGTATGACACACTTTTAGTCAATCTACAAGCCCAAAAAGCAAAGATAAAATCACTTACTGGTATCAAGCTCAAAGTAGTTGCAGCACTTAAGAGTGCTTTAGGGGATAATATTGATATAGATAAGAAGACAGGTTCTTTGCGTTTGGCTTCGAATATATTATTTGATTCAGGGACATCTGCTTTAAAATCAGAAGCAAAAATGTCATTAAAACGAGCATTTGAAGACTATATTGGTACATTGGTTGAAAACAAAGAGATTAAGCCACACCTTGATAAAATTATCATTGAAGGGCATACCGATAGTGATGGTACATACATTTACAATTTAAATCTTTCTCAAAAACGTGCTTTATCCGTCATGGAGTATCTATTGACTTTAGATTTTACCAAAAGGCATAACATTAGACCAATGATGACAGCATCAGGTAGAGCCTATCTTGATATTATTACTAAAGATGGTAAAGAAGACAAAGAAGCATCAAGGCGTATAGAGATTAAATTTAGACTCAAAAATGAACAAGCAATGAATGAGATAGAGAAAGTATTAGATGCAGATTAATTTTGAACCCATACAACTAAAAAAAGCCAATAAAAAGCTAGATAAACATGTCTTGTCAGCACATGCTCATAAAGAGGCGAATGATGAGTATAAACGAGGTGTCTTTAAAGAATCTTTATGGACTAAATTTGTAGAATTATTTAAAAGATAAATATATGAATTATCCTATTATTATCATCGGGGGTGGAGCTAGTGCATTGATGTTGGCTTCATTGCTACCTAATCAAACTGTGTTAGTCATAGAAAACAATGCAAAACTAGGTGCAAAAATACTCGTCTCTGGTGGAGGTAAGTGTAATATTACCAATACTAAAATGGGTACAGAATATTATCTAGGGGATAAAGATTTTATCGCCCCTTCTCTGAAAGCATTTAATGAAAAATCCCTACTAAAATGGCTAGAGAGACAAGGATTAGAGCCAACCTTACGTAAAGAAACCCAATACTTTTGTCAAGATTCATCCAAAGAATTACTCAATATTTTGACTAAAGAATCTAAAAAACAGACTATCATACTCAATGAAAAAGTTATCTCTGTAGACAAAGTAGAGGGTCTATTTCATATCAAAACAACTAAAAATAGCTATACTTCAAAGAGTGTGGTCATTGCCTCAGGAGGATTGAGTTTTCCTGCTTTGGGTGCGAGTAGTATAGGCTATGATATTGCTACACATTTTGGGCATAGTATTGCCAAAACTGCTCCAGCACTTGTAGGGTTTACCGTACAAAAAGAGCAGTTCTTTTTCAAAGAGCTTTCAGGTGTTTCTACGCAAGTGAGCATCGATATACAAGGTCATATATGTTCTGGGGCATTACTCTTTGCTCACAAAGGTATGAGTGGTCCTGCTGTGCTAGATGCGTCACTGTATTGGGAAAAAGGTAAAATAAGTATCAACTTTTTACCCCATTTCTCATGGAAATCTGTACAAGGAAGTAAAAAACAAATATCGTCACTGCTTTCTATGCCAAAGCGTGTGAGTAAAGCTTTTTTGTTACAGATGGGACTAGAAGACAAACCTTATCATACATTTACCCCTGTAGAGTTAGAAAAGTTACATACTTTAAGTCACTATAGCTTTGCTCCAGCAGGTACATTTGGCTATAGTAAAGCAGAAGTAACCAAAGGTGGTGTCTGTAGCGATGAAGTTGATAATAGAAGTATGATGAGTAAAAAAGAAGAGGGGCTTTACTTTTTGGGTGAGGTATTGGATGTCACAGGTAGATTAGGGGGGTACAACTTTCAATGGGCTTTTTCGTCTGCGTATAGTTGTGCCAAATATATAAAAGGAAAAATATAAATGAAAAATAAATTTCAGTTAATAAGTATCATCGTAGTCTCTTTGGTATTGAGTGGTTGTGTAGGTCTTATGGATAGCAACGGGTGGTCATTTTCTCAAAAGAATGAATTTATACAGATATTAAAGACAGATAAATATCTATCTATTTGTGAAAACAAAGTACTAGCTCAAGAGATAATCTCCTCAAAAAATACACAGCAACTAACAAAAATGTTAGTCTCTTATACCAATAATCTTGCCAATAGTTGTATAGACTTAAAAATGTTTGACTCGGTACAAAGACAACGTAAAGGCAACAAAGTAGAGACCTATTATGGACGCTATTTACAAGAAGTCAATACAGCTGATATACAACGAAAACTACGTGCAGGGCTAAGCATCGAAGCGATACTTGCACCGTATGTTCCTAAAAATGAACAGTTTATGAAACTGGTAAATGCCTATCATTCATTTGCTTCTTTCAATACCTTGACAGAGAACAAGCTTCATACCTTACGTGTCAATATAGAAAGAGTTAAGTTAATGAATGATAATTTGGGTCAAGATTATATATTGGTAAATATCCCAGAATATGTGGTACGTGTCAAAAATGAAAAGAGAACCAGTCTCAAATTTAAGGTAGTGGTAGGACGACAACATTTACAGACCCCTGTGTTTGCTGAAAAACTAAAATACATCACACTCAATCCCCAATGGTCAGTCCCAGATAGTATCGCTAGAAATGAAGTAATCCCTGGCTTACTTAAAAATAGTAATTATCTCAAACGACACCGTATGGTAGCACGTAAGACCTATGATTTGAACTCTCCTGTGATGAACCCCTCACGAGAAGAGCTAAAGTTGTATAAAGGAGGCAAGGGTGTTGTACCATTTAAATTTATTGAAGTACCCTCCAATAGCAATGCCTTAGGACGTGTAAAATTTATCTTCCCAAATAAACACTCTGTATATATGCATGATACGCAGATGAAAAAGCTCTTTAATCGTCCTGTGCGATGCTTTAGTCATGGTTGTGTAAGGTTAGAAAAGCCGAGAGACCTTTTGAGCTATGTGACGACACACTATACAGAAAGTACCCTAGAAGAGGTCAATACCAAGTATAAAAGTATGAAAACACATTATCTTAAGATTATCAAAGATGTGATGGTACATACAGCATATATGACAGCGTATATTGCAGAAGATAACAAACTTCGTTTCTTTGATGATATTTATCTCTTTGATAAATACCAAAGATTAACATTTTAGAGGATATGAAATTGAGGATAATTGATGGGATAATTCATGCTTTATTATGGATTTCCCTTGGGCTATTTTGGCTTAATCCACCTTCTTATACCCATTTAAAGCAAACGATGAAACAGATACCTATCGTCAAAAAATTAGTAAATAATAAACTAGTAGACAAAAAAATAAAAAATAAAAAACCAAGTTTTGAAATGATTATCACCGATAAACCCTATGACTTTGTCAATGTAAGCTTGAAAGAACGACTCACACTACTTTCAGCAAAGATAGGTCAGCCCATTTTTATACGTATCTTCAAAGAAGAAGCACTCTTAGAAATATGGATAGATACAGGCAGTGAATATGTACACTTAAAAGATTATATCATTTGTGCATTTTCAGGAGATTTGGGTCCTAAGCTTAAAGAGGGTGATGAACAAGCCCCAGAGGGATTTTATACCGTCAAAAAGTATCAACTCAATCCCAATAGTAAATTTCATTTATCTTTCAATCTAGGCTATCCAAATCGCTATGACAAAGCCCATAAACGTACAGGTTCGGCACTTATGGTACATGGAAATTGTGTCTCTATAGGATGTTTTGCCATGACTGATGAAAAGATAGAAGAGATTTATAAACTTGTGGAAAAAGCATTACAAAAAGGACAAAAGAGCGTACACGTACATGCCTATCCTTTTCGTATGAGTGAAAAAAATATGTCATTTTATGAGGGCAATGAGTGGTACGATTTTTGGGTGAATCTCAAAGAAGGATATGACTACTTTGAATCCCAAAAAATCCCACCTACTATAAAGATAGAGAACAAACGTTATGAGATATATGAGTAATCTAATACGATTCTATCTCTGTGACCGTATTGTTTTTACTCTCTTTACCCATTTTTTTAAAAAACAAAGTATGTGTTGCACTTTTTAAGGTAATGCCATCGATATTATATTGATGTTCTTTTGTTATGGTAAATCCTTCACTCATTGTTTGATGTAGTCTTTGGCTTACCCATGAGTGTACTTTTTGTCTACATGCCATTCTTGTACTGATAAGCATAGCCTTAAATGTATTGTCATCATTTTTTGTTAGTTTACCGTTGATACGATTACATCCATCAAAGCCATGTACCATCATTTGTTTAGGTTTGAAGTCTAGTATGGCTCTAGCTTTGCGTACTTCCATACCATCCATAGCACGTAAGTGCCAACTCCCTTGAAGGGTATGCATATCTATGGGTTTAGCTAAAAGTGGTAAAGTAAAGTAGATGAGTAAAACTCCTAAAGATAAAATATATTTTTTAAGCATAACAACTTCCTTATTATTTATTTTGGCTAGTATACTCTATATTATTGAAGGGAGTATGAATGACAAGTATTTTAAAGATGTTTTTTACTGTTTTTCTACTAGGGACAAGTGTATTTAGTACAGAGATTAGACTAAGTGAGAAACAAGCAAACTATATTGCAAAAAAAGTATGGCAAAATGAGGGAGCGGGGCTTGATAAATATCTTATTTGGTGGAACAAAGGAGAAGATTTTGCTTCTTTGGGGATAGGACATTTTATTTGGTTTCCCAAAAACCATACGGAGCGTTTTCGAGAAGTATTTCCTATGGTGATTACTTTTATGAAAAGCCAAGGGGTCAAGATGCCCTCCTGGCTTAATGAACATACAGATTTCCCATGGCAAAGCAAAAGAGCATTTTTATCTGCAAAAAAAGCACAGACGAAACAATATAAAGAACTTTTTTCTTTTCTCAAACGTACTTTTGCCTATCAATCCTCTTTTATGGCGATACGTCTTAGCCAAGCCTTGCCTCAAATGCTAGAGAGTATAGACGATGCAAACAAAGCCCGTATCATTAAAAGACGCTTTTATGAAGTGATGCACCATCGAGATGGAAGTATCAATGAAAGAGGACTTTATATTTTACTAGACTATACCAATTTTAAAGGTGAAGGCACACTCAAAAGCGAACGCTATCATGGGAAGGGGTGGGGTTTACTTCAAGTTTTGTGGCATATAGATGATGCTGAAAGTAACAAACAAAAAGCCTTTGCTACTTCAGCCAAAGCCATACTAAGCAGACGTATCAAAAACTCTCCCAAAGCACGAGGTGAGGAGCGTTGGAGAAAAGGGTGGAATATAAGACTAGATACCTATTGGCAATAAGTATCTTCTCATGACAAAAAAGATAAAATCTTAAAAATAAATGTAAAGAATCACTATGTACTTAAAACTCTCTTCTTTTTTAGACCAAATCAGTAAGTATGCAGGGCTATTCTCCGCCTTACTTGTGGTACTTCTAGCTTTACTTGTCTCCTATGATGCAGGGATGCGTTATCTATTTTCAGAAGGGTCTATCGCGTTGCAAGAGATAGAGTGGCATCTTTTTGATATGGTATTTTTACTAGGACTCTCTTATGCTTTAGCACAAGATAAACATGTAAAAGTAGATATATTCTTTGAGCGTTATTCTACACAAAACAAAGCAATAGTACATATCTTTTCTATGCTCTTTCTTGTGATACCATTTTCTTTTGTTTTATTACTTGATGCTTTTGATATGACGATGCAAAGCTATATGCAACAAGAAATTTCTTCTGACCCCGGAGGGTTGAGCCATCGTTGGATTATTAAATCCATGTTGGTACTTTCATTTACTTTACTCATCGTCCAAGCCTTTAGTGAGATACTCAAATCGTATGCAAAAATAGAGAATAAAAGAATATTATTTAGAATACTTCGTGTGATGCTCCTGCTTGGTACACTGGTCTATGTGGCATGGTACAATAGGGTTGAATTTTGGATTGACCCTGTGTTTTTGATGTTTTTAATGGCACTTGTTTTACTTATGATAGGTTTTCATGTCGCCTTTGTATTTGCAGGGGTAGCACTCTTTTTTGCTCTGATTTCTGATGAAGTAGGCTTACATGTCTTAGAGATGCTCCCGTACCGAACCTATGGTATCATGGGCAATGTTACACTCATGGCAGTCCCTTTGTTCATCTTCATGGGCTTGATACTAGAAAAGTCCAAAATGGCAGAAGGACTCTTACTCTCGATGGGCAAACTTTTTGGCTCTGTGCGTGGAGGATTGGCTATCTCTGTGGTACTTGTTGGGGCGATATTGGCTGCAAGTACAGGTATCGTAGGGGCATCGGTCGTGATGATGTCACTCATTGCCTTACCTTTGATGCTAAAACATGGCTACTCTGCGTCTTTGGCTAGTGGTAGTATCGCAGCTTCTGGGACGTTGGGTCAGCTTATCCCTCCTTCTATTGTGCTTATCATTCTAGGTGACCAAATGCACCTTTCTGTAGGTGACTTATTTCGTGCAGCCGTTGTCCCTGGACTTCTACTCATTATACTCTACATCATTTACATCTTAATCTATGCGTATCTAAACAAAGAGGTCGCCCCTGCTATTGTGGTAGAAGAAGCGTATAGTGATGTCATCAAAGAAGCCATCAAAGAGATTATCCCTCCGTTACTGCTCATTGGTGTAGTATTGGGGTCTATCTTTGCAGGGATTGCCTCTCCCTCAGAGTCGGCAGCGATTGGGGTCTTAGGTGCCATCGCATTGGCTTTAGGCAAAAGGACTTTCTCCTATGCCATGCTTCGATATGCTAGTATCGAAACGGTAAAACTTACAGCGATGATATTTATGATACTGATAGGTGCTACAGCATTTTCTTTGGTCTTCAACGAGCTAGGTGGGGGCGATATGGCATTGGCATTCTTCACAGGAGATATACAAAGCCAATGGACATTTATCCTTATTGCGATGCTTGTTATCTTTCTCTTAGGATTTTTTATAGACTTTATAGAGATAGCCTTTGTCGTTGTACCCATATTGGTACCTATCGTAGCCAGTTTTGGTATAGACCCTATTTGGTTTGCCATACTCATCGCCATGAATCTACAAGCCTCATTTCTCACCCCACCTTTTGGCTTTGCCTTATTCTATCTCAAAGGTGCAGCAGGAGACAAAATCAATACAAAAGCCATCTATAAAGGCGTAATACCCTTTATCTCCCTACAACTTTTAGCCCTACTTATCATACTCTTATTTCCCGATTTGATTTATATGTTTGGGAAGTAAAGGTATGATGATAATGTCTTTTAATGACCTTTTGGCTAAAATACTTCATTATAAACTTGAAAAACCACTTATGCAAAAAAACCTATGAAAGAAACCTTATGAAACTAATCTATCCACTTAATATGACCAATGAATTTGTCTTTAACTCTTCTGCTAGAGATTTTACTGTAGAAGAGATACCACTGTATGAATTTTCAGGAGAGGGGGAACATCTTGTTCTTCATGTACGTAAAAAAGAGATGACTACATGGGAAATGTTAGATGTGATTTCTAATCATGTAGGTATTCGTCGTCGTGATATGGGTTATGCAGGACTCAAAGACAAACATGCGATGACTTTGCAATACGTATCTGTCATGGCTATACATGAAGAGAAACTAAAAGCTTTTAGCCATGAGAAGATAAAGATACTCTCTATGGTACGCCATAGTAATAAAATACGTGTAGGACACCTAAAAGGAAACCGTTTTAATATCCGTCTCAAAAAGGTACTAGGTGTACAAAAAGACAAACTAGACTCTGTACTCAAATGGATAAAAAACAATGGTGTACCCAATTATTTTGGTAATCAGCGTTTTGGTAATGATGGGGATAATTGGGTTGATGGTAAAAAGCTCATAGAAGGCACACTCAAAATGCGTGACCGTAAGACCAAAGAGTTTTTGATGGGGTCTTACCAATCTTATCTGTTTAATCACTGGCTCTCTAAACGCATGGAGATTAATTTACTCTTAGAAAAGTTTACAGAAAGAGAGACAGAGCAAGTGATGAAATTGCCAAAGGATTCACTCAAAGGCACAAAAGCACAAGAGAATTTCTTTAAGATTTTGGAGGGGGATGTGATGATGCACTATCCTTATGGTAGGCTCTTTAATGCTGAAAACTTAGAAGAAGAAGCCCTACGATTTAGAGAAAAAGACATTGCCCCAGCAGGGTTACTTACAGGTAAAAAGGCAGACCCTGCCAAAGCTACAGCAGGGTTGATTGAAGCTCCTTTTTTAGAAGATATACCCCTCAATGGTAGCAGACGTTACGCATGGATACAAGTGACTGAAATTAGCAAGACCTATGTAGAAGAAAAAGCACATTATGAACTCTCTTTTGTCCTTCCTAAAGGATGTTATGCTACCAATGTACTAGATATTTTAAGAGGTAAACAGATTTAAATTGCTATACTATAGGTACAAAACTTTATTTAAAAAGGATAAAAAGTGATGATATATAAAAAAATAAAACGTTTAAGTATGATTGGATTGCTCTCTTCGGCATTTATATTTTCTGCTTGTACCCCAGAAGAACAAGCTTTAGCTACAGGTATGGCAGTAGGTGCTGTAGCTGTTGCTTCTGTATATAGTTATCCTTATTACTATAATCAACCTTATTACTATAATAATGGTAGATACTATTATGGTGGGTATTATTCAAGTGGATATTATCATTATAATGGGCATAGATATAGAAATGGTCATTATTATAGCAATGGTAATAGGTACCATAATGGACGTAGATATAATGCTACAGTAGGAAATTACGGATACTATACAAATAAAAACCAATATCAAAATCGTAAAAATTATAACAACAATAAAAACTATAATAACAATAGAAATTATTCATCTAATACGTATAATAAAAATCGTTATAACAACAACCGTAATTATAATAATAATAGAAATTATAATAACAACCGTAGTTATAATAGACAAAGAACTTATCGTTAAAAAGAGTGGAATAAAAGGGAATTTATCTTAGGTACAGAAAGCTGAAAAATAATGTTTCTTCATGGTAAATGAGGAAATAAAGTTTTTTAAAAGGAGGAAGAATAAAACACTTCTTATACCTAAGATATTTGTAGTATAGCTAAATAAGATAAAATTTGTCTTAAATAGATTTTAGTAGATTTAAATTTTGGATTTTTATGACGAGGGAGTATAAAATGGAAGTATGTGTCGCACTTGATTTACCATCAAGAGAAGAAAATTTGGTATTGGCTAGGTCGCTTAAAGCGTATGATATTTGGATAAAAATCGGCTTTCGTGCCTATATTCGTGATGGTAAAGATTTTATCCAAGCGATTAAAGAGATAAATCCTCATTTTAAAATATTTTTGGATTTGAAGCTTTATGATATACCCAATACTATGGCAGATGCATCTGAAGAGATAGCAAAACTAGGGGTGGATATGTTCAATATTCATGCCAGTGCAGGGTCTGTGGCTATGAAAACAGTGATGGATAGACTCTCTACGTATGAACCTCGTCCTTTGGTGTTGGCTGTGACGGCATTGACTTCTTTTGATGAAGAACATTTTCAAGAAGTATATGAAAAAAATATTGATACTAAAGCAGAACAATTTGCCAAGATGTCTTATGACAATGGCTTAGATGGTGTGGTATGTTCTACCTTTGAGAGTCGGGCTATCAAAGAGGCTACTTCTGAGACATTTCTGACACTTTGTCCTGCTATTCGTCCTTTTGGAGAAGCATCAGGAGACCAAAAACGTGTGGCTACTTTAGCCTTGGCACATCAAGAAGGGGTTGACTATCCTGTGATAGGTCGTCCTATCTATCAAGATAAAAATCCTCAACAAAAAGTAGAAGAGATACTAAAGGTCATCGCTACTTTTTAATCTCATGTTTGGTCTTGGTCATGTTTACAGCATTGTCCATACCTTGCATCATAAAGTACATGCCTGTTGCAAAAAGTGCTAAGATAAAGAGTGGTGTAAGTTTTTTCATACGTATTTCCTTTAAAGTTTTACTATTATATCACTAATTTTAGATAGAATACTTTTTATAGTATAAAAAAGAATTTTATTAATTAGAGGATGTGGGTATGAATGAAAATAATCTAAAAGTACAAGAGAGTATTAATACAGCTGAAAATGTAGAACAGATTAGAAATATTATTTTTGGGACACAAACCAAAGAGTTTGATACACGTATTACACAACTTAGTGACAATCTACAAGATATGGAAAAAAAGCTTACTAAAATGATTTATGATTCTCATATTAAACTACGTACAGAAAGTGAACGCTCTTTTGCTACGATGGAAAAGACGCTAGAAGATATACGTACTACGATAGTCAAAGACCGTATCGCGACAAAAGAACAGATTAATTTACGAGATGTCAATTTACAAAATCAAATGGTTACACACAATGAATTACTTGTGCGTAAATTAAACAATCTTAAACATTTACTTGATGAAGAAAAACGTATCAACCATGATAATCTTTATCGTGTAAAAGATGAAATACAAAAAACCCTTGAACTTGAATTTAAACATGTCTCTGAGAATAAACTTTCTCGAAATAAGATGTCAGAAATGTTTTTGGATATTGCTATGCGTTTACAAAATGAGAGTCCGAGTAAGATTTTAGAAGAAGGGATAAAAACTGGAAAATAAATATTCAGAGTTAGATCAGTTAAAAGACCTTCTTTTAAATTCTGAACTCAAACAACTCAAAGCCCTAGAATCAAAATATGAAATACTTAAGCAGTCAGCCTATAGCCAAGAGAATGTGGTCGAAAAAGTAGTGCTTTTATTTAATGAAGTACTTGACAAACGTTTTGAACATGAGGGCGAGGAAACGGTTAAAATATTTTCTAAACATATTACTAAAATGATAGCCCAATCATACAAAGACTCTCCAAAAGAGTTAAGTTTTGTACTCAAAGAAACCATCGCCCAATCCATCGCATTAGAGATAGAAAATAATAAAGATACAATGGTAGATTCATTGTATCCTATCATGGGTAGTATGGTCTCTAAATATGTCAGTCAAGCGATTACAGAGCTGATGCAAAATATCAATACTAAGATAGATGATGGTCTTTCAATAGATACCTATAAGCGTAAAATAAAGTCTAAAATGACGGGTGTGAGTGAGATGGAATTACTTATCAAAGAAGGTGGTAAGGCTATTATATCTTCTTTATTTGTCATACAAAAAGAGAGTGGTTTACTCATAGCAGAAGCACAATTACAAGACAAAGAAGTCCAAGACCCTCACATGGTAGCTTCTATGGCAAGTGCTATTAAAGACTTTATCAATGATTGGGTCAATCAACATGAAACCCAAGATGAAGTACAAATACTAAGCTATGGGGCATCAACATTGTATATAGAAAGTGCTGGTTCGGTTTATATTGTCGCATTTTTGGACAAAGACCCTGAGTATGAACTTCGTAGTAAAATTAATGCCTTTTTTGCATCTATTGTAAGTGAATATGCACCTTTTTTTCGTACCTTTGAGGGGGATGATTCTGCTAAAGAGATAGAAAAAATATCAGCTAAAATGCAAAAATATTTAGCCCTTCAGCAGTGCAAAATAAAACCACATAAAAAACAAAATTATGCTAAATATTTTGGATATGGGCTTCTTTGTTTATATCTTATATATCTAGGCTATAGAGGGATTATTTTTTATAAAGAATCAAGCTTAGAGAGTAAAGTTATGGAACAAACAGGACAACAAGTAAGTGTACATTATGAAAATAATCATATTATATTAGAAGGTCATGTTTCAACTATATCACAATTAAATCAAATAGAAGCTATCACAGCACAAGAAGAAAAATATCCTATTTATAATTATTTATCTGTATCTCAAAAATATTTGATAGATACAGAGATTAAAAGACTCCACACAAAACTTAGGTTACTTTCAAAAGCTTCAAAAATCAAAGATAAAGAACTCATCGCTCAAAATAAAATTTTGAGTACACGTTTAGAAGATACAAATAATATAATAAATAAAATAAAAAATAATTTATTACTAGAAACATACTCTTTTGAACAAAAAAGAGATAAAATAAAAATGAAAATTGCTTCTAGTTTAGAAAAAGTATTTGAAGAAAGTCCTTTTTATAAAGTGACCTACCAATCATTAGGATTTCAAGACTTAAATCTTTTTTTAGCAGGTCATAGTAAATATAATATGAAAGCAATGAAAGTATTACAAAACAATTTTGAAAAATATATGGAAGTATTAGAAGCATATAGTCCCTATATTGAAAGAATTGTTATCGAAGGACATTCCGATAGTCGTGGAGAAGAAGCTGAAAATATTATACTTTCTAAAAAAAGAGCCTTAAAAGTAAGATCTGCTTTACTACAAACCAAAATAATTAAAATGTATAATATGCAGTCATTGTTAGAGATAGAAGTCTTTGGGAGTCAAGATATTATTAAAGAAAATGGGGTAGAAAACCCTAATGCTTCTAGGCGTATAGAAATTCGTTTTGAACTTAAAAATAATGAAGTATTAGAAAAACTTAATAAAATAATAAAATAATAAAATACCTAAAATTAAGTTTTGTTAGCTAAAATCTATAATATATAAACGTATCATAAGGATAAATAGAATAAATGATTAGAAAAAAAATACTGCTATTAGGTGATTTCTCCGTAGGTAAAACAAGCTTAGTAAGAAGATATATAGATGGGGCATTTGATGATAAATATCTCACTACAATAGGTGTTAAAATTGCTAAGAAGTACTTTGATATAGAAGGTGTAGATTATGAACTTATTATTTGGGATATAGAAGGTTCAACACCTAGCAAAAAGATAGCATTAGGGTATTATAAAGGTGCTTCTGGTGCTATCTGTGTAGCAGATATTACAAGAAAAGAGACATTAGAAGGATTAAAAGAACATCAAAAAATATTTTTGAATGAAAATCCTAAAGGAAAGGTGGTCATAGCCTATAATAAATCAGACCTCTTAAGTGAAGCAGAAAAATCTAAAATAAGTTTAGATAGCAATACTTTTTTTACTTCTGCCAAAGATGATAGTGGGGTAGAAGAAGTATTTTTACGACTCATGAGACAAATGATAGTATGAAAAATATACAAGCCATCCTCAACATAGTGTTAAAAAAAGATATATTTGAATATATCCTTATAGATAAATACTTCAAAATAGTCAATACTTCTTCAAATATCAACAAATATTCAAAAGAAATACCTCAAATGGGTGTAGAAATATTTGATTATTTACCTGAGTTGGTAGGGTTAGAAGAAGAGATGGAAAATATTTTTACCCATAAAGAGGAAACATATTTTTTAGAATCCATATGTAAAGAAGAATACTACGTTAATATTAGCATTGACTATTATGACGAAAATAACCTTCTTATATTACTCCATGACATTACTAATATAACTATAACAAGCCAAAAACTTTTGCAATATAGTAATGAATCTATTTTAATTAATAATACATTAGAAAAAATATTAAACAATCAAAATGCACTTTTATTTTGTACCTATGAGAATAAAATACTCTATAGTAATGCTCAATTTATTAATTATTTTTGTATAGAAAACATGATTGATAAAGATGTAGAAAACTTGAAAATTTATCAATATATGGATGAACCTTGTCATGATTATGATACATTGTTTGAATATGTAAACAAAAAAGAAGAGTACCTACGTATTAATAATGATATGTTTATCGTACAAGCCACTTCTCTTAACTGTAGTCATAACCTTTTTACGCTTACTAAAGTCACCAAACTTAGCAATGAAATACAAAGAGACTTGCTCACAGGTGCATACAAAAAAACGTATTTTGATAGTATGGTAATCAAGAAAATAAAACAAAAAGATAATTTTGTGTTAGTCGTACTTGATTTTGATGATTTTAAAGTGATTAATGATACGTATGGACACCAAGTAGGAGATATTGTTTTACAAGAATTTTCTGTAGTGGTAAACGATAATATCAGAAAGCAAGATATTTTTGCAAGATGGGGTGGAGAAGAGTTTTTATTGTTATTAAAATATCAAAATATAGAAGATGTCATGCAACAAATAGAAGATTTAAGAGATATTATTGAAAATCACACTTTTGCACATATTAAAGGTCTGACGGTAAGTTTAGGTGTTGCATCTAGAGAAGATAATGATGATATACATACATTACTTCAAAAAGCAGACCAAGCACTGTATGAAGCCAAAAAAATTGGAAAAAATAAAGTAGTTTTTAGAAAATAAAAATATATTTAAAAATAATATTTTTTAAGCTTTTATTTAAGAGTAATCTACTATAATCTCATCCACAAAACATTTGGAGAGTTGGGAGAGTTGGTTTAATCCGCGCCCCTGCTAAGGGTGTGTACCTTCACGGGTACCGAGGGTTCGAATCCCTCACTCTCCGCCACTTTAATCCCTCCTAAATAGAATTATTGTTATTATTTAATAAAAAAATCACAATAGAATTAACTATGAAGCAAAGGAAAAACATGTCCAAATCAACACTCATTCACTTTAGTTTTTAATAGATGAAAAAAATACTATTTATTTTAGTTTTACTAGGTTCTACTTTCCTTTGGGCATCAATCTTTGGAGAAGATGAACAAAAAGAGATACTTCTTCCTACACATATCATTGAAATTTCTGCTAAAATATTTGATGAGTCTAAAATCTATAATGCTTTAGGTATTGAGCAAAAAAGTATTTTTGAATTTTGGAAGGATGATACTAGTTATATTAAAGATAAATTACTCCCTACTTTACATGCTTCACTAAGGTCTTTTTATGATTCTGAAGGTTTTTATGATGCGAACTTTACTATTGAAGAGAGCAATACAACGGTTCAGGTAAATATCATAGAAAATCAACCGATAAGAATAAAAGATATTAATATCTCTAGTGATTATAATATTTCATCATTTGTATCATTTGAAAAAAATGAAATTTTTCTAGCTAAAAAGTTTATATCGATAAAAAATAAAATCACCACTACCTTACTACAAGATGGATACTGTTCTTCTGAATTTGATACTAAAGCCTATGTTGATTTGGATACACATAGTGTTAATCTTCGTTATATTCTAAAAAAAGGTGGGGTATGTACCTTTGGAAAAGTGACAGTAAAGGGGCTAACTACAATGAATGAAGAAGTTGTGAAGTCACAAGTACGGGCTGAAGAGGGTGAACGATTTAATATCGAACATATAAAAGACACTTCTAAGGCACTCTATGGATTGCATTCTTTTGATTCTGTAATCATTGGAGTAGATAGAAAAATTTATAATGTTATTCCTGTTGATATTATCGTCCAAGAAAAGAAAAATCCCTACCATTTTGAAGTAGGTGTAGGCTATGATAGCTATGTTGGTCCACGTGTACACTCTTCAATCACTAGATATAATCTTTTTGGTAATGCATTAGAATTAAAACTTCAATTGGCTTGGTCAGAGTTAGAACAATTGGCTATTTTTAGTTTTTATAAACCAGTTTTTATTAATATTTTTGATTATTATGTAGGGGTAGGGGGTGAAGGTGGATATTCAAACTTAGAATATGATGGATTTCAAGAAGAAAAAGAATTTTTAAGAGTATTTTTAGACCATAAGACAAAAAAAGTAAAATTACGAGTAGGGTTTGCCCTTGAAAACATAACAATTACTGCTTTAAATAATATTCCTGTAGAAGAAGAATTGACACAAGCTGTCAATGAAGGAACATTTTTACTTACCTACCCCTATATAGATTTTAGTTATGATGCAAGAGATTCAAAACTCAATCCTAAATATGGATATTATCTCTCTGCGTATCTTGAAACGGGGCTTTCTGATGAGGAATCTAGTGTATACTATAAAGCATTATTAGAAGCTAGGTTTATTCATACATTTGCTAATCTTACACTAGCTACAGTAGGTATAGTAGGGATAGTAGATGAAGAGAGAGAAAACAGTCTTCCTGAATCCAAATATTTTTTTGCTGGTGGTTCGTTTTCAAACCGTGCGTATGGGTTTAGAGAAATGGGTGTGATTTTATCTCCTACAGAGGATAGCATATATGGTGCATCAACTTGGGCAAATATTACTGTGGAAGCTGATTACCCTATCTGGGGTGATGTGTATGGAGCAGTCTTTTCAGACAATACTTTATTGAGTACAAAAGCGTATGATTTTTCAGGTGAAATTATTACTTCAGTAGGTGTAGGCGTACGGTATATCTCTCCTATAGGTCCTATCAAATTAGATATTGGTATGAATGTACAGGACTCTTCTCAGTATGGTATATCATTCCAAATAGGACAATCATTTTGAATTTTTTAAAAATTTTTTATAAAATCTTTGATAGGCTTTTGATAGTGTTGTTAGTTCTGATAATAACAATCATTGTTATAGCAAATTCTTCGTGGGTTATCAAAAAAGTAGCCGATAAATTTGCACCTGATTATAAAATATCGTATGATACTATTACGGGTAATATCTTTACAGGCGTGAAGATAAATAATCTAAAATTTGAGGATAAAGTACTTAGTAAAAAGATAACATTTTCATGGAATCCTTCTAAAATTTTATATAAAACAGTAGTGATTAATGAGCTTAGTATAGAGGCATTAGATGTGGATGTGGTTAAAGCATTGATTGCTTCTTTTCCTACAAATGATACGAACAATACCTCTAATGAGCCTTTTTCTCTTGTTGTACTTGTAGACAACGTAGATATTAGTCTTAATCCATTTGAAGAACAAGGTGTTTACCTCTCTAAAACCTCTTTAAATGTAGAAAATATATACTATAGTAGTGATACAATAGGTATTGAGTATCTTAGGTTAAATATAGATACAAATATAACAAAAATTTCACTTGAAGCCTCACTAGATAATGCCAAATTAGAGATACATACGCTTTTGCTTGATGATGTAGATACGGTTGCTTTAGAGAAAATTATTTTGACAAAGGAAAATAATAGTACAAAAGAGAAAAAGAAGAAAATTACAACGCATGAAAAAGAAGAAACATTCAATCCTTTGATACCTAAAGAAGTACAATTAGATAATTTTCTACTTTCTATCAAGCCACGAGATTACCAATCTGTACATATCAAAGAAGTGAAAGTAAACGTCAATACTCTTTTACTTAATGTAGAAAAAATTACCTCAAATGATATGAACAGTATCAACATTGATAGTTTTTCACTTTTTCTTGATTCTAATGTGACACATTTAACCCTTTTAGGTAATCTTAAAGCAGAAACCTTGACCTTTGAAAATATCAATATAGAAGCGTTAAATACAGGTGCAGTACAATCTCTTTTTATGACAGAGACAAATACGACTACAATAAAAAATAAAAATAAAAATCAAGATGAAGAAGAAATTAATCATTTAATCCCTAAGTATATACTAATTAATTCTTTTAAAACAGAGATACTACCTACATCTTATGCTCCTGTTACCATAAAGAGTCTTCTATTATATGCAAAAGATATGACATTTAATACACAAGAAGGCATGATAGAAAATGGTTCTATTGATATAAATGGAACAACAAACCTTTCTAATATTAGCTACGATGGAACAATAAAAGACAATCAAATCTTAGGTTCTGTTGTCGTGCATCCTCATGACACACTTTTTACACTCTACACCTTACCTTTACGAAGAGAGGCGATAGGGGATATAGTTATTGATATAAATGCTACAAAAGAAGAGGTAGCCCTAGATATAAAAGCAAAAGCCAAACAGATACTCATTGTAGAAACAGCAGAAGCCAATAACAGTGATGATAATACAAGTAAAGCATTTAATTTTGATATTGATAGTCTTCTTAGCCATGTTGTGTATACGGTAGCAGACAATAGCCTAGTTGCTGATAGCAAAGTAATGCTAAGTACCCCTTATGCAAAAGATGTCTCTCTTACAAATACATTTTTAATGGATAAGAATATGAGTTATTTTGGAGAAATAAAAGCCAAAAAAATAATAGGTATTGATAAGAAATTTCTAAAGCCTTTACATCATTTAAAAGTTAATTATAACGGTGATTTGAGTAGTATCAAAACCAATATCTCTTCGGATGGACTCAAAGGGACTTTTGTCTCATCGGACTTTAAAAAAGGTATTTTTCATTTAGAAACCACAAAAGCGATTGAATTAGATAAAATGCTTGTTCTTCCTGCTGAATTAAATACTACAAAAGTAAATGTGATGGTGGATGTACCTTTGGATTTTGCCAAGATTACCCATATGACGGTAAAAGTAAAGATTCATTCTAATATCTCAAATATAGATGCCAATATTAGCTATGATAAAGCATTAAAAGTCAAAATAATCTCGACTATTACTAAAGATTCTTTGTTACAAAACTTTGATAAAAATGTGAAGTGGAATGCCATAAGTCCATTGCTAATAGAGGCTGATTTAGGGGAAAAAGAGGCGATGCTTATATTAAAATCTAAGGCACTCTCTTCTACGGTTCACTATACGTTAGAGAATGGATATGTAGATGGTAAGATAGCACTCGCAGGTCTTCATGCTGATATAAAAGGTCTAGCCCAAGAGAAGATTAGCCTCAATGCTAATGTGAACTCTATCGAATCATTGATAAAATCTATAAAATATGTTTATACCATTGAAGACGTACCACCTGTAGAAGGGGCATTGAATGTATCTGTAGATATACTCAAATTAAATCAGGTAAATCTTTCTCTATCTTCACCTAAAATCATCTATCATGCAGACCGTGAAACAGAACATCTCATAAATGATGTAAAATTAGTAATCAGTGCAGACAAATCAAAAGTACAACTCAAATCATACGCTGTAACCTATAATGAAATGAAAATATTTTCTACCAAACCTTCTCTTATTAAGATGCAAGAAAATAATATTGAAATTTCAGAACTTTGGTTAAATGATCAACTTAAAGTAGTAGGTAACTATAACCTAGAAACAGCAAAAGGAGACATCTCTGCTGATGCACAAACATTTCATCTAGCCCATAAACTAATAGACCTTGATACTGCTATACATATCAATACACTACTTGATACAGGAAAAACATCTCTAAAAGGTAAGGTTGTATTACTTGGAGGAGATATTCATTATGACTTAAGTAGCAAAACATATCCTTCTGATAATGACATTATTATTGTTCAAGATAAGAAAAAAGAAGAATCTAGTCCATTTATGGAAAACCTTAGTATGCTTATCAATGTAACAACAAAAAAGCCACTTAAATATAAAAAAGGACCTATCAATATTCAGGCAAGTGTCAATTTAGATATACACAAATTAGAATATTCCCAACCTATGATTTTGGGGGAAGTAAAGATACATAAGGGTGGGTCTTATACTTTTGAAGATAAAAAATTTGTATTAGATAGAAGTAAGATATATTTTACAGGTAATCCAAATAAACCAATTCTTGATATTCGCATCAAATATAAATCTTTAAATTATATGATAACGATTACAGTTTCAGGTACACCTGCTACCCCAAATATTATGTTTTCTTCTGTACCTAGTTTGAGTCGAGAAGAAATATTATCGGTAATTCTTTTTGATTCAGAAGGAGGAGCAGGTACAAACAGTGCTGATGATATGATGAAGATGATGGGTGGGGCTATGGCAAAATCTGCTCTTTCTGACATGGGTATCAAACTTGACCATCTTCTGATTGGTTCAGATGGTAGTGTTGAAATAGGTAAAAAACTTACAGATAAAATTATGTTTATTTATCTCAATGATGTTATCCCTAAAGTAAGTGTAAAGTATCAACATACATCAAGATGGGAGAGTGTAATAAGTGCTGATGAAGAGTCAGAGTCTTATGATATTGTCTACAAAAGAGATTATAGTACAGATGATATTACGATATTTGGCAGATAATTATTTGCTAAATATTTTATGATACTCTATACTAACAGCATGGACTATCGTTAATCACGCTAGACTTTGCTAAAGCACTTTCTATCTCTTCTTTGCTAATATTTCCAGTGAGATTTAAGCTTACTTCTCCATCTTGACCAGAGACTTCCATATTGCTAATCTTGGCTTTGGTTTCATCACTCATACAGTCACAAGAGCCTGTAGCACAGTTTTCTACCATTTTTACAATGTTTTGTTTTTGGACTTCACCTGTAAAAGAGATTTTTACCCCATTGTTTGTTTTAAATACATCTTTGTTCATTTTTATTCCTTTTGTAATTTAATTGAATGTTTTTTTGATTTTAGGCAACAGCACTTCACGTATCTATAATGTACCCCATAAAAAGAACCAACAAAAAAATAATTTAATTATAAAAGTGTAAAATAAGAACATAATATAAGGGGTATAAGATGAGCAAGAAAAGAAAAGTATATAGTGCAGAGTACAAA